>WNFE01002345.1_pt1 | contig 13935 bp, 13 predicted proteins | sample 5400451 | NCBI WGS metagenome assembly WNFE01 (sample SAMN13153344, study PRJNA577476) | soil metagenome | isolation source: 200 cm saprolite under Douglas fir tree site 2 hole 2 | place: USA:California | collected 2015-04-18 | reverse complement strand
TCCACAAAGTGTTGGATGCGATCGGGTGTGGCTACGAGGTGGTGGAGGTCTTGAACCGAGAGCTTGCCTCGAGCCCTGCTGATGCCGAAACGCGCAACTTTGAGATTGGGCTCATCAACAAAGTTGGCCCCTAGCCGTCCGATTTGATACTGTTTGGGAGTGGGCCAGGGTTCCACGACTAATACTCCACCAAGTTTGAGGTGGCGGGCCATGGCTCGAACTGCAAGATCCAATCTACGCCTCGTCTTAACATGGCCTATGGCGCTGAACAGGCAGGTGACGACATCGAATTGTTTCCGGAGGTTGAAGTTAGTCATGTCACGCCGGTAGAAGGCCACATCGGGATGCTTTTTCCTCGCCAATCTCAGCATTAGCGGACTGACATCCAAGCCTTCAACGGAATAGTTTCTTTTCAGGTAAACGATGTGGCCGCCCGTTCCACAGGCGACATCGAGCAGTTCGTTTCCTGGCGACCGTTTGTGTTGCTGGATTAGTTCGTGGAGTTTTGCTGTCTCCTTCTCGTAGTTCTTAAAGGAGTAGATAGTGTCGTAGAGTTCTGCTGAGCGTTCGTACAATTGCTGAGGATGCTGTATGGGAATGCTAGAACAGATATGGCTTGGGTAGGCTATCTAGGGGTGCAGAGGCAGAACCATCGCGTCCTCAGGAGCTATCAGCCCGATAGCGACCAGCTGAGTAACTACTTCTAGTATCTGCATCCGAATCTCAGTTGGCGAGACTTTCTTTTCCACGGCAAGCTCTGTCGTCAGCTCATCAATGGTCTTGTTTCCATCGCTCTTCTCCCAGAGGCTGGCAATGTCATCGTTTCCTAGGTACCGTGAATTCGCCTCGTTGATCAGGACAATGGTCCCGTCAGGATTCTTGGCAATGTGCCCCTTCTTTCTGGGCCTGAAACTGGCAGGGTTGAACTCGATTGTAACCGGTTCCTCTTTCGACTGTAACCGTTCTCGTGCCGCTGCACTCATCTTGTCGGGGGTCCAAGGTGGGTCCCAGACGATGTCGACATCAGCATTCCTGACACCGGGTATCTTTTCGATCAGTTCCTTGACCTGATGACTCAAGTACGCGCTAGCCGGGCAGCCCATAGCGGTGAGGGTCATACGAACCTTCACAGTATCGTTGTCTATAGCGACACCGTAGACAAGTCCTAGATCAACAATGTTGACGGGTATCTCAGGGTCGTAACAGTTCCGGAGAACATCCATAACACGACCGACGGAGAGTTCTTCGCTCAAAGGCTTCGACCACGGTGTTTAATGGCTATTGAGCCTAATAGAGCTATTCGCTCGGTAGTTCTGCCGGGCAGGTCATCAGAAGATCACACGCAGGGGCGCGCGGGCATTCAAATCCCATACGTGAATGTCGCAGGAGGAATCTGGAGAAGTGTACAAGAACTCATTCGATAACCATGGCGAGAGATTCTGGTTTACCAGAACCAGTGAATAGTATGTCGAGGCTGGAGCTGTCCAGTTGAAACTAACAATACCGGTGCCATTAAGATTCCATTGCCCTGACGAGCGAGGGCCGACTGTCCAAAAGACACTGCCGGTTTTGGGTCAGTCAAATTGATGTTGACAGAACCGGTCGTGACGTTGAACTTCCACATGTAAGAGTGAGACTGCGTCAGGGTCAGATTGAAGGTCGGCGTCCCAGTGGTAAATGAAACATTGTCATTGAAGATTAGGGCCGGCTCGTATCCGTTAGGGCCTCCAGGGTTGCGTGGAATTACCGCAGGAGGAGACCCGGGGAAGGGCAGAGGAAGGGTCCTAGCTAGGAGAAGGATTAGTATCAGCACCATGCTAGCGATACCTAGAACCCTCTTGGTCTCGTGGGAGACCATGACCTAATCCTTCTTCTTCTGTTTCTTCACCTTTTTGCCCGGGTATCGTCGGCCCAGTTCGGCGAGCTCGCTCTGCCAGGGACGGTTCACATATTCGCCGAGAATCCCGCCTCCTTCAGGGTTGGGAAAGCTGACTGGATGTTTCTGGAATTCTTTCTCGTTCTGTCGTTGGTTTTGGAGGAGGTAGAGAATTACGGCTCCCGAGCCGGCCCAGACTCCGACCAGCAGAGTCCAATTACGAATTGGGTCAAGGTTGTACACGAGGACGACTAAGCCAGTGGCTATGAAAGCGAGGAAAACGGAAGCGAGGGCCTCGCCTCTCCTAGGGCGGAGCAGCAACACTCTCCCCCTATCACGTGGACGACCAGTGCTAAGAAGATTACTGAGACTAATCTCTCTCCGGTACAGATGTCAGAGTATTCTGTTTAGCCTTTCGTAGGCAGCTGGGAGAAGCCGGTTTTCAGCGTCGACTAGCGGTCGCAGTTCTCCCGATTTCAACAGCCTCGCGATCCCGGTTCCTGTTGCCAGTTTTCCATGACGCCAGCTCCGCAAGAGAGGGCCGTACTCTCCTTTTAGACTCTTTGTGACGCTCTTTACTATGTCCTGGCCCTTCTCGGACTTGCTTTCCACTTCGACCTCGAAGAGGCGTATCTTTTGACCGTCAAAGTCATACAGCACTGAGTCAATGTCTAGTTCTGCTAGGACCGGCGAGCCTTCCGGTCCGGATGTAACACCTCGTACCTGCCGTTGTGTTTCTCGATGCTGGATGGGGACTAGGCCTTTGCTCTTCAAGAGCTCGATCGGGTCCAAAGGAGTTGTCTGGCTGGTGGGACCTAGAAGTTGAGGCGGTATTTTCAACTCGGAAACCACCTTTTCAATAGTCTCATGTGACCACGGAACCTCCATCTCAGCCCTGACCATTCCGCCCCATAGAGTTCGCCGAGGATGCGTCTTCATGGTGATCCAACGGTCTTGGTTGTCCATTCGTATTCTCAGATTCAACTTGCGATGCGAGAGAAAGTGGTTGGGAGTGTCGAAGTACGTGTCGGAGAGAAGCTTCGTCTTTTCACCAACTAATCGATAATCTCCAATGCTGGTCTTCTCAGCGATCTTTCTGACAATTTCCTGAGGGTGATCTGACAATATGAGGAGGATCGATTCAATCTCTCGACCGAACCCGAGAGCCTGAGGCAGCCTGACCATCCTAGTCCACCCATCTGGCGAAGGCGAGGGCGTGGTTACTGAACTTTATCTGACTCAACGAAACTTGCTAACGTGACAATTGACAGTGCCTAGGAAAGCAAAGAGACAAAGGCGCATTTTGTCGAACGACAAAGTGGTTGACAATAAGAAGGCAACTTCACCGACATCCATTCGCACCCCATCAAGGACAGCACCGCCTACCAAAATTGACGTTCTCATACTGAGGCATGGAGAAGCCGGCAACCGCATGACAGTTGTCGAGGAAGATTCCAAACGACCTCTAACACCGGAAGGCCGAGCCGAGATGCAGAAAATAGCAAAGTCATTAAGGGCAGTCGGATTGCAAGTTGATCGAATTTACACGAGTCCATTGAAAAGGGCTCGAGAGACCGCTGAAATTGCGGCTAATATCCTCAAAATCCCGATATTGAAAGAATGGGAAGAGTTGAAGCCGGACGGAAGCAAGGCAGCGCTCTACCGCAAACTTGCAAGACTAGAACAAAATTCTAGACTAATCCTCGTAGGACACGAACCTTACTTGACCTCAATGATAGGAGAGATCATCGGCACCGCGGGCGCTCGGCTTGTTCTAAAGAAGGGCGGGCTCGGAAAAGTTCGCATTACATCATTTACTCCTCGGATCTCAGGCGAGCTCCGCTGGCTTCTCACGCCGAAAATGACCACTAGAATGTCTTGATAAGCCCCAAAACGAATCACAATGACCCCGCCAGGCGAATCGGAAACGACTAGGGGTCCCAGCCGAACTTGAAAGTCTCCGTGATAGATCTAGGCTACAACTCGCTAAAACTTGTAAATTACGAAGTCCGGCGGGACAAGTCGTTCGTCGCATACGGGCATCAATCGGTCCTCGCAAAGGTAGGAGAAGGGCTTGATCAAACAGGCTTCCTAGGAGACAAACCCATCCGACGCACTCTCAAGACCCTAAAACAATTCCGCGCTATTGTGGATCTCGAACAGTCAAACCATGTTCTCCCCGTAGCAACCAGCGCCGTTAGGGAAGCTGGAAACAGAGAAGGCTTCCTCAAACGAGCCTACCAGGAGACCGGGTTCAAGTTCAAAGTTCTTTCCGAAAAAGAAGAAGCAGTATACGCCTTCGAAGGAGCCAAGAACGCTACCAGCGTACGCGCCGGGTTGTTCTTTGACCTTGGAGGAGGAAGCCTGGAGATGGTCATCTATTCGGAGCCGACGATCAGAAAGATCCTCTCAGTCCCTCTAGGAGGGCTGAGGCTGACTGACCTCTACGCGAAGCCAGATGGATCTTACACGAAGAAAAACTATGCACGGATGAGAAAACGGATACTCGAACTCCTGCCGGAGAAGAAACATCTTCCAACTTCGAAAAACCTTGACCTGGTCGGGGTCGGGGGCTCCGTCCGCGCCCTAGCCAGGTATGACCAGATACGCCGCGAGTACCCTCTAAACAAGCTGCACAATTATTCAATGAAAAAAAATGCCGTGGAATCAGTACACCGCGCCCTCCGCAGAATGAGTATGAGAACTCTCAAGAAGAATCCAGCGATAGGCCAAGAGCGAAGCCAGTCAATCATTGCTGGGTCTCTGGTAGTTCACTTGCTGATGGAGAAGATCGGCTTTCGCAAACTCATTGTCAGTACACACGGTCTCAGAGATGGAGTACTCTCAGCTTTCCTCGAAAGCCCCGGCTCGTACCGTCAGGGACTGGTAGACAAAGTACTGATCCGCGAATGGACACCAACGCACAAAGTCTCGGCCCAAGAAAAATTGGCTCGGTCCCTCCTATCACATAGAAACCTGACGAAGAAGGAGTATGCGATTCTCTCCGAAGCTCTCGACCACGTCCTTCCCGAACTCCCCATTTACAACCCGGAGACCCTATTCTACATCGTACTGGAGGCTGACAGCGTCCTATCTCACCAGGACCAGCTCATCATGGCCCTGTCCGTAGCAAGGGCCAATGGAATGAGGAGGACAGATTGGGTTGAGGCCAGCTACAAGCCCCTGTTGGACAAGAAAAGCATGGAGTCAGTGAAGAAGATTTCAGTCTTGATACAACTTGCCCAACTCCAACAGAAGACAGACATCCACCTATCCATGAGTTCTGAGCGCGGGATCCCTCGTCTTCACATAGCTAAGGGCAGGCAGCGCATTCCAAAGGTTCTGGTGAAGGATATCATGAAAGACCTTGAAGACCTCGAGGGCTCTTTCAATCTTCAGCTCGCGTTATAGGCACCGAAGAAAACCTAAGTAGTCTCACTTCTCGAACCCAGCCTTCCCTTGATTACTCGCGACTCCTTCGCGAAGGAATACGAAAAATTCGCGAAAGCGCTTACTCGGAGAGTCAAGGCCTACCTCAGAGACCCGAACGCCGAGAATGTCCACCGACTTCGGACAGCGACGCGCCGTCTACAGGCCGCCTTCGCACTGCTTCCCAAGACGACCCGGAAGCAGATCAAGGCGCAGAAGGCCATGGCTCGCATCAAGAAACTGATGAGAGCAAACGCTAGTGTGAGAGACCAGGACATTATTCTCTCGAAACTGTCAATGTACAAGCAGAAGCCCACGTACGAACGGCTCACAGAGAACCTGAGGAAATCACGCAAATCCCATCTCGACCAAGCGAAAGAGCTAGCATTGTCCGTTCAGAAAAACCCAGTACCTCTTGTAAGACCGAGCGACCTTTCCAACTCAATGCTCCAGAGAAGATACAACAAGGTTGTGAGAAAACTGAGCTCGAAGATCACCAGCGAACTCCCGCTAGTAAGGGAGGACCCAACCAAGGTAGAGGAACTGCACGTCGTCAGGAGAGACTGTAAACAACTCCGCTATGCTCTAGAAATGGCCGAATTCTCAAGACCTCCCAAACCGCTAGTGACCCTACGATCCTGGCAAGACCTACTTGGTGCTATCCGCGACTATGATGTGATGATCGACTATCTACGGGAGCTAAGAAAATCGCCGGAGATACAAATAGCCCTAAACACTGAAATCGAGAATCGGACCAAGAACTATCGGAAATTCGTCGAGGTTTCCAGAGAGAACCCGGTTTCTAGAATTGCTACCAAGCCTTGAAGCGGTTCTAGTTCGGCAGGCTCATCAGCCACTGGTTTTTCGTCAGGGTCGTAGGCTCTAGCGAATACTCTTCGATCAGATAGTTGGCCATGGATGCCACGTCGTTGATACTCCGAGTCTCAGTCCTCGGAGAAGGCGAATTCAGAACGTCCTCCACCTCCAACTGGTAGAGTTCGTGACCTCGATGCGTGCTCCTATCCATCATCACCGCGTACTCTCTGTTTCCCCTGTTCCGCTCAATCATGAAGTATTTCCTCCTCCTCGTGAGAATCTTGTAAGGCAACTTCAACATGTCAGGATGAATGGGCTCCTCGACCTCGCGCCTCTTGATCACGTTGCCCAATCTATAGGGATCCTGCACGACCTGAAAGTTCTCCTTGATCGTCGCCGACCGTGATTGACCACTAGTTTCGAACCTCACGTATTCATGCGTAGGGACCTGAACGTAGTGGTAGAGCTTGCCAGTCTCCATAACATTGGGGTAAGAGTCGGAGAGCCTGAAGCCTTCGATCTTGTCTTCTGACAGGTCGCTTCTGATTCTGGGGAAAATGTCCTGGTCCTCTGCGTCAAGAGCAACTTTCGCCTTGATCTCCGTGTTGTGATGAGGCTCTTTGTAGGCCTCGCCTGATTTCCTTGCTCGGTCCTCGATGAGATTGAAGATCGTCGCCTTCTTGGAAATACCCTGCTCCGCGTTTTCTTTCCGGAGGAGAACGTGGATTTTTCTGACTAGGGGCGAGCTCGTTCTGCCCGGTGGTATCTTTAGCTCAACAATTGCCCGGTTCGAGACCCCAAGCGTTGTCCCGGTGAGTCTTTCGAATGTGAAGTATCTAACATCTTCATCCATTGTAACCCGCAAGCCTCGATCACTCTCCAGAAAGTGATTCCTAGAATAGCTAGCCGCTGCATAGATGCCCAGTTTATGGGGAATCCGGACCCGGCCCAGCCGGCTCATCTGTTTTACCCTCGACAATATTTCTCTAAGAGGCAGCATCTCGTTCCTTCGCTTGTGTCTGATGAAGCGGCCGTGTTCTGAGCGCGTATTCTTGACTTCGAAAATCCATTTGTCGCTCAGCTTTAGCTTGAACCGTTCCTTGAACGGCTTTTGCTCGTATCTCCTTCCTCTGATCGAGTAGGTGAAGGGGACTTCATGCTCGTCGTTGTTGAAGTAGAGTGTTTGGTTGACGGGGTTGGGAAAACTGTTCAGGCTCATTAGCTCGAAGAGGTTAAGCTTGAATCTCTGAGCCTTATGAGCGTCTATGTAGTACCGAATTTCGGCCCTGACTTGGCTTCGCAACTATCGCAACTCCTCTAACCATTGTTTTACTGGGAACGATGAGAAAGAGGATTTTCGAGACTCGGGCCTCATAAACTAACTGAGCCTCTGAACCGGTATTCGCTAGGAACCCCTCTAAGCGGCTGACTTCTGGAAACTCCAGAGCTTCTTGGCAGCTCTGAACTCTGGATTCGGTGCCGGCGACCGGCCGGTTTCGCAAGGGCTCAGCCTATCTATTGCTCTGGTCTTGGGTCCTCAGAATTCTCTGAACTGCTCTCCTATCTGGGATAATGCTAAGATTGGAAACCTCAGGTTCCCAATACACGCGCTCCGCCTCCTTGGAGCCGATTCTACCGTTCCACTTCTCCACGTGGAAATAGTGAATTCTCATTCTCTCACCATTTGTTGCCGTAGCTAGACTCTTCTGAATAAGCCTCGCGCTCTCGACTTCGATTCCAAGCTCTTCCTTCATCTCCCTTCTTAGAGCATCTTCCAGTGTTTCATCAGGGTCCACGTGCCCTCCGGGAATCTCAATGTATCCCGGATCGGCCTCGTCATCAACTCGCCTTTTCTCCACCAAAAACTTCCCCTTCTCCATCAGGATTCCAGCCACCACGTCAGCGATCATTCGTCTCTGGGTGTTATCTCGGTCCAACTTCCTGTTCGTCCATTCTGGCGGGAGAACGTCTATCCCTGCCTTTGTCATCTTACCCTTGTGAAGTAGATTCAACGCGCGCACTCGGTTGTACTTCGACCAATCGCCTCTCGACCTACGTTGAGTAAAGCGTACTCCGAGTCTTGACTGGCCGATTCGCTTCACTCTACTGTCAATCCAGCCGTAGCATATCGCTTCTTCGACCGCATCGCTAAGGAAATCCCTGTATGAGATCGAGCGTTCATTGAAGAGTTTCTCATTGTAAACTAACCATATCTCTTTGTCAACTCGGTGGTTCTTTGCTAGCCAGGCTCGCCACGTTCCTCGCGTAGAAAAATTCAATGTCCCGATCTTGGTAGGCGTACGTGTTCATCCTCCGTGGATAGAGGTCGGAATGCACCTCTGTGGCTCAATCTATATCTCATTGACTATCACTCGGCACGTGAGGAGCAACGGTATGACATCGTTCGGCAAACTGACAAGCGGAGATGACCCCCCTAACGAGATCAATGTCGTTGTGGAGATTCCGAGCGGGAGCAGTGTGAAATATGAAGTTGACAGAGAGACCGGGAACGTATTCGTCGACAGGTTTCTCTACTCTGCGACGCACTACCCGTTCAATTACGGCTTCGTCCCAAGGACCCGGGAGGAGGATGGAGACCCAATTGATGTCGTCGTCCTGACCCAATTGTCCGTCGTCCCCATGACTATCATCCGATCCCGGCCTTTCGGAATGCTGGTGACTGAGGATGAGAAGGGGAGGGATGTGAAGATTGTTGCCGCCCCGCTAGAGAGAATAGACCCTTACTATGCAGGGGTCGACGACGTGTCGCAACTAACTCAGTTTACAAGGAACCAGATAGAGACATTCTTCAAACAGTATAAGGAATTGGAACCGACAAAGTTCGTGAAAATAGTCGGCTGGGAAGGCAAGGAGAAGGCGAAGAAAAAAATCATGACCGCAATCCGTGGATACAAGACGGCCGGAAAGGCTAGGAAATAGGCCTAGCCAAGCGGAAGGGTAGAGCCAGAGTCTTCTCCCTTTTCCGACGGACCGATTCTTGGTCGCTCTTCCGCACGCGTCGCTGGGTCTGAACTTGAGCGCGAGGGGGCTTCTTTCGGTAGCCGGCCCAACTTGCGAGCCTCATGTTCCTCACACCATTTGATGAGCGCGTCAACAGCGGCTTCGCTCAGAGAGCCTCGACCATATCCATAGACGCTCATCGCCAGCATTCTGAATCTCTCGTCGAGCTCTTTGGATAGGTACACCTTCAGTTCGGCCATCGGTGAATCGTCTCTTTCTCACTATAGGGACAAAGGGACATGGCTATGCGCCGAGTGTAACGAAATGGGGCGTCAGAGAGTTAGGCCATGGGCTAATCTGTGGTTTGGCTAGTTGGGTCTTGGAAAAGTGGTTTTGAGATGCCGACCAATACACAGGACCCGTTCGGCGACTTTCGGCCTATCATGCCATCCATCATTCGACTCCTCGCTGGAATCATCGTCCTCATCGTGGTTCAGAGCATCGTCCTGGGCTTCCCAGGAATCGCCCAGACAATACCCGGAACAACGTTCAGTATCGCCAGCTTTGCTATCTTTACAGTCGGGCTAATAGTTGCCGTGGTCGTATTGAAATACGGAACACAACTAGCCAGCGCTGTCTCAGACACGTACAAGGCTTACAGGGCTTACGCGCCAGTCCTGGCTTGGATCTTCCAGATAACGGCACTCTACATCCTATACAGCGTCAGCAAAACAATGGTCAGCGGCTTCTTCGCAAGCACACCATGGGCTTATCCATTGATCTTCCTAGCAATGGCGCTCATACCGACCATCAAAGTAGTCGTGACCGTTGTACATGCTTTGGAAGGCCAGAACGCCCACAAACAGACCATCACCAAGGACCAGTTCTAAACAAGCCAACGAAGGATCAGCTAGATCCTGACCAGAACGATCCAATCTCCAAAATTTCTTTTCGTATTCGTTACGGTTATTTTTCGACTCAAGCATCAGCCACGACAAACTTACGGCTTCATGAAAAACGTATTCTCACCATCTCACGTGCGTCTAGCGATGACGATTCTCGAAAGGATGGTCAATAGATGCCTAAGAAACCAAAATATTCAGTAAAACCGCCAGGATTCAGAGGCAAATTCTACCAGTCTCCTAGAACCAAAGCAGGCGGCCCTCGCGAGATGCGCACGCTGCGGCAAGGTGACTCTCGTTTCAAGGCATGGACTCTGTCCAGACTACAAGAAGACCCTCGGCAAATGGGTGTAGGAATCTCTGCATTCTGCCATCTTTAGTTTCACCCATCTCAACCAGCGGATTGGAAAGCCCGAAATAGACCGCGAAATACACACTCAGGCTCAGTCATGTCCCAAGAGAAACGGCTCAGGTTCCGAATCCGGACCCGCGACCAAGAAATCGAGCTTGAAGGAGACTTCGAGTATGTCCGCGACAAGTTCGAGAACCTTGTTGAGAACCTACACCTCAAAGATGGAGTAGCGCAAACGAGACTAGAACCGGTCCAGACCCTTGAAGCCTCTGAACCTTCGGACTTGCTAAAGGGAATAGTCCAGTTTAGCGGAGAGGGACGACCCTATCTTACAGTCCCAGCAGATTCCCTATCAGCAAAAGAAGCACTCGCGCTCGTACTCTATGCGACCCATCCCAAGACATTCGGGGACGACGAATTGAGCACTCTCCTAGGATCCTCCTGGAAAACAACCAGTGGAGCAGTTGTGAGGGCACGGGCGAGCGAACTGAAACGGGAAGGCAAGTTGATCGCCGAGAAGGGCTCCTATGTTCTATCCGGCGCCGGAGTCCAGTGGGTCACAGGAGAAGTCATACCCGGCCTGAAGAAAACGATCCAGTAAAGAACAACACTCCTGTGGATTGATCAAGTTTAATCTAGCACGACAAATAGGCTAGGACTGGTATTGCAAGTACAAGAGACGGCGAACCCTCCAAGACTGATGGGAATGCGGCTCGTAACCGAAGACGAATACCGTAGGTTTGTCGCTGAGAAGCGGCATGTGAAAATAGAAAGTGTTGACGTAGAGATAGGTAAACCATGGCGAATCAAAGAGTTCGGGCCCCCGAAAGATTACAAACCGGAAGAATTCACGGTTTGGAGCTTCCCAAGTAGGGGGGACTGGGCGACACACTCAGGAAACTATCGAGGAAACTGGAGCCCATACATACCTCGAAACTTGATCACGAAATATTCCAAGCCTGGAGAACTTGTTCTAGACCAAATGTGTGGGAGTGGAACCACGCTTGTAGAAAGCAAACTCCTTGGCCGAGATGGAATCGGAGTAGATGTCAACCCAGACGCCATTATGGTAGCGCAAGACCGGCTGAGTTTCGACTACAACACTCTTGATCGACCGCGTCGGGTAGAGACCCGGACATTTGAAGGCGATGCACGAAACTTGAATTTGGTCGGTGATGAGACTGTTGACCTCATTGCGACCCATCCACCGTATGCCGGAATCATCTCATATAGCGGAAAACGGATATTGGACGACCTCTCGCGTCTGAAGCTTCCTGCCTACATTGATGCGATGAGGAAAGTCGCGGCCGAATCGTACAGAGTTTTGAAAAACAACCGATACTGCGGAGTTCTCATTGGAGACACACGAAAGGGACGCCACTACATTCCGATCTCCCTTGGAGTTTTGCAGGCATTTCTAAGCGTGGGCTTCATCCTCAAGGAGGATATAATCAAGCTTCAACACAAGACGATGACAACTCGACAGAGATGGCGGGGACATAGCTACGACTTCTATAAGATCGCTCACGAACATCTCTACGTATTCAGAAAGCCAGCGCTCGACGAAAAAACAGCACCACTAAAGTATAGTAAGAAATGGTGGTAATTGGACGATTAAGGATAACCTCTTCGAATTAATGAGAAGCCGGTTTCGGTTTCACCATGGAGAAAATAGAACCATGGTTCTTCCCAATTCCGCTCGAGATGAATAGATCACGTTTAACCCTCTTACTCAGGGTAAGATAACTCGGGTTAGGAGCGGGGGCGTACCCATGAAACACGGTTTCAGGAACGGTTTCATACCAGGCTCTTGCCTCTGAAAGTGAAAAGCTCACCAACAAGTCCCTGTCTACTCGCAGTTCTTGTAATAGACGATTTTCAACTTCATCCGTTGGTTGGTTGCCCTTGACAAGCTCTACGTATTGCGCGTAAAGTGGGTTTAGCTCGGTTTCGTTGTTGAGCAGGGCGAGGAAGTAATAATAGACTTCATCGGCAGAGCTTGTAAAGAACCAGCCAGGCACATCTGCCCTTTGTCTAACGGGTAGAGTCCCATTTGCTGAAACCGTTCTCGACCTATCATACTGAAGCTGGCTGATTGTTTCAAACAGAATGAAACCACTGTCTGGATTGCACAGACCTCTTGTCCTGCGCGAGGGATCGGACCCGTAGTATGAGTCGACCTTGAGATCAATTGTCCTTTTCTGGGCGTTTGGAAGGTTGAGAACGAGGTCAATCCCCTTATCGTAGAACTCCGGATTGGAATGAACATCCCGAAGATCCCTGCTGTCCTTGTCCTTCGTCAAGTAGCGTTTGACCACAGTCAACCCAAACCATTCGAACTTCTTTGCAACACGGGTAGTGTGAACGGAATACTCTGCCAAGAAACATCAGAATGGGATCAGAAACTAAGAGACTTATCTCTTACGAGATTCATCTTGGGGAATAGTCTAGGCTGAACTGTTGGGAGCCTTGCTAACGACACTAGCTGAGTTCTCAAATTGCTTGTTGCGGTACAACAGATACGCGCTGGTCAAGCTTAGTCCTGAGAAAATTATAGCGGCCGAGTAGAAGACTGCCTGAACACCACCCAAGTCATCAGCCACGCCAGCCAGCACAAGTCCGACGGCTATCCCTCCACTGAGCATCAGACTGTACAATCCCATTGCTGAGCCCCGGAACTCCTTGGCCGCCTTGTCCCCAATGTAGGCGAGGATAGAGGGGACCAATGCGGATCCGAGAAAGAACAAGAATCCAGCAACAATGATCAAGGGTCCGACCGTGTTGTACGAGTCAATCCATGGAGTACCCCGAGGAATACTGATGAGTGGCCCGAAGACTTCGGGAAGAACCAGCAGGAATCCGATTTCTCCAAGGGCTCCGACCACCATCGTCTTGGTCCGGCCGATTTTGTCAGACAACCGGCCGAACAAGATAGCTCCCGCCCCAAGAAGCACCAGCCCGAGGAGGATGGGGAGTGCAGCCTGAGAAAGATCTGTCTTTCCCATTCTTGCGGCGAGCCTAGGCAAGAAGATGTAGAACCCCAGTACCACCGTGAGAGCGAACCATACGGGAAGGATTGCCGCTACATCGCTTGTGAGGCTAGAATACATCTCCTTCAGACTTCTTCGTTCGTGGGAGATATGTGCCGGTTCACGAAGGATGAAAAACACTGCAACTGCAGAGACCCCGAGGATGGCAGAGACGACTAGGAAACTTGCTCCGAGATCAGCGGCGAAGATGCTGCTGAACGCAACCCCTAGAACTATGCCAACCCCATAGCCTCCTAGGTTAGCAAGGTCAAATCCACCCATGCCAACTCCGCGGTTGGTCACGACTGTAAGATCTGTAATCATTGTCAGGGAAGCAACTGTTACCATAGCGGCCGCCAAGCCTTCTAGTCCGTGGGCACCACCCACTAGCAGAAGATTGTTTGACAGTCCGATGAGAAGGCTCAGGATTGCAATGAGCCCCAGTCCCGCCACGAACACCTTTCTTCGGCCCTTGCGGTCCACGTAGGCGCCGACTGGGAGAGCTGAAACCCCCTCGACGATCGGGTAGATTGCAGTTACGACGCCGGCAAACGCCGATTGAGTTTTTGG
>WNFE01002343.1_pt1 | contig 13937 bp, 13 predicted proteins | sample 5400451 | NCBI WGS metagenome assembly WNFE01 (sample SAMN13153344, study PRJNA577476) | soil metagenome | isolation source: 200 cm saprolite under Douglas fir tree site 2 hole 2 | place: USA:California | collected 2015-04-18 | reverse complement strand
GTTACCGTGGAACTTAAGGCGGTTGGTGTCCTGCACGGTCTTCCCGGTTTGCACGCAGACAAGGACATCGTGGGCCTGGGCATCGTCTTCACATAGGTAGTGGCTGTCATTGGTCGCCACCATGGGGATGCCGGTCTCTTTTTCCAGACGAAACAGATCGTTGTGAATACGGTGCTCGAGTTCGAGCCCCTGATCTTGAATTTCAAGGAAAAAGTTTTCTTTCCCGAATATTTCGCGGTAGAACCCGGCGGCGCTAAGAGCGGAATCGTATTTGCCTTCCGTTAGAAATTCCGCCACTTCGCCTTTCAGGCACCCGGAGAGGCCAATCAATCCTTTGGAATGCTCAGCGAGAAACTTCTTGCTGATGCGCGGCTTGTAATAAAAGCCATGCAACGAGGCCTCCGACGTGATCTTGACCAGATTGCGGTAGCCTTCATCGGTTTCCGCCAACACGCAAAGATGGTTGTAGGTATCGCCTTCTGGCGGATCACGGTGGTTGTCTTTCTTGCAGACATACAACTCGCAGCCAATGATGGGTTTAACGCCTGCCCTTTGGGCGGCATCGTAAAATGCGAACGCCCCAAAGATATTGCCGTGGTCGGTAACAGCCACCGCCGGCATCTTCAGTTCCTTGGCGCGGTTGACCAGCTTCTCGACGTCACAGGCGCCATCGAGTAGCGAGTAATCCGAATGCAAATGTAGGTGAACGAACTCAGACATGGACTATTTTTATTGTAACGAGTAGTTCCGCTAAGAGCTATGCCGCAAAATTGTGCAACCGGCAGTGCTCTTCTGGGGCATCTGTTTGAAGCATCTTTTGGAACAATACAGCTCGTGGGCGCGGGATGGGCCACGAAGGGACCGACTTCCCTTCACTCAGAAACTACCGCTTTTTCTTCTTTTTGTTCTTAGTGGCCGCTTTAGCCTTTGTTGGTTTGGCCTTCACCGGTTTCTTGCTGGCTTTTTCGGGCACAGGTTTAGCTTTCAGCTTTTCGGGTGGCGCCGGTGTAGGTGCTTTTTTATCTTTGCCCACTGGAATTGGCGGCTTCTTCGCGGCTTCCGGCGGCACTGGGTGCTTGCCGTGCACCACCGGTTTCGCCGCCGCTGGCGGTGCAGCAGGCGCAGCAACAACAACAGCTTTTCCTTTGGGCCCTCTTTTTCCTTTGCCCTTCTGCGGAGGAACCACTGCAGGCACAGTCGCAGGTGCTGGGGTCTCCGCTTTTGCTCCACGCCCGCGTTTGACTGGCGGAGGAGGAGGTGGCGGTGGTGGTGGTGGTTCATATGGCCTGAGAAATTTTCTTATCTCCGTGCTGTTGCGCAGTTTGCCATCGAGCATCAGGAAGAACATGTCATCCACCAGCTTTTGGTAGACGGGCAGCTCTGGAGTAATGCGCATCTCGATCATTTCCGGCAATGGGAAGCGTTGCTTTACCTGCCGCCATTTACCCAGATAATTACGTATTTTATGGACCACGGACTGCTGCCGAGACGTCGTCTCCAGGAAGATGATCATCTCCGGCCGGCTGGCGGAGAGCAGGTGCCATGTACGCGAAGGTGTGGCTGCTTCCTTGCCCGTAAGCCTGTGGCTAAGTTCCTTGGCATCAGATTCCAGGCTCTGCCAGGATTTCACCAGCCCTTTGTGGAGAATATGCTTTTGCAGCTCGGTGGTCTCGCGTTCACTCAAACGCGCCGTCAGGAAGAACATCACCGCAGGCGCGATATTGGCGGAATATCCCAACTCCGACATCTGCTGGCGTGTCTTTAGAAGCTGCGTCAAACCGGCTGTATCCACCTTGGCTACGCTCCAGTGCGGGTGCAGCACTTTCAGCCAGCCCTCTTTTTCCAGAGCTTTCATGATAGGCAAAGGCTCATCTTCGTACGCCAGTTGCTCCGTCTCCTGGCCAATCACCCGCTCGTTATGGAGATATTCGATGTAATTATTCTCGATTGCCGCGGCATAACGGGCCTGCGTCCGCTCTTCCAGGTTCCAGTGAAAACGCGCAAGAAAACGCGTGGCGCGGATCAGACGCGAAGGGTCTTCAAGGAACGAATAGTTATGTAAGACGCGGAGCACCTTGGCTTCAATGTCGGCAACGCCGTTGCTGGGGTCGAGCATCAGGCCACGGGAGCCGGTGTTTAACGAAAGCGCAATGGCATTGACAGTGAAATCGCGCCGCCGCAGGTCTTCCATGATAGAGGCAGCAGCAATCTCAGGCGGCCTTCCCGCCTTGGGATAGGATTCTCGCCGCGCCATATTAATGCTGACGCGCACGCTGCCCGGATAAGATACATAGAGTTCGCGGTAGTCTTCGTCGGCATCCTGGATGGTGGCGCCGCCCTTTTCCAGGTCTTTTTGCAGCTTGAAGGGGTTACCCTCGACTGTCAGATCAATATCGCGAATGGGAAATCCGCTGATGACGTCGCGGACTGTTCCTCCGGTGAGGAAAATGTTCATCTCGTGAGCGCGCGCCGCTTCTGAAATCAAAGCTACAGCCCGCTGTTGTTCCGGCGTGAGCCGGCTTTCCATCATGTAAATGTAATCAGCCATGGACGGGAACTAAACACTCCTGATAACACACTTCCCCCCTACTGCGGAAGTGGTCTTCTGTCTGCAAGTTGCTCATGATAATAGGCTTATACGGCTGGTAATGCGCTTCAAGGGCCCGTCACAAACCCCTTAACATATCATGAACATTGTCTTTTTGGCTACTTTGAGGTTCGCCTGACACGAAAACAGATAAAAATGCGAGAATAACCCAATACAATAGCTAGGGGTGATTGCCAATACCTACCATGCCTTCGACTCATAAAAAAGTAATCGTGCGCAAGCTGGATCGGGACGCAGTCCAGGGGCATGTGTCGCCAGCCAGCTTTGTGACCGAAGGCAAACTGGAGTTGCTGAACACCAGCGGCAAGCAGGTATTCATTGATCTGGAAGAGATCAAGGGAGTGTATTTTGTCCGGGAATTCAATGATTCCGAATCGCTCAACCGCAAAACCTTTGCCGCCCGCCCCCGCAGCGAGGGACTCTGGGTGCGGCTGAGGTTTCGGGATGGTGAGGTCATTGAAGGCATGATGCCGAATGAGCTGACACAGCTTAGTGCGGATGGATTTCTCATCATTCCTCCCGATACACGGTCCAATACGCAACGGATCTTCGTTCCGAAACCAGCATTGGAATCGCTGGCCGTGTTGGCCGTGATTGGCGGCCCGCAGGCACGGCGCCGGAAAACATTGCCGGCAGTCGAGGGCCAGGTACCGATGTTTTCAGAATAATTCGTGCTTTCCTGGTTGCGCGGTCAAAATTTAGCGACCTGGCATACCTCTGCTCAAGTACAATCAAATTTTTCTTCAGGATTTGCAGCATGAGCATGAAACTCAGTCAGATTGCAGCCGCGCTGAATGTGCATCTGGAAGGCCCCGGAGAGGTCGAGATCACCGGGCTGGCCGGCATTGAAGAGGCCCAGGCAGGCGACATTACATTTGTATCCAATCCCAAGTATGCGCCGGCAGCGAAGACTACGCGCGCCTCAGCGGTCATTGTGGTTGATGACTTCCCTGCTCTGAGTGTGCCCACACTGAGAACAAAAAATCCTTATCTGGCATTCGCCCAGGCCATCGAACTTTTTTATAAGCCGCCACAGTATGCCGCTGGGATTCATCCCAGTGCAGTCATACATTCTTCGGCACGTCTGGGGAAGAATGCTTCTGTTGGGGCGTACGTGGTCGTCTACGACGACGTCCAGATTGGCGATAACTGTGTTCTTCTCCCGCATGTGGTTATTTATCCCGGTGCGCGGATTGGTCACAACTTCTTTGCGCACGCTCATGCCGTTGTGCGGGAACATTGCCGGATTGGCAATAACGTCATCCTGCAGAATGGCGCCATTATCGGCGCAGATGGCTACGGGTTTGCCCGGGACAACGCCGGAGAGTGGCACAAGATCGTTCAATCCGGGCCGGCAGTCCTGGAAGACGAGGTCGAGGTGCAAGCCAATGCCTGTGTAGACCGCGCCAGTATTGGCGAGACCCGCATTGGACGCGGAGTCAAGATTGATAACCTGGTGCAAGTGGGACATGGTTCCAAGGTCGGCAGCAATACCCTGCTGTGCGCGCAAGCAGGGCTGGCTGGCTCGACAGAAGTGGGCAGCAATGCGGTATTTGCCGGCCAGGCGGGCTCGGCCGGGCATTGCCGCATTGGCGATGGGGTTGTGGTCACTGCGCAAAGCGGCATCCTGAAAGACGTGCCCGCGGGTAAGGTGATGAGCGGGTCTCCGGCCATCGAAAACAAGCAGTGGCTGCGCAGCATCGCGCTTTTTAACAAATTGCCTGAGCTTGCTAAAGCGGTGCGTGGCAAAAATCAGGACAATCCGGAAGACAAATAACAAAGCTACGAATAGATTCGCGATCTCCCCATGAGCGAAGAAAAGACCGTTACCACCATCCAGCGAAAGAGCGAGGGCAAAGGACCGATTCGCGTACTTTTGCTCGACGATCGCGAAGAAAACCTGGTTCTGCGGGCCACGATCCTGCGTAAAAAAGGTTACGAGGTGCTGACTGCCTCTTCCATCGAAGCCGCCGAAGAGCAACTCAAGGCAATTGATATTGCCGTGCTCGACTACCATCTGGGTGCGGGAAAATTCGGGACCGACGTAGCGGAAAAGTTGCGGCAGACGCGTCCCGAGGTTCCGATTATCATTCTTTCCGCCACGCTGGAGCGCAAGTTCGGAGGCATTGAAGACATGCACCTGCTTAAGGGATACAGCTCGGTGGAAGACATGCTGGCGGCGCTGCGCTCCTTCGAGGCCAAGAAGCGCGGAAAGCCAGTGGTGGTGGATGCGCGTGACTTTTACTATTCGCGCATCAGCATGGCCATGGGAGACGACGTGGTGGTCGAGATCTTGGATGGCGAGGGCAACTGGCAGTACGTCAACGATACCTGCGCGGCACTGTTTGAAAAGAAACGGCAGTGGTTTCCAGGGAAAAATCTGTTCCAGGAATTCCCTGAGGTCAGCGCGGAGTGGTCGGAGAACATTCGCACCGTCGCCGATACGCGCGAGACTTACATTGACCGCAGCTTCCGCGGCTTTCCTCTGTTACCAAAAAAAAATCCGCGATGGGTGTGGAACGTCATTCTTTTTCCCATCAAGTTGCATGACAACCGTCCGGGAGTCATGTTGAGTGCGCGGGTGATCGAGAAAAAGGGGCCCCTAGTCCCAAAATTGGAATCTTGAATTTAATCAAGTTTTTCAAGTTAGTAAAATCTTTGTTTTCAATGAATTAAGTGGAAACAGAACAAGGGTTTTGGCGCCCTTGTTCCGTCCTCGCACAAGGATCAGTGGGGCGCCAGCAGAGTGAGAGGATAGTAGGGAATATTGCGGGCCACCCCAAAAGTGATGACGATAGCCAAGACAAGCCACATCAACTTATCTGGAGCTGGAATCCTGGGGAGGGCCCGTCCGCCAAGAAGCAAGAACACTTCAGAGATGATCCAGTAGGCCACAAAAGGCACGCTGAGGACGAACAAGGGGTTGTAACCCAATGCGGCGCCTATATGTCCGTGCAAGAGCTGATGAAGCGCCCGGGTCGCGCCACAGCCGGGGCAATAGTATCCGGTATAGGTACGCAGAGGGCAGGCGGGAAAAAACCCGGCGCCTTCAGGGTTCCAGTGATAGACCACAGCCGCACCTGCTGCGCAGAAAGCTGCTCCCGTCCAGAATATTGCGTGCCGCAGTCTGGGACTTTCAATGTCGGCCAAGCTGGGAAGAACTGCCATCAGCGATGCTCCTTATAGCCGCCCATATAGGCTTAGAAGCGGTGCTCCCAATAGTTACTGATCGCACCGAAGAACACCAGAAGGCCATAAACCACAACAACTCCAACCAGCACGCCCAGCGCGATCCAGTTAAACAACTTGGCAGTTTTAGAAGCGGATTGCGCACCGGCCACATCGTTCGCCCCCAGCTTGCTGTTGACCTGGGCGGAAAAGATCAATGCAATGATGGCCAGAACCAAGGGAATAAGACCAACGCCGCAAGTGAGACCACAACACATCAGAGAAACGACCGTCTGAATGATGGAATGCACAAGATAATTAGGAACACTGGCAATGGTTGGAGGCGGAGCGCTGGGTGTAACAGGAGCAGCGGGTACAGGAGCGGGTGGCATTGGCGGCGGAGGCTCCGGAGGCGAAGAAAACTGCGGAATGGGTTGATTGCACTGTATACATACCGTTGCCGTATCCGCGTTATTCGCACCGCAATTCGGACAGAACATAAGCGCTCCTCCCTTTAAACAGCGTGTTCAAAAATGGTTGGGTGACACGGCCTTGACCGGAATATCATTTTGGGAAAAGCCGCCATCAGCGATTCTGCATGATCCCTTGCAAGACCCCCAGGGCACCGAGAACGATACCAATCACGATAATTGCTACCAGAATACCGAGGGAAATCCAGTTAAACATTTTGGCATTCTTGGCTGCGGCTTGTGCACCCGCCACATCGCCCGTCGCCAATTTGCTCTTCACCTGATTGGAGTTGACCAAAGCAACGATCGCGAGCGCTAACGAAAGAAGATTGCCGCAGCAGAGCACAGAAGCCACAATCATGACGATCGATTGCGTCTGGTAATTCGGAATCTGGACCTGGGGCTGTGCTGGAGTCGCATGGCCGGGCTGTGCAGGCACAGGCATGCCGGCCGGTGAAGGCTGCAGCGGTTGTGGCGGCTGCGGACTAGAGGAAAACTGGGGAATGGCCTGGTTGCACTGCACGCACATGGTCGCTGTGTCTGCATTGTTGGCACCGCAATTAGGACAAAACATGTGTGCTCCTCCTCACAGAGCTGGCGGAATCTTTTTTACAGCATGAAAATGCTACAGCAATGCGCCTCATACGACTGGAAAAACGGGTGTTTATCTATACCATGGATTGGGGCGGAAGCAAAAGCTAAAAGCTTGGGACACAGTTGGCAGTTGCTGGTAAGAATTAAACCGCAGAGGACGCGGAGGTACGCAGAGGCCAATTTTGGATTGTGAGCGAGACACCGTAGGTGCGTCGTCTAAAGTCCAACAAGGGATCGGCATATTACCTCAGCGGCTAAAGCCGACCAGGATAATGATCCTTGGCGGCACGGATAAATCCGTGCCCTGACAATCACGCGCTGGCGCGCGTGAACAGGTTTTTCTTCATGGCAACCGTAGAATTTTTTCTGCAGCTTCAGCCGTGCCCCCTCCGAAGGAATAAGACACAGCCGGGGACGGCTGTGCCACACAAAGCTGTGCCTGAGCCAAGCCTTCTCGCTTCAGTTCTAGGACTTCCCTGCCCGATAGCTGGAGCGTAGTTCTTCCACGATCTCGCGGGCGGCGCTGCGGGCTTGCTCGAATTTATTGGGTTCGAAAGAGATTGCGCCGACGCGGGCATGGCCGCCTCCGCCGTAGCGTTCGCAGATCTCGGCGAGATTCACCATGTTTTCCGCATGCGCCCAGGGATTAGAGCCTACGGCAACCTTGGTACGGAAGCTGCTCTTGCTCAGGCCGACGCTGTAGATGCAGTCGGGGTGCAAGTAGTAGGGGATGAACTTGTTGTAGCCTTCCAGGTCCTGATCGGTGATGTCGAAGAAGATGGTGCCATCTTTGCACTCGGAGCGCTGGCGGACGATCTCAATGGATTTCTGGTGGCGTTCCAGCAAGGGAGGAATGCGCTCGGCGACGAAAGGCTCGGCAATGACCTGGGCCAAGGGCCGTTCGGTCAACAACGGAATCAACCGGCTGGCGAACTGATGGTCCTGGTTGGATTCGATCACCATGGTGAGCTTCATGGCGGGCTCACGCATTTCGACGGCAGCGTTGACGCTTTCAAATTGCGCTCCGTCAATGATATCGGCCCACTCCACCAACTCTTTTACTGGCTCAACCTTGAATCCAAAGTGTTTTTCGGCGATGACGGCAATCAGCTTGGTGCAGGATTTGTAGTCGGGGTCGTAAAACTTGCGGCTGCTGGGCTGCTGCTCGAAGTGGGCGGCATCCTCAGGGGTAAGAAAAGCGCTCTGGTGATGGTCAAACCACCAGGTGATCCTGGGCGAGGTGGAATACTTGAAATCCACGATGGCGTTCTCGTCGCCATCAAACTTGGACTCGTCAAACAGCGAACCGGCGCGGTGCACCAGTCCGGAAAAGACAAACTCGGCGCCGTCGCGCACGCGCTCGCGGTAAAAACGGGCAAATAGGGCCGCCGAGGCAGCGCCGTCAAAGCAACGATCGTGATAAAAGACCCGGACTCTCAATTGGACCACCTGAAAAGGTAAAAGCTAATAGGAATCTCATTCCGGGGGGATGGATGTCAAGTGTAAAAGTCAAAAACTTAAACCACAAAGGGCACAAAGGAACACAAAGGAAATATTCACAAGTCAGGATGGCATACCACAGCCCGCAAGACGTTGGCGGCATTCTTGGGATAGAAAAAGTAAAGCGGGACCAGTGGGCTCCCGCTTTTGAACTATTGAAGTGCTAGACGCTGTTAGCCTGCTTCTCGGCCATCTCGCCGATGACGGGCAGCTTCCATTTTTCACCCTTGTTCGCCCTGATGAGCAGCATGATCCAGACAACGAAACCGCCAATTCCAACAGCAAACATGAGCAAGAAATAGAGAATCGTTCCAAGGATTGGAATGAAGTTGAGAACAATCCCAACAACTATCACAGCAATCCATAGCACGGTCCATGCTATCGCGAAGAAGATGTTTTGAAAGGCGTGGAAGCGCACAAATTTGTTTTTGTTGTAAGGCTCCATCACCAGGAAGATAATCGCCGGGATGATTGTTATATAGGCAAGCATGCCAGCGGTGTTATCCGCCAAACCGCCCGAAGCGGGGGTGGAAGCCGGACTAGGTGCAGTACTCACAGAATTACCTCCTACAGGGTTAATTTTTACTGCGCAGGGCACGCTATGGAAACTCCCCATAGCGGCACAAACATCGCGGCCATTGCCTGCCCCGTACTTCGACGTATTGGTTTCAATACGCCCTGCGGAAAAACCGCCGCAGGATTGCACTAGAGTCTTGGGCGAACAGTACCAAAAAAACAGGCATAAAGCAAAAAAAAATTGCATTCAAGGCAGATAGTGTAAAGAGTATCCACAGCGTTACAACACAATCGTACCCGGCTGTCAGTACCAAGTCCTCAATTTTTACCGGGGAGGCGCGGAGAACAACCGTAAACATTCACTTCATGCCTGCGGTGTCAACCATAGTGACGAGTAGATGCGGGGATGAGACAATGTGGCAAGACCATGTCTGCTACCACGGTCACTCCTGCCAGCCTCAAGCCTCGAAAGCGTCGTGCCTTAAAGATTTTTCTATGGGTCGTGGGGGCCCTGGCCCTGATCTGCGTGGCTCTCACCACAACCGTTTATTTCATTGCTAGATCGTCGTTGCCGCAGGTGGATGGCACGATCACGGTGAGCGGACTCGCGGCGCCGGTGGAGGTGATCCGCGACGCACAGGGTGTGCCCCATATCCGAGCGCAGAGTCTTCCCGATTTACTGTTTGCACAGGGTTACGTCATCGCCCAAGACCGGCTCTGGCAGTTGGATATCACGCGCCGCTATGCCGCAGGCGACACAGCCCAGATTTTGGGGCCCGGGCTGATCGAGCACGACCGGCAGCAGCGCATTCTTGGGTTACGTCAAGTGGCCCAGCACAGCGCCAGCCACCTGGAGGGCCGCGAAAAAACTCTTTTCGAAGCTTACGCGCGCGGAGTCAATGCCTATATTGAGAGCCATCGCGACAGGCTTCCGCTGGAATTCCGGTTGCTGGGGTACGAACCCAAGCCGTGGACGGTGGAAGATAGCTTTCTTATAGGCGCGCAGATGGCGCAGAACCTCAGCCACGACCAGTTTGAAACCAAGCTGCTGCGCGAAAAACTGACCGCGATCCTGGGAGCGCAAAAGGCGGCAGATTTGTATCCGAACTCGTCGTGGCGCGACCGGCCGCCCGCGGAAGCTGCCAAGAAAGAGGCAGAACCAGTAAAGAAAAATCCTGATGATGAAGATGATTCGAGTTCGGAAACAAATATTACTGGAGTTGGGCAAGAACATTTATTTTGGCGCTCCGCTGACGCTCCGCGCTTGCCTTCGGCAGAGCGGAAGTGGAGTTCATCCAACTTTTTCGGCACGGCTGAAGCCGTGCCCCTCCGAAAGATTGAGTCGTCCCCTGCCCTACCCCACCAAAATTCTTCAGAGAATGCCTTGCGGCAGCATCGACAGTCCAAGCATTCTCGGGGTCCTTCGACTCGGGCGTTCGCCCTCGCTCAGGATGACAGAACTAATTTTCTTGCTGCAGATGAAGATGAGAATGCACTTGCTCCGGGTTCCAATAATTGGGTGGTTTCGGGGGCGCATACTGTCACCGGCAAACCACTGCTCTCGAATGACATGCATTTGCACCACCAGGTTCCCGGTGTGTGGTATGAAGCGCAGCTCACGGCAGGCGAATTCGACGTGGCCGGAGTCACGCTGCCGGGATTTCCATTCGTCGTTGTAGGACACAACCAGCGTATTGCATGGGGATTCACTAACCTTGGTCCGGATGTTGAAGATATCTTTATTGAGAATTTCAACGCGCAGGGCGAGTACCAAACGCCCGCCGGTTGGAAGCAGCCGGAGCATCGCAGCGAAGTTATCCATGTGAAAGGCCAGGGGGACATTTCTCTCGACGTGGTTTCCACGCGGCATGGACCAGTTGTGACTGAGTTGATGCCGGGAGAGAGGCGGAAGATCGCGTTGCGATGGACCTTGCATGATTTGAATCTGGATATTCCCTTCGATGATCTGAACCAGGCACAGAATTGGGATGAGTTTCGCCATGCAGTGGGCCGGCTTAAGATCCCGGGGCAGAATGTCGTCTATGCCGATGTGGATGGGCACATTGGTTATCAGAGCACAGGCGCGATTCCTTTGCGCCGGTCGGGCAACGGTGCACTGCCGGTTTCGGGGGCCGATGACGCGCATGAGTGGACGGGTTACATCCCTTACGACCAGATGCCGAGTGTTTATGATCCGCCCTCGGGCATTTTGGCGACGGCGAATGGACGCATAACGCCAGACCGATATCCGTATTCGATCAGCACAGACTGGGGCTCACCTTACCGTACGCAACGCATTTACAGCGTGCTGGAGTCGGGAAACAAATTTTCCCCGTCCGACATGCTCGCCCTGCAAACCGATATTGATTCGGAGTTTGACAAATTTTGCGCCGACCACTTTGTGGCGGCGATTGACCACTCCAAAGCGGTTTCGAGCCGCACACGGGAGGCGGCGGAGATCATGCGCTCGTGGGATGGACGCATGACTGCAGATTCGGCTGCGGCCACGATCACGCTCAAAAGTGAAAGCAAACTGAAAGCATTATTGCTGGGAGCTTATGTGGAGGACTACAGTTGGTACGAATCTTCAGTGGCATGGGAGAACCTGCTGACGAAGCGTCCGAAGTACTGGCTGCCTGCCGGCTTTGGCAATTACGACCAACTGCTAACGGCCGCTGTGGAACAAGCCATCACAGAAACAGACGCACCTCGTAGATTGGCATCATGGGAGAAAGGATGGGCGTATCCTTTAGAATTTCAGCATCCGATTTTTGGCAAGATTCCGCTGCTGCGCTGGTTCTCAGGGCCGGGACGCGTTAAACAATCGGGGGACGGCTGGACGGTGAAGCAGGTCGGGAGGGCGTTTGGTCCTTCGGAGCGGCTGACCGTGGATTTTGGAGACCTTGACCGGTCAACCTTGAATATTGTCACCGGCGAATCAGGCCAGATCTTCAGCTCACATTATATGGACCAGTGGAAAGCGTGGTACGAAGGACAAACATTTACGCTTCCCTTCTCGCAGGCAGCGGTGGAGAAGGCGGGAGTGCATCGCTTGAGGTTGGAACCGAAATAGAATTAAACCGCAGAGGACGCGGAGGAGCGCAGAGGCGTTAATGTCTTTGCGTGGCCAGGAGTTGGTTGGCCCTGTTGACATCCTCAGGAAGTCGCAATTTCTAAATCCTTCAGGAAATGCCTTGCAGCAGCATTTCTGGAAAGATGCATCCTCGGGTCCTTCGACTCGGGCGTACGCCCTCGCTCAGGATGACAGCTTTATAAGCCTTAGCTACCTAATAAAAACTTAAAAAACTTCTTTTACGTCTACGGCTTTGCCCGCGATAGTAATCTGAGTTGTCTGCAAACTGTTGGTCGTAGTGTCATAGATCCGCAGTGCGCCTCCCTCGCAGACGTAGACCACATTGCGACCGGGGATGGGTTCGAGGGCTGTTATGTCTCCAGGCAAGGGTCCCGATACGCCCGGGTAAGGTCCGTGAATCACCGCAGTTGTGGGATTGGAAGTGGTGTCGTAAATGGCAAGACATCCCTGGGTAATATTGGAGCAGGCGCGGGCTCCAACGAAGAGCTTGCCGTTGCTGCCCAAGGCGATGCGATCGTGGACACCATCAGGAATAGGCACGACGGGCCCAGTCGGCGTCATTGAACTGACATTGACGGCACTCAACTGCCCGCTGCCGGACATGGTTCCCGCTACATACAAGGTGGTTCCATTCAATAATCCGATGCGAGCGGCAGGGACAGATACGGTGGTGGTAATGGCCTTCAAACTGACTGAAACGGCGGACACACTGGCGGCGGTTCCCCCGCATTCAAGGCCGCAATTGAGGACGTAGGCAGTTGAATCGTCACTGGTGAAGACAGCAAAAACGGGATCATCAAAACCTGGAACGGCGGTTGCCCCGGATGCCGTGCTGGCTGTATTGATAAACGAAAGCTTGGTGGAGTTGTCGGAGAAAACCAGCAACGTGCTGCCATTATGGCTCAGGACCACACGGCGCGCCCCAGGGACGGAGACAAACGTTGATCCTGCGCTGAGATTGTTCAAATCAAAGATTTCAACCGCACCCGCCAGAGTCGCGCCGGTCGGAATGGTGTTCCTTTCGGCAACAAAGAGAAAACGATTATCGTTGGAGATGACAAAACTCTCTGTAGGGTTACTCAGGCTAGCGGAGACGCTCACAGCTTCAGTACTGTTGTTAATCACACCCAGGGTATTGCTGCTGCTGCCGTAGACGATAGTTTCTTTCTTGTCCTGGGTTTCCAGCATTAGCGTAGGAGCGAATCCGGCGCTGATGGTAAAGGGCGCCCCAGTGGTGGTACTGGTGGGGAGGGAGTCTTTGGCGGCATCAACAATTTCAATCGCGCTGGTCGCCTGATTGGAAACAAAAGCGCGCTTGGCGATCTTGGATGTTGGTGCCGTGGTGGTGGTGCTGCTAGAACGTCCACTTCCGCAACTGATTGAAAAAAGAACTCCAACAACGGACAGAAAAAGAACTATTCGTCTCACATGGACTCCAGAATGATGATTACAAAGGAATTTGCCGAACTTTGGGATTATAACTAATAAAGACAGTTTCGAGTTTCGGGTTTACTTATTTACCGCGGAGGCGCGGAGACGCAGAGAAAAAACCGGTTATACGATATTCTTAGATCATGCCTTCAGATTTCTTAAAACGGCTGGCTGCCGGGCCCATCCTGTGTGATGGGGCCATGGGGACGCTGCTGTATGCCAAAGGGGTCTTCATCAATCGCTGTTATGACGAATTGAACCTCTCGCAACCGGAGCTGATTCGCGGAATTCATCAGGAATACTTACAGGCTGGGGCCGACGTGATTGAGACCAATACGTTTGGAGCCAACGCCTTCAAGCTGGCGCGCCACGGCTTTGCGGACAAAGTCCACGAGATCAACCTGGCGGGAGCAACGCTGGCGCGACAGATTGTCACTAAAAAAGAAACGGACCAAACATTTTTTGTTGCCGGTTCGGTGGGGCCGCTAGGAGTCCGCATTGAGCCCCTGGGGAGAACTTCACTGCAAGAAGCGCGCGCGGCCTTCCGCGATCAAAT
>WNFE01002339.1_pt1 | contig 13942 bp, 11 predicted proteins | sample 5400451 | NCBI WGS metagenome assembly WNFE01 (sample SAMN13153344, study PRJNA577476) | soil metagenome | isolation source: 200 cm saprolite under Douglas fir tree site 2 hole 2 | place: USA:California | collected 2015-04-18 | reverse complement strand
TTTGCCGGCCTGCTTTCCATCCCCAATCTGGCCAGCGATCAGGAAAACATCCGCCGCAATGCGGTTCGCATCGTCTCCATGCTCCAACAGCGGGGCGTCGAGGCCAAGCTGCTCGAGTTGCCCGGCGCGCCTCCCTACGTCTATGGCGAACTGCGTGTCCCCGGCGCCACGCGCACGGTAGCCTGGTACGCGCACTACGACGGCCAGCCAGTCGACCCCGCGCAGTGGGCCACCCAACCCTGGACGCCGGTCCTGCGCAATGGCCCGCTTGGTGAGGGCGACAAGGAAATCCCGCTGGCGGGCGCGACCGGGCCGTTTGGCGACGAATGGAGAATCTTCGCGCGCTCGGCCAGCGATGACAAAGCGCCGATCATGGCCATGCTGGCGGCTCTCGACGCGCTGCGCGCAGCAGGCAGCTCCCCATCGGTGAACCTGAAGTTTTTCTTTGAAGGAGAAGAAGAAGCGGGCTCGCCGCACTTGCAGGCGGCGTTTGAAAAATATGCCGGTGTGCTGCACGCCGATGCCTGGCTGTTGTGTGACGGCCCGGTGCACCAGTCGCGCCGCTTGCAGCTCTATTTTGGCGCGCGCGGCGTCACCGATGCCGAGCTGACCGTCTATGGTCCCATGCGCGTCCTGCACAGCGGCCACTACGGCAACTGGGCTCCCAACCCCGCCATGCTGCTCGCCCATCTGCTCACCGGTCTGCGCGACCCCGACGGCGCCATACGCATCCCGGGCTACTACGACGATGTCCGGCCGCTCACGGCAGAAGAAAACCAGGCGCTGGACGCGGTACCGGCCGTCGAACCGCAACTCCGCGCCGAGTTAGGCCTCGATTGGACCGAAGGCCACGGCCAGAGCTTGTCGCGGCTGATTGCCATGCCGGCCATCAATCTCCGCGGCATCGAATCCGGTCACGTGGGCGCAAAAACCCAGAACGCCATCCCCACGGAAGCCACCGCCTCGCTCGATTTTCGCCTGGTTCCCGATCAGACTCCCGAAAAAGTGCGGGCGAAGTTTGAATCCTATCTCCGCGAGCAGGGATGTTTTCTGGTGAGTGAGGCTCCGGACGCAGAAGCGCGCAAGACACATCCCAAGATCATCCGGCTGCGCTGGGGGCCCGGTTACCCCGCCGGGCGGACGTCGCTGAGCCTGCCATTTTCCCGCGCGGTCATCACCGCCATGGAAGGAGCGAGCGGCACGCCAGTGATCAAAATGCCCACACTGGGCGGCAGCGTGCCGATGTATCTGTTCCAGCAGATGTTGAAGGCTCCGGTCATCGGCCTGCCCATCGTCAACCACGACAACAACCAGCATGCCGCCAACGAAAACTTGCGCCTGAAGAACCTGTGGGACGGTATTGAAGTTTTTGCCGTGCTGTTCGCGCGGCTGGGACACGACTGGCAGTAGCTGCGGAGTTTTGCGGATCTCGCGCTACGAAATTGCCCTGGCGATGGCAAACGCCGCGGCGGCGGCCAAGCCGCCGGTCAGCACCGTCTGGATCGCGCCGCGCAAGGGGTGGATCCCGGTGAAGCGTCCTTTGACATAGCCAAAAATGAACAGGGTCGCGAGCGTCACCCCCACCGACACGCTCAACGCCGGCAACAATTGGCGCATGGCGATGTAGGGCGATAGGGGCACCAGCCCGCCGGCGATGTAAGACATGGCGATGGTAAATGCGCTGCGCCGCGCCCGCGCCGGATCCGGCGCCTCGAGACCCAGCTCGAAGCGCATCATGAAGTCCACCCAGCGCTTCTTGTCCGCGCAGATGGCCTCGACCACCGGAGCGAGCTGCGCTTCGGAAACACCATAGCCGCGAAAAAGATCGGCCACTTCTGCGGCTTCTTCTTTTGGAATCTCCTCGGTTTCCCGGATTTCGCGATCTCGCTCGGAATCGTAATGCTGCAGGTCGGTCTTCGCCGCCAGATACCCGCCCAGGCCCATGGCGATTGATCCTGCGGCGATTTCGGCAAAGCCGGCGGTGACGATGAGCGAAGTCGAGGCTACCGCCCCGGTGAGTCCCGCGGCGAGAGCGAACGGGACGGTGAGGCCATCAGCCATCCCGATGACCACATCGCGCACGGTATCGGTGGCGGTGAAGTGTTTTTCCACATGAGGAGTGACAGGCATGGTGCTCTCCGATGATGCTAGTTGGTTGCGAGAGGCGGCGAGAGCCGCGCGGAGTCAACGCTCCAGCGCGTCGCGGCCCCGGCCAGTATGCCACAGGCGGGGAATGGCTCTTGCTCAGATGATCATAGTGGGCCGGGGCTTTAGCGGAGGACTACCAGGGTATCGGCGATGCGGTCATGCAGTCCCTGCTTGCGGTCGGAAAATGCGATCATGATGAAACCTGCTCCGAAGGCGATGGCGGAGAGAATTTTGCTGAAAAAACGCTTTGTCGCTCGCCCAAAGCTCAACCGGCCGCCCTCCGTATCCACCACGCGCATCTTCAGCCAGCGCTTGCCCAGCGTCGCTTGCCCGGGCGAACTCTCCATCCTGGCGTGATAGATCCAGGCAACGAGGACTACGCCGACCTGGAGCAGGAGGGAGATCACAGTGGTCTGCCACTTTCCGGTCGGTATCTTTCTCAGCAGGGCGTTATCTCCGCTCGCCGCAGCAAAAAAACCGATCCCTATTACTACGAACATCCCTATGACGAAAAGCAGGGCGGTGAGAACAATTGCGTCCAGACAAGAGGCAACAAACCGTCGCCCGAATCCGGCAAACTGCACTGCGGCACTTTGCGTCTGACCGCAGGAGGGGCATTGGTCGGCCTCGGAAGCAAGTTGCGCCCCGCAAAACCGGCACACCGTCAGCCCGGTGAATGTCAGCGATAGACTGTCAGTGCGAGGAACTGCCGCGCGGGTGGGCGCGCCGGGAATCGCCGCGCCGCAAAGTTCGCAGGTCGAGCCTTCTCCGGGGAAGAAGCGGCCGCAGGATGGGCAATACATTGTCTTGACTCCGCTTGCTATAGAGAGCCAGCGCAGAGATTGTGGCGGAGCCTACCAGAGGCGCACGGTGCGGGCAAGCGGCGGCCGCGATGGATGCCCCGCTGGGCTCATTCACCGTAGATCTGCCGCAGCTTGAGAAACTTCTCGTAGCCAAGAATCAGACCGGCAACGGTGGTCAGCCGATTGCCGAGCCGGCGGGGTGCGGTCCACAAGAGCGAGTACACCCGGTGGTGATCCCGCAAATAGTTGAAATACTCGGCGCGGCCGGGCGTTTGCAATGCAAAGTCGAGGGACCTCTGGACCAGCTCCATTCGCCGCAAAATGGTATCCGCCGCCGGGTGATCTCGATCGAAGCCGCGGCTCGCCAGCCAGCGCTCGATCTCTTCGCGCGCGGCACGAAAGCAGTCGTTGCGCTTTTCCAGGCGCCCTCGGTCGGGCTCCCTAATGGAGGCGAGGTTCGCATCGTGGTGCCGGTAGCGGGTGAGGCATTCCGGCATGCTGGCGACAGGGGTGAGAAAAATTGCCGCGGCGATCAGGAAGCAGTCGGCAAAAATCTTCAGGCGCGCGGGGATGGGGAGCAACTCACCGGCCAATTTCCTGCGAATGGCGGTGGAGCAGGTGCCGAACCCCCCGAACTGACGCATGGCGAGGGGAGAATCGGGGAGGTAGCCTGAGACCGGAAGAAAAGTCTCATCATCCTCCTGCCCGTCCTCATCCGGCTGCCAGAACTGGTAAGGGTGGAAAACCATCCCCACCGCGGGATTCTTCTCGAACTCCTCGACCACGCGGCGAACCTTTTGCGGCAGCCAGACATCATCCCCATCCAGCATGACCACAATCTCTCCGCGCGACGATTTGAAGCCAAGATTGAGTGCCGAAGCTTGACCGCCGTTCTCCTTGCGGACGTAGCGGATGCGTTTTGTGAATTTCTTCACCCGCTGAGGTGTCCGGTCCGTGGACCCGTCGTCCACAACAACGGTCTCCATCCTGTCGGCGGGAAAGTCCTGGGCCAGCACGCTTTCAATCGCTTCGCCGATAAAGCGCTCGTGGTTGTAGGTATCAATCAGCGCGGTGACCAGCGGCTGGCTCATGTTCGTTTTCTGCTCGAGCGGGCTCCGGCGAGGCCGGGTCAGGCCTCGCCGGAGAGAAGAGTGGACCTACGCCGGGTTTGAAGCACCGAAATAGTTGGCGCGCAGAGGAACGATCCCGCCGAGTTTCTTGGAATGGGAGAGTTTCTTTCCTGCCTTGCGAGCCTTCCGCTTGTTGGACTTTTTTGCGGCCATGTCCATGTCCTCCTGGAAACAGTTGATAGATAGCCCAGATGGGCTGTTCACTCTCGTACAAGCAAGCGGGCTGCCAAACCGCGAGCCTGAACCTGCTCTGGAACCGCCGACAAGCGTATCACTTAGCCGGAGTGATTTCCGAGAGACGAGCAGGGTTACCCTCCGCGGGTGAGAATTTTTCCACCGGGCAGTTTTTCCCCACACAGATAGAAGGCTCGCCGGGCGTCTGGGCTGGAGTCGAAGCACAGAGTATGGCGCTGCGGAAGTAACGTCAGAAGGGCGGCATAAAGCCGCCCCTACGGGGCGCGGCGGGCGCGGTGCAGGCGCTCGACAGAGCCCAACCCATGCGCCCTGCGCTCACCCACCCGCTTTGGCAAAGTTTTGACCGGATCGCCTTCCGGGCTTATCCGCCGGAAGCTGCGGTCCTTTTCCGACTCACCGGGATCCAACGCAGTTAGCTATTTTGTTGCCACTCGAAACGTCACCGAAGAATTTTCCGTGTGGTTTGGGTCGAATACAACGCGCCCCGAAAATTCTTTCGCGGTCACGAGATGATCGTATCCAAACGCCTTGAAGAAACCTATTTAATAGACGTCAAATTGCATCGTACTGTGCGCTGAATCGATCACGTAAGTCATCCGCTGCTGAACATGCTGCCCTGGGCTTAGAGCCGCGCCAACGAAAACCAGCACCGTGATGCCAGTTAACCGATCGACGCTAGGCATGGTGCCTCCGAGATCTTTTCGCGCTGTCAAGCGCCCCACACTACGATAACCCCATACCAGAGCATTGCTTGGGCAACAGTGTGAAATAGATTTCAACCACGTCATTACGGTAAGCCTATACCAGAGCATTGCTTGGGCGACAGTGTGAAATAGATTTCAACCACGTGATTTTCCTTTCAAAAAAGAGACAAGACATCGGCATTCTCGCCAACCTGGTGAAACCAAGACCGGCGGACATTCGATTGTGAGAACACGAGGACATTTCCTAAAAAGTCTGATAAAAATCCTTTTTTGACCTTGACAGGAGTGAGGCCAATATGCATACTCCAGCCCACTTCAGTCCCCGGGGGTATCCCTTGCTTGTCGTCAGTGTTTTCCTGAAACCGTCTTAAGGAGTTGCTATGCAAAGGCTAAAGATTTTCTCCAGGGTCCTTTCAGTGGATTGGAACGCACGAGTGCGTCCAGCGCGTGCCGCCATGGTGCTGATCGCGACGCTCGTCATCGCAGCCGTGGCCGACCCAACAGGTATAGACCTTAATCCCGTGGTGGCACCACCGAATCCGGCAATGCTACATCCGGTCGAGCGTGTCCCGCGAGTTCAGTACGGACTTGTCGGTGCGTTTCCGCTGGACGAAAAAGATTTGGACTCCTTAGTTTTTCCGAGCACAACACCAGAAGAACGGGCGGTGCTGCTGGAGGGATTGACGTTCTTTACCACTCCCCATACGGAGGCCGATGGTCTCGGACCATTCGCCAACCAGCGTTTTTGCCTGGGCTGTCACACCAACTCAGCCGACGTTCTTAGCCAGGAGCGCAATGTCCAGCTCGTCCCCACCGTTTCTCAGGTCTCTCGCGCTGGGCGCTCCACGCCGACGAATTTCAGCTTCACTTCATTCGACCCGACCACAGGCGGCGGCAGGGCGCCAGACAACGTTGATGCGATCAACAACACGGGAAAAACAGCGGCATTCACGCTGTTTGGGGATTTCAGGCCCGCAACACATACCTTTAATGCCCTGGCGCAGTTCTCCACAGGCGGTGTGCAGCGCGTTCGTCCGTCGCTCGACGCGTGCCTGCCCGATCGAATTCCTCTCATTTCAGAGGATCCGAATTTGGTGGGCGGCGTTGATCCGACGACCTTTCTGAGTCCTTCGGGCTTCCGGCGCACTACCGGCGAGCGTGCGGCGCCGCCTTACATTGGCCGTGGTCTTATGGAGGCGGTGTTTGACGGCGACATTCTAGCTAACGTAGCAGCAGAGCAGGTTCCAATCAATACGTCACTCGACGCGGGAAGCTTCCCTGAATGTTCCGCGGACTGTGTGGCCGGCCGCGCCAACATGAACACGTCGAACCAGGCGTTTGTTGGAGGACACACCGACGTGCGCGTGGGGCGCTTGGGCTTGCGGGCGGCGGGTCCAACTCTGACGCAATTCATGATCGGCGGTTCACAAGGAGAACTCGGCTTCACGAGCCCACTCTTGCCCACCGAACCGTTCAGTTTTGTTAATGTCGGCCGCCCAGGGTGCGTAAATACTGTGGCTTCACCGGAGCTCCCGCTATCAACGATCGTGAGTCTCCGCGCGCTGATCCGGTTAACGGCCCCGCCGGAGTTCGGCAAGACGTTAGTTAATATACTCAAGTCTCCGAATCCGGGAGGGCTGCCGCCCAAGGGAACCCCCGAGCGAATGGTACAGCGTGGAGCCGAGCTATTCGGCATGGACTTAATTGCCTTTGCCAATCGCATGATCCCCGGCCTTATGCCAGCGGGGGGAGATGGTCGGGATGAGCATGGCATCAACCAGGTGGATCGAAAGCTTAATTGCGTTGGTTGCCATGTTCCGGTGATGGCCACCGGACAGCTCCCGGCCGAGACCGGCGCCGAGCATTTGAATAACGCGTGGGTGCCGTTTTTTTCTGATCTGCTCATTCACAAGATGACCAACATTGATGCTGAACGTATTGCGGCAACTGGGCGGCTGCCACTGCTTATCCAACGAGTGGACTTCAATGGTCGTCTGGACAACACCTTAGATCGGCCCCGCTCTCTGACTGACGATACTCTTCCCAACCAGGGCTTTGCTTGTGCCACAGTGCAATGTTTGCCCGCGAACCGCATACCAACAGGCGGCGACGAATGGCGCACCCCACCATTGATGGGACTGGGAAGAATCGGACCTCCTTTTCTGCATGACGGCCGGGTATATCTTAGTGAAGAGAGCGTGTCCACGACACCAGCGGGGACCGTGTATTCGGACGCTGATACAACCAATTCGCCTCTGGTCATACGCACTTTGGACGACGCAATTCGGGCCGCCATTGAGCTGCACGACTTGCCAGCGCCGTTCAACGCGCCGAACCAGTCCACTGAGACGGGTGGTGGATGTCCCGTTCCGCCTGGCAATCGCATAGGCGACGTGTTCTACCAGAACGGAGCCGCCGACATTTGCCCACCTTATGATAGTGCTACTTCACAGCAGAATCGCAGCCAGGCACGTAAGGTCATGAAGCGGTGGCGCAGTTTGAGCGATAGCGATCAGCAAGCGGTGATCGAATTTTTGAAGCAACTCTGAGGGCCGGCAAGAGCGGCTTTGGAACCAACTACACATAGAGGATATGGATCTGTCTCCGAACCTCTGTCAGCGGCGGTGCCACGTATCGCAGCGCCTTCTCCACTGTGCGACGAGCGGGCAGCCGCGGGATAGCGGTCGCCCTCGCACTTAGCCCGTCGCTGCTCGGGACCGACTGGGCGGCTGGGTTTCATCCTCGCTCAGCGCGGATTGCCCCTCACCGGCCCGCCCTCGTCCGCGCTCCTCGATAAGTTGCTGGAACATAAGGCGCAGCGGCGGGTGATAAGCGAACAGGGCGACAAAAGCATCCCGATCTACGCTCAGCAGGTTCGCCCGCGTAACGGTGCGCGCGGTGGCCATCCGTGGCTTGTCGTTCACCAAGGCCATCTCTCCGAAGCAGCCTCCTGGTCCCAGCCGCCCCAGGACCTGCTCGCCATCCCCGGGCCCTTGCTTCACGATTTCAACCTCGCCGTCGATGACGAAGTAGAGCCGATCGCCGCGGTCTCCCTGGCGGAAGATGATCTCGCGCGGCTCGAAATGCTCTCGCCCGAAGCTTGTGCTCCTTTCGATCTTGAGCTGAACGATATCTCGCGGCAGCAGTAGATCGAGGAGCCAGTCGGTCGAAACCCGAAGCTTGCGGTCGAAGTCGGGCATCTTCATTAGATAGATCGCACGCCAGAGCAACCACGCCGGGAAGCCGGAAAGCTTCAACCCGAAGATGTCGGCAACGGCAGACCGATGGCCGAGCGACGCGAGCTTTCCGCGCGCCTTGAAGGCGAAGGCCTGCTTCGGTTCTCCCCTCAGACCGGCGACGAGGTTCTTCGCTAGGTACGCGGCCTGCCTGGTGGCGTGCTGGGCGGTTGGCGGGCATGGTTGCCAGGTGTTCTGGTCCACGACCCAGGCACAATCCCCGAGTGCCCACACGCCCGGGTGGTCGAGCACCTCCAGAAACTTGTTGACCACGATTTGACCACGCTCTTTCTTGCAGGGCAGCGCGGCCACCAGCGCGTTAGGCGCGGCCGGAACCGTGCTCACGAGCGTCTTAGTAGGGATTCGGTCACCGTCCTTGAGGAGGGCAGATTCAGCCGTCGCCCCGGCCAGACGTGTGTTGAGGCGGATCTCGACCCCGCGGCGCTGCAGCAGCTTCTGGGCGAACCGGGCTAGGTTCTCGGGCAGTTCGGGGAGAATGAGCGGGCCGGAGTGAAGCAGGATGACACGAATCTCCGCCGCTTTGATGCGCCGAAAATTACGGGTTCCGGCCCGTACGAAGTCATTGAGTTCAGCGACAGCTTCGACGCCAGAGAATCCTCCGCCGGCAACCACGAAGGTGAGTAAGGCTCGTCGCACCTCAGGGTCCGATTCGATATCAGCTTCTTCGAGGAAGTGGATGACCCGGTTGCGCAACACCAGCGCGTCGCCAAGGTACTTGAATGGGAGGGCATGCTCCGCGAGCCCAGACTGGCTGGCGAAGCTTGTAGTGTTGCCAACCGCGATGACCAGATGATCATACTCGAGCTGGTAGGGCTGCGGCCGAACGCCCGAGCTCATGGTCACGGTCCGGTTTGTGAAGTCAATCGATTCCACCTCCCTGGTGTAAAGATTGGTCTTCGGGCAGAGTCGGCGAATTGGCGCAATCGTATCGAGAATCCCGATGCTCCCCGAAATCACTTCCGGCAGCATCGGCTGAAACACCAGATAGTTTTCTTTGCTGATCAGGCCCACCTCGACGCTGGGGTCCCCTTTCAGGAGCTTCTCGAGCGTCATGGCCGTGTAGACGCCGCCGAAGCCACCGCCGATTATGAGAATCTTCGTCTTTGCCTGTGGCATCTGAACTTCCCGAAGTCAGCCCCGCTCGCCAGCAGCATGTGCTAACGGCTTTATACAGTTTTCCGCGGGCGATTGAAAGGGCTCCCCAGCGGCTCACAGAGCCGCAAACGCGTCAATACGAAGCACGCCAGCGAATCCGTCCGCCGGCGTCGGTTTTCAGCGAATGACTGCCATGTGCAGCAACGAGCGATCACCGTCCTGGCGCTGGCGACTCGTCAAATTCGTGCGCTCTTGGACGAGGATCTGGACCGAGCGTGGAGCATAGCCTATGTCACTGAGCGCGCCTAGGAATTCGGTGACGTCCACGGTCTTCCCTGCCTGCAGGTACCGCGCGTGGGCGACAATCGTCTTCGCGTCGCGATCAACGCTTACGCTGTCTAGCCACTTGAGCTGGCCGCTCTGTCCCCTGGCCTTGAGGAACGCGATCCGCTCGTGGGCCGACCGGTCGCACATCCCGCAGCAAAGATGCTCGACCTTGGCAGCAAGCCGGAAGTGCTCGACGCCGCTGAGTTCCATGCGTCCAGCGACCAGGCCCTTGTCACGAAGCGCTTTGTCGAGGGCCACGAAATCCAGCTTGTCCGCATCGCTTACGACAAGCTCAACCGAGTTTCCGTACACTGGGAGGGAAGCTGTGCTCTGATCAGCTTGGGCACGCGTCAGCAGTTGCTTGGGACCGCTTGCGATTACCGCATCAATGCCGGGCAGCGCTGCAAGTGCCTGGCGCGCCTCGTTCAGGCACTCCGAGCAGCACAAATGGTTGATCCACAGGGTCAAGCGCGCTCCGTTGTGGACGTTTGCGCTGGTAGCAGTTACGTGATGCCAGAGTTGCGGATTCTTGTAGTAGTCGAAGACATAGCAGCCGGCAGTGACTACGATAGCCAACGTGATGATCTGCTTGGCAGTGGCAAAGTTCATGACGAGGCTCCTGACCTACAGATTCGTTCGGTTCACAAAAGTCAAGGCATAGAGCAGAGTATAAACCGTCAGTACCGATATGATGAGCGACGCTAGAAGCACGCTGGCGAACCTGAAGACGGTTCGCCCCTCGCGTCCAGCCTTGCGCTGGAGCCGCTCGATGATGGAGAACTCACTACTAACCTTGTTTGAAAACACGACTGCGAGCGTCGCGGCAATCGGGTAGATGTGCGGAATCTCGTCCCAGCCAAAGTTGACCAGCATCAGCTTGACCAGCACCCAGAGCATCAGCGAGCCCCACACCCGCGTGAAAACTCCCATCATCAACATAAAGCCGCTCAGCACCTCGGCCAGCGCAAAAGCGATAACCCAGTTTTCCCGGTGGAATGCAGGGTTCGTACCCATGGAGAAGAAGCCGATCATCGGATCATCCATTATCGATGGGTAGTTATCGGCTACTCCGGCTGTCAGGTGGTAATTATAAATCTTCAACCAGCCCAGGGCGAAGAACCCGAAACCGAGCACCAGGCGGACCCACCTGAGTTGAACATCGCTCATCTCCGTGATGGCCACCTTGTGCGATTGCCAAGGCGCCGTAATGTACATCACGGCCACGGTGACGACCGGAATCGCGTCGGCGGCCACCATCCAGCCCCACCGCCACAGGTAAATCCACGTCCCGATGACCAGCGCGCCAGCCAGAGGTAACGCGGTCTGGGTTAGCATAAGAATGCCCAGAAAAACCTGGAAAAACTTGAAGAAATTCGCGGAAGTCGGCTCCAGCGGATAGCTGGGCATCACCAGCGAGTCATTTGTCGCCGAATACATGAGTACCAGCGCAGGGCTGCGCAGGAACAACACCACCGCCCACTCGCCGACGGCATGGAACCAGCGCAAGCGCACCGGCTCATCGGTGAGAAAGTTTGCAAGGTGATGCAGGCCCCGTTGTGCACGGCCCCGCAGGCCAGCCAGCACCCGGTGCTTTACAAAGACGTCGAGGTCCCGGCGGAAGAAGAAGATAATCAGGAACGCGTTGAGGAGAAGGAAGCTAATCGTACCGATGTGCATCATGTCGGGCTGTATGCCCAGGAAAGCCTCGGGATGGCGCCCGAAGTATGCCTCGTTTAGGGGAAACTTGAGATCGTGCCGGATGAAGCGCTCGTGAGCATAAATCACGGTGGGAAGCAGCACGAGTACCCCCGCCGAGATAAAGAGGAGCCTGCCCGGCCGCATCCAAGTCCTCCTGTTGCCCGTGGGCTTCACATCGCTGGATGGTCAGGACCATTCCGAGGCGTACTCGAGCGCGCGGGCTAGGGCCGCGGGATCGGGGATGATAATTTTCTTGTCCTTGCCCAGCTCAATCAGACCGTCGGCTTCGTACTGATGCAACAACCGGCTCACAACCTCCCGATTCGAACCGACCATGGCAGCCAGATCTTGGACGCCAAACTTCAGGCTGATCAGGCAGGTCCCGTCCGCCGCCACCTGGCCATACTTTTCTGTCAGCTGATGCAACGCCGCGAGGAGCCTGTACGGAACTTCCTTGGAAGACATTTCGAGCATGCTGCCGCTGGTCTTCCGGAGGCGCTCGCATAGGGACTCCATCAGCTTCCACAGGATCTCGGGGCGGCTCGCCACGAAGTTCTGGAAATCCTTGCGTGAGATCGAGGTCATCTCGGTCGGCTCGCACGTGGTGACGGTCGCAGAACGCGGATACCCGTCGAGCATGGCTATTTCCCCGAAAATCTCGCCCGGACCAAGGATGTCCAGAATCTTTTCAACTCCCTCCTCGGAGGCCCCCGTGACCTTCACCGATCCTTTCAGTAGCATGTAAAGAGAATCCGACGGCTCGCCTTGGAAAAACACAGCAGCGTCTGTCCCGTACTTTTTATGGGTAACGATCTTGGCGAGCTGCTCGACATCACCAGGACTCAGCTTGGAGAAAATCGAAACTCGCGAGGTCGCCGTGAGTTCCTTCTGCAACTGCAGATGCTCCGAACTGGTGGGATTGAAGACGAGGTAGGGCCCGCCCTTGACTCCGAACTCGACACGGTCGTTGTAGTTCAGCTTGGCTCGCTCCATTTTGGCACCATTGACGTACGTGCCCTGTTTGCTGCCCCGATCAAGAATCGCGTACTCGGTACCCTCCGCTTGGATCACGGCATGATCGAGCGAGACGCGCGCATCAGTAATCACCAAGTCCCTGTCGCTATGGCGGCCGATCGTGAAAGGCACATGGTCGAGCACAATTTTGCGCTGCTCCGCGCCGTTCACGAACACCAGCTCGGGGCGGGGACCTGGAGAATGTTCGAGAGAGACAACCGCTGCAGCAGACATCTTGGCCCCCTACGAAGCCGGACGCGGGAGTGCACTGTTGCCCGCAAGATAGAGCGATTTCAAGAGCACAACCACAAGCTAGCCTCTGAAGAGTCTCCGCAATTCTACCGCAAACGCGTCTGCGGTCAAGCATCCCTTCCAGTCTTGGCCGTCCCGCGAAAAACGATCGTGCTCTCCGGGTCGGAGATGCGGAAGAGCACATCTGCCCCAGAGATGGCTTTCCCCGCAGTACTGAACGCCAGCAAGCGAGCGTGCAAGGTTTGTCCGGGTTGATAGAGAGGCTTGTCGGTGGTGAGTGTCACCCTCGACCGCTGCCAGGCAGTCAGGTCAACGTCCACGGAGGCCTGCAACCCGCCGTAGCGCCCCACGGCAGTCAACGACATGGATTGCGACGGCAGGGGGCTGGGCAGGGAGAGATGCACCTCGGCCACTCCGCGAGCATCGGTTACCCCTTTGGCCTCCAGCAATGGCCGCTCGTCGGCAATATCCGCTTTCAGTTCGACGTGAACGGTAACTCCTGCCACCGGCCGCGAGGTGACCGGGTGCGCCGCCCGCAGCAACACACGACATTCGCTTCCTTCCTTGACGTACTGGAGCGTGGAGATTTGCAGCTCGAAGAGATCGCGGGCTACGTTCGCCAGGGCGATGATGCCTTCGGCTGCCGCCCTTGCGCTTGGCGGTTGCGCCGAAGTGCTCACCCTGTAACGCAGGCGGTAGGCAAGGATCTCCGTGGTCGCCTTCTCCGCGTCGTCAGAGCGCATGGTCAGGGAAAAAGGAATAGTGATCTGCAGCCGGTTGAGGCCCGGGCGAATGGTTTGCTTCTGCTCGGCCGTGGCGCGGACATTTCCCTTCGGGTCGAGAAATTCCACACGAACGTCTGCGGTAGATGGATGCTTACTAAGACTTTCCACGGCCAGAGAGACCGCCGCGTGGTCGCCAAGAAAACGCACGGTGGTCGCCGCCTCGCGCACGCGCAGCGTGGAGACCGGCTCACCGGTCGGTGCCGCGACGCAGGTCACCGCTGGAGACAAACAAAGAGAAAGGAAGAATAGAGAGACACCTACCCGTCTAAAGCACATGGCGCACCCACCCCGGTCACCAGATGCGGCTGCTTGGCCCCTTGTCACATTAGGTGCGACCAACCGCTCCCGGGTTGTTTAACACGTTAACTGCCGGCGATGGAGACGAACACAAGGCCTGGTGCGTACCTGTTGACCTGGCCCGCCGTTGTGCGCGGAGGCAAGGCAGTTGCGCGCTTCCCACGCCTCCCGTACCATGCTCAAGCAGAACAAGCGGGAGGAAATGATGAAACACTATGTACGCATCGCGGTTGCCGT
>WNFE01011919.1_pt1 | contig 13944 bp, 11 predicted proteins | sample 5400451 | NCBI WGS metagenome assembly WNFE01 (sample SAMN13153344, study PRJNA577476) | soil metagenome | isolation source: 200 cm saprolite under Douglas fir tree site 2 hole 2 | place: USA:California | collected 2015-04-18 | reverse complement strand
GGAACAGCCGTTGCTCAAGAGGACACAATGGGAAGCGGTATTACGTGAGGCCGGTTTTTGCGAAACGGATTCGTTACCGGGTCTGATCGGCCCGACCGGAGGCGAGGGTCAGATCGGTTTGCTGGCGCGTAAGTCTTTTGATGAAACTTCGGTGCCGGTCCAGGCCGCGATCGAGACACCGGAAGAGAAGTCATGGCTTGTTTTCGCGGATACGTCTGGAGTGGCCGACACACTGATTTCGCGGTTGCGCGAACTCGGCGCCAGATGCCGCGTCGTTAGGCCGGGAGACCATTTCGAGTTCAATGGCAACGACGCATTTACCCTGCGACCCGGAACTTTGGAAGACTGGCAAAAGCTGGTTGGGACCTGTGCAGACTCCTCGCCGGAGCGGATCGTTTACTTGTGGACTCTCGACACGCCAGCCAACGAAACGGACATGGCCACCAATCTGGATGCGCTGCTCCATCTGACCCAGGCGCTCGAATCCGCCCGGCCCGCGGTCAAAATGCGGCTCGATTTGGTAACACGAAACGCCCAGGCTGCTGGCAGTAATCTGCGACCGACCGCAGTAGCACAGGCGCCGAGTATCGGGTTGATTCGCGTCATTCTGAACGAATATTCCAATCTTTGCTGGCGCTCCACCGATCTTCCCGCAGAGTCTTCCTCGGCAGATGCGGCGTCGCTTTGGAGCGAGATATCTCGCGAGGACGGGGAACGCGAGATCGCAGTGCGAGGCGAAGCTCGTTATGTCAGGCGACTGGACCGCGGTCGACCGTCGCGCGAGCAATGGTTCAGTTCCAAACTACCGTTACGTTTGGAATCCCGCGAACGCGGCCGTCTCGATACCCTGCGCTTCGCTCCATTTGAACTGCTACCGTGCGGCCCGGGCCAGATATTGATCGAAGTGAAAGCGGCCGGGATGAATTTCCGCGACGTGCTTAAGGCGCTGGCGCTCTATCCGGGTGATGCTCCGGATGCGCGTATTTTTGGCGACGAAGTGAGTGGCATCGTTAGGGCGGTTGGTTCGGATGTCACGCAACTCGTTCCAGGAGATCGTGTGTTCGGTCTCGCCGTATTTGGAATCGCCACCCATGCGATTGCGCGAGCGGGGGACGTCCATCGCATTCCAACCGGCCTGACATTTGAGGCGGCGGCAACATTGCCCGTCGTTTTCATGACCGCCTGGTATGCGCTGCGCAACGTCGGGCGATTGCGCCAACGTGAGCGGGTGCTCGTGCACGCAGGTGCGGGTGGAGTCGGAATGGCCGCGATCCAAATCGCGTTGCACCAGGGCGCAGAGGTCATCGCCACAGCCGGAAGCCCAAGCAAACGCACTCTGCTCAAAACGCTCGGGGTCGAACACGTAATCGACTCGCGACGCAGCGATTTTGCCGAAGCGGTGATGACGCTGACAGATGGCAAAGGCGTCGACGTGATTCTCAACGCCTTGGCCGGCGAAGCGATCCCTATGGGTCTTTCGTGTCTCGCCGAGTTCGGTCGCTTCATCGAGATCGGCAAACGCGACATTTACCAAAACACGCGCATCCCACTTCGACCCCTCCGCAACAATGCTTCCTTCCACGTCGTGGCAATGGACGCGATTTTCCATGGTGACGAAGAATTGACCCATCAAATGTTGGAGGACATTTCGCAATTGATCGAAAAAGGCGCGTTGCGCCCGTTGCCTTACCGGGCGTTTCCTGCCTGCCGCATCGATTCCGCATTTCGTCTCATGGCAGGCGGAAAACATATCGGTAAAGTGGTCGTCGCTTTTCCGGCGCCATTTGTCCCACGGCGCGGTGAATTACCCGGACCAGGATTCGAGGTGAAACCGGATGGATGTTATCTCATCACCGGTGCATTCGGCGGTTACGGTAAGGTGCTTGCCCGATGGTTGGTTGAGTGCGGCGCGCGCCACCTTGTGCTGACGAGCCGCAGCGGCGCTTCGACTCCGGATGTGGCAAGATTCGTTAACGACCTGGAGGAACGTGGCGTCGACGTACGCACCGTCGCAGCAGATATCGGCGCGCCGGACGACGTACGGCGGCTTTTTGCCGAGATCGAATCGCTCGGGCTGCCGCTACGCGGTCTCTTTCATCTTGCGATGGTTATCGACGATGCACCGCTCGCTGCGCTCACGCCCGAGCGAATGCGAACCGTCCTCGAACCAAAGGCGGGCGGCGCGTGGCTGCTCCATGAAGCGACTCGAGAAATGAAACTCGATTGCTTTGTGATGTTCTCATCTGTCGCAAGCATTTTTGGCAATCCAGCTCAGGGAAATTACAGCGCGGCGAACGCCTTCCTCGACAGCCTGGCGCACCATCGCCAGGCACTTGGTCTGCCTGCGCTCACCGTAAATTGGGGCGTGCTAGGTGGTGAAGGTTACGTGACGCGCAACGAACGGGTGGCGGATTTTCTTGCCCGGCAGGGAACGCTGGAAATTTCTCCCGGAGAAGCGACCGCGTTGCTGGAATCGTTTCTTCGTGCAGGAAGTGCACAAGCGATTTCGATCCGGGTCGATTGGGGAAAGTGGCGTCAGTTCTTTAGAACGATGCAGGAGAATCCGTTTCTTGAGCGCATTTTCGCGGCGCTTGAAAATCAGGAATCTGTTGGCACGACGAGTGATTGGCGAAGCCGGATCGATGCGGCCGGCCCGGCGGAGAAGGGGGCTGTTATCTGCCAGGCGGTGCGGGAAGCTGTCGGCTCCGTGTTGCGGGTCAAGCCGGACAGTTTGCACGACGGTCAGCCGCTGACAGACCTTGGACTGGATTCTTTGATGGGCGTCGAAATTGAGACGTCGCTCGAAGCCGCAATCGGTGTGGCATTACCTCCGACCAGTCTTATGCGCGCGCGAACCATCGGTCAGATCGCCGCGTTAATCGCCGGCCACCTCGGTGGCGGTGTAGCGAAGGCCGAATCCGCACCAGTAGCAGTCCAACCGGAAGCGGCCAGCGTAGTCGATCTCAATGCCATTTCCGACGAAGAGATCGAACGCCTCCTCGGGCGCGAGTCGGACTCCGAAGAAACTGAGACGATCGAAGACGCCACGCGCTAACTACAACCTCGTGCAACCGCGGTGCCATGCCAATCGATCAGCGCGCTCGTCTCAAACAATGGCTCGATAGCGGTGAAGTACAGCTTCATCCGCTTACCTTCCCACAACGGGAACTTTGGGAAGTCTCACCGGTAACGGTGGAGGACAACGCGAATCACATCTGCTGCCTCATCGACGTACACGGTATCCTGACTGAACGCGAGGCCCGCGCTGCGATCCAGCGCGTGGTCGAGCGTCAGGAAGTCTTGCGTCTCTCAATCCTTCCCGGCAAGGAGCGTCCACTCCAGATGATCCGAAAGAATTGCGGGATCAATTTTGATTTTCGCGATGCTTCAGCAGACGATGCGCGACCGGAAGCGATCGAAGAACTGGTAGCCGAAATTTTTCGCGCGCCGTTCGATCTGATGCAAGGACCGCTCTATCGCGCGGTAGATTTGCGTCGCGCAGCGAATCATCACGTGCTCGTCTTTGCGATTCATCACGCCATTGCGGACGGCTGGAGCCTCGGCGTTCTGGTTCAGGATCTCTTTGCTGCCTACATCGAGGTCGTGATGGGATCCTCGGATCCTTTGCCGGCGGTCCCGCAAACCTACTCAACGTGGGGCGTGACCGAGCGCGCTTACTGGAAACCGGAGATTTTGGAGCAGCGAATCGAGTTTTGGCAAACCAGGCTAGCCGGTTTGGGTCGAACGTGGAACCCGCCAATCACACCCGGCCCACCCAAACGATGGCTTTCCGCAGTTCCTGCTGGCCTGACTAACAAGATCCGGGAACTGGCCCGCCGGACCAGCATCACATTCTTCAGTGCTTTGTTTGGAGCTTTCCAAATTGCGTTCCGCGAATGGAGCAGTTTCGATGATCTCGTAGTGGGGACGCCGGTCGCCAATCGCACTGGGCAAACGACGCGCGAAACAATGGGATACTACGCGGGCATCGTGCCTTTCCGCGGGGAGATCGATCGCTCGCGCGTTGTTTCTGATCATTTACGAGCCGGACATCAGGTAACGATTGACTCTTTTGCCAACACCATCCCTTTCGTCGAGTTGGTGCACGGCCTCGGCAAGCAATCGGAAGCAGGATACAACCCGCTGTTCGACGTACGCTTTGCCTTGCAGAATCATCCCATGCCGGAGATTTCGCTGCCGAATCTTTCTGCACGCCTCAGCATGCGCTCGACTGGCACGGCGCGTTTCCAACTTGGGTGCGAAATCACCGAAGACCGCGAAGGCCTGGAAATCGCGTGGCTTTTCCGCGAGAATCTATTTTCCCCGCGTGACATTGAAAGCCTTGATGGCATATTTCGAGTGGTTCTGGCGGGCATCTGCCGTTCGCCGGAGAGCAAAATCTCTGACCTGTTGAACCACCCCTAATGAACGCAGCCTCGGCCGACGAAGACTTCAGCGAGATTCATGAGCCACATTGGGTCTTGCGGGGTGCTTTTCAGCTTCTCGTCTTCGGTTTAGTTCTGGCTGAGACGGTGCTCGCTGTAACGGTGCAGTACGGATTGATCTGGCTGGCGGTGCCGCTCGTGCTCGTCGTCAGCCATTTGATGCACGGCAGTCTCATCGGCCTGCATGAAGCGGCCCACGGGCTTCTCCGAAAAAATCGCAGCTTCAATGACTTTGATGGCATCGTGATCGCCACGTTGAGCTTGATGAGCTTCAGTCTCTATCGCTCCGTTCATCAGACCCATCATGCCTATCTCGCTACGGAGCGAGACTACGAATTCTGGCCGCTATCCCACACCACGGCGCCCCGTTGGAAGAGGTGTCTGGCTGCATTTTTCGAGCTAAACTTCGGATTGTTTTATTCCCCGTTCCTTTTTATGCGAGCCTTCTTATGTTCTCCTTCGCCGGTCCGAAGCAAACGGGTTCGCCAGCGCGTTTGGGTGGAATTGACGCTGACAATTGTGGTGTGGACTTTCGTTCTCTTGGCAATCGCGACATTCGGTCTGTGGCGATATTTCATTTGGATGTATCTCGCACCTGCTTTTTTGGCGGCTAATTTGCAGAATTGGCGCAAGTACATCGAGCACGTCGGGATGACAGGCGAGACGGTGAACAGCTCAACTCGAAGCATCGTAGCGAAGAGCTGGCTGGGACGACTGCTTGCTTTGACGCTCCTTCACGAACCCTTTCATGGAGTTCATCATCAGCGTGCCGGCCTGCCGCACGCCGTTTTGCCCCAACACGTGGAAAAATTGCAGCCGAAGAGCCCGGGCGAGCGGACACCGTATCCAGGTTATCGTTACGCCTTGGTTGAATTGATGCGCTGCCTGGCCGATCCACGCGTTGGGCCCCAGTGGCGAACGATTTGACCGCGCTTCGCAGGAGTGAACAAAATTTCCTTGAGAGGGAGCAAGTCTACCAGCGCCGCCCCCCTTCTCGAGGCAAAAGCTCTCACTCGCGAGTTCGACGAAGGGCAGGTCAAGGCCCTGCGCGGTGTCGATTTTTCCATCAAGGAGGGGGACTTCATTGCCATCGTCGGACCGAGCGGATGCGGTAAATCGACCTTGCTGCAATTACTCGGGGCGTTAGATCGACCGACATCTGGAACCCTTCTCTACCGCGGAACATCGCTGCCGGAACATCCCAATCCGGCGGCCTACCGTACTCGCGAGGTCGGGTTTATTTTCCAGGCCTTTCACCTCCTGCCGACTTTCACCGCGTCCGAAAACGTACAGATCCCGATGTTCGAAATGGATCGCTCGGCTTCTGAGCGACGCGAGCGCGCCTTCGAATTGCTAAAACTCGTTGGCCTCGAGCATCGCCTCGAGCATTTCCCTTCCAAGCTTTCCGGCGGCGAACGCCAGCGCGTCGCCATCGCGCGCAGTCTGGCTAATGGGCCATCTCTGCTGCTGGCGGATGAACCAACCGGTAACCTCGACAGCGAAAACGCCCATTCGATTCTCGATCTGATTATTCACCTGCAACAGGACCAGGGGCGCACCATGGTCCTCGTCACTCATGACGCCACGATTGCTGGGCGCGCGGGACGAATTCTTCGCATGATCGACGGTCGAATTGTATCGGACGACAAACCATGACCTTCTTCACCGTTGTCCTCCGTGGCCTGTTGCGCCGTCGCTTGCGTACCGCACTGACTCTCGCGGGAATTTCCATCGGCATCGCTGCCGTCGTGGCGTTGGTCGGAATGTCTCGAGGTTTTGAGAAAGGCTGGCAGGTTGGATTGAAGGCGCGCGGAACCGATATCGTCGTCACTAACAGAGGGGGATCGCTTACGCCAAAGCCGTTCGATGCCTCCGTCCGCGATCGGATCGCCCACCTTCCGCACATCGCCACGACCTGCAACCTTCTCGTGGAGGTGACCAGTGTTGAAGACTCCGACCTGATGATTCTCTCCGCCCGGGAGTGGGGAGGATTTTCGTGGAGCAATCTTGAACTTGTCTCTGGACGCATGCCGCGCGATGCCGTGGAAGAAGCGGTGGTTTTGGGTCAGACAGCCGCGGAGGTACTCAAGAAAAAAGTTGGTGATCCCATCCAGATTGAGACGAAGGAACTCAAGGTCGTCGGAATCGTAAAGGGTGGCGCGCTCGTCGAAGACGGCTCGGTCATTCTTTCTTTGCCGCTCTTGCAGGGAATCATCGGCGCTCCCAACCAGATCAACGCAATCGATATTCGAGTGACGCCTTTAGCAACAAATCAAGGAACTTACTCGACAGATCGAACAACTGGTCCCGGAAGTTCGCGCTGTGACCGTGAGCGAACACCTCAGCCACAATGAGGGATTTCGGCTCGTTAAGGCCATGAGTTGGGGCACGTCTCTCCTCGCTATCCTTGTGGGTGTGCTTGGTGTGATGAACACGATGCTCATGACCGTTTTCGAGCGTACCCATGAAATCTGTGTGCTGCTCGCCGTTGGTTGGACGCGCGGGCGAATCATGAGGATGATTCTTTACGAATCCGCGCTGCTTGGACTTTTCGGCGGCGTCGTTGGTGTGGCTATTGGTGCCCTCGGAGTTCAGGTCCTGAGCGCAACGCCGGCGATTCGAGGGTTATTGCAGCCCGACCTCAGCATTGGACTCCTTGGCCTTTCTGTCATCATTGCCATCGCAGTCGGAATCATCAGCGGACTCTATCCCGCCTGGCGTAGCTCACGACTAATGCCGAGCCTGGCGCTGCAGGCCGGATGAGGCATCCTTAATCTATGAAATTTTTCTCTGCCTTGGCGATTTCCTCTGCGGTCCTCGGCGCCACTTTGATTCGCGCTCAGGAACCCGGGCCAGCCACAATGTCTGCGGCAGAACTCGTTGATCGGATAGAATCTTCCAGGCAAGGGAGCGCGCTGATTCGTACCAAACTCGAGGTGCAATCAACCGGCGGCGCCAAACGTGTCCTGCAACTACAAATCAAGGAACGCCGCACGAAAACGACTACCGATCTTGTTTATCAAGTACTTTGGCCTAACGAGCATAAAGGCGAAGCTGTCATTCTCCACCAGGCTCAGGGAGCGGCGACAGGCTCCATTATTGGACCGCAGCAGCCGGTTCGCGCGATTAAGGCCTCCCAAATGGGCGAGGGGTTGTTTGATAGCGATCTCTCTTACCAGGATGCGGTGGAAGATTTCTACGCCTGGAAAAAGCAGACTGTAGTCGGTTCCGAAGTAATCAACGGAGTGAACTGCCAGATTCTGGAATCAAAGCCGGATAATTCTTCCATTTCCACCTATGCTAAAGTGCGAAGCTGGATTGATCCTCGGCGTTTTGTGCCGATGCGGATCGAAAAATATTCATCTTCCGGCGCACTCGTCCGTCGCATCGATATCACACGTGTCGCACGCGATGAAAAACACAATCCGATTCCAGCCAGTCTCACCGTGCACGGGCCGCGAAAAAACAGCGTAACGGAATTCAACGGCGCACGCATCGACCAGGACGTGAACTTTACCGACGCCGATTTCACAGCGGCCGGCCTTTCGCAATGACACTTGCGGGTTACTTTTTGATCGCGTCTTCGACTAGCCGACCCGCATTGAGCAGGCCCGCCTCGGCCAGCGGCGGCCCGATCAATTGCAGGCTCGTAACCGGCGCCCTCTCGCCGCGCACCGGCACCGGTAGGGCCAGCGCCGGGTTGCCGGCAAAATTGACTGCCACCGTGTTTTGCAACTGAAGCATCTCCGCTTCGCGAATTCCTATTCTCAAGTTGAGTAGTGGAAGTTCCGGCGGGTTTTTTTGAAGTGTTGGCAACGCGATGAAGTCCACCTTCTCGAAAACTGTAAGTAGCGTCCTCTGCCACGCACCTCGCCTGGCCAATGCGCCGCGGTAACTCGCGGTATAGTTTATCTGACCGAGTCGAAGTACAGACTGAGTTCGAGCTGTCACAGCAAGCTGAAATCGCCCCCGCTGAGGCAACGGTGGTGCCGTCCTTCTTCGCTTGCTCGAATTGTTCGCTCAGGCTTTCGTCCAGCTCGACCACTTGGAATCCCGCTTTGGCTAGTGCGTCGTCAATGGCCTGATCAATCTTTGGATCCGTGCCTTTCAGCTTGAGACGTCCAACCCGGATGCTTCGCGCAGTAGGCTTTGCCGCTTTTGCCGAGGCGTAATTCGCGGCAAAGCCATCCTGAAGAAGCTCCATGCCTTGAACGGTATGAGCGATGTCTTTCCCCATCGGCCCCACCGTGTCGAGATGCTCTTCAACCGGATAACAACCTTCGATTGGAATTAAGCCGAACGTCGTCTTCAAGCCGACGATACCGCAACAGGCGGCAGGGATACGGACCGAGCCCGCCGTATCCGTGCCAAAAGCCACGTCCGCCATTCCAGAGGCCAACGCGACGGCATTTCCAGACGAGGATCCGCCCGGAATCAGGCGTCGCTTCAACGGATTCACGGCCGTCCCAAAATATTCGTTCATGCCGGACGGCGAGACGGCGAATTCGCTCATATTAGTTTTACCGACTATCTGCACGTTGCGCCGGCGCGCGATCGCCAGACACGGGGCGTCCTTTTCCGCGGGCTTGTGGGTTACGGAAAAGATCTCCGAACCGGCGGTCGTAATTACGCCCTTCATGTCGATGTTATCCTTAACTGCGAGCCTTAGGCCATTGCTGTTTGGATTCGGTGGCCAGTAGTCAATGAAAGCACGATTGCCGGAGAGCGTGCTGAAACGAGGCACGAACGAGCATCCGTTGCATAGGACGAGCGAAGCCAGCGCAACCGGCAACCGTTTAAAACCAGCAAGGCCGGAGTGTCTCATCCGCGCAAAGCTGGATGTCTGCGTGTTATTTGCAAGCACGACTGCCAAGAGCACATGATCGGCGCGGATCCCTAACACGCAAAACATCTGCCGAATCGGACGCCAAGCGACATCTCTAACAGAGCGTTATCGTTGATAAGCGGACGCGGTTCTCAGCGGATTATACGGTACATCACCGTTTCGTGTCGGTGCATAGACGAAGCCGTAGCGGTCCTTTTTTATATCCACCGGCTCAAGAAGTAAGTGTTTGTTTGTCGCCTTCTCGGTGTATTCGATCAGCACCCTGGCCGTTCCATTGAAGCCCCACATCAAGAATCCCGTCCCGAAAAGTCCGCCGTTGGGGAAAAGCTCGTCCAAACCGGCCATCGCATGAAAGCAGCTGATCGCGACTTTGTCTTTTCGATAAAGGCGGTCGTCGGCGCGATACTTAATGGTTCCTCCGTCGAGCAACCGTTTGCGGTTCACGGCGAGATCAAACGCTGCTTTTTTGATCTCATAAGGTCCCCACATAGCCACAGCATTCTTTGTATCCACGGCGAGCTTGATCGTTTCTTCGAGAGAAAAGTTTCGGCCGGGCGATACGGGGCATTTGTTGTTCGCCGGAATAAGGCGGCTCCCGACGCCGTCAAAGACGCACAGATGGGGATTGCTCATGAAATCGTGCGGCAGCCAGCTGATGGTGAAGGCTTCAAATTCCCGATTCCTGTACCTTCTCGTGGTGAGACCAGGCGTCAGTTTGGGCTGCTTGTTATCCGCAAACACTCGGATGACAGAGATAAACGAGTGCGAATGTTCCGGGTGATTCCCGCGGTCCTGGTAAGCGAAAGGAATGATGAAATAGCGATCGCGCGTATTTTTGCCCTCACCAAGGCGGGCCGAGACTTTGGCTTTGATATGATCCACAATCTGGGTGTAAACCGGCATGTCGTAGTTTGAAAAATCGACACCCCGCGGGGGCGCGCCTGCCTGCGCGACTATTGGCAAAGCAAGAAGGAAGACGAGGGTTCGGAAAGACATATGGATCAATTACCAACGAACGGGCTCAATTGGAAGGCCGTTAGTCTGCGAATCCCGTTTAGGGTTCGCATCGCGCGACTTCCATTCCCGTAATCCTCGGAGCCTACACGGCTCGAACCCTGCGACCTGACACGGATTCACCGAAATCCGTTGCGTCTGTGTGCAAGATTTGTGCAAGAATGAACCTCGTTTTGCTCGCCACTTTGATGCGCAGCACAAAGTCGCGATTTTGGCAATTTACCCTCGTGAATTGCGTTGGATTTGATCGATTTTGAAATGCAAAAAAATCGCTAAAACCGCAATTTTAAGTCCTTGGGGTCTGTAGAGTGCCCATATGAGCTCACAGGACTTCTCCACTAACGTGCAAAAAACCGTTCCCGCCGAATATATCCCGCCGATGTCGTTGCACCGGTTTTGCGAAATCACCGGCTTATCTAAAGGTGCAGCCTGGCGTTACGAAAAACGGGGATGGTTGCGAACACACTTAATTGCAAACAGACGTTACATCTTGGCCGCAGATGTGGCTGAGTTTAACCGAAGGCTCGCTTTAGACGAATTTGCGGGAACAAGTCGCCCATTCCTCCATTCGTCTGGCAAATGAGTTCATTCCCAGATAAAAGGGGACTCAGCGATAAGGCGAGGGGATCCGAACATCAGACCAATTATGGCAACAAAACGGCAACACAACCTCTTTTACCTTAGTAATGTTACGGACTTAAAATCCGTTGGGCCGAAAAGGCCCGTGCCGGTTCGAATCCGGCCATCGGCACTTCAATCAAAACTGTGAATGGTTAAATCGTTACACCGTTACATCGGAGATCGAATCACGCATCACGATTCACGAATCACGATGCCGCTTAGCTCGCGCAATCCTGTCTAGAAGAAATGGAACGTCCGCTTTTCATTCCAGTGATTCTGGGCACTGCGCGCCAGGGCCGGGAAAGTGAAAACGCCGCGCGCTTTGTCTTTGATCAGACAAAAAAGCGCGCTGGCGTGGAATCCGAATTCATCGATGTGCGCGCGCTGCCGATGAAACTCGACGACGCCGGCGAGCAGATGAAGGACCCGAAATTTTCGGCCACGATCGAGCGCTGCGACGGTCTCATCATCGTCACGCCGGAGTACAATCACAGTTTCCCCGGGCTGCTGAAGCACGCGCTCGACATGAATTTGAAGGAATACATCCACAAAGCGGTCGGGATTTGCGGCGTATCGGCCGGAGCTTTGGGCGGCGCCCGCGTGATCGAAACTCTTTTACCCGTCATGCGCGAGCTGGGATTGGTCACGATTTTCGAAGATGTTAACTTCGGTCGGATCGGGACGCTCTTCGATGAACGCGGGAAGTTGCTCGATGAAAACTTCGTCCGTCGCTTGGACGCGTTTTTGAATGAGCTAATTTGGATGGCGCGCGTCCTCAGGCATGGCCGCGAAAACATTCCCCCAGTCTGATTCCCACAAGGGCGAGACACTGTATTTACACCAGTCGTTCCGATGGTAGATTTTCTGGCGGGGCCGTGTTTTGACCGCACCGCCATTCGCAATTTCCAATGGAGCAAAATCCGCCACCACCGTTTCCTTCGCCGGAGGAGCTGAAGACCAAGATCACCGAGTTCATGAAGCAGAACTTCGGAGATCGCGTCTCGGTCGCGGCTTTTCCAGCGCCCGAGCCGGCGGAAGCTGAGACCGAAGAAAAGCCGGAGAAGATCGACAATCAGGAGTTCGAGTTCAATTTTTTGCCGCGCGATATCAAGGCGCACCTCGACCGGTTCGTGATCAAGCAGGACGAAGCGAAGAAGGTGCTCGCAATCGCGGTCTGCGATCATTACAACCACGCGAAATACCTGCGCCAGCTCGAGAAGGAAAATCCGAAACGGGCTGAGCTGACCGAATACGCCAAACAAAATGTGATCCTGGTCGGACCGACCGGCGTTGGGAAAACGTATCTGATCAAGCACATCGCCGATTTGATCAAAGTGCCGTTCGTGAAAGCGGACGCAACCAAGTTCAGCGAGACCGGTTACGTCGGCGGCGACGTGGAAGATTTGGTGCGCGAACTGGTGCACAAGGCCAACAGCGACGTAAACCTGGCGCAGTTCGGCATCATTTACATCGACGAGATCGACAAGATCGCCTCGGCTGGAAATTTAATCGGGCGTGACGTGAGCGGCCGCGGGGTTCAAACCACGTTGCTGAAATTGATGGAAGAAACCGAAGTGCCGGTTCGGAGCATGAACGATCTCCAGGCGCAATTGCAGGCAGCTTTTGAGTTCCAACGAAAGGGCAAAGCCAAGCGCGAAACGATCAACACCCGCCACATTTTGTTCGTGGTCAGCGGTGCGTTTGAAAAATTGAAAGAGCAGGTCGCGCGGCGCGTCCGTCAGGGACAGATCGGTTTTCGGGCGGAGCCGGTCCAGGTGATGGACAACGAATTGTTCCAACACGTCACGACGAAGGATTTCGTTGAGTACGGGTTCGAACCGGAATTCATCGGGCGCTTGCCGGTGCGCGTGGTTTGTCTCGATCTCGACGCTGATGATCTGTTTAAGATCATGAAATTTTCCGAAGGCAGTTTGCTTAGGCAGTACGAGCGTGCGTTCCGCGCCTACGGGATCGACATCAGTTTTGACGATGAAGCGTTGCGCTTGATCGCCGAATCAGCGGCCGAAGAAAAGACCGGCGCACGCGGATTGCTTACTGTGTTCGAAAAGTTGTTCCGCGATTACAAATATTACCTGGCCGGGTCAGGATTGAGTCAGCTGCGAGTCACGGCCGAGCTGGTGAGCGAACCGAAGCGCGTCCTTGATCGCCTCATGGCTGAGGGTGAAAAACATGAAGCAAAAATGCTGGAAGGCGCCGCCCGACAGTACGCCGAGGGCTTTGGCAAGGAGCACGGCCTTGAAATTGTTTTTGACGACTCGGCCTTACGGCGTTTGGTGGAACACGCCCATTCCGAGCGGATGAACATGAACGATCTCTGCGCCCACCTGTTCAAGGACTATCAATTTGGATTGAGCCTAGTGAAAAAGAACACCGGACGGACCAAGTTTGTTCTGGGCGCGGAAGCGGTCGATGCGCCGGACAGATGTTTGAGTGAGCTGGTGGTGCAGTCGTATTATCCGGTCGCCGCAACGAGCGCGAAATCCTGATTTCTCTCCATGAAACGTCCGCTTCTAGCTACTTTGATCATCGGCATTTTTGTCGTGGTCGGCGTCAGCGCGATGCATCTCAGTCCGCAAGTTTTGCAGTTTGAATCGCGCGCTGCGGATTTCATTTCTCCTTACGCTGCCGCGACCCACGTCGTGCCGAAGCAATGGCAATACGTGTTCATGTCGATCTTATCTTTCGGCGTCGCCGCGTTAACGGTGACAAGTTTGCGACGCCGTCGGATCGGGTTGATCGCACTTGGATTGCTGATCGAGCTCGCGGCTGTTTCCTGGATTTGCTCGCTCTACCGGGTTTTTTTTCAACCGCTTCCGTCGATGTTCGCGGTCGCGATCGCGTTTATCGTGGCCGACCGATACACCGCCATCACGCAACGCGGTCGTGCTGTAACCGCGCGCGCGTTTTTCAGTGATCGGTTATCGAAGGAACAAGTTCAGCGCATGATCGCGGGCGACATTCCGTTTGATCCGGAAGCGAAGACTTATGAAACGACCG
>WNFE01002336.1_pt1 | contig 13954 bp, 10 predicted proteins | sample 5400451 | NCBI WGS metagenome assembly WNFE01 (sample SAMN13153344, study PRJNA577476) | soil metagenome | isolation source: 200 cm saprolite under Douglas fir tree site 2 hole 2 | place: USA:California | collected 2015-04-18 | reverse complement strand
TTGCTTCGCGGCTCGTCCAGGCATCCTATAATAATAGGAAAGCTTCAGACCGCATGGCGCTGGAAGATTTCACGCCAACGGATTTTTCAGGACAACCGGACCAGCCTCCCGCAGAGTCCTCTGCAGCAAATCCGAAAGAGGAGAAAAGCCAGCCGCCAGCGGTGACGGTAGCGGTCGACGAAGGTGGTGATCTTCAGGTTCCGGACTTCTCCGGGAAGACGATGCGGGACGCAATCGAGGCATGCCTCCGATTGGGACTGGAGCCCGTTTTGGTTGGCAGCGGTCTTGCCACGAATCAAACGCCCGCGGCGGGAGCAAGAGTCAGGCGCGGGGCGAAGATTACGGTGCGATTCGGAACACCAGCACGAAAGATCACCAGGGCGCACCAGGGGGTCAGGCATTAGGATGAAGATTGGATTGAGCCAAAAAGAACGAGTGCCGGACGCCGCCACAAACCAGGTTGACAGTCAACGGGATCCCTCCGCGCGGACGCGCGATCCGGAAATTCGCACGACTCTCTATAAAGTATTCCGTGACATCGAAACAACGCTGCCTGCCGCGGCCGGGGGCCTGGAGATTCGCCAAGTTGCTTGCGATTCGCGGAAAGTGCAGCCGGGCGCGGTGTTTTTTGCTTTGCACGGATGCAAAGCGGATGGAAATGCATTCATTCAAGAAGCTGTGAAGCGCGGCGCGGCAGCTATTGCCAGTGAAGAGCCAGCGCCCCGCACGGCACCTGCGGGAATCGCGTGGATACAGGTGCGGGAGGCCCGCAAAGCGCTTGCGCTGGCAGCGGCGAATTTCTTCGGGCGCCCCGCGGACGCTCTGCGACTCGTCGCCGTAACCGGCACGAATGGAAAAACGACCACTACTTCTGTCATCGATGCGATGGTGAAGGCTTCCGGAGCGAAGGTGGGCTTGTTTGGAACCATCGCGTACCACACGCCGCTCGGTGATTATCCCGCACCCAACACCACGCCTGAATCCGTGGACCTGCAAGGGTTTTTCGCAGAGATACGCGACGCGGGGGGAAAGTACGCGGTGCTCGAAGCCAGTTCGCATTCGCTGGCGATGGACCGGCTCTGGGGATGCCACTTTCAGGCGGCGGTCTTCACCAACCTGACACGCGAGCACATGGACTTTCATAAGACGTTTGAGGATTATTTCGCCGCGAAGAAGCGGCTTTTCGAAGGTAGCGGCGCGGGCGCGCCGGAAGTTGCGGTGCTGAATACCGACGGTGAATTCGGCAAGCGATTGGCCGGGCTGGCAAAGAAAACCGTGACGTATGGATTAGAAGCAAATGCCGACATCACGACGAAGAAATTTCAACTGACATTCGAGGGCCTGACGTTCACCGCACAGACGCCGCACGGAAAAGTGCATGTGGCCTCGCCTCTGGTCGGCCGGATCAATGTCTACAACCTGCTTGCCGCGATAGGCGCAGGGCAGGCGCTCGGTCTTTCCACCGAAGCGATGGAAACCGGCATCCGAAATCTCGAAAGTGTTTCCGGGCGGTTTCAGCGGATCGACCTTGGCCAGCCCTTCCTGGTGATCGTGGATTACGCGCACACCGACGATGCGCTGGAAAACCTGATTCGAACGGCGCGCGAGCTCAATCCCAAGGGCCGGATCATCACGCTCTTCGGGTGCGGCGGCGAGAAGGACCGCACCAAGCGCCCGGTCATGGGGGAAGTCACGGGCCGGCTGAGCGACCTGACGATTCTCTCGAGCGATAATCCGCGGAGCGAAGAGCCGCTGAAAATTATCAGCGACATCATTGTCGGTCTGCAGAAAACCGCCGGCAAATATCTGATCGAACCGGACCGCGAAAAGGCCATCGGCATGGCGATGGAGGAAGCCCGCGCCGGAGACATCGTGCTTCTTGCCGGAAAAGGTCACGAGAACTACCAGATTCTTGCAGACCGCACGTTGGAATTTGATGACCGCGAGGTAGCGCGGCGCGCGCTCCGCGAGCGCGGGTTTGATGCGGCGCAGGGCGGTGGGGTGAGGGGCGAGCCGGACAGCGGCAAAAGGTTTGGCACCTAGCGCGCTTGTCTCCTAGCTGTGACCAGAGCGTTCGGGCCCAGGGCCTACCGTGGCGAGCCCGTTGCTGACCTCTCGAAAGGAGGGGCCCTCAAAACGTTGAAGACCGAACGAGCCAGTGGCGATCTGGTTAAGACGAACCCTTTGAGGAACTTATGCGGTGGACGATTGCACAAGTGGCTGGCGCTCTGGGTGCTCGGCCGGGGGCGGGACTTGACCCCTTGGCCCGGGTGGCCGGCGTCTCGATTGATTCTCGCACGATACGTGCCGGAGAACTGTTCGTGGCCATCCACGGACCGCGTCACGATGGACACGATCACGTGGGCAGTGCGCTGGAGCAGGGAGCACTCGCGGCGGTGGTGGCAGAGGCGCAGCTTGCGCGGTTGGCAGGCTCCGTCAGCGACCGATGCATCCCGGTGGCCGACACCTTCGAGGCGCTCAAGCAACTGGCGCGGGCAGTGCGGCAAACCTGGGGCGGGAAAATTGCCGGCGTCACCGGTTCCGTCGGCAAGACTACCACGAAAGAGATCCTGGCGGCGCTCCTGGGCACGAAGCTACGGGTCTTGAAGTCGGAAGGAAACTTAAACAACGAGTACGGCTTGCCATTGACGCTGTTGCGCCTGGAAGAATCGAATCAGGCGGCGGTGCTGGAGATGGGAATGTCGCGGACCGGCGAATTGGCGCGCCTGTCGGCGATCGCCCGGCCGGACGTAGGAGTGGTGACGCGCGTGGTGCCGGCGCATCTGGAATTTTTTGCGTCGGTGGACGAGATTTCGCTCGCGAAACGCGAACTGATTGAGGGGCTGAACGGGCGCGAGTCGACGGCGGTGCTGAACGCCGACGATGCGCGTGTGGCGGCGTTCGGAGCTTTCGCCCCGGGGCGCGTGCTGACCTACGGCGTTGCGAAGCCGGCCTTTTTCATGGCGCGGGAGATCGAAGACCGGGGAGCTCTGGGATCCTCATTTGAGTATCAGAGCCCCGAAGGCCGCGTGCGGCTGGAATTGACTGTGCCGGGGCGGCACGCGATTTCGAACGCGCTGGCGGCCCTGGCGGCGGCAAGCGTTTGGGGAATCGGCGCGGCCGAAGCGCAGAGCGTGTTCCGTTCGCTGCGCGCGCCGGCGATGCGCGGAGAACTCCTGCGGTTCACGAATGGAGCGGCGCTCATCAACGACAGTTACAACTCGAGTCCGGCGGCGCTGCAGGCCATGACGGAATTGCTGGGGGCGACTCCAAACTTCCGGCGGCGCATTCTCGCAGCGGGCGAGATGCGGGAACTGGGCGCCGCATCCGCGGAATTGCACCGTGAAGCGGGGCAGTTCGCAGCAAAGATGGGCAAAATCGATTGGATCATCGGCGTCGCTGGAGATGCGGCGCATATCGTCGAAGGCGCCGTGGCTGCGAGTCACCCGCGCGCGCAGACCAAGTTTTTCGCCTCGCCGCAGGAAGCCGCCGAATTTCTCGGAACGTTCATGATTCCCGGCGATCTGCTGCTGGTGAAAGGCTCGCGCGGAGTGAAGATGGAGCAGATCGTCGAATCACTGATCGCCCGGCACGCCGCCCCGGGCGAATTCTCGGCGCAGCAGGTACGGCACTGAAATGCTCTACTACCTCCTGTATGAAATCCTGCGCCGCTACTTCAGCCCCCTGAATGTTTTTCGCTACATCACCGTGCGGACCGTGTACGCGAGCCTCACGGCGATGTTTCTCGCGCTGGTTTTTGGCCCCGGGGTGATCCAGCGTCTTCGCGAACTGCAGATCGGCCAGTATATTCGTGAAGAAGGGCCGCAGGGGCACCGCAAGAAAGCCGGCACGCCCACGATGGGCGGCGTGCTCATCGTGCTTTCGACGGCCGTTCCCACGCTGTTCTGGGCGGACCTGACGAATCCCTTCATTCTGCTCTCGCTCTTTGCGCTGATCGGCTTTGCCGCGATCGGCTTCATCGACGACTATGCCAAAGTTTCGAAGCAGAGAAATCTCGGGCTTTCCGCGAAGAAGAAATTGGCGCTTCAGGTTCTGGTGAGCCTGGCCGTCGGCACTTCTCTGCTGATTCTAGTGACGCGCAATGCCTATTCAACCGAGCTCGTGTTTCCGTTCTTGAAGCGCCTGCATCCCGACCTGGTGATCCATTCGCTGCTGAAGTCTCCGCACATCTGGCCGCTGGCGTTTCTGCCGTTTCTCATTTTTGTGACACTGGTGATTGTCGGGTCCTCGAATGCGGTGAATTTAACCGACGGGCTGGACGGCCTGGCGATCGGATGCACGGTCATCGCCGCGGGCGCGCTCACGGTGCTGACCTACGTCAGCAGCAATTCCCGCTGGGCGACCTATCTCGAGATTCAATACATCCCGCGTGTCGGTGAATTGACGGTTTTCTGCGGCGCGCTCGTCGGCGCCTCGCTCGGTTTTCTCTGGTACAACGCGCATCCCGCGGAGATTTTCATGGGCGACGTCGGCTCGCTCTCGTTGGGGGGGACGCTCGGCGTGGTCGCCGTGATCATCAAGCAGGAGATCCTGCTCTTTTTCGTGGGGGGAATCTTTGTCGTGGAAGCGCTCTCTGTGATTCTCCAAGTGGGCTCGTTCCAGCTGCGCGGCAAGAGGATCTTCCTTATGGCTCCGATCCACCACCATTTCGAATTGCTGGGCTGGAGCGAATCGAAAGTGATCGTACGGTTCTGGATCGCGGCCCTGGTTTTCGCTTTGTTTGCGCTGACGACGTTGAAGTTGAGGTAGCGGGAGAATTCGTTCCCGGGGTTTTGCGGAGAAGATGCCGAATCCATTCGAATTGCGAGGCAAGCGCGTGCTGGTCGTGGGGCTGGCAAGGACGGGTGTGGCCACGGCGTTGTTCTGCGCGGAGCGCGGCGCACAAGTCACGGCGACGGATTCTCGTTCCGACAACGAAATCGGCGAAGCGCTCGTTCCGTTGCGGGGTGCCGGCGTCGACCTGGAAGTGGGCGGACACCGTGAAATTACCTTTCTCGAGCAAGACCTGATCATTCCCAGTCCGGGCGTTCCCGCCGATGCGCCGTTACTCGAAGCAGCGAGGGCCAAAGGCGTCCTCATTTGGAGCGAGATCGAACTGGCAGGCCGCTTCCTGAAAGGCAGATTGGTTGGGATCACCGGCTCGAACGGAAAGACCACCACGACTTCCTTGATCGAACACGTTCTGAGAAGCGCGGGCTTTCCCACGATTCTGGCGGGGAACATCGGCACACCGTTGATTTCACGGGTGGAGCAAACGAACGACAAAACCATCACCGTGGCCGAGCTGAGCAGTTTTCAGCTGGAGCTGATCGACACCTTTCGCCCCAACATCAGCGTGTTTCTGAATCTCACGCCCGATCATCTGGACCGCCATCACACCCTGGAAACCTATGGCGCGGCCAAGGCGCGGATTTTCGAGAATCAGACTGAAGGAGACGCCGCGGTTCTGAATGCGGATGATCCGGCGGCGACGCCCTACGCGCCGGCGAGGCCGCAGGTGTTCTGGTTCAGCCGGAAGCAGCGGGTGGCGCAGGGTGCGTTCGTACGGGAGAACGAAATTGTCTTTCGCCACGACGGTCAGGAGGAGGCCGTCGTGAATCTCCAGGAAATTCCTCTGGTTGGCGCGCACAACGTGGAAAACGTGCTCGCGGCGGTGGCGGCGGCGCGACTCGCAGGAGCCGCTCCGGTCGCGATTGCGAAAGGCATCCGTTCGTTTGCGGGTGTGGAACATCGCCTGGAGTTTGTGGCGGAGATCGCCGGCGTGCGCTATTTCAACGATTCGAAAGCGACCAACGTCGATGCCACGCTGAAAGCGCTGGACGCCTTCCCGGGGCGGATTTTGGTCATTCTGGGCGGGAAGGACAAAGGCAGTGATTACACCGTGCTGCAAAAGCCGCTGCGGGAGAAGGCGATTCTTGCGCTCCTGATCGGGGCGGCCGCGGAAAAAATCGAAAAGCAGATCACCGGCAGTGTGGCCATCGAGCGCGCGGGAACGGTGGAGCGCGCGGTGGAAATCGCTTCACACGCGGCGCGGCCCGGGGACGTCGTGATTCTCGCACCGGCATGCGCCAGCTTCGACCAGTTTCAGAATTTCGAACACCGGGGCCGGGTGTTCAAAGACCTGGTGCATCACTTGGAGCGGCAGGCGGCCAGTACAACTTCAGGGAAGAGGTGAAAGGACGTGCCGAGACGATGGGAAAATGACCGCTGGCTCTTTGGAGTGACGCTCGCGCTCTGCCTGTTCGGGGCGGTGATGATCCTCAGCGCCTCAGCGGTAACGGCGGAACAACAGTACGGCCGTTCCTACATTTTTCTTGTGCGGCAGGCGGCGTGGTTGCTGATCGGGCTGTTCGGCATGTTCATGCTCATGCGCACCGATTATCGCAAGCTGCGAGAGCCGGCGGTCGTTTACACCGTGTTGTGCGCAGTTTTGCTGATGCTCGTCGGCACGCTTTTTCTGGATAAGTCCCACGCCACGCACCGGTGGATCAAGCTCGGCCCGTTCATCGGTTTCCAGCCATCGGAGCTGGCGAAGCTTGCGGTAATCCTCTATCTGGCCTGGTTTCTCGGCCCGAAGCGCCGCGGCGCCAGGGCGATGGCATTCAACAAGGAAGGTTTTCTTCAGACGATTCTGCCGGCAGCAGGGCCCATCCTGCTCTATGTCGGGCTGATTTTGCTGCAGCCCGACCTGGGCACGTCGGTGGATATTGTGCTGATCGCTACGGCAATTCTCTTCGTCGCCGGTATTTCCTGGAAGTGGATCGCCGTCGGCGCCGCGGCCGCACTGCCGGTTCTGTATCTCTTAATCACACAGGTGTCCTACCGTCAGGCGCGGCTGACGTCGTTTTGGGATCCCGGCTCGGATCCGCAAGGCGCAGGATTTCAATTGTTGCAGTCGCTGATTGCCGTGGGCTCGGGCGGGTTTACGGGCGTGGGCTTGATGGAGAGCAAGCAGAAGCTGTTCTATTTACCGGAGGCGCACACCGATTTCATCTATGCGGTCATCTGCGAAGAGCTGGGCTTCCTCGGGGCCATGATGGTGATCGCTCTCTTCGCCGTCTATGGCTGGCGCGGGATGCGCGCTGCATTTGCCGCCCCGGATGGATTTGGGCGGCTGTTGGCGATGGGGATTACGGCGATGGTGCTGAGTCAGGCGCTGATCAATTTTGCCGTCGTGCTGGGCATGGTGCCGACAAAAGGGATTCCGTTGCCGTTCATCAGCTATGGCGGCTCGAGTTTGCTGGTCATGCTGCTGGCAACCGGCGTGCTGCTGAATATATCGCAGCAAGCCACAGAAGCATGAGGAGCGGACTCGCCAAGTGAAATTGCTGATCGCAGGCGGCGGCACGGGCGGCCACGTTTTTCCGGCGCTGGCGATTGCGCGGGAATGGCTTTCGAGAGGCAAAGAGAGAGAAGTCGTGCTGGTGGGAACACAACGGGGGATCGAAATGAAGCTGGTGCCGCAAGCCGGACTGCCGTTGGAAACCTTGCGTGTCGCGGGGCTGAAAGGCAAAGGTGGCGCGACGCTGCTGAAGAATTTGGCCCTGCTTGCTCCAGCCATGTTGGACGCCCGGCGCGTGCTGAGGAAACACAAACCGGCTGCGGCGTTTGGAGTCGGTGGATACGCCGCGGGCCCGATGTTGCTGGTCACCTGGCTGGGAGGCGTACCCAACGTCATCTTCGAACCCAACGCCGAGCCCGGCTTCACCAACAAGGTGCTGGCGCGAATTTCTGCGCGCATTGCGGCCGGGTATCAAGTTTCTGCACGAACCTGGGGGGGAAAGGCCGTCGTGACGGGATGTCCGGTGCGCGCGGAGTTTTTCAGCATCGCGCCCCGAACCCCGGAAAAGCCGTTCCGGCTGCTGGTGACCGGCGGCAGCCAGGGAGCGCTCCCCATCAACCGGGCTTTCGTCGATTCTATGGACCGCCTCGCTGCGCGAAAGAGTGAGCTGAGCATCGTGCACCAGACCGGCGAGCGTGACTTTAATGCCGTACGCACAGCGTACGCGCGGCGCGAAATCCACGCGGAGGTCTTGCCCTTTGTGACGAACATGGCGGAGCGCTTTGCCTGGGCAGATGTCATTGTTTGCCGGGCAGGAGCCATCACTGCCGCGGAAATCGCGGCCGCGGGCCGAGCCGCCATCTTCATCCCTTTCGGGAGGGCCACCGACAGCCATCAATTGCGCAACGCCCAGGAAATGTCCCGCGCGGGAGCGGGCCGCCTGATTTCCGAAGCAGAACTTACAGCCGACAGACTCACTGCTGAAATCTTCACCCTCCTCGACCAGCCCCGGGAGATCGAAAAACTTGCGACTGCTGTGCGCGGCCTCGCCCGCCCGCACGCTGCGCGTGACATCGTCAATTTGATTGAAGAGGCTGCCAACGTGCCAGGAGTCAACCGCTATGCGGCCGCCTCGAACAACGTCCCGAGGGCAAATCTATGATGGTCTCCTTCCGCAATTTTCAACGCATTCACCTGGTGGGCATCGGCGGCATCGGCATGAGCGGCATTGCCGAGGTGCTGCTCACGCTGGGCTATTCCGTTTCCGGTTCCGACGTCAAGCCTTCGACGATTACCGAGCGCCTGCAAAACCTTGGGGCCACGATTTACGAAGGCCACAAGGCATCGAATGCGGATGGCGCGCATGTGGTGGTGACATCCTCGGCCGTGAAGCCGGACAATCCCGAAGTTGTTGAGGCGCACAAGTGCAAGATTCCCGTGATCCCCCGCGCGGAGATGCTCGCCGAGCTGATGCGGCTGAAATACGGCATCGCCGTCGCCGGCGCTCACGGCAAAACCACAACCACTTCAATTGTGGCATCGGTTCTGGCGGCAGCGCATCTCGATCCGACTTTCGTGATCGGCGGAAGAGTGAATCAGGCAGGCACGACCGCGCGGCTCGGCAAGGGCGAATATTTTGTGGTGGAGGCCGACGAGAGCGACCGCAGCTTCCTGATGCTCGCGCCCGTCGTGGCCGTGGTCACCACCATCGATCGCGAACATCTCGACCAGTACAGCTCGCTCGAAGATATTCAGGATGCGTTCATCCAGTTCGTGAATCGCGTGCCGTTTTATGGCGCGGCCGTCCTCTGCATCGACGAGCCCAACGTGCAGGCGATTCTTCCGAGCGTAAAGCGGCCCATCATCACCTACGGCACGTCAAGCCAGGCCGACTTGGTGATCAGCGACGTGAAGCTGGAAGGCCTCGGCAGCGAATTTCGTCTGACCTATAAGGGCGACGATCTGGGGCTTTTCCGGCTGCCGCATCCGCCCGGCATTCACAACGTGCGCAACGCCGCCGCCGCCGCCGCGGTCGCTCTGTATTTGAACGTCGCTTCTGATCTCATCCGCGAAGGCCTTGCCAAATTTGCGGGTGTTGGCCGCCGATTTGACATCAAGGGCATCGTCAACGACATCACCGTCATCGACGATTACGGGCACCACCCCGTCGAAATTCGCGCCACGCTGGAAGCGGCCCGCGGCTGCAAGTTCGGCCGCTTGCTGGTGCTTTTCCAGCCGCACCGCTACACGCGCACGCAACATCTTTGGGATGAATTCTGCCGCGCCTTCAACCAGGCAGACATTCTCGTGCTGACCGACATTTACGCGGCCAGCGAATCGCCCATCCAGGGCGTGACGAGCGAAGCGCTTGCCAGCGCCATTGGGGAAGCCGGGCACAAAAACGTTCACTACTTCCGCTCGATGCAGGAAGGCATCGAGTTCTTATTGCACCAGGCGCGGCCCGGCGACGCCGTGCTGACCATCGGCGCCGGGAACGTCAGCCGCGCGAGCAGCGAGTTTATGGTGTTGTTGGGAACGGAGCATCCCACGCCTCATGCGCATTAGCGATCCACAGATCGCCAACCGTCTCGCGGAACTCGACGTCGAGCTCCAGCGCGGAGCCACTCTGGCCGATTTGACGTCGCTCGGCTTTGGCGGGACCACCGACCTGCTTCGCCTCACAAAGCACGAAACTATCCCGGACCTGCTCCGCTTGCTGGATTCGAAACACATCCCGCACAAGTTTCTCGGCGGCGGCTCCAACCTGCTGGTGGGCGATGGCGAACTGCCCTGGGTGGTGCTGCAACTCGTGCGGCCCGAGCCTGACATCGTGCTGGAGGGCAACTACGCGCATGTCGATGCCGCAGCGGACCTCGGCCGCACGGTCACCTTTTGCGCGAAGCACGATCTCGGCGGGATGGAGGGCCTCATCGGCGTGCCGGGTACGGTCGGCGGCGCGCTTCGTATGAACGCCGGAGCCTACGGTATGCAGATCGGCAGCTACGTCCGCGAGGTGAAGCTCTACCGGGCCGCCGGCCGCAAAATCGAAATCCTCCGGGGCAATCAAATTTCTTTCGAATACCGGCACACTTCTTTTGCGCCTGATGATATGATGCTCGCGGTGACACTGGAACTTCCCTCCAAACCGTACAAAGAAATTCTTCAAGGGATTCGTATCTGCAACGAAAAACGGCGTTCGAGCCAGCCGCTCGGCCAAAAGAGCGCCGGCTGCATCTTCAAGAACCCTCCTGGCGGGTCCGCGGGCCGGATGATTGATGAGTTGGGGCTCAAAGGACTTTCCGTCGGCGACGCCCGCGTCAGCGACCGCCATGCCAATTTCTTCGTCAACGCTGGCCATGCCTCAGCCAAAGACATGCTCGCGCTGATTGCCGACGTGCGCGAACGCGTGCGGAAAGCTTACGGCGTAACTCTGGAGAACGAGGTGGTCGTTTGGAACGCGTGAAGGCCATCCAACGGAACGCTTCTGCGGCGGAGGCCGAATCCTACCGGCCGGAGCTGCTTGCCGACGACGAACCACGATATTTGCGCCGTCAGAAACCGGTCGAAATCCGCCGCAAGAAATTCAGCGGTCGCGGCTGGCCGTTCTTCCGCCGCTTGCTTGTTTTGACATTCGTTGCGGCGGCGGTTGTTACCGCGGCGGTTTACGGGACGAAGTTCCTTCTCTACTCGCCGATGGTTCAATTGGTGAAGCCGGACCAGATTGAACTGAACGGGAATCACGTCGTCAGCCGCGAAGCGGTGGTGCAGCAATTCCTCCACGACCGCAACCGCAGTGTTCTGCGTGTTCCGCTGGAGGCCCGCCGGAACCAGCTGGAGCAAATCCCCTGGGTTGAATCCGCCAGCGTGCAGCGAATCCTGCCGAACCGCGTCCGCGTCGAGCTGACCGAGCGCACGCCCATCGCCTTTGCGCGCAACGGCAATGAGTTGGCTCTGATCGATGCCCATGGCGTGATCCTCGACCGGCCGCGGGGCGAGGATTTGCATTTCCCGGTCGTCACCGGTGTTTCCGAAGATTTGGCCCGCGAGCAGCGCGAAAAGCGCATGCAGAACTACCAGGAGTTTTTGAAGGATATCGATTTGGTGCGGGGCGGGTCGTCGCAAAACGTCAGTGAAGTGGATCTTTCGAATCCGAAGGATTTGCGCGTGGTCATGACCGGCCTGGCGAGCGCCGTGGATTCGCAGGCCGTGACCATTCATTTCGGTTCGAGCGATTTCACCGGGAAGTACAAAATGCTGGTCGACAATTTTACACAGTGGCAGGCCAACGCCGGCCACGTGCTGTCCATCGATCTGCAGTACTCGCGGCAAGTGGTCGTAAATCCCGACGGCAATGCGGGCACGGCGGCCGCGAAAACGAAATAGTTCTGGCGCAGGAGCGGGGCTTGGCGAAGAAGGACAAATACCTGGTCGGGTTGGACGTCGGCAGCACGAAAACGTGCGTGCTGATCGCTGAACTCGAGGGCGAACTCGTGAAGTTTCTCGCGCTGGGCGCGGCGGAATCCAAGGGCTTGCGCAAGGGCCTGATCGTAAATCTCGATTCCACGGTGAGTTCTATCCGCCGTGCCGTGGAAGAAGCCGAAAGCGTGGCGAACGTTCCTGTCGAAGAGGCGCTCGTCGGCGTGGCGGGGGGGCACGTCCGCGGCGTAAACAGCCGCGGCGCCGTCACTCTGGGGCAGCGGCCACGCGACATCGAACGTGAAGACGTGCGCCGCGCGGTAGATGCGGCGCGCAACATTACGCTTCCGGAGGACCGCGAAGTCTTGCACGTCCTTCCCCACGAATTCATTGTGGATGCGCAGAACGGCATTCGCGACGCCATCGGCATGGTCGGCCAGCGGCTGGAAGCCAACGTTCATCTCGTCACCTCCTCCGTCGCCGCGACGCAGAATCTCGTCACCGCCGCGAACCGCGCCGGAATTCTCATCAGCGATACGGTGCTGGAGCCGCTGGCTTCCGCGGAGTCCTGCCTCACGCAGGATGAGCGTGATCTCGGCTGCTGCCTGCTGGACATCGGCGGCGGCACGACGGAATTGCTCGTTTACGGGGGCGGCGTCGTACGCCACACCAGCGCGGTGCCGGTCGGCGGTGATCACTTTACGAATGATCTGGCCGTCGGATTGCGCACGCCCATCCCCGAAGCGGAAAGAATCAAGCGCCGCCACGGCTGCGCCGCTTCTGCGTTCATGAAAGGGGACGGCGCCATCGAAATCGCCAGCGTGGGCGACCGGCCGCCGCGCACCATCTTTGCGCACATGCTCACAGACATCATCGAGCCGCGCGCCATGGAATTGCTCTCGCTCATCCGTGACGACTTGCAGCGCGCCGGACTCGATGGCCAGATTCCGGCGGGATTCGTTCTGGCGGGCGGCGGCGCGCAGCTTCATGGACTCGACGAGCTTGCCGAGCACTTGTTCCACTTGCCGTTGCGCATCGCGGAACCCAAGGGCTTGGCTGACCTGCCCGAACAGGTGGCGCAGCCGGAATATGCAACGGTAGTTGGGCTCGTATTGTACGGCGCGAGAGCCCGGCGCTCTGCGCCGCAACGCGCGGGAAATCTGGTAGCCAAATTAAAGGCCATGTTCGCCGCGGCTTCTTGACCCTGCCCGAGGCGACGCCACGAACGTGGAGAAGGTTGAGGAACGCATGACGGCAAAAGACGCAGGAATTCGCATGAGCTTCAGCGAGGAGCTGCAGCCGGCGAAGATTAAAGTCATTGGCGTGGGCGGGGGCGGGTGCAACGCGGTCAACCGCATGATCCGCGCCAAGCTCGAAGGCGTCGAGTTCATCGCGGCCAACACGGACCTGCAGGCGCTGCGGTTGTCGCAGGCGCCTGTGAAATTGCAGCTTGGCGCCAAGTTGACGAAAGGCCTCGGCGCGGGCGCCAACCCTGAGGTGGGCCGCAAAGCGGCGCTGGAGGACACGGAAAAAATCATTGAGGCGCTGGAAGGCTCGGACATGATTTTCATCACCTCCGGTCTCGGCGGAGGCACCGGCAGCGGCGCGGCGCCGGTGGTCGCTTCGCTCGCCGGCGAACTCGGTGCGCTCAGCGTCGCGGTGGTGACCAAGCCTTTCGCCTTCGAGGGGAAGCGCCGCATGCTGCAGGCGGAACAGGCCCTGCAGGAACTCATCGGCGTCGTGGACACGGTCATCGTCATCCCCAACGAACGCTTGATGGAAACCGTGGAGCGAGGCACCAGTTTTTTCGACGCCTTCCGCATCGCGGATGACATTCTTCGTCAGGCCGTCCAGGGCATCTCGGACATCATCACCGTGCCCGGCATCATCAACCGCGACTTTGCCGACGTGAAAGCCATCATGCATGGCCAGGGTTACGCCGTGATGGGCACCGCCGTAGCCACCGGCACGAACCGCGCCGTGGACGCCGCCAACCGCGCCATCGCCAGCCCGCTTCTGGAGGACAATTCCATCCAGGGGGCGCAGGGCATCCTCATCAACATTTCCGGTAACTCCAGCCTCACGCTGCATGAAGTCCACGAAGCGTCGAGTGTGATTCAAAAGGCCGCGCATGAAAACGCCAACATCATCTTCGGCGCCGTCCAGGACGACACCATGAAGGACACCGTCAAGATCACCGTCATCGCCGCGGGCTTCAAGGACGCCAACAAGAAA
>WNFE01002334.1_pt1 | contig 13968 bp, 12 predicted proteins | sample 5400451 | NCBI WGS metagenome assembly WNFE01 (sample SAMN13153344, study PRJNA577476) | soil metagenome | isolation source: 200 cm saprolite under Douglas fir tree site 2 hole 2 | place: USA:California | collected 2015-04-18 | reverse complement strand
AGAGGGCAAGTCGGCTTCGTAATTGGCACAGCGATTGTCGCGATAAGCCAAAATCCGGTGATTGAAATCGGCGTGGCCACGCCGCACCGTGCTTGTATTAGAAATTTTCTCCGCAGTGGCTCTTCGCGGGAATTCGTCGCGAGCGAAGCAAGCTTCGGCCGGACCGCTGTCGTCACGAACGCGACGGCGAAACTAGGGCGTTCGATCGCAAATTCCTTTCAGAATCAATAGGACGTTAGCCAGTGGCACCACCCCCTCAAGGCCGACGACTCCTAAACTGCCGCGGGACACAATCCCCGCACCTAAGCGGAGAGCCTTTGAATGGAGAGTTTCGTAGATATTCATGGTCGACCGGTTTCGCGCATTGATCTTGCCGTTGGTGAAACCAAGATTGTTGGGCTGAGGAAGTATAATTTGACACCCTTCGCTGAGGTAGGCGTTGTGGTGCGGGACTCAAGCATCGCCTTTTCTCACCAGTGCGTGCATCTCGGGGACCCCACCAAGAAAAAGTACATTGATGTCTACAACATGGACAAAGTTGCGGAGGGGAATGTCCCCATCGAGGTCAGCGGGAAGTTTTTTTTTCAACTAGGCGGACGGGCTGCCGGTCACACCGAAATAGATGCGTTCTATGTAATTTCCCCAAAAAAGATGGGCACTCCTTATGCGCCTATTCCTTATGTGCCTTATGATGCGCCTGCTCATTATACGCCTTATGCACTTTCACTCACGATCACTGTAACGGATAAAAACCCGAAGTTGCTGGTGCCGCCCCCAGCCGCGGGCCAGACGGTCGGCAACTTCGAGACCATGTGGCAAAATCATCCGAGGAACCCAGCTAACGGTCCAGTGGCATTCCCTTGCAATGAAGGCAGGGCACCACTGGGTCACAACCAATGTTTCGTCCGATTGTGCGAGGCTCTCCACAAGAGCGGCGTGAGTTTTAAAGGATGCTTTGGATCGTCTTGCCAAATCAAGGGAGCGGATCATGCGCATCATTTTTCAAATCCGTATGATTTCCCAAACTGGCCGTGGCCGAAAGGAAAAGCTTACGTTTGGGAGGCAAAGCCTCCCTTTGCGCCCGAGCCAATGCCCGGCCTTGCTGCATTTGAATTTGTGCAGCAGCGGCAGGGCATTATTTTATTCACCCACTATTTCGACGTTAAAGGGCAAACTTCGATGTGGGGCGGGCATATAGATTTATGGAACAGGCGCAATATGGGGAATAACTATAACGACCCCAACCCTGAGCGGGGTGAGGGGGCGTTCTTAAGGTCCAGGAAGATCAGTTTCTGGCCACTCAAATGAGCGGATGCCGCTTGATAGCGTTCTCCTTCTGACCTGGCGCATGAAACGAGCACCGCGATATCGCGCGATTGACACCAACTTCGCGGTGAGAGCCCCTCACCCCAACCCTCCAAGAGCGAGAATCGCTCGTCTCGACCCCGCAAGAGCGGGGCGAGGGAGAAGAAAGATCAATCCGGCCGGATCATCTCGAACATGTTTTCCGGCTTGATCTCGAAATAGTCGCCGCGGCGGCCGGCGCGGACGATCGGGCGGGCAAGGCCGGTCTGGTAGACGCCGTCCTTGATCATGGCCTTGTCGATGTGGACGGCGACGACCTCACCCAAAGTGAGCCAGGCCTGCGCCTTCTCGCCGTTCGCCCCCTGCAACTGGATGATCTGCGTCAGTTTGCACTCGAACGAGACCGGGCTTTCCGCGACGCGGGGCACATTGACGAGCTTGCCTGGCACGGCCGTCAATCCTGCGATCTTGAACTCGCTGACATCGTGGGCGACATGCGCCGCGGTTAAGTTCATCTGCCGCGCCAGATCCATGGTCGCGAGATTCCAGACGAACTCGCCGGTCTCCTTGATATTGCCGACGCTGTCCTTCCAGGAGGTCGAGGAAAAGCCGATGATCGGCGGGTGGTAACAGAACCCGTTGAAGAAGCTATAGGGCGCGAGATTGACGTTGCCCTTGGTATCCCGCGACGAGATCCAGCCGATCGGGCGCGGCGCGATGATGGCGTTGAAAGGATCGTGCTTGAGGCCGTGGCCGTTGACCGGCTCGTAGTAGTGCAAGTCTTTCGGGCTTGATTTGTCCACGTTGGTTTTCCTTCAGCCGTAGGGTGGGCAAAGCGCAGCGTGCCCACCAGTTTATCGAAGCAAAAATGGTGGGCACGGCGCATGCGCCTTTGCCCACCCTACAAAACCTTATTTTTGGTAGCCCGGATGAAGCGAAGCGCAATCCGGGACTATAGCGCAAGCCGATTGAATATTCCCGGATTACGCTGCGCTCCATCCGGGCTACGCAGCTGCGCTCGCAATGACGACAAACCTCAGGGTTCTCTGCGTGCCGCTTTAGCACGCGGCGACAGGCCTGCGATGACAAAGTCGATCATCTGGTCGATCGACGGCCCCGGCTTGGTCGCGCATTGCGCAATCATCTGCGGATGGAAAAACCGCATCATCCCGGTACACGCACACATCGCCGCCAGCGGCAGGTCGGCGGCCTCAAATTCGCCGGTCGCGACACCCTCGGCGATGACGGAGCCGATGGTCTGGGTTATCCGCTCCATGTGAGCCACGCAAACGTCCCAGCTCTCCTCCATCGCGATCTCGACCATCTCGTGCAGCTTCGAATTGCCGACGTAGCGTTCGGAATTCATGCGATGGATGGACGTCATCAACTCGCGCAGGCGCTCAGCCGCCAAACCAGGCTTGGTCGCAATGGCCTGCGCGGCATCTTCGACTTCGCCCATCAGGCTGCGGGCGACGCCCTCGTGGATCGCCTTCTTCGAATCGAAAAAGCGATACACGTTCGCAGGACTCATTCGCAGCACCTTGGCGATGTCGGCGACGGTGGTCTTTTGATAGCCGATCTCGCGAAACAAGCGCAACGCCACCTCGAGGATTCGTTCTCGGGTGTCGGATTCGATGTGTTCTGAAATCAGCGTCATGTCAGCACTCAATGTTCAATTATTCCGCGGCCTCAGCAAGCGGAAATGCGGGCTCCGCTTCGCCGTGATGCTGCGGTGCAAGATCAACGTCCTTGCGCGAGCCGCTTTCTTCGAGGCTGTTGCGGAACCAGAGGGCATAGAGGCCCGGCAGGTACAACAAGGTCAGGAAGGTTGCAACAAACAAACCGCCCATGATGGTGATCGCCATCGGGCCCCAGAACGCGGAGCGCGACAGCGGGATCATCGCCAGGATCGCGGCGAGCGCGGTCAGCACCACCGGACGCGCGCGCCGCACGGTCGCCTCGACGATGGCTTCCTTGCGGGTCAGGCCGTGGGTCACATCGGTTTCGATCTGATCCACCAGGATCACCGCATTGCGCATGATCATGCCGGCCAGCGCGATCAATCCGAGCAGCGCCACGAAACCGAACGGCTGATTGGCGACGTTTAGTCCCAGCGATGCGCCGATGATGCCGAGCGGTGCGGTGAGAAACACCAGCAGCAGGCGCGAGAAGCTCTGCAGCTGGATCATCAGCAAGGTCAGCATGACGATGACCATCAACGGAAACAGGACGAAAATCGACGCGTTGCCCTTGGCGGACTCCTCGAACGCGCCGCCCGCCTCGATCCGATAGGCCGGCTCCAGGCTGTCGCGAATTTCCTGCAGCTTGGGCCAGATCTGGTTGGTCACGTCAGGCGCCTGCACGCCATCGACGACGTCGCCACGCACCGTGATCGCCATGTCGCGGTTGCGCCGCCACATGATCGGCTCCTCGTGGGCGTATTCGATCTTCGCGATCTGCGTGAGCGGCACCGCGACCCCGTTGCGCGAGGTGATGGTGAGATCGCCGACATGGCCGAGATCAAGCCGCTCGGACGGCACCGCACGCGCGACCACGCCGACCTTCTCGATGCCGTCGCGTATCGTCGTCACCGGCGCGCCCGAGATCAGCATGCTCAGCGCCTGCGATACATCCTGCGGGGTGAGGCCGAGCGCGCGGGCGCGGTCCTGATCGACCACCAGCTTCAGGTAGGGCGACTGCTCGTTCCAGTCGAGCTGCGGATCCTTGATCTTGTCGTTCTGCCTGACCACATCGCGCACCTTGTAGGCGATGTCACGCACGGTATTGGCGTCGGGGCCGATCACACGGAATTGAACGGGAAAGCCGACCGGCGGGCCAAAGTTGAACCGATCGACGCGCACGCGCGCTTCGGTCAACGCACCGTCATTCACCGCCTTCTCCAGCCGCGCCTTGATCCGCTCACGCGCCTCGACGTCCTTGGAGACGACGACGATTTCGGCGAAAGCCTCGTTCGGCAGCTGCGGACTGAGCCCGAGCCAGAAGCGCGGCGAACCCTGGCCGACATAAGCGGTGTAGGTCGCGATGTCCTTGTCGTCCTTCAACAAGGCTTCGGCTTTTTTCACGGCCTGCTCGGTGACGCCAAACGCGGTGCCTTCGGGCAACCGCAGCTGCAGGAACAGCTCGGGCCGTTCGGACAGCGGGAAGAACTGCTGCTGGACGTGGCCGAAGCCAACGATCGAAAGCGCGAAGATACCGACCGTCGCCAGCACCACCTTGACCCGGTGGTTGACGCACCACTGGATCATGCTGCGCAGGATGCGGTAGAAGCGCGTTTCATAGACCGCATGCGGATCGTGATTGTGGCCGACTGTGATGTTCGGCAGCAGCTTGACGCCGATATAGGGCGTGAAGATCACCGCCACGAACCAGGACGCGACCAGCGCGATCGCGACGATCCAGAAAATGCCGCCGGCATATTCGCCGACCGCCGAATTGGCGAAGCCAATCGGGAGGAAGCCGGCGGCCGTGACCAGCGTTCCCGTCAGCATCGGGAACGCGGTGGATTCCCAGGCAAAGGACGCCGCGCGGACGCGGTCCCAGCCCTGCTCCATCTTCACCACCATCATCTCCACCGCGATGATGGCGTCGTCGACCAATAGTCCGAGCGCGATGATCAGCGCGCCCAGCGTAATCCGGTGCAGGTCGAGCGACATCGCATTCATGACGATAAAGACGATCGCCAGCACCAGCGGCACCGACGCCGCCACCACGATCCCGGTGCGCCAGCCCAGCGCGACGAAACTGACGAACAGCACGATCGCCAGCGCCTCGATGAAGGAGTGCACGAATTCACTGACGGCGTGCTCGACCACCTTCGGCTGATCGGCGATCAGTTCGACGTTGATGCCCTGCGGCACCGCCTTCATGAATTCCGCGGTCGCATTGGCGACCTCCTTGCCGAGCTCCAGAATGTTGGCGCCCTTGGTCGTGACCACGCCGATGCCGAGCGCGGGTTTACCTTCCTGGCGCGCCACGAAAGTCGGCGGGTCGACGAAACCATGCGTGACGGTCGCGATATCGCCAAGCCGGAACACGCGGCCATTGCTTTCGACCGGCGTCTCCGCGACGGCCTTGACGCCATCGAGCGCGCCGGTGACGCGCAGCGGCACACGCTGCGAGGAGGTTTCGACCGTGCCGGCCGGCACCACATTGTTCTGCTTGGCCAGCGAATCAAACAGCGCCTGCGGCGTAATTCCCAGCGTCGCCAGCTTGGCATGCGAGAACTCGACGAAGATTCGCTCGTCCTGGGTGCCGTAGAGATCGACCTTGGTGACGCCGGGCACTTTCAGCAGCCGCTGGCGCATGCCTTCGGCGGCCTTCTTCAATTGCGCGTAGTCGGCGCCATCGCTGGTCATCATATAGAGGATCGAATCGACGTCGCTGAACTCGTCATTGACGACGGGGCCGAGCAGATTGGCCGGAAGCTGGCCCTGCACGTCGGCAAGCTTCTTGCGCAGCATATAGAAAAGATACGGCACCTGGCTGGGCGGCGTCGAATCCTTGAACGTCACCTGCATCGCCGTGAACGACGGCTTCGAATAGGTCTGCACCTTTTCGAAATACGGCAGTTCCTGCAGCTTCTTCTCGATGGGGTCGGCGACCTGGGTCTGCATTTCCGCCGCGGTGGCGCCGGGCCAGATCGCCGACACGTTCACCACCTTGACGGTGAAGAAGGGATCTTCGGCGCGGCCGAGCCGCTCGTAGGAGAAGAACCCGGCGGCGCCCAGTGCAACCACCAGGAACAGGATAAGCGCGGGGTGGCTGACCGCCCAGCCCGAAAGATTGAAGTGTTTCATGACGCCCTCGAATTTAGTTTGGGCATGATCTTTTCCGAAAACCGGTACCCACTTTTCGGGATCATGCCTGTTAAAACGACAATGACGAGACGACCCTGACCTTCTGGGCCGGATCGAGTTTCTGCACACCCAGCGCGACAACCTTGGCGCCTTCATCGACGCCGCCTGAAATCACGACGTTATTGGTCTCATAGGATTTCACGGTGACCGGCTTCAGCGCCACGTCGCCCTTGGCATCGACGATATAGAGCGAGGGCTCGCCGCCCTGGCTGAACAGCGCCGACAGCGGCAACCGCGCCACACGCGTCGTTGCGGGATCGGCAAGGGTCAGCGTCGCGGTCATGCCGAGCGAGACGGTTTCGCCGGCGTCGGGCAGTGAAAATTTCGCAAGATAGGTTCGCGTTGCGGGATCGGCCGACGGCGCGACCTCGCGCAGCTTCGCGGCATATTTCTTGTCGGATTCCGACCACAGGGTGACGCTGGCGACGCCATCTTTCGCCCGCCCGACCAGGGTTTCCGGTATCGCGACCACGGCTTCCTTTTCGGCAAAGCGCGCGACGCGAACCGCGGTTTGCCCGGACGCCACGACTTGCCCGGCGTCGATCAGGGTCGCGGTGACGACGCCGCGGGTGTCGGCGACCAGCGTCGCATAAGAGAGGCTGTTCTTGGTGAGCTCGACCGAGCGCTCGGCGCGATTGAGCCGCGCGCGGGCTTCATCGGCGGCGGCTCTGCTCTGATCCAGTTGCGCATCGGTGGTCCAGCCCTTGGCGCGCAAATCCTTGGCGCGCTGTTCCGCGGCACCGGCCTGGGCCAGTACGCCGGTGGCGGCGCTGAATTCTGCCTCGGACTGCTCGGCTTGCAATTTCAGATCGACTTCATCGAGGGTTGCCAGGGGCTGGCCGACATCAACTGTTTGGCCGACTTCGACCAGGCGCTTTGCCACTTTGCCCGGGACCCGGAACCCCATGTCGGTCTCGATTCGGGGCTTGATGGTGCCAACGAAGCTGCGTTCCGGAGATTCCGGCTCGTAGTGCACGGTGGAGACCAGGACCGGGCGCGACGGCGCCACTTTCTCCGCAACCACCTCGTTGCACCCAGCCAGGGCGATCGCCAGCACGGCCAGCGATAAACCAGCTAAAAGCCTGTAATAGCTAGACAAAATGGAGCGAACGAACATGACGGCTTCCCTCGATTAAGTGTGAGGGGAGTGTCGATTGTTTAGTGACGATTGTCAATATTCGTCACTGATCATCATTTCGTGAGCGTTAATTGATGTTCGGAGGTCGTCCCGGCGAACGCCGGGACCCATAACCCCTGACCTCAGTCATTAAGGAAGGCCTTCGCCCCAGTGCCCGAACGAGAGGACACGGCGTATGGGTCCCGGCGTGCGCCGGGACGACCTGTGGAAATATGGTCATCGCGACGGTGCCGAACAGATACGGCACTGCGGCCTGCCTCAAGCGTTATTTTCGTAGTGAAGGACTCTCGGCCGCCCTTCGGCAGCGGCGGGCGTAGCGCGTTGCTGGCCGCAGGTGCGGAACACGATCACCGCGAACAACGCCATGCCGAGGAGAACCGTGAGTGCACCGGCGACCACGACGGGCTCGAAGCGATCGTGGCCGCCAACCAGCACACAGGCGATCCCGATCGGGAACACGACAGCGCCGGCCACGCTGACGATGGCCTGATATCGGGCGAGCCCGCTCGCCCCCGCCTCCGGAACGACACGATAGTACAGCGCCGACAGGAACATGGTGACGAAGCCAAGCAGATTGAGATGCGCATGCGCCGGCATCAGCACGAAGTCTTGCCGTATGCCCATGACAATGCCGAGGACAATGCCGATCAGGCCCAGTGAAACGCTGATGCGGAAAAGTGATTTTATCATCATTCGATCCTTCAAAGTTTTTCAGAAAATGTATGAGAGGGTATCTTGAGGGCGTCGCGCATCAATCCAGCAGATAGCGCGGGACGCGCTCCTTGTAGCGCCGGTACGCCTCGCCGAATTTCCGTTCGAGATAGGACTCCTCGCGCCGGACGACGGCGAAGTGCAGGATGACGCAAGCCGGAACGATCAAGACGAGCATCCAGTCCAGCGCAAAGATCAGCGCGATCCCGCACAACGCGACCGACACGCCGACATAGAGCGGATTGCGGGTGCGCCGAAATACGCCGTCGGTGACCAGCGCGGTCGTCGGCCGCAACGGATTGACGTTGGTGCCGTGCCGCAGCAGCGCGCGGCGGCCAGCAAACATGGTCGCCATGCCCACGATGACGATCAGCGCGCCAAGCCCGGTCCGCAAGCCCTGGTCGATATTTGCGACCAGTCCAAGCGGCACCAGCCATTGCAATACGCAGGCAATCGCGAGCGCGGAATACGGAATCACGGGTGGGAAGATGATGAAATTCGCGCGATCGAGAGGGGTGTCAGTCATGGTAATTCCCGTCGTTTTGAAAGAGGACACTTTGTTTGCCGCCGCCAGAAATTGCGCGCCGGCGATAAAGATCATTCGATTGTCTCCATTGGAGACATATAGGGAAAGCTTCGCTTTGCCGTCAAGGGCTGATAAATTGCCGCGAAATCAGTGGGGGGATTGAGCCATGGCAACAAAACCGCCGCCGAAGCGCGACACCTTTCGCCATGGAAACTTGCCGGAATCGCTTGTAAACGCAGCGCTTGAGCGGCTCGAGGCGACGGGGGTTGAATCGATCAGCCTGCGCGAACTCGCCCGCGATTCCGGTGTCAACCACCGCGCGGTGTATCGGCATTTCCCGGACAAATTGTCGTTACTGGCGCTGGTCGCGGAAACAGGCTGGAAGCGCCTTGGACAGCGGCTGAAGAAATCCAGCGCCGGCCAGGCGCCGGGCGAACCCGCGCTCATCGCGGGCGGCATCGGGTTTTTCCTGTTTGCGCGGGACTGCCCGAATCTATTTCATCTGATGGCTGGAGCGCGGATCAACACCGAAGACAAATTTCCGGATCTCGACGCCGCCGTTGTCGATGCGCTGCAAATCTTCGCGGTGGGTTTCGCCGGCACCGGCATGGCGCCAGGCATTGTGGTCGAGCGCACCGCGGTGTTCGTCGCGGCGTTGCAAGGCGTCATCACGCAAATACTGCACAGGCGGCTGCATGTGGCGCCAGCAAAGGCCAGGGCGTTCGTCGCTGATATCTGCAGCATGCTGATCAAGGGGATGCGGTAACGCGCTTGCTGGCCAAGGCTTGCGTCTCTCGGGGATCGGCGCGTCTGCGCGAAATCTGCACAAAAATCCGCAAATTCTGAACATGCCGGACAAATCCGCTGCCAACGGGCCGGGCATCGTCGGGCCATGGCGAAAATCATCACCCTTCAATTCCAGCGCTCGCGGCTGCCACGGCGGCTCCTGAACGATGGCTGGTGGCTGGAGCAGCCGCCCGTTCGTCCCTCCGTTATCGCCTTCCCGAAGCCCAAGCCGTCGAAGCCCGGACCCAGGGCCAGGCACCTCACCCTCGTCACATCAGGAAAATAACAACATGTCGATCGCGACCGCGTCCGATCTTGAAATGGCGCCCGCGCGCCCACTGCTGATGCCACTGCTATCCGCGACGGCGTGTGTCGCGCTGGCGGACTGGCTGTTCTACGACTGGCAGATCGGCATTTCGCTGGCGCTGTTTCTGGGGGTGCTCGGCGCGGTCGCCGTCGCGGGCAACCGGGTGTCCGCGACGCGCACTGTTCAAATCGTCATGGCCGCAATCTTCGCAGCCGGCCTGCTCGCCTTGATCGAGGACGTCAACGTCCTGTCCGTCATCCTCAGCACGCTGGCGACCGCGCTGTTCGTCATCGTCATGACGGCCCGTGAAAACTCGTCGTGGCAGTGGAACCTGTTCGAGGCTGCGATCGCGCCGTTTCGCGGCCCCTTTCAACTGGCCGGCGATCTGGTCGTCACCTTGCAGCAGATGAAGCAGCAAGTGCCGGAATGGCTGAGAATGGGTTCTCTCATCGCCTGGATCGTTCCGTTGAGCGTCTTCGCGGTCTTCCTCGGCCTGTTCTCGTCGGCCAATCCGCTGATCGAACATCGACTGATGCAGATCGACCTCCGGTTTTTGTCCAACCATTCCGACCTGCAACGAACGCTATTCTGGCTCCTCATCGCGTGCGCGATCTGGCCCTTCATCCATCGCCGCATCCGCCGCACGCCGGTTCGGGAATCCGGACCTTCCACCGCTGTCGCCGCCGAGCCGTCCGAGTTCGATTATCTGTTCGGCGTGCAGGCGATGTTGCGCTCGCTGATCCTTTTCAATGCGCTGTTCGCGCTCCAGACCGGGCTTGATCTCGTCTATCTCTGGGGCGGCGTGGCCCTGCCCGACGGCCTGACCTACGCCGAATACGCGCATCGCGGCGCCTATCCGCTGATCGCGACAGCGCTGCTCGCCGCCGGTTTTGTCCTGATCGCGATGCGCCCGGGCGGGCCCGCCGAACAGTCGAGGTCGATCCGTCCATTGGTCCTGGTGTGGACCGGCCAGAACATCCTTCTCGTCATCTCGTCGATCCTGCGGCTCGATCTGTATGTGGCCGCCTACTCGCTGACCTATCTGCGGCTCGCCGCCTTCATCTGGATGATGCTGGTAACCGCGGGACTGCTGCTGATGTTGATCCAGATGATATTGAAGAAGCCCAATTCATGGCTGGTCGCCGCCAACGCCGCAACGCTGGCGCTGGTACTGTACGGATGCTGCTTTATCAACGCGCCGCGACTCATTGCGTCCTACAATGTGGAGCATTCGCGGGAGGCCGGCGGCCCGGGACCCAATCTGGATTTGCGATATCTCGCATCGCTTGGATCGCAGGCCCTGCCTGTCCTGGAAGCTCATATGAAGGAGATCCCGGCGCTTTGGCCGATCGCCCTGGACTTTCGGATTTGCCTGAATCGCGATCGTTTCCTGCGCCTGGGAAACTGGCGGGCCTGGGGCTTTCGGGCATGGCGCCTGGAACGGTATTTGAGTAACAATCCCGATACACCGTCGAATTCTTCCGATAGCGGCAAAGGCTGATGAACGTGGCTCATTCCATTCTCGTCGTTGACGACGACCCCCATATCCGTGACGTCGTGCGCTTCGCGTTCGAGAAGACGGGGATGCTGATTTCCACGGCGCAGGACGGCAAGGAGGCGCTGCGCCAGTTCGACCACAACGTCCACGAACTTGTGGTTCTCGATATCGGCATGCCGGAGATGGATGGGCTGGAAGTCTGCCGGCAGATCCGGAAGACCTCCGATACCCCGATCCTGTTCCTGTCGGCGCGCGACGAGGAGATCGATCGCATCCTGGGCCTGGAAATCGGCGGCGACGACTACGTGACAAAACCCTTCAGCCCGCGCGAGCTGGTGGCACGGGTGAACGCAATCCTGCGGCGCGCGCGAAATGCGCCGGCGCCGGTACCGGCCGCGCCGAAGGCCATGAGCCATGGCAGGCTCGCGATCGATCCGGACGCGCGCACCGCGGTGTTCCAGGACACGCCGGTTTCGTTCACGGCACTGGAATTCGACATCCTGCGAACGCTGCTGGCGCGGCCGGGATTCGTGTTCACACGCGAATTGATCCTCGACGCCGCCTATACCGGAAATATCCATGTCGCGGACCGCACCATCGACAGCCACGTCAGGAACATCCGCGCCAAGATGGCCGTCGCCGGTTGCGAGTCCGTGATCGAGACCGTCCACGGCGTTGGCTTCAAATTGGGACGCTGCGAGGCCGCGCGTTGACCGACGCCTCGGCCAATACCCGCCGGAAATGGCGGCCAAGTCTCAGCCTCGTCGTTTTTATCGTTCTGACCAGCGTGCTTTCGCTGCCGCTGTTCAGTCTCTATTTCCTCAAGGTCTACCAGACCCAACTGATCCAGCAGACCGAGGCCGAGCTGATCGCACAGAGCGCAGCACTGTCGGCGGTTTTCCATCGCGAAGTCGAAACCGCAATTCCGCAAAGCGTCGCGCTCGGTACCAGGGTTCCGCCTGCCGTTCCAAAACTATCCGACGAACCCTATCAGCCGATCTGGCCGGCGCTGGAACTTGCGAACGAGAGCGTGCTGCCGCCAAGGCCGGAAGCCCGCACACCTTCCGCGCCGGCCGATCCCGCCTTCGTCGCTCTCGGCGCGCGCATGATACCCGATCTGATCGCGACGCAGAATGTGACTCTGGCGGGGTTTCGGCTGCTCGATCCGAACGGCATCGTCATTGCCGGCCGCGAGGAAGTCGGCCTGTCACTCGCGCATCTCGAGGAAGTAAGCGAAGCGCTGCAAGGACGCTTCAGCGGCGCCTTGCGCGTGCGCATCTCCAGGCATCAGCAGCCGTCGCTCTATTCGATGAGCCGGGGTACCGGCATGCGCGTCTTTACCGCGATGCCGGTTATCGTGCGCGATCAGGTCGCGGGGGTTGTTTATGCCTCGCGCACGCCCAGCAACGTCTTCAAGTACCTGTATGAACGGCGCAAGAAACTTGTCCTGGCGGTGTTCTCCATGATCGTGCCGACGCTGCTGATCGGATTCTTGTTTCATCGGACGATCACCGAACCGATGCGGGAGCTGGTTGAACGCACCAATCTGGTCGGCAAGGGCGACCGCAACGCCCTGCGGCCGCTCAAGCGTCACGGCACCAGCGAATTCGCCCGGCTGTCGCAAAGCTTTCTCGAAATGGCGCGACGGCTGAATGCACGCTCCAGCTTTATCTCGACCTTCGCCACCCATGTGTCGCACGAATTGAAATCGCCGCTGACGTCGATTCAGGGGGCCGCCGAGCTGTTGCGCGACGACATCGACGCGACGACGCCAACCATGACCGACAAGGACAAGCGCAAGTTTCTCGATAATATCATCGCCGACGCCGACCGGCTGACGCAAATCTCGGGCCGTCTGCGCGATTTAGCCCGCGCCGAGAATCCCGTCGCGGTCGGCGCCGCCAAGCTGTCGACTTCGATAACCGGTTTGCGTTCGGCCTTCCCTTCGCTCGATATCCGCGCGAGCGGCGACCTCGATACGCCCATGCGCGTTTCCGACGAAAATGCCACCATCATTTTTTCCAATCTCGCCGACAACGCCATGCGCCATGGCAGCTCCACGCTCGATATCTCCGCGGCGCAGCAAGGAAACTCGCTGCTGGTGAAAGTCATCGACAATGGCGAGGGCGTCTCGCCCAACAACAGGACGCAAATATTCGACAGCTTCTTCACGACCCGCCGCGACAGCGGCGGAACCGGGATGGGTCTTGCGATCGTTCGCGCCATGCTCGACGCCCATGGTGGCGCGGTCCGGCTGGTCGATTGCGAACAGGGAACCGCCTTCGAGCTGACGATTCCGGTTGCCGACGGGCCGCTGCCGTGCTGAACGCAACGTCAGATCAGCCGATGCGAACGCGAACGCTCGGCGCCGCGACGATCACGCGCGCCTGCCTGTGCCTGTCGATCATCGTCTGCGGTCTCGCCTTGCGCAAGTTCGGGCTCGGTCTCGGGCTGCCGTCCGTGCTCGTGAAGTATGGCGGGTCGATGCTGTGGGGAACGATGGTGTTCTTTCTGGTGGCAATTGCCGCTCCCGGTCAGTCGCATCGGCGCGTTGCGCTGATCTCGGCTTCACTCGCGGTCTGTGTCGAGCTGTTTCGCCTGGTGCATACCCCGTGGCTCGACGATTTCCGGCTGACGACTGCGGGCGCGCTGCTGCTCGGCCGCGTGTACTCGCCATGGAATATGCTCGCTTATGGCGCAGGAATCGTTCTGGGCATGCAGCTCGATCGCCTGGCAAGGTCGGCAAGAGCAAGGCGCTCACGCAACGCGCCTTACTCCGCCAGTCGAAACCCGCGTTGCCGAGGCGACCACTAGCCTAGT
>WNFE01006974.1_pt1 | contig 13976 bp, 8 predicted proteins | sample 5400451 | NCBI WGS metagenome assembly WNFE01 (sample SAMN13153344, study PRJNA577476) | soil metagenome | isolation source: 200 cm saprolite under Douglas fir tree site 2 hole 2 | place: USA:California | collected 2015-04-18 | reverse complement strand
GGCTACAGGTCGGAAACGGGAGCATCGCGGAAAGGCATCGTCATGCAGCCTTGTCTCTAGCAAACTTTCGGTTCAAGCTGGTCATCGCCAATCCGAGGAGACCTCGTGGCCTGCTGAGTCCGATGGCGACAACCACCTTGCCGGTGGAGTTTGGCAATTGGACCGATCCTGTCGATTCGGCGCTGAGGGAGATGGCGGCCTCCAGCTATTGTGGGAGGACGGCGAACGCGTCTTCTGCCGAGGATGGCGCCCGGGCGCCGAAGGCAAGCGCAGCGCCGTGCTGGCCGTGCTGCCCGCCGCGGAGCACCCGCCACCCGCCAGTCTCGACCGCCTCGCCCATGAATACGGATTGAAGGATGAGCTGGACGGTGCGTGGGCGGTGCGGCCGCTGGACCTTGGGCGCGAAGGCGGTCGGACCATGCTGGTGCTTGAGGATCCGGGCGGCGAGCCGCTCGAGCGCCTGCTCGGCGCGCCCATGGAGGTGGGAAGCTTCTTGCGCCTCGCGATCGGCATCGCCGCTGCTCTCGGCAAGGTCCACCAGCGCGGCCTCGTCCACAAGGACATCAAGCCGGCCAATATCCTGGTGAATTGCACGGACGGACAGGTGCGGCTTACCGGGTTCGGCCTCGCCTCGCGCCTGCCGCGTGAGCGGCAGGCGCCCGAGCCGCCCGAGTTTATCGCAGGCACGCTCGCCTACATGGCGCCCGAGCAGACCGGGCGGATGAACCGCTCGATCGATGCCCGCAGCGACCTATACGCGCTCGGCGTCACGCTCTACCGGATGCTCACGGGCTCACTGCCGTTCACCGCGTCCGATCCCATGGAATGGGTTCACTGCCATATTGCCAAAAAGCCGGTGCCGCCAAGCGAGCGGTTGGGGAATGTCCCGGCCCCGGTCTCGCAGATCATCATGAAGCTGCTCGCCAAGACGGCCGAGGAGCGCTACCAGACCGCCGCCGGCCTAGAGAGCGATCTGCGGCGCTGCCTTGCTGCATGGGAAGCGCAACGCCGGATTGACGACTTCCCGCTCGGCGAAGACGACACGCCAGACCGGCTTTTGATTGCAGAGAAACTCTACGGGAGAGCGCGCGAGGTCGATGCCTTGCTCGGCTCTTTCGATCGCGTCGTCAAGAGCGGCGCGCCGGAGCTGGTGCTGGTCTCGGGATATTCCGGCATCGGCAAGTCCGCCGTCGTCCACGAACTGCACAAGGCGCTGGTGCCGCCGCGTGGGCTCTTCGCATCGGGCAAGTTCGACCAGTACAAACGCGACATCCCGTATTCGACGCTGGTCCAGGCTTTTCAGAGCCTTGTGCGACCTCTTCTCGGCAAGAGCGACGCCGAGTTGGCGAGCTGGCGCAACGCCCTGCGTGAGGCGCTGGGCCCGAATGGGCGGCTCATTGCCGACCTGGTCCCCGAATTGAAGCTCATCATCGGCGAACCGCCGCCGGTCCCGGAGCTTCCGCCGCAGCAGGCACAAAGCCGTTTCCACCTCGTGTTCCGACGATTCATCGGCGTATTTGCCCGGCCGGAACACCCGCTGGCGCTGTTCCTCGACGATTTGCAATGGCTCGACGCCGCGACGCTCGACCTGCTGGAGGATCTGTTGACCCGGTCGGATCTGCAGCAGCTGATGCTGATCGGCGCCTATCGGGACAACGAAGTCGACGCCGCCCATCCGCTGATGCGCAAACTCGATGCGATCCGCCAATCGGGAGCGCAGGTGCGGGAGATCCGCATGGCGCCGCTCGCCCGTGACGATCTGAGGCAGTTGATCGCGGATGCGCTTCGCTGCGCACCGGCGCGCGCCGCGCCGCTGGCCCAGCTGGTGCATGACAAGACCGCCGGCAACCCGTTCTTCGTGATTCAGTTTCTTTACGCGCTCGCCGAGGAGGGCCTGCTCACCTTCGATCATGACGCGGCGCGCTGGTGCTGGGACCTCAGTCGCATTCACGCCAAGGGTTACACCGACAATGTGGTGGACCTCATGGTCGGGAAGCTGACCCGCCTGCCGGCCGAAACGCAGAAGGCGTTGCAGCAGCTCGCCTGTCTCGGAAACGTCGCCGAGATCACGATGCTTTCGATCGTCCTCGGGACCTCGGCGGAGCAGGCCCACGCGGCTCTGTGGGAGGCCGTCCGTCAGGAGTTGGTCGAGCGCCTGGCGGGCGCCTACCGGTTCGTCCACGACCGTGTCCAGGAAGCCGTCTATTCGCTGATCCCGGAAGCATTGCGCGCCGAGGTCCACCTCCGGATAGGGAGGTTGCTCGCCGCGCAGACGCCTCCAGAGAGGCGTGAGGAGGCGATCTTCGACATCGTCAATCAGCTTAACCGCGGCGCCGCGTTGATCACCTCACAAGACGAGCGTGAGCAGCTGGCCGAGCTCAACCTGATCGCGGGCAAGCGCGCCAAGGCGTCGACCGCATATGCCTCGGCGCTCACCTATCTCAATGCCGGTGCGGCACTGTTGGCGGAGGATTGCTGGCAGCGCCGACACGAGCTCATCTTCGCGCTGGAGCTGCACCGGGCCGAATGCGAGTTCCTCACCGGCGCGCTGGCGGAAGCGGAGCAGCGGTTGAATGTGCTTTCGACCCGCGCCGCAAGTACGGTGGAACGAGCGACCGTTGTGTGCTTGTGCGTCGACCTGTACACGACCCTCGGTCAGAACGCGCGCGCCATTGCCGTCGGTCTCGATTGCCTCCGGCATTTGGGCATCCACTGGTCGCCGCATCCAACAGAAGAAGAAGCGCGGCGAGAATACGATCGGATCTGGTCACAACTCGGGAGCCGGCCGATCGAGGAGCTCGTTGATCTGCCCATAATGACCGACCCGGCCTCCCTCGCGACTCTGGATGTTCTGACCAAGGTGTTTGCTGCAGCTATGTACACAGAGGCCAACCTGGCTTGCCTGGTCATCTGTAGAGCAGTCAATCTCAGCCTCGAGCGCGGTAACTGCGACGGCTCGACCTTCGCGTACGTAATGCTTGGCGCGGTCGCCGGCGCGCGTTTTGGCGATTATAGGGCCGGTTTTCGCTTCGGCCAGCTCGGTTATGAGCTGGTCGAGCAACGCCGACTGAGGGGTTTCCAGGCCAGGGTCTATAACCAGTTTGGAACTCACGTCCTCCCCTGGACGAGACATGTCAAGACTTGCCGCGATCTGCTGCGTCGGGCGTTCGAGGTGGCGAACAAGAACGGCGACCTGACCTTCAGCGCGTACAGTTGCCACGCCTTGACCACGAACCTTCTCGCGGTGGGCGACCCGCTTCCCGAGGTGCAGCGCGAAGCCGAGCACGGTCTCGCGTTTGCAGAGAAGGCACGGTTCAGGGTGGTTATTGACCTCATCACCATCCAGCTTGGGCTGATCCGGACTCTCCGGGGACTTACGCCGAAATTCGGCTCCTTTAACGATGCGCAGTTTGACGAGCTTCGGATCGAGCGCCGTTTGGCCGGTAACCCGGATCTGGCGCGTGCCGAGTTCTCCTATTGGACTCGCAAGTTGCAGGCGCGCTTTCTTGCAGGTGACTATACATCGGCCGTGAATGCCGCATCGAGGGCGCAATCGCTGCTCTGGATAGCGCGATTCGCTGTGGAAGCGGCGGAATATCACTTCTACGGGGCGCTGTCCCGCGCGGCAGTCTGCGACACCGCCGCGGCCGACCAGTGCCAGCAGCACGTCGCGGCTCTGGCTGCCCATCACCGACAGCTCGAAGTCTGGGCAGAGAATTGCCCGGAGAATTTCGAGAACCGCGCCGCGCTGGTCGGCGCCGAGATCGCACGCTTGGAGGGCCGCGAGCTCGATGCCGAGCGCCTCTACGAACAGGCCATCCGCTCGGCCCGCGCCAACGGCTTTATTCACAATGAGGCGCTCGCCTACGAACTGGCCGCGCGCTTCTACGCGGCGCGTCAATTCGAAGAGTTTGCGCATGTCTATCTGCGGAACGCGCGCGACGGCTATCTCCGTTGGGGAGCCGATGGGAAGGTGCGGCAACTCGACGAGATGTATCCACACCTCAGGGCGGAAGAGCGAGAGCCGGGCCCGACGAGCACGATCGGGGCGCCGGTCGAACGCCTCGACCTCGCGACCGTGATCAAGGTGTCGCAGGCCGTCTCGGGCGAGATGGTCCTGCAAAGGCTGATCGACACACTTATGCGCACGGCCATCGAGCAGGCGGGTGCCGAGCGAGGTCTGCTGATTCTTCCGCGCGGGGCTGAGGCGCGGATCGAGGCGGAAGCCACGACTGGCGGCGACACGGTCGTCGTGCAGCTGCGCGACCAGCCCGTGACCGCGGCCGTGCTGCCGGAGTCGGTGCTCCACTATGTCCTGCGCACCCGCGAGAGCATCATTCTCGACGATGCCGCCGACCAGCCCCCGTCTGCCGCCGATCCCTACATCCGCGAGCGCCAGGCGCGGTCAATTCTCTGCCTGCCCTTGATCACCCAGGCCAAGCTCATCGGCGCGCTCTACCTCGAGAACAACCTGGCCCCCCGCGTTTTCGCGCCGGCCCGGATCGCGGTGCTGAAGCTGCTCGCCTCGCAGGCGGCGATCGCGCTGGAGAATGCTCGTTTGTACCGCGATCTCGAACAACGCGAAGCCAAGATCCGGCGTTTGGTCGACGCCAATATCATCGGGATCTTCATTTCGCATCTTGACGGTCGGATCACGGACGCCAACGGAGCCTTTCTCCGCATGTTGGAATATGGCCGCGACGATGTCGACTCGGGTCGCGTGCGCTGGACGGCGCTGACGCCGGCCGAATGGCGCGATGCCGACGACCGAGCCATGGCAGAGCTGAAGGCGACCGGAACGGCCCAGCCGTATGAAAAAGAGTACTTCCGGAAAAGCGGCAGCCGCGTGCCGGTGCTGGTCGGCGCCGCGATCTTCGAGGGAAGGCGGGATGAGGGCGTAGCCTTCGTGGTCGACTTGACCGATCGCAAGCGGGCGGAGGGGGCGGTACGCGAAAGCGAGCGGCGATACCGCGAGGTACAGATGGAGCTCGCGCACGCAAATCGCGTCGCGACGATGGGGCAGCTGTCGGCTTCGATTGCCCACGAAGTCAACCAGCCGATTGCCGCGACAGTCACCAACGCCCAAACTGCTTTGCGCTGGCTTGACGCCCGACCACCGGATCTGGAGGAGACCCGGCAGGCCGTCGCTCGTATCGTCAAGAACGGCATGCGCGCCGGCGACGTCATTGACCGGATCCGTGCCCTCGTGAAGAAGGCGCCCCCACGGAAGGAGGGCTTGGAGGTCAACGAAGCGATCCTTGAGGTCATTGCCTTGACCCATGGCGAATTGGTGAAGAACGATGTCTCGGTGCAGACGCGACTCGCGGAGGGCTTGCTGCCCATTCAAGGAGATCGGTGCTCGTCGCGGTGCGGGATTCGGGTTCGGGGCTGACTCCCGCGAGTCTCGAGCGCCTCTTCGAGACTTTCTACACCACCAAGCCCGACGGCTTGGGCATGGGCCTATCGATCTGCCGTTCGATCATCGAAGCGCACGGTGGACGATTGTGGGCGACCGCGAATGTACCCCAGGGTGCCATCTTTCAGTTCACGGTGCCGGCGCACCCAAACAGCGCAGCGTGATTGGCGCCCGCCCCTTCGGGAACATCGGCGAGGCGCGGCTTCCCGCGACCGCGGCGCCGCCCATCCGCCTGCCCACCGACCTGCCGGTTGGCCGGTGCGCTGAACGAGCCGGGCAACCGCGAGCAACGCCGGGCAGGTCACTCATCGAGCGCGTCGTGCCGACGCCCCTGCGCGACGCGCTTGCCGAGCTCTACGGCGAACTTGCAACGATGACGGCGATGACGGATGGTGCGGCGCCCAAAAGCAAAAGGTGCGATGTGTGCCCGCCGCCGAAACTAGGAAATAACCATCCGGCGCGGGCTGTCGGTGATGTGTTTGCGCGGCTCTTGCCGACGAAGCGAGATGGAGGTTGATCGCGTCGATCGGCAGCGGCGCCGACGCGGCACGGCTGGACAGGAAAACGAAACAGGCCGGCTCGCGCGTGAGTGAGAGCGTCGTGGTCGCTTCGAGGTTACGGTCGGACAGTGTATTCGAGGGGTTTGGCATTTGCGATTTGGACGCGCGGCCCACCCCGGCGCTCACAGCCAAGCGTTGAAAGTGAGCATGACATAGGCCACGGGAATACCTGTACCGAGGATTCCCGCGGCGATGCGCTCGCGCGTCGTCCATCGCCGCCAGTCCGCGGCGATATCGCGCCAGATGCTTCCTGATCCGCGCCGGCCTCCGGCGCGGCTGAAACTAGTTTTCATCGATATCCTACCTCACGCGAGACCGCAGGCGTGCTGCGGAGCGATCCCCGTTCATTTGGTCGCACTTCCCACCAGCGACTAATCAGCTTTGCGGATCACATCGCGACTACATGTCGCCTACGCTCCAACATCGCATCGCGCAAAGCCGGAAACCATTGCACGATGGTAGGTTTGACATGCACCTGGGGAAGGATCTGATGATGCCTGGGAATGGCAGCGAGTATACTTCAGTTTAGGTCGACTTGCGTTACCGCCGGCTTCCGGGCTGGATCCGGCTCGTCAGCTGTTGAGCGTTGCCGGACGACATCTACGAGGTCGCCGAGGGATTTGGTTTACTGACACACCCGCCCCGGGCACCTCAGCTGACGCGCGAGTTTAGAGTATAGGTGGGACTTTCACAATTTCCGGTGCAAAGTGCCGTTAGGGAGATCGCTGCAGCGTGCCGCCCGCTCGATCGCTGATCAGGAGCAGAAGGGAACCTCACGACGCCAAGCCCGGCCCCACAAAGACGATGTCATTCGCGAAGGCGCGTTCTCCACAAATCACCACACATCACGAGTGCGTCGGTGGGAAGCGTGGCATGCGTACCGGCGAGGCTCGCACCTGAGCGGCAAGTTCTGCGCGACCACTCGAGGTATTTCCGCCTGGACCCGCTGAAGCTTGCCGCTTCGCGCTATGCAGCCCGACGACCCGCGCCAGCAGAATTGCCGGAAACAACTGGCCGCAGATTGCTTCGAGATTGGCGAGGCTGCGGGCGATTGGGTGCACCGGCAGGATATCGCCGAAGCTACTGGTCGTGAGCGTGCTGAAGCTGAAATAGGTCAGCGCTTGGCGGAGCTCGAAAGGATCAGTGGACAGATGGGTGAACGCGTCCGGCACGAACTGCACCAGCATGATATCCAGGCTGACAAAGATCATGCCGATGCCCAGATACATGACGATCGCCCCGAGAATGCGGTGATAAGTCGCGCGGCCGCGGCCGAAGACGGCAGTCGAGATGACCCACAACAAAGCGAGCTGGGGCAGCACCTGTCCTGCGGTGCTCACGGTGTCGGCGACCAGGTCCGGCCGCTCATGACGCCAGACAGACCCCGCTATGGTCAGCGCCACAGAGAGGATCACTATCGCCATAGCGCCCCGGCTACGGGCCAGTACGAGCGCCAGCAGGACGAATATCAAGAGCACCCCACGGACGACGATATGCGGCAACGGCAAGCCGCCCGCTCGGGCGGCAGGCATCACGAACAGAATGAGAAGCTGGATCGTCAGCACCAAGCTCAGCAACTGCTCCCGCAATCGTCCCCGCCAGATTCGCGTTATCTTGACGACGCGCGGATGCCTGGCCCGAGGCCGCGCCTGGGTAATCTGGACCATGGATTCGCTCGCACTTTGTTGGTCGGCGTATGGAGGCGACGGTTTGCGTTACAGCGTGAATGGAACGCCTTTAGGAGCACGGACTGGTCGTCAACGCCCGCAGCGAAACGGGCGAACGCGCAGACTATACCTTGGTATAGGAATGGTCGGGTTTAGGCATCCCCGAGGTCGCGGCGACGGCTATCGCCCGCTTTCGCCCGGCCGTATCAGCCTTCCCCGATATGGCAGTCGGGTCGGCCTACACATCGTCCTTTTCGAGGCTTGCTCGGCGTTCACTCGCGTTGCGGCCTGCACACTCGCGCTGTCACCAATTCGTGACACGCTAATCGAAGGCTTCAGCCATTTCGTTACCTCCATGACTGCTCCGATTGCTTCCGGCTGGAGCGGTCGCCGGGTGGGCCTTGCACCCACTGGAAAAGCGCCACCTTTCCACGGCCACAAGCGGACATTCGATCGTGGGCAAGCGTCGTGCTTCTTCGAGGACAAGGTCGCGCCGAAAAGAGATCTTAGCGACCTCGCCGAGCGCAGATCTTACTCTGCCGCCTGCTGCGTCGGCACCGGGCGTGCCGCCGCCTTGACCTGCCGCGCATACGCCTCGCGCCAGTCGACCCCGTCCTCGCTGAGAAAAAAGCCGCTACGCGCGTTGAGGTAGAGCGCGGGGTCGTCGACACCCGGCGGCACAGCACCCCTGGTGCGCCAAGCGCGTGCCGCCTGCAGCAGCCGCCGGCGGGTGCGGCTGATCATGCGGTCGGAGGGGCCGAGATGCTCGAGCTCATGGTCGCTGATCGCGCCGATGCTCTCGGTCACCGCCTGGTCCTGAAGGTGGATGCTGTCGATGCCGGTGAAGCTCTTGCCCGCACGCTGCGCCGCGCGGTCGATCTGCCAGTCATTGTCCTCATTGGCGCGCAGCCGCCAGCGGCCGTGCCAACCGGTGTCGTTCGGCACGAAGTGGAGCGTGCGGTTTAGATGCTGCGGCACCGTGCCGTCGCGTCTAACAACGGGGAGCGACGGCGACGACGCCTTCCAGTGCAGGTGCAGGAACATCGTGTGCTCGTCGTCCATCGGGACCCACGCGCGCGCGCCGACATGGGTCGGGAAGGCGCCGGCCGGCGTCTGCGTCCAGAACGGAAACATGAAATTGGCGACGCGCCAGTAGGTCTGTCCCGGGTCCGCCGGCCGGTATCCGGCATAGGTCGTACCCCATGGCGCGTCGGCGACGTGATAGTCGGGCGCGCGGTTCATCACCGTGTAGCGCAGCGGGTCCTCGGGATCGAGATCTTCGAGGGCGAGGCTCCCCATGTGGAGGAAGCCGAAATGCGAGGTGTCGATGTCGCCTTCGAGCGCCTGCAGCCAGTTGCAACGGCGCTGCACGAACTGCTGCGTCATCTCGGCGGCGGGCAGCAGCGTCACCTCGATCGGCGGCAGCGGCGGCGGCGCCTCCTGGCGCGCCCCCATATAGACCCAGACGAGGCCGTTGCGATCTGCGGTGCGATAGGCCTTCGCCTTGACCTTGGCCTTGAAGTCCTGCTCCACCGGCACGCTCGGCATGTCGATGCAATTGCCGGCCGTGTCGAACTTCCAGCCGTGGTAGACGCAGCGGAGGCCGCGCTCCTCGTTGCGGCCGAGGAATAGCGAGGCGCAGCGATGGGGACAGCGCTGGTCCATCACCCCCACGCGCCCGGCGCTGTCGCGGAAGGCGATGAGCTTCTCGCCGAGAAGCAAGAGCCGCATCGGATTGCCGTCGATGGCAAGTTCCGAGGACAAAGCGGCGGGGATCCAATACTGCCGCATGAACTCGCCCATCACGGTACCCGGTCCGACCCGGGTCAAATCCTCGCGATCGCGCGCCCTGCTCACGCTCGCCCCCTCTACCGGTGGCTCCAGCGATTCCCGAAAGGCTATGCCTGTTCTACCGCGCGGTCAAATGCGCTGCCCGCATCAATGCTTTCGTGCGTGCGCGCCGATCTCAGTAACCCTCGATCACGTCGCCAAACAGCACCCACCGCTCGCCGTCGAAGCGCACGAGCCGCATCTGCTTCAGCCCGCGAAGATCCGTCGGGCTGGTCTTGAGGCGAATGCCCGGCAACAGCATCGGCAGCTCCATGTCGAGATGAGACGCCTCTCTCATCACATTCTCGCGCGTGAGACTGTCGCCGCACCGTCGCAGCAGCTCGGTCAGCGCCGTGGCGATATTGTAGCCGTAGACGGCATAGTAGTCGCTCTTGTCGACCTGCAGGTTGTACTTGTCCATCCAGGCGTTCCATGCCTTGAAGCCGGGATCGTCCTGCCATTGCGGGTCGTGCGGGTCCTTCTGGTAGGCCGCGGAGATTAGGCCCTTGGCGCGCTCGAACCCGGCGGGCCTGATCGCCCCGGCGATCGACGAGCCGATGCTGACGACGAATTGCAGCGGATGCCAATCTATGTCGTAAGCGTGGCGTATGGCCTGCGCCGAGAATTTGGGTGTCGCCACGTTGAAGAACACGTCGGCGCCCGACGCCTGGAGCGACACGATCTGCGAATCGACGGTCGGGTCGGTGACTTCGTAGGTCGCCTCCTGCACGATCATCTTCGCCGCCCGGTCGCCGAGCCCTTCCTTGAGGCCGAGGACGTAGTCTCTGCCGAGATCGTCGTCCTGCGACAGGATCGCGATCCTGGCATCCGGCTTCAACGTCAGCAGGTACCGCGCATAGATCTTGCCTTCCGATACGTAGTGCGGCGTCCAGCTCATGGTCCACGGAAAGTGCTCGGGATCGTTGAACTTGCTGGCGCCAGAGCCGACGAAGAGATGCGGCACCTTCTTCTGGTTGAGGTATCTGTACACGGCCGAGTTACCCGGCGTGCCGATGGGGTTGAGCATCAGCAGCACGCCGTCGCTCTCGACCAGGCGGCGCATCTGCTCCACCGTCTTAGGCGGGCTGTAGCCGTCATCGAGACTGATCATGGTGATCTTGCGGCCGTTCACCCCGCCTTGCTCGTCGAGCATCTTGAAATACGCGAGTTCCGAAATCGCCGCGGCGGCATAGGCCGAGGCCGGGCCGCTATAGGGCGCGGTATTGCCGATCTTGATCTCGGTGTCGCTGACACCCGGATCATACTTCTGCGTCTGCGCCGCGGCCGGGCTCGCGCCCGCCAGCGCAAGCACCAGCGCCGCGACCACGAGCGATGCCGACCGATGAATCTGGATCATCTCGCTCCTCCCTGTTCGCCGGGCGACCCATTGGGCGGCGTCGTTGCGGCGTGCTTGTCGTTTGCTTGGAGCTTATTCTTGGTCGAGGCCGGGGCCAAGGCGGTCGCCGCCGCCCCCAACCAGTCGTTGTGACGTGCGGCCGACTGGCGCCTAATAACCGCGTTCCCAATCGACGACGTTTCGGAGCGGCCTGCCATCGAGGTAGGCGCACAGATTGTCGCAGAAGAGATCGATGGCGCCATGCCGATCCTGATCGCTGGCGGCCGAGACATGCGGCGTCATGAGCACCCTGGGGTCGGACCAGAGCCGCGGCATCGGCGTGTGCTCGAACTCGCCGGCGTAGACATCGAGCGCCGCACCGCGCAAGTGATCACGACCAAGGGCGTCGGCGAGCGCGTCCTCGTCGACGATCTCGCCCCGGGCGATGTTGACGAGAATGCTCCCCGGCTTCATCGCCGCGAAGCGGCGTTCGTCGAAGAGACGGGTGGTCTCCAGCGTCCACTGGCAGCAGATCACGACGAAGTCGCTCTCCGGCAAGAACCGATCGAGGTCGCCCGCGCCGCCGAGCCCGCTGAATCCCGGCGGCGAGGGCTCGCCTGGGTGCGGGCATCGGCGGGTGCCGAGGACGCGCATGCCGAGCGCTGAGCAGAGTCTGCCGACATCACGCCCGATTCCGCCGACCCCTACGACGCATGCGGTCTTGCCCTCCAATAGAAGCGGTCGATAGGCGCGATAGTCGAATGCCGCCGCGTGGCGATCGACGGCGGCGCGATGCAAGCCCTTGGCGAAATGCAGAATGCCCGCCACGGCGTATTCCGCCATCGCCAGCGTATTGCCCAATCCTCGCGAGGTCGTCACGATCACGCCGCTGTTCCATAGATCGCCCAGCAGCAGATTGCTCGCGCCCGCGGGACGCTGGTGAAACCATTTCAATTTCGGTGCCCTGGCCCGCAGATCGAGCGGAAAGGGCCAGCCGCCAAGGATCACTTCCGCTGCGGCGAGAAGGCGATCGCGTTCCTCGCGGGTTCCCGACCCCATGGCATTCGGCGCCAAGTAGCGAGCCGAAGTGAAGGCAGGCCAAGTGTCGCGAATTTCGCCGTCATACCAGCCCCCGGCATCGATAAGCAGGATCGCCGGATCGACGGCCTCGATCTTCGCTCGATCCTCGGCGCTGATACGCTGAATCGTTAGGACGCTGATCCTTCGCATGGGCCCTTTCCCGACCTACTCGCGGGAAACGGCCAGCGACGGTCGCACGCCTGCGCCAGCATGCTCGCCTGCGCTATCCGGCGCCGACATCACCGCGCCTCGCCGGCGAAGGCTTGTTGCAGGACGGCGAGCCGGTCGAGCGCGGCCTGCGGCAACGGGCCTTTCTGCACAGCGGCCAAGGCCTGCTCGAACTGGCGGAGCGCGGCCATGCCGACCAGGATGGTGCCCATCGCGGGATGGGAGATGGCGAAGCGCGTTGCGGCCTCGGCCAGGCTCTCGGCAAATCCTTCCTGCACCAGCGGCATCAGCCGGCGGGAGCGCTCGACATCGGCGTCGTAGCTGCCGGCCGAGCCGATCGGCATCGGCGGGGGGCCGGCGATCGGATGACGCTCGGCCGAGCCGGAGAGCGCGCCGCCGGCCAGCACGCGGATGCCCACGATGCCGGTGCCGGCCGCCTGCGTGTGGTCGAAGAGGCGGCCGTAGTTCTGCGCCGGATAGGGTTCGGGCAGCCGGGCGGCGGCGGAGGGATTGAGCATGTTGAAGACAATTTGGGCGCTGTCGAAGACGCGCGCGTCGATCACCTGGTGGAGCGCCGCGGTGTCGCCGATTGCGGTGATTCCGAGGAACCGCGTCTTGCCCTGCCGCCGCAGCCGATCGAATGCGGGCACCACGTCCTGCAGGACCTGCCGGGCGCTCAAAGACTCGCCGCCGCCCACGAGCGTGATGGCATTATGCAAATGGAAGATGTCCACCCGCTCCACGCCCAGGCGCTGCAGGCTCCCTTCGAGCGATCGGCTTACGGCGTCCTGGATCCGGCCGAAATCGCCGGACGGCAAGCGGACCTTGGTGCCGACGACGGCGTTGGCGGGCTTCAGCCTTCCGAGCACGCGGCCGAGATTCTTCTCGGACTCGCCATTGCCGTATTGTACCGCGGTGTCGAAGTAGTTCACCCCGGCCTCGAGCGCCCGGGCGACAGCCCGTTCCTGCTCGCCGGCGTCGCCGCGCACCATCAGCCCGCCGACCGCGCCGCAGCCGAAGCCGAGGACCGAGACCCGCATCCCCGTGCGGCCGAAGACCCGCATCTCCATCGCCGTTCCTCCTTTTGCCGCGCGGGGTGAGCACACGCGCGGACGCATTATCGCGCGCGGCGCTGGTCGCGCCTTCGCTTTCGTCTCGAGCGCACTCGGGGGCGCGAGCAGCCGTTCGAGCCAACCCTTACCCGGTCGTTACGTCCGCGCAAGCCATGGAATGCCGAAGGCCGCGCGCCACGCTTTGCGTTATCAGGCTGTTTCCCCTCACGCCGCCCACAGGCCGTATACGCCTTCGACACCGTCGGGCAGCTGATACTCCTGCCAGCTACTGCCGCCGTCCTCCGTGCCGAACACCTGGCCCTTGCGTGTGGCGCAATAGACCCGGTCCGGATCGGCCGGGCTCTCCGCGATGATCATCAACGTGCTCTTCATTGACACGCCATGGTCGAAGCGCTGCCAGGTCTCGCCGAGGTCACGGCTGCGGTAGAGCGAGCCCTCGTCGCTCACCGCGGCGACGCTGAGGGCGGCGTACATCGTGCGAGGATCGTGCTGCGACACCTTGACGTCGCGCGCGTAGGTCAGCGGCGAGAAGCGGCCGATGCCCATCTCCTGCCAATGCGCACCGCCGTCGCCGCTGCGGAAGAGACCCATGCGGTTCGCCAGGAACACCGTGCCGGGCTTGGCCGGGCTGGTGGCGAGCGCATGGGAATCCATCATTCCCTCGGTCTCGGTGTCGCTGACGATGCGGCTCCTGAGGCGCGGTTCCTTGGTGAATTCCAAGAGGCCCTCGTTGCAGCCCTCCCAGCTGTCACCGCCATCACCGCTGCGCATCACGCCGCCGACTTCGAGCCCGGCATAGATCTGACTCGGATGGCTCGGGTCGAGCGTGAGGCGGATGACGCGGCA
>WNFE01003200.1_pt1 | contig 13979 bp, 10 predicted proteins | sample 5400451 | NCBI WGS metagenome assembly WNFE01 (sample SAMN13153344, study PRJNA577476) | soil metagenome | isolation source: 200 cm saprolite under Douglas fir tree site 2 hole 2 | place: USA:California | collected 2015-04-18 | reverse complement strand
CTGGCGGCGGTGGTTGGAAGAGAACCATCGTCGCTTCTGGATACCACTGGTCGCCCTGGCTGTCGGGATGGCTATTATGCTAAAGCTTTTGCCAAGGACAGGATATGTTCTGATGGCTCTAGGCGGATATACGTGGATAGCCGCCTTCTTCTTGTGTGGCCTGATGTATGGGGTGCTCGTTCCCGAAAGCTGGCTCAGCCACTGCTTGCGATGGGGGTGGCTCCGATCTCTCGGGCTTATCGCCTACGGAACCTATCTCTTCCATGAGTTGGCCCTAAATGTCTTTTTTGCGGTCTTTCGATCGAGCACTCCCCACATAGTCTCTTTGGGAGACCTCTTCCTAACCCTGGCCGCACTCGCTACGACAATCGTTTTTTGCTCGCTGTCGTGGAAGTACTTCGAGAAGCCTCTCGTTCGAATTGGGCATCGATGGCACTATCAATTCGAACCGTCCGAGTCCTCCCAATTGGCTCCTTCCCCCGTCGAGGGAACGGACGCGGCCACGCCATGATCACCTTCTTCGCCACCGCAAAACCCTTCCAGGGGCACAGCGCCGTCATCCAACGCAATGCCCTTCAGAGCTGGAAGCTTCTGCATCCCGATGTGGAGGTCATCCTGTTCGGCGACGATGAGGGCGCCGCAGACGTGTGTGCGCAATTGGGTCTGCGCCACGAACCGCACGTCGAGCGGCATGAGAGCGGGATGAAATACCTCAACTACATGTTTGACAGGGCGCAGCAGATCGCCCGGCATGACATTCTCTGCTATTCGAACTGCGACATCATCCTAATGGACGACTTCCGGGATGCTTTTGAGAGGGCCCGCGCCTGGCGCGACTGCTTCCTGCTGGTTGCTCAGCGGTGGGACACTAATGTGACAGACCCAATCGACTTTAGCGGCGAAGACTGGGCCAGGAGCCTACGCCAACTCGCTCTCGCCAATGGGCATCTTCAGCATCCGAATTTCATTGATTTCTTTGTTTTCCCGAGGGGCCTATACGACACCGTTGCGCCCCTCGTGGTCGGCCGAAGTTACTGGGATCACTGGTTGGTGTGGAAAGCCCTTGATCGCGGCGCCGCCGTTCTCGATGCCAGCCGTATCGTAGTGCCAGTTCATCAGAACCACGTCTACAATTACCATCCTCTCGGCAAGCAGGGCACTAACGAAGATTCTCTCGCTATGCGCAACATTGAGCTCGCCGGCGACGGGAAACATCTCCGATCCATGCTCGATTCCACCCACCGCTTCACCCGCTCGGGCGAAATTCGCCGCTCTCGCTTCCGCCGCGTCTTTGAAAGCGTTCCGGTGCTTACCCTTCGTCAATTCTTTGCCGAAAACACCTTTCTGCTCCGTTCGCGGCTTGGGCTCCGACGCACCGCGCAGGGGAGGAGAACTCCTGAGTGACCAGCAACGTTGAGCCTAAGACGGGGGCCCCCGTCTGGCCGCGCATCACGCTGGTGACGGCGGTGTATAACGGAGAGAAATATCTGGAGGACACGATACGGTCGGTGGTGTCGCAAGGATACCCGAACCTGGAATACATCATCGTGGACGATGGCTCGTCGGACGGAACGGTGGAGATAATACGGAGATACGAGCAGCACCTGGCGTGCTGGTTCAGCCAGGAGAACACGGGGCTGTACGCGGCGCTGAATGCCGGTTTCGCGAGGTCGAGCGGCGAGATCATGGGCTGGCTGAACGCGAGCGACATGCTGCAGGTGAACGGGCTTTTCGTGGTGGGGAGCGTGTTTGCGACATTCCGCGAAGTGGGATGGATCACGGGAAGGCCGACAAAGTACAGTTCAAACGGCATGACGGTGGACGTGCTCGACGTTTTGGCGAAGGAGTTTGTGGGAGGCAGCGGGCGGGCGGATGGATACAACATACCGCGCGGAGGGCGACTTCGAATTGTGGGTGCGGTTTTTTCAGCATGCGCGTCTCTACTCCGTGGATGCGTTAATCGGCGGGTACCGCGTTCATGAAGATGCGCTTAGTTCCAGCAATATGGACCGTTACAATCAAAACTGCGACGAAATCGCGGCGCGCGAGGCGGCCTCGCTTCCGGGGCACAAGGCGCTGAAACTTTTTCGCTGGATCAGCCGCGCCGTGCAGCCCATCCCGAAAGTCCGCGGCCTGTGGTACATGCTTGCGATCAGGAGCTTGTATAATCGACGCGGGCGGGATTGGCCACCGGTGATTGTGGATGACGGGACGCGGTGGGTATTTCGGAAATAGCGGCAGGGATGAGAGGAGAAACGTGGAAGCCGAGGCAGAAGCGGCGCGATTAGGAAAAAGCGCACAGTCAGGAGTGACTGTGCTACGAGGAAAATAAAGAGCTTAACGCAGAGCACACTGAGCGCGTAGAGAACACGGAGAAAAGAGAGAGGGAAATGAAGGAAAACGGGCACAGCCAGGAATGGCTGTGCCACAGATAGCGTGGAAACGGGAATGCTGACTTTTTTCACAACCGCCAAGCCCTTCGAAGGCCATAACGGGATTATTCAGCGCAATGCCCTGAAGAGCTGGACGCTATTGCATCCCAGCGTGGAAGTGATTCTGTTTGGCGATGAACCCGGCGCAGCGGATGTTTCCCGCGAGCTTGGCTTGCGGCACGAGCCGCACGTGGAGCGCAAAAAGTTTGGGACCAAGCGGCTCGACTATATGTTTCAGCGCGCGCAATCGATTGCCCGCCACGATCTGCTTTGTTACATCAACTGCGACATCATACTGTTGCCGCAGTTTTGTGTGGCTATCGAGCGCGTCCGCTGCTTGCACGAGAGTTTCCTGATGGTCGGACGCCGGTGGGACACGGACATAATCGAACCGCTCGATTTTTGCGCTCCCGGATGGGCGAAGAGCGCGGAAGCTTTCGCGCGAGGGCATGGCGTTCAACAGCCCGGCTGGTCCATCGACTATTTTGCTTTTCCGCGAAGACTGTATGCCGAAATGCCCGGCCTCGTTGTCGGCCGGGTGTGGTGGGATCACTGGCTGGTTTGGAAGGCCCGTCAGGAACGAGCCGCGGTTGTCGATGTTTCGAACGTGGTGACTGCCATCCATCAAAATCACAACTACGGATACCATCCGGAAGGCGCGAAGGGCGTTTGGAACGACGAGCTGGCTCGAGAGAACTACGACCTCGCCGGCGGTCGCTGGCATCTCCTGACGATCGATGATGCGACTCATATTCTTGGCGCTGATGGCGAACGGTCTAATGCGGGCCGCTTCTGGGCCCCCTATTGGCGTGCATTGCGGCCCAAGTTCGTTCCTGCCTGGTTTACCTTGTTGAATGTCACGAGGCCTCTCCGCAAGCGTCTCGGACTCCGCTCGGAGATAATGGAACCATCCCGCAAAAAGGCCTAGCAGACTGAAACTGGCGGTAAAAGCGCCTTGTCTTCCCGATTAAGGTGAAAAGTGCGTGGGAAGGCTGGTTCGGGTTCTACCAACTCAGAAACAACTCCATGTGTTACTGTCAAATAATTACGCTTGCTTTTATAGGTCTCCGTAATTACCATTCTTCTACTTCCCACGTACGGTAGCACCAATAGACCAGATTACGGTTCCACCTGGCGCGGGAAGAACGCCGCCATGGAGGCCAGTCCCACGAGCGCCACGAAGGGATCCTCGCCGTCACTCAACGAAGTGCAAGCCGCTCGGCTCGCGGGCGAGATCACCATCAAGCTCACGCCCTTCGATCAGCGGCACTACCTCCAGCTCATCGAAGCGCGCGGCGAAACTATTCGGCGCGTCGTGGGAAAGCTTCACTCAGTGTTCCGTCTGGCGACCGCGCTCGATGCCGGCTGTGGCGTCGGCTTCTTTTCCCAGACCTTGGAGGAGTGCGGCCTCAGCGTGTGCGGCTTTGACGGCCGCGCCGAGAACGTCGCCGAGGCCCGCAACCGTTTTCCCGGCATTCCTTTTGAACGCGCGGACATCGAAGATCCCGCAATTTGCGAACTCGGGCGCTTCGATTTCGTGTTGTGCTTCGGCTTGCTCTATCACCTCGAAAATCCTCTTCTCGCGATTCGCCATCTCCGCGCCCTGACGGACAAGTGTCTCCTCGTGGAGAGCATGTGTTTTCCGGAGGAGAGACCTTCCATGCTGCTTCGCGAGGAACCCCGCGAGGATGACCAGAGCCTCAGCGACATCGCGTGCTATCCCAGCGAGAGTTTCCTGGTGAAAATGCTGTACCGCGCAGGATTTAACGCCGTCTACCGGGTCATTCCCCTGCCGGACCACGACGATTTCCAAGATACCGCCGGGCACGCGCGCAGGCGCACGGTGCTCCTAGCTTCCACAATCCCGGTCGATGTGGCGGGATTCCGGCTGTGCCCGGAGCCTCGAGAAAACCAAGATCCGTGGGCCAAGAATCAGGGCGCGCGAGCTTCGCTGCCCCGGCGTACCGCCAGATTTTTGGCGAGCTCGAATCGCGCGAAGTACATCACGCTGGCGCTGCGGGCGCGGCAGATTTTTCCGGAGATGCCGATCCCCTTGCGGCTGCCGTTTGGGGCGTGGTGGCTGGCGGAAAAAGGCGAACTCGACCACGAGTTGATTTACAACAGCTTCGAAGGAACCGAAATGTGCTTCGTCGAAAAACTTCTCCGGCGGGGAATGACCGTGCTCGATGCCGGCGCGCATCATGGTTTGTACACACTGCTGACTTCGAAGTGCGTGGGAAGCACGGGTAAGGTGATCGCATTCGAGCCTTCCCCGAGAGAGCGCCGCCGGCTCGAAAAGCATTTGCGAGTCAATCATCGCAAGAACGTGGAGCTTCAGGCCTGCGCCCTGGGAAGCGAGTCATGCGAAGCAGATCTTTTTGTCGTGGATGGCTTCCATGATTGGGGCAACAGTCTGCGGCTACCTGCGGTGGCAGGAGCCACGCGCCAGGTTCGTGTGCAAGTGCGCCGGATCGACGATGTGCTTTCGGAGCTTGGTATTTCTCGAGTGGACTTCATCAAACTGGACATCGAAGGGGGAGAACTGGATTTTTTGCAGGGCGCGCCGCGGTTGCTGCAGGGCGTGTGTCGTCCGGCTATTTTGGCGGAAGTGCAAGACGTCAGGACTCTGCCGTGGGGTTATGCGGCGCGCGAGATCATCGAATTTCTCCTGCGAAAGAACTACCGATGGTTCGCTTTGACTGCGGACAGCATGTTGCAGCCGGTGAGCTGCAACCTGGAGGCGTACAACGCTAACCTTGTCGCGCTGCCGGAAGAGCGTCTGGAAGAGTTTCAGCGCCTGCTGAGGGGGCTGCCCGAGCGGTCCAATGGCGGGGCACTTTCATGAGCTAACGCCGTTCCACGTTTTCGCAATTTCAGCTGCTTTTCCCAGGATTACAAACAAAGAGTGCTGCTATTCTTGCAGGGAGAATGGATCTTCCGCCTATCCCGGCAAACCGTTGAGGGACACTGTTCAAGGAGCCAAGAAGCGGGATCCGTTCGCGTGGGAGAAGGAGAAGTGAAAGAGGATTGAGGGAATGAAGATTCTGGTCACGGGCAGCAGCGGATTGATTGGTTCCGAGGCCGTCGAATATTTCGACCGGCAGGGACACGAAGTCACCGGGGTGGACAACAACATGCGCCGCGTGTTTTTCGGCCCCGCCGGCGACACACTCTGGAACTTGGAGCGATTGAAGAGGGCGACAACGCGGTTTGCGCACACAGCGCTGGACATCCGGGACCGCGCAGCGATCGAAGAACTGTTTCGGACGCGGCGATTTCAATTGATCGTACATTGTGCAGCGCAGCCTTCGCACGACAAGGCGCGCGATATTCCAATCCTCGATTTTGAGGTGAATGCGCTCGGCACGGTAAATCTCCTCGAAGCAACGCGGCAGCACTGCCCCGAGGCGGTCTTCGTTTTTCTAAGCACGAACAAGGTATATGGCGACGCGCCCAATGAGATGCCACTGAAGGAGCTGGAAACGCGGTACGACTATGCGCGAGCGGAAGACCACGACGGAATTGACGAGACTTGCCGGATCGATCGCACGCTGCACTCACTCTTCGGGGCATCCAAAGCAGCGGCAGATATCGTGGCTCAGGAGTATGGCCGTTATTTCCAGATGAAGGTCGGGATTTTTCGCGGCGGCTGCCTCACGGGACCATCGCATTCGGGCGTGGAGCTGCACGGTTTTCTGTCCTATCTGGTGAAAGTCACGGTAAGCGGCGGGAGCTACAGCATCTTCGGGTATAAGGGCAAACAGGTTCGCGACAACATTCATAGCCACGACGTAGTCCGCGCGATCGAGGAATTCGCGGCAAATCCCCGCCCCGGCGAGGTATACAACCTGGGTGGAGGCCGCGAGAACAGCATCTCGATGCTCGAAGCTATCGACCGAGTCGAACGGATGACGGGGCGAAAGCTGGACTGGCGCTACGTAGAAGAGGCGCGCAAGGGCGACCACATCTGCTACATCTCGAACCTGGGGAAATTCAAGAGCCATTACCCGAATTGGAAAATCACGCGCGGCCTGGATGCGATCCTGGAAGAGATTATTGTTTCTCAGCGCACGCAGCACGGGCAGACGGCAGCAAAATAAACCAGCCACGATATTCCACGAGCGGCGCTTGGTAAGGGCGCTGGGCGTCTTCCTCATGAAGACGGCAACGCCGGATTCTAAAGATATCGTAGACTTAAAGAGGGGACATCAGCGCGTCCACGGGTTGTAGAACTTCCGCGTCGCAGCTAAAGTTTGGCCGGCGGCCGCGCGATAGCAGATGGCGAGACCGTTCGTCAGCGTTTTGATCGATACGTACAACCACGAGCGCTTCATCGAACAAGCGATTGTGAGCGTGCTGGAGCAGGATTTTCCCGCTTCGGAGAGGGAAATCATCGTGGTGGATGACGGATCGGCCGATGGGACTGCAGAAGTCATCCGACAATTTCAACCGAAAGTGCGCGCGCTTAGGAAGGAGAACGGCGGGCAGGCCTCGGCGTTTAACGCAGGCATTCCCGAATGCCGCGGAGAGATCGTAGCGTTCCTCGACGGCGATGATTGGTGGGCGCCGGGGAAGCTGCAAGCGGTTTCTCGAGCGCTTGCGGAGGACGCCGCTCTCGGCTTAGTGGGCCACGGTATTACGGAAATATATTCGGACGGCAGGCAACACACGGAGTTGCTACGCGAAATTCCGCGCGTTCGAATCAACTCCGAAGCCGGCGCGAGGGCATTTCGTCTTCGAAAGAGCTTTCTGGGCACCAGCCGGATGACTATTCGGGCGGGGGTGCTTCGCCAGATTGGATCCGTGCCGGAAGCGCTGCGGATAGAAGCGGACGAGTATCTGTTCACGCTGGGAGCGGCAATTTCTGACGTTCTAATCCTCCGCGAGCCGCTGACGTTTTACCGTTTGCATGAGACGAACGCCTTTCAGATATCGGATGGGAACAGAGAGTTGCTTGGACGAAAACATAAGGTGTTGGCGGCTCTCGCCGAGTCCCTGCAGGCAAAACTGAGTGAACAACAAATCCCCGAAGAAATATCGCGAATCGTCGTGGAATCGGTGCAGACGGAAGCGGAGTTGATTCGCCTGACCATAGAGAATGGCTGGCCGTGGGAAACGGTGCGGACAGAACTGCGAAATTACCGGATCATGCAGGAAGGCGCGTCGATGGCGCGCTGGCTGCTCAAATGTTTTGCGCTGCTTCCCGCCTGCACGCTGCCCTCACGGCGGTACTACTCGCTGCGGCAGAGGTTTGCGGAGAATGCCGTCTATCGTAGAGCGAGAGAAAAGTGGCTCCCGATTTTTCAGCCGGCGCACGTGGATCGCTACCGGACGACGAGGCTCTGACGAATGGAGCCGAAGAATGCTCAGGAAGAATCTTTGAATGTTCTGATGGCTTCAGGAGTTCCGAAGCGCCGCGAGGGCGGAGTGGCGGCGATCATCTATAACCTCGGGCGGGAACTCGAGCGGCTGGGCCATCGGGTCAGTTATGTTTTTCAAGAGGACTTGGCCGCCCCCGGAAGAGTTTCGCCGCGATTTGCCGAGCTGGTTTTTTCACTTCGACTGGAGCGCTATATTGCGGACAATCGAAGGAATTTCTCGATCGTGAATTTGCATGCTCCCATCGGATTTCCTTACGGAATGCGGCGCAAATTGCGCCGCTCCGCGCACTACCCGCCCTACGTCATGACCCTTCACGGGCTCGAGGAGAGACGCATCCACGTGATGAGCCGTGAGGTGAAGAAGGGCCAGGCGTGGAATTATTCCTGGCGGAACCGGCTGTGGCACCGGCTGTATCATCGGCCAAGGTTCCGCTGGTCCATTCTCACGGCAGACGGCGCGCACACCTACAGCCGGGACGTATGGACCATGCTGCAGCTCAAGTACAATCTGGATTCAGATCGCGTCGCGTACATCCCGAACGGAGTCGAGGATCGGTTTTTTATTCCCCGGGAGTATTGCGCTGGAAATGGGCTGCGGCTGCTGTACGCGGGAACGTGGCTAGATCAACGCGGCATTTTTTATCTTCGAAATGCCCTGCGCAATCTCGCGCCACGAATTCCAGGATTGACGATGACAATCGCAGGAGGTGCTGTTCCGCCGGGCGAGATCCTGAAGTTCTTTGGAGAAGAGCTGGCCCCCAAGATCATGGTTCGTCCGGTCATTCCGTGGGAGCGCATGCCGGAATTATATGCCGAGCATGAAGTATTTGTTTTTCCTTCGTTGATGGAAGGATTGCCGTCAGTGCTGCTGGAGGCGATGGCGACGGGGATGCCGGTGATCACTACGGAGACTTGCGGGATGCCGGATGTCGTGGAGAATGAAGTGAACGGGCGGCTCATTCCGCCGGGGAGTTCGGCGGCCATTGAAGAGGCTGTTTTGTATTTTGCGAATTCTTTGGAGTTGCGGCAGAAGCTTGGTGCGGCTGCCCGCGAAACCATGAAACGCTATACGTGGGAGCGCTCGGCGCGCTTGCTCGAAGCGCTTTTTCAGCGTGTCCTCGCCGCAGAGGGGCGATAGCCCGCATGATCAGCCTGGGCATCAACTATTCGCAGATGCATGATTCGTCGGCGTGCCTGGTGCGCGACGGCGAACTGCTATTTGCAGTGGCGGAGGAGCGCATCAGCCGCGTGAAGCACGACGCGGGGTTTCCGCGCAACGCGATTCAGGCGTGCCTGGATTTTGGCGGCATCAAGGCGAATAAATTGGATGAAGTGTGCTTTGGGTGGCAGGTTCCGGGAGAGGTGTTTCGTCACGATTTGAAATGCTACGCCACCGGGAAAATGCCAGCGACTTACCTGAACGGGCTGAATTCGACGCTGCATTTTCTGAGCATGTGGCACCAGGGCGGCGGGGCAAAACGGTTTGCGCAGAATTTCGGCGAGACCAAAGCGCGAATGCGGTTTGTGGGACATCATCTGGCGCATGCAATCAGCGCGTATTCTTATTCCGGATTTGACGATGCCGCGGTCGTGGTCATGGACGGGCGCGGCGCGTGGGAGGCGACCTCGGTCTGGCACGGGCACGACGGACAGCTTGAGCATGTTTTGACGATTCCGTTTCCGGATTCGGTGGGGCTTTTTTACAGCGAGTTCACGGAGTACCTCGGATTTCACCGGAACAGCGATGAGTGGAAAGTGATGGGCCTGGCGCCTTACGGGAAGCCAGGTGTGGATTTGCGCGCGTTCATCGAGCCGGAAGCCTCGCCTTACCGCGTGCACACAAAACGGCTGGTGGAGAATGGGGCGACACCGTTTTCAGATATGGTGCGCCTGCTTGGGGCGGCGCGGGTTCCGGAAAGCGAAATTGCTGAGCGGCACAAGAATATCGCCTATGCGGTGCAGGACGCCTGTGAAATCGCGATGATGAGCGTCGTGCGGCTGGCGATCGAGAAAACCAAGTGCCGCACTGTTTGCCTGGCGGGCGGCGTGGCGCTGAATTCGAAAGCCAACGGCAAGATCGCTGCGTCGGGACTCGTGGAAAGAATTTTTGTGCAGCCGGCGGCCTCGGATGATGGCGTGGCGCTGGGCGCGGCGCTCGCGCCGTATCTCCAGGACGGCGGGCGTTTGCCGATGAAGCCGATGCGGCACGCATACCTCGGTCCGGCGTTTGACGATGATGCGATCGAGGGCGCCTTGCGGACTTATAAATTGAAATACACGCGGCTGGGGGATGCGGCGGGGGCCGCGGCAGAGTTGATTTCGAAGGGGAAAATCCTCGGGTGGTTTCAAGGGCGGATGGAGTTTGGCCCGCGAGCCCTTGGGAGCCGGTCGATACTGGCGGACCCGCGGGATCCGCAAATGAACGCCAGGGTCAACAACGCAGTGAAATTCCGCGAATGGTGGCGGCCGTTCGCTCCTTCCTTCAAGAAGGAAGCGGCGGGGGAATATCTCGAGAGCGCCACGGATTCGCCGTTCATGATTGTTACCGCGCAGGTGCGGCCGGAGAAACACAGGGTGATCCCATCCGTCACGCACGTCGACGGAAGCGCAAGGCCGCAGACAGTGGAAAAAGAGATCAACCCGCTGTACTGGCGGCTGATAGACGAATTCGGTAAACGCACAGCAGTGCCCGTCCTCATGAATACTTCCTTCAACCTGCGCGGCGAAGCGATCGTGCACACGCCGACGGACGCGATCCGCACGTTTTTCAGCTCGGGGATGGATGCGCTGGTTATCGGCAGCTTCCTCGTGGAGAAATGACGTGAACGAATCGCAAGGCCGGCTCGCGCAGCTTTTTCTGCGATACGCTTTGCCGCTTTCGGGATTGCGGCGGCTACCCGTTGTAGGTTCGTGGGTGAGCTGGGCCAGCAGGAAACTGGTGCCGCGCGATTCGCTGGCCTGGGTGCAAGTGCGGCGGGGCCCGGCGCAGGGCCTGTGGCTGCGGCTAAATCCCCGGACCGGAAGAAATTATTTCGACGGCGGAGGCGAGGCGGAAGTGCAAGAGGCGTTGCAGAAACATCTCCTGCCAGGCATGACTTTTTACGATATCGGCGCGAACATCGGTTTTTTTTCGTTGCTTGCGGCGCGGCTCGTTGGAGAGCGAGGCCGGGTTGTGGCTTTCGAGGCCGATCCGGAAGTTGCAGGCCGGCTTCGCGAGCATGTGGCGCGAAACGCGCTTAACTGGATAAAGGTCGAACAAAACGCCGTGTGGTCGGAGCCGCGAACGGTTAATTTTGAGCGAATCGATCCAGCAACATCTCCGGATCGAGGTCTGGGGCACGTGGTTTCAAGCAACACAAGTGACACCATTCAAGTCGATGCAGTATCTCTTGATGATTACACGTGGACAGAGTCATCTCCTGACTTTCTGAAATGCGACGCCGAGGGCGCTGAAGTGGAAGTGTTTCGCGGCGCGACGCGGATGTTGAAAGAAAAGCGTCCCGGAATTATCTGCGAAATGCACAGCGAGGAAAACCGACGAGTCCTCCTCAGTGAGTTCGTGCGACTCGGTTACACCTGCAGAAGCTGCGGCGAAAACCACGTCCTGGCACTGCCCCAATGACGCAACAGTGTATCGCCCTGCTCGGGCGGCGCGACGAGCCTACCGATGCCGTCGAAGAGTACTGCCGCTACCTGGGAGAGTCACTGCAGGCGCATGAATTTGATCTGCAACCCGTGCGCGTCGCGTGGCTGGACAAAGGCTGGCCCAAAGCGCTGCGCGAACTCGAGAGACAAGCGGCGGGGTGGCGCGGTTCCTGGGCGCTCGTGCAGTACACTGCGCTCGCGTGGTCGGAGCGCGGATTTCCGCTGAGATTTTCACGCGTCCTGCGCGCTCTGCGGCAAGCGGGGGCGCGCGTAGCCATGGTCTACCATGACGTGCTGCCGTACGAAGGAAACCGCACCATCGATAAACTGCGCCGGCGAGCGCAGCTGCATGTAATGAGCGAAGCGCTGAGCGCCTGCGATCTCGCAATTTTTACCGTGCCGATGGAGAACCTTCCGTGGATCGGGCCGAGCCCGGCAAAAGCTGTGTTCATTCCTGCGGGTGCGAATCTTCCCACGCCGGAAAAAGCCTGGGAAAGACGAAGTGGGGAAACAAATCGGCTCCCAACGATCGCGGTTTTTGGAATTACCGGAGGCGAAGCAGGTATCTGGGAGATAGCCAGTATTTCCGATGCCATGCGGTATGCCGCGGAACGATTGGGGAGGCTCCGGCTAATCTTGATGGGGCGCCATTCGGATTCGGCGGAGAAAACGCTGCGCACTGTGACGGAGAATCTGCCGATTGAAATCAGGGCGCTGGGGCTTTTGCCCGCCGAAGAGATAGTGCGGAACTTTGCGGATTCGGACGTCTTGCTTTTCGTTCGCGGCTCCCTCTCCACGCGGCGCGGAAGCGCAATTGCCGGGATCGCCTGCGGATTGCCGGTCGTCGCGTTTGAAGGGCCGGAGACGGCGCCGCCGATTACGGATGCGGGAGTGATATTTGCCGATCCGAAGCGGCAGAGCGCCGTCGGGGAGACTCTGCTAAGAATACTGTCAGATCCGGAGTATCGCGCTTCTCTTGCCGAACGCAGCCGGTGCGCGCACGAAAAATACTTTTCCTGGAAGGCCATTGCGGCGCGCTACGCTGAAGCCATGCGCAAGCCGGCCTGAACCGCGGCGGCTACCAGCTCTTTGCGAGCACGGCGACAATTTTCGCTAGTGCGTCGAGATCGCGCGTATCAATGACCTCGCCGGGTGAATGCGAATATCGCAGGGGCCAGCCGAGCGGAATGTCGACTGTGCCGTAACGCGGGAAAACAGAGCCATCGTTGCCACCGCCAGTTACGCCGTATTGCACGGGGATTTTGTTTACCCTGGCGAGGTTCACAACGCGGTCGACGTATTCTCGCGGAGTGATGTTGGAATTGTCCACGGCGCGGATGACGAAGCCTTTGCCGATTTCAGCGTCGGCGAAGCGCTTGGATTCGAGCGGAGAGTCCGAACTGACAAACGTATCGATGGCGAAAACGAAGTCAGGCACGTTACCTTCTTTTGCTATCCGTTCCGCGAAGGCCGTCGCGCCTTTGAGGCCGACTTCTTCTTCGGTGGACCACACAAACGTGACATCGCGCCCCGGCAGATCGGGCCCGAGCGCCTTCGCGGCTTCTATTAGCGCGGCGCAGCCGACGCGATCATCGAAGCTGCGCCCGTTGGCCCGCGTCCCCAGCAGCGGGCGATACTCTTTCGGAATCGTGACCCAGTCACCGGCTTTGATGCCCAACTTCTGAGTCTCCTCCGCTGAGTGCGTGCCAACGTAGACGTGCACGGATTCGTCCATCGAGCGCGGCCCGTGCGGCCATTCGAATCCGGGCTGATCCCAGTTCGCAGGCAACTCGAGCACGCCGGCGGCCGAATTCCCGTCTGCCTTGTGGACCAGCACGACATGGCCAAGGAAAAATTCCGTGTAGCCACCACCGAGCACGTCAACAAGCAAGCGTCCATCGGGCTCAATCGAGCGGACTTGATAGCCAATTTCATCCATATGAGCTACAAAGACGATCTTCGGGGTCTTGGCGCCGGGTTTGGCGTCGCCGAGATGCAAGATCAGATTGCCAGCGGAATCAGTCTCGGTCTCAAGCTTCTTTTTCGGGGAATAGTTCGGATTCAACCAGTCTTGAATCTGCTTGCGGACAGCGTCCTCATGACCGCTGGCTCCGTAAGTCTCAATAAGAGCCGGAAGCAACGGGGGGCCGCAGTCCGCACAGCCACCCATTGCTCCACTGCCCACGCCGCCGGTGGGCGCCGCACCGGTGACGTAGCGATAGAGCAATTCGGTCAAGGCACCGACATCGCCGATGTTGAGGGTCTCTCCAGGGGTAACTGGAAAAAGCGTGGCCACGCCGAGTTGGGCAAATCGCTGAGGAAAAGCAGTTGGCTTCACGTTCCCAGTGGTTCGAGGAGGAGCAGTGAGCTGAGGTGTAAGCGGCAAATGCGTTTCATCTGCGATCTTCTTCAACTCTGCCGCCAAGCCTGACAGATGCGCTGAAGCATCAGCGACTCCCATCAGAATTCCTTTTCCGAGGACCGTGCGATTCGCCACGGCCGCGGCTCCGGGGACAGGCCG
>WNFE01006945.1_pt1 | contig 13981 bp, 12 predicted proteins | sample 5400451 | NCBI WGS metagenome assembly WNFE01 (sample SAMN13153344, study PRJNA577476) | soil metagenome | isolation source: 200 cm saprolite under Douglas fir tree site 2 hole 2 | place: USA:California | collected 2015-04-18 | reverse complement strand
ACGACGGCCCCTACCCCTCACGCTGCCGCGGGCACGCATGCACATGAAGAGGTATCTGCTCCTTGACAAGATGACTCCACGCTGCCGCGGGCACGCAAGCACGTGGAGAGGTATCTGCTCCTTGACAAGTTGACTCCCTGAAGGGAGGGGACAACAATTAGCGGCACGCTCCCTGCCCCTCCCTAAGCGCTTGGCTCCCTGCGCCGTGGCAGCAAGGTATCGGCTACGATAACCCAGCCATGATCCTGGCTGGGAAGAAGATCCTGGTCACCGGCGTCCTGACCCCAGCCAGCATCGCGTACGCGATCGCCGAACACGTGCAGGCGGAGGGCGCCGAGATCGTCTTGACCAGCTTCGGCCGAGCCATGAGCCTGACGGAGAAGAGCGCGCGCCGGATGAAGAAGATGCCCGACATCCTGGAGCTGGACGTGACCAACGAACCCCAGATCGCCACCGTGGCCCAGGAGCTGCAGCGGCGATGGGGCCGCCTCGATGGCTTCGTGCACGCCATCGCCTTCGCTCCCGAGGATGCGCTGGGCGGCCGGTTCCTGACGACGCCCTGGGAAAGCGTGGCCACGGCATTTCGGATCAGCGCCTACTCGCTGAAAGCGCTGGCCGCGGCCTTCCTCCCGTTGATGCGCGAGCATGGTGGCAGTATCGTCAGCCTCGATTTCGACAACTCCACCCAGGCCTGGCCGGTCTACGACTGGATGGGCGTTTGCAAGACCGCCCTGGAGTCGGTCACCCGATACCTGGCGCGCGACCTGGGCCAGTACAAGATTCGAGTCAATGCCCTCGCCGCCGGGCCGTTGGAGACGATGGCGGCCAAGGGCATCCCCGGGTTCGGCCAGTTCCGCGACACGTGGACCACGCGATCGCCGCTCGGTTGGAACACCGGCGACCGCACGCCGGTAGCCAAGATGGCCTGCGTGCTGCTATCGGACTTCACGACCGCGACCACCGGCGAGATCGTCCATGTCGACGGCGGCTACCATGCCATGGGCGCCGAACTCGTCAAGCCGCCCCCCGACTGAGGGACCTGGAGGAGGAGGAAGGCTATGCGCCGATTGAGCACCGTCCTGGCGACGCTCGCCAGCCTGGGTATCCCGTTGCAGGGCCCCGCGCCCACCCTGGCGGCAGGCGGGTACGCGACCAGCAACGCCGGCATCGCCAACGTGCAAGCGTCGACCGTGCCGGTGGCCAAGGCCTGCCCCGCCGCGGCGGACTGGCTGCGAGACTCGAATGTCTGCTCACACCGCTGGTCGACCACCGGCAACGATAAGAGTGAGAGCGATCTCCAGGTCGACCCAACGAATCCAGATCACCTGGTGGGTCTGTCCAAGGTGTTCTGGTCCCCCCACGACTACCTGTTCGACCTCGAGTGGTTTGACTCTGAAGACGGCGGCAAGACCTGGTCCTCCGGCGAGCTGCCCGGCTACGATCAGTGGGCCGCCGCCACCGACCCTACCCTGGCCTTTGATAGCGAGGGCAACCTCTACGCGCTCGTGCTGGCCTTCAACTTCGTGATCGAGCCCAACGGGTCGCACAACTGGAGCGTCGGACAGACGGAACCGCTGCACCTGAATGACGCGGTCTTCCTCTCCCGCTCCCTCAGGGGACGGGACCGCGTGGGCGTCGATTGGGAGGTGCCCGTGCTGCTCGCCACGTACAAGAGCAGCGGGCTCGGTGTCAGCGCCGACAAGCAGTGGGTGGGCGCCGACGTTTACGGACACCACAAAGGGTCGGTCTATGCCGCCTGGATCCGGCTGGATGGCGCTTCGTTCAGCGCCGAGGACGTGTTCGCGGTCTCCAACGATTACGGGGCGAGCTTCACGCCGCCGGTGGCCGTGGTCACCTCCGTGTCACCCCACTTCACCGGCGATCCCTATGTCTTCACCGGACCAACCGGCAGCCTCTATTACAGCTTCGACCTCCTGCCGCCCAAACAGAGCTACGGCACCAGCGCCTTCGGGGTCCTGGTCTCCCACGACAACGGCAACAGGTTCAGCGCCCCCGGCCAGCTGATCCAGAGCACCATTGCCAACCAGAGCGGCCAGTCGCTGCCCGACACCTACCGGGACGGCACGCCCTATTCCATCACCGCCGACCCCGTGAACGGCCACCTGTTCATCGCCTACGAACGGTTCGGCACCGGCACACCCAACCGCAACCAGCTGCTGGCCGAATCGATGGACGAGGGTGCCACCTGGCAGAGCCTCGGCCAGATCGACGAGGCCGTTTCGGGCGACACCACGCAGGCCAAGATCATGGCAGCGCGGAGCGGGCTCCTGGCGGTGGCGTTTTACGATCGCCGGCTGGCGTGCCCGGCCGGCGCCGGCACCGACGCGGGCAAGCTCGACACCTGCATCAACGTGACCATCCAGTTCTACACTGCCGATGGGCTGCCAATCGGGGCCAACCGGCGAGTAACCCAGGACGGATGGGACCCGAACCTCAATCCGGCACTACCCGGCGGCCTGGGCGCGTCCACGACCTTCATCGGTGATTACTTTGGGGGCACGATGACGACGACGAACAAGGGTACCTTTGCGCACCTGCTGTTCGTGTCAACCTCCCCGACCCTCCAGGCTGGTGCGGTCCCTGGCGGTGACCTGACGCCGCCCTACCAGCAGCAGGTTTACGCGACCGTGCCGGCGCCCTAGTGGACTAGTTCCGTGTGAAGAAGATATTTCCGGGACCGCTCTCGTCGGGCCCTTCGCCCCAGGCGGCGAAGGCGTTCCCGGAGCTGTCCAGAGCCATCGACTGGTAGTCGCCGTATGGAAAGGGAAAGCCGGCCGGTTGGTCGATCCGGACCTCGGACGCCCACCCGGTCGCCCCGTCCGGGCTGGTGGTGAACCACACGTCCCAGGTGCCGCATTTCCCAGGCAGGGTTGCGGAGGTGCAGGTCGGGGCCACCCGGTTGTCCATCCAGGCGGCCCGTACTCCATTGGCGTCGGCCGCAGCGCTGGGGAACCCATGCATGCTCCCCACCGGCGCGCTCGACAGCTGGCCCCCGCCGAGCCAGTGTTGCCCGTTGTCATCCGAATACCTGGTGTAGATGCGCTGGGGGGCTCCCTCGGTCAGGCCCTTGTGGTAGACGGCGACCAGGTGGCGCCGGAGATCACCGGTTCCGCGGCCGAGACGTCGATGGTCGAGCTCTGCCAGGTCGCGCCGTCATCACTCGATCGGGTCAGCAACAACGTGGTCGGCCCCTTGGCGATTCCCTGGTTGGCGATGGCGTCCCAGGTGAAATAGAGATTGCCGTGTGAGTCGAGCCCACCCGCGCTGGCCAGCGCGACGGTCCCACTGGGGGTCGGGACGTTGACGGGGGTGAACGGCTGATGCTCGATGTCAGGTGTGAACGAGACCATGCTCTGCACGAGGTGCTCGCATGCCACCCAGACTTTCGGCCCACTCGCCACCAGAATGTCCTTGTCGCATCCGCTGCCGCTGTGATCCAGCTTCGTGACCAGAAACGGCCCGTTCCAGCTGACGGAAGAGTCATCTGAGAAGGCCACCCAGATGGGACTGTCGATTTGATTCGAATCCATCCAGGAGGCGTAGAGCCGGTGCCGTCCGTCCGGCATGCGCGTGACCGCCAGCTGGGCGTCGGCTTGAAACTGCGCCTGGCAGACAATGCTGTGCGGCGGACCCAAGGTGGTTCCGCCGTCGGCCGATGACTGGAACACCATGTGCGGGTTGGCCGGCAGTGAGCAATCCGGCGGATTAGCCCCGAAGTGCATCCAGAAGACATAGACGTGCCTCCCATCCACCGCCACCGCCGGCTCCCAGTCGTCCCCCTGGGCGAACCCGAGCTGGAGCGGCGGACGGAACGTCGTCGACTGGCTGGCCGCAGCCGGCAGGCTGACGCTGCTCACACCGAGGACGATCGCGGCGCTCACCAGGCGTAACCGGCCGAGCCAACTACGCATCGCGTCCCTCCTCCTCGCCGGCCCGGGGTCGGCGTTGCCCGTATTCAGTATGGAGAAATGTATGGAGCCGGTCGATCTCAGACTGGGGGACTTGCTGGGGTTTGCCAATCAGCCCCGCCAGGAGCGCGACCCGAGCCATGTGCTCCACCGTCACGGCGGCGCTGTAGGCCAGGTCGAGGCTCTCGCCGACGGCCAGAACGCCGTGGTTCGGCAGCAGGACCGCCCGGTCCGATCCGATCGTTCCGTCGCTGCGCACCGGGCCGCCCAGGAAACCGGCGGCCTCGACCAGTACCGGCGGGATGTCGCGCTGGACGACCGAGAATGCCGTGGCGTAAGGCGAATGCGTGTGGATCACGGCGTCGATCTCCGGCCGGCTTCGATAGATGGCAAGGTGCACGGCGGTATCGCTGGATGGCTTGAGGCTGCCGCCGCGGACCTGGCCGTCCGAGTCGACCAGCACCAGGTCGTTGGGCTCGAGCCGGTCATAGGCGACCCCCGACGGCGTAATCCAGCACTGGTTGGTGCCAGGCTCGCGGGCGCTCACGTTCCCCGAAGTCCCGACGACCAGTTCCTGCGCTTGCAGGCGTTGGGCCACGTCGACGATCCGCTGGCGCACGCTGCGGGCGGTCAGCGGTTTCACCCGACCACGCCCTCCCCCAGGGCGGGACGGATCACCCGCCGCTCGGTCACGATTGCCGTGATCAGCCCGGCGGGGGTGACGTCAAAGGCCGGATTCAAAGCACGGGCGCCGGTGGGCGCGACTTGGTGGCCGTTGACCGACAGAACTTCGTCCTCTGGCCGCTCCTCGATCGAGATATCCAGGCCGGTGGCCGTGGCGGGATCCAGGGTTGACTCCGGGGCCGCCACGATGAATGGGATGGCGGCGTGCCGGGCGGCCAGCGCCAGGCTGAAGGTGCCGATCTTGTTGGCGACGTCGCCATTGGCAGCCACCCGGTCGGCCCCGACCACCACGGCGTCCACGCGGCCCCCCTGGATGAGCGCAGGCGCGGCGCCGTCCACGACCACCCGATACGGAATACCCAGCCGTTCGAGCTCCCAGGTGGTCAAGCGAGCGCCCTGCAGCAGGGGACGCGTCTCAGTCACCAGGACGTCGGCCACGCCACCCTGCTCATGGGCGGCGCGGATGATGCCCAGCGCCGTGCCCCACTCCACGCAGGCCAGCGAGCCGGTATTGCAGTGGGTCAGCAGTCGGAGTGATCGACCGAGATCCGCCTCTCGCTCGCCGAGGAGGTCCGCACCCCGTTGAGCCAGCGCCCGATTGATGGCGACATCGGCCTCCAGCAGCTGCAGGGCCCGCTGCACGACGGCCTCTGGGCCTGCAGTCAGAAGCTCCCGGGCCTGGTTGATCCCCCAGCGGAGGTTGGTCGCCGTCGGGCGGGTGGCAGCCAGGGTGCCTGCGGCAGCGTCGACTGCCGACCCGATGTCCTGGCCCGCTTCCTGGGCCCGCCGCACAGCCAGCGCGAGCCCAAGCGCTCCGGCCACGCCGAGGGCGGGTGCCCCTCGCACGCGAAGCCGGGTGATGGCTTCCGCCAGTTCCTCCACGCAATGGAGCCGGAGGGGCCGCTCCTCGTGTGGCAACCGAGTCTGGTCGATGATCAGGATGTCGCGACCGTCCCAATCGATGGTGCGGCTCACAACCCTAAGCCTAGCCCGAATCCACCGACTCGAACTTGCATCTTGGGCGCGGGACGAGCGAGCGGTGCGTCGTCTCCTCCGCGCGTTCAGTTACGCACCGACGGGTGCGCGCCTTCACGTGCTCGGCGCCTCCTTCCGCTCATCTCGCCCCGCATCCCAATCTGCGTCGTCCGATCGGTGGATCCGGGCTCAGACCGTCGCCGGGTCTTCAACCAGGGCCTCCCGGTCGACGATGAAGCGGAGTTCCCCATCCACCGGCTGGACCAGGCTGGCGGGAACCCGGGGATCCCGACGCCGAACCGCCTGCAGGGCGCTCCGTTTGGCGGCGCCCTGGACCAGGAAGAGGACCGCCCGGCTGGCGTTGATCACGGGCAGGGTCAGCGTCAGCCGGTCCGGCGGTGGCTTGCTGGCCCGCACCGCCCGCACCCAGGCGCGTTCCTCGAGCAGCGCCGGGTCGCCCGGGAAGAGGGAAGCGGTATGGCCGTCCTCGCCCAGGCCGAGCAGGATCAGGTCGAAGCGAGGCCGGCCGCTGGCATCGCGCGGCAGGGCGGCCAGTTCGCGGGCGTACGCCTCGGCCGCCAGCGCACCGTCCGGTTGATCGACCGGAGCCGGGTGAATCTGCCTGGCCGGAATCGGGACGTGATCCAGCAGGGCCGCCCGCGCCATCGCGTAGTTACTGGCCGGGTCGTCCAGTGGGACCAGCCGCTCGTCTGACCAGTGAACCTCGACCGCGGACCAGGGCACGTCGTTGCGAAAGCCGGGGCCGCCCAGCACCCGGTAGCAGGCGCGCGGCGTCTCGCCGCCCGCCAGCGCCAGGAAGCACCGGGCGCGGGCCGCTACCGACGCCTTGATGGTGTCGGCGATCCAGCGGGCGGCGGTTTCGGCCAGGGCTTCGGGCCCGGGGACGACGATCACCGGCTGCAGCGCTTCAGCCACGGGCCGCGGCCGCCAGCGCCTCTTCGTACACCGGGTCGTGCCCGGGCAGGGTCAGCTCAATGGCCAGCAGCTCGGCCGCGCCACGCTGCTCCAAGCGCACCGTGCGGCCGCCCACGTCCTCGTCTCCGATGCGCGTCTCGGTGGCCAGCCGGCCGCCAGGGAGCTTGGTGATCGAAAACCGGGAGCGCCCGTCAGGGCCGTCGCTGTAGAGCATCAGCCGGCCGACGCCCGGCGGGAGGGCCGGGTCGGCCCGCACCACCCGCCCGACCGTGATCCCCACCGACGCCATCCGGCTCTCCACCCAGCCGGCCAGGAGCAGCGCCTGGGTGCTGGGGCCGTCCGCCCCGTACCACACCGTCACCCCGTGCAGGCCGGCGAGGCGGGCCAGGGTGGCGGGCATGTCGAAGAACTGGGCGGCCAGTTGCCGCCACGGGAGCAGCCGCGCCCAGTTGAAGTCGCCAATCGCGCACCCCTGACGACGGCGCCGAGCCACCTGCAGCAGATGGGCCAGGTCGGCGGCCGCGAAGCCCTCATCGGTATCGACCACCAGCCGGTCGCCGAGTTCCGAGAGTTCGTTGAACAGCCGGCGATCGAAATCGGGACGGCCGGGCCACCACACCATGACCGGCAGGTCCGGAATCAAGAGCGGTTGAACCAGGCTGGCGAGGTGCTCCGCGATCGCGCCGTGAGCGTGCAGCAAGACCTGCTCGGTGACCACCCGATGCCCGCTGTCCAGGTGGGCTTCGGCGACGACGCCCGCCTCCAGCTTCATGGCCGCGCGTTCTTCCTGGGCGAGCAACACCAGTGTGCGGGACGGGTGGTGGATGGCCAGCTCGTCCAGCACCTGCGTGATCGAGCGGTAACGCGACTCCGACTCCACGACCGTGATCAGGTTGAGGACGCTGGCGCGCGCCTCGGCCGCGGCGTGCATCTCCGCCTCGCCGATCTCGCCGTCCGGCTTCAGCTTCCAGCGAACCTGGGCCAGTTCCTCCTCGATGGCGTGGATGTCGACGATCGGCTGGGTCTGGACCTCGCCGTGGTCGCCGCTCATGGCCGCCGCCAGCGGCGGCCGTCCCGCTCCATCAGGGCGTCGGCCGCCTCCGGCCCCCAGCTGCCGGCGGCGTAGTTCGGGAAGTCGGGCGGGGGCTCGGCCGCCCAGCCTCGCTCGATCTCGTCGGTCAATTGCCAGGCGCGCTCGACCTCGTCTTCGCGGGCGAACAGCGTGGGATCCCCCAGCATGCAGTCGAGGATCAGCCGCTCATAGGCGTCCGGCGACTCGACCAGGAACGACGAGCCATAGAAGAAGTCCATGTTCACCGTGCGCAACCGCATGGTGGGGCCCGGGACTTTGGCCGCGATCTTCAGTGACGCGCCCTCGTGCGGCTGGATCCGCATCACCAGCACGTTGGGGCTCAGTTCCTGCACCACCGTCTTGGCGAATGGCTGATGCGGCGCCTTCTTGAAGGTGATGGCGATCTCCGACGCGCGGGTGGGCAGGCGCTTGCCGGTGCGGAGGTAGAAGGGCGTGTCCGCCCAGCGCCAGTTGTCAATGAACAGCCGGAGCGCGACATAGGTCTCGGTGAGGCTGGTCGGGCTCACCTCCGCTTCCTGGCGGTAGCCCTTGACTTCCTGGCCGGCGACCCATCCCGGCCCGTACTGGCCACGCACCACATCGTGGGCGACGTCCACCGGCCGGATGGACTTCAGCACCTTGACCTTCTCGTCGCGGACGGTCTCGGCATCGAAGTTGGCCGGCGCCTCCATGCCGGTGATGCTGAGCAGCTGAAGGAGATGGTTCTGGGCGATATCCCGGAGGGCGCCAGTCTGCTCGTAATAGGCGCCCCGCTGTTCGATCCCGATGTCTTCCGCGACCGTGATCTGCATGTGGTCGACGTAGCGCCGGTTCCAGATGGGCTCGAAAATGCCATTCGCGAACCGGAAGACCATGACGTTCTGGACGGTCTCTTTCCCCAGGTAATGGTCGATGCGGTAGACCTGCGGCTCCTTGAACACCTCGTGGACCGCGGCGTTGAGCGCCTGGGCACTGGCCAGGTCGTGGCCAAAGGGCTTCTCGATGACCACCCGGGTCCAGCCCGCCGTTTGGGCCAGCCCCGCCGTCCCCAGTGATCGAACGACGGTGGTGAAGACGCCGGGCAGCGTGGCCATATAGAAGGCGCGGTTGCCGGCGGTCCCGCGGGTCCGGTCCACGTCCTGCAGGACCGAGCTGATCCGAGCGTAGCCGCTCGGGTCCTCGAAGGCCATGCTGACGTAGTGCAGCCCTTCGCTGAAGCTGCGCCAGACCTCCGAATCGATCGGCTGCGTCCGCGAATACTTCCCCACGGCGTCGCGCATCTGGCTGCGGAACTCGTCGTCCGAGAGCGCCGAGTGGGCGGCGCCCACCACCGTGAACCCCTGCGGGAGGTAGTGGTTGAGCGCCAGGTTGTAGAGCGCCGGCATCAGTTTGCGGTGCGTCAGATCGCCGGTGGCCCCGAAGATGACCATCGCGCACGGATCCGGGGTGCGGGCCAGCACCAGTCCGTCACGCAGCGGATTTCGCTCCAGGACGGGCGCTTGGGCCATGGCCGCCTCCTTATTCCGGCTTGATGGGGTGCCCGCCAAACTCGTTCCGCAGGGCGGCCAGCACCTTGGCGGTAAACGTGTCTTCTTGCCGCGAACGGAACCGGACGAACAGGCTGGACGCGATAGACGGCGCCGGGACCGCGTGGTCGATCGCCTCCTGCAGCGTCCAGCGACCCTCGCCCGAATCCTCCACCCAGCCCTTGATGGCGCGCAGCTGGGGGTCGCGCTCGAACGCCGCCTGCGCCAGCTCCAGCAACCAGGAGCGGATGACGCTGCCGTGGTTCCAGAGCTTGGCCAGCTGCGGCATCGCGAAGGGATACTGGGAAGCCTTCAGGATCTCGAACCCCTCGGCGTAAGCCTGCATGATGCCGTACTCCATGGCGTTGTGGACCATCTTGGCGTAGTGCCCGGCGCCGCTCGGCCCCACGTACGCGTAGCCGTCCTCGGGCGCCAACGTCTTGAAGATCGGCTCCGCGAACGCGAAGGTCGCTTGCGAGCCCCCGGCCATCAGGCAGAAGCCGACCTTGAGCCCCCAGACGCCGCCGCTCACGCCCACATCGAGAAATTCGATCTGCCTGCTGCGCAGGTCCTGGGCGCGGCGGACGGAGTCTTTGTAGTTGGAGTTGCCGCCGTCGACAATGACATCACCCGGCGACAGGGAACCCTGCAGGCGCTGGATGGTGTCGTCCACCGGGGCGCCGGCCGGGATCATCAACCAGAACAGCCGGGGCGGTTTCAGCTGGCGGCCCATGTCCTCCAGGCTGTCGCTGCGCAGGGCGCCCTTTTGGGCCACGCCCTTGATGGCGTCGGCACTGCGGTCGTAGACCACTACCTTGTGGCCGCCCTGCAGCAGGCGCTGGGTCATGCCAGCCCCCATCCGACCCAGCCCGATCATGCCGAGCTGCATCCGACTAATCCACGGGAACCGTCGCGCCGACGGCCTGGCCGATGCGCGCCAACCCCTCGGCGACGTCGTGGACCTGGACCCGGAGCACGCGCCGGCCGTGGTTGCGCAGCGCCATGTAGTCGCCCAGGGCCTGGGCCTGTTTGAGCTGGCCGAAGCTGTAGGACGCGCCCGGAATCTGAAGGTCGTTCAGGTCATCGCCCACGATCTGCAGGAAGACCCCGGTGTTGGGTCCTCCCTTGTGCAGCTGCCCCGTGGAATGCAAGAACCGCGGACCGAAGCCCACCGTGGTGGCGACGCGGTGCTGGTCACGGATCGCAACCCGGATAGCCGCTAGCGCCTGGTCGGTCTCGGCGGCGGGCGCCACATAGGCCATCAGCGCCACGTAGTCGTGCGGCTTCACCTGGGCAAGCAACGCCTGGACCGCCGCGTCCAGGGTGGACCCGGCCTGTCCGGCCCAGGAGATCCCCTCCCCCACCGTCGCCGGCCGGCGCTGGCTCAAGACCTGTTTGGTGATGTCCTTGGCTTCCTGCACGTTGGGCTGGTCGAAGGCGTTGATGCCCAGGATCGCGCCCGCCACCGCGGTGGCGTACTCCCACTGGAAGAACGCCGCGCCCAGGTCCAGGGGATCGCGCAGGGTCAGGGTCACGACCGGGTGGCCGGCCGCGGCCAGGGCCGCCAGCGCCGGCGCCGACGGGTCGGCCTCGCCCTCCAGCGCCAGCCGCACGAATAGGCGATCGTCGCTGTAGACGTCTGGGGGGCCCAGCGGCTCATCGGCCACCGGGATCAGGCCCTTGCCCTCCTTCCCGGTGCTCTCCGCCAGGAGCTGCTCGGCCCACAGCCCGAACCGGTAGGCCTGGGCCGGCGCGATGATGGTCACCTTGTCCCGGCCGGCGAGGGCCGCCTCGCCCAGCACCGCTCCCAGCCAGGCTCCCGGGTTCTCGGAGGCCGGCACCGATGGGGCGCAGGCGTGCACCATCATCTGGGCACGATCCAGAAGGGTGGCCGCGTCGATCCCACCCAGCGCCGCCGGGACCAGGCCGAAGTAGGACAGGGCCGAGTACCGGCCGCCGATGTCGGCGGGGTTCAGGAAAACCTGGCGAAAGCTCCGCTCTGCCAGGGCCGCCAGCGGGGTTCCTGGATCGGTGATGGCGATGAACTGATTTGTCTTGGACTGCGTCTCGACCAGGAAGAACTGGTAGTGGGAGAGGGTCTCGGTCGTGGTCCCGGACTTGGAGGCAACGATGAAGGCGGTCTTCTTCAAGTCGAGCGATTCCTGCAGGGCGATGATGGCAGCCGGGTCGGTGGTGTCCAGAACGTGCACATCGAGGCCGCCCTGCCCCGTGCCGAAGGTGGTGCGGAAGACCTCGGGCGCCAGGCTGCTGCCGCCCATCCCCATCAGGACCGCGTCGGTGAATCCCTCCTGGCGAAGCTGATCGCGCAGCCGGAGCAGGTCCGGGACGCGCTCCTCCATCTGGTCGACCACCGTCAGCCAGCCGAGTCGTTCCTTGATCTCGACCTGGGCGGCGGGGTCAGATTTCCAGAGGCTGGCGTCCTTTTCCTGGATGCGCCGCGGCACTGCCTGCTCGTCCAGCTGGCGAAGCCTGCCGTCCGAGCGAGCCGCGATGCAGGGCTTCCTCTTTCTTCTCGATCTCCGCGTTCAGCTTGGCAATGGAGTCAGCGAACAGCTTGACGCCGTCCAGCTCCAGGTCCTTGGTGACCCGGTCCATATCGATGCCGATCTCCGCCAGCTGGCGCATCGTCTCCTGGGCGCCCTCGACGTTTTCCTCCAGGCTCTGACGGACTTCGCCGTGCTCCTTGAACGCCCGCAGCGTCTGTTCCGGCATGGTATTGACGGTCTCGGGCCCGATCAGCTCTTCCACGTACTTGACGTCGCTGTAATTCGGATTCTTGGTCCCGGTGCTGGCCCACAGGCAGCGTTGCACCCAGGCGCCGTGATCGCGGAGCTCCTCGAATTCCGGGCTATTGAAGCGGCGCTTGAAGGCCTGGTAGGCGAGATGGGCGTTGGCCACGGCGGCCTTGCCCAGCAGCGACTGGAGCCGCTGCCGGTCTGGCCCGTCCGAGGCGGCGATCCTGGCTTCCAGCAGCTTGTCGACCGCGGTGTCGACCCGGCTCACGAAGAAGCTGGCCACCGACGCCACGTCGATGGACTGCCCGGCTCGCAGGCGTCGCTGCAAGGCCCGCAGGTACGCCCGCGCCACCTCCTCGTACACCTTGACCGAGAACAGCAGGGTGATGTTGATGTTCACCCCATCGGCCAGGCACTGCTCGATAGCGGGCAAGCCCTCGGGGGTGGCCGGAATCTTGACGAAGATGTTGGGCCGGCCCACCCGCTCGTACAGGTGGTGTGCCATGGCGATGGTGCCCTGGGTGTCGTTGGCCAGGCCGGGCGGCACCTCGATGCTGATGTACCCGTCCTTGCGCTGGGTGCGGTCGTAGACGGGCTTGAGCGCGTCGGCCGCCATCTGGATGTCCTCGATCATCAGGCTCAGGAAGAGCTCGTCGCCGGTGACGCCCGCGGCGATCAGCTTCCGCAGCGAGTCGTCGTAATCGCTGCTCCCGCCGATGGCCTTCTCGAAGATGGTGGGATTGGAGGTCATGCCCACCACGGCGTCCTCGTCGATCATCCGCTGGAGCTCGCCCGAGGTGATATAGCTCCGCCGCATGTTATCCAGCCAGACGCTGGTGCCGGCTTCGTACAGTTCGAAAAGGGGATTCTTCGCCATAGTCCGCTCCTCACACGTGGGTGTCTGCCCTACAAGATTCTCACAACCGGATGAGGCGGCGTGAATTGGCCGGGAACGCAAAAGGAGCGCCCGCAGGCGCTCCTCTTATTCGGGACCGATCAGGTCGCTAGATCCGGACGGCGCTAGATTGCAGTTCCTCGCAGCAGAACCACCAGCCAGCCCCGGCTTCCCAGATGTTCAGCGGCAGCGCTATCGTCAGCGGCCGGCCATGGTCCTTGAAGCCGAAGCCGCAAAGCTGGGCATTGATGTCGACGCCACTACCGGGAGTCCTCCAGGTGATCGTCCAGACGCCGCTGAACGAGGAGGTGCTGGCCGACCAGCCAGCGGGGCTTATCAGCGACCCGGGCTCGCGCGGCAGGCCGCCAAGGTCAATCTGAACCATCTGCGTGGCGCCCGAGTCCACGACGTTGTTGGTCACACAGAGGCTGTAGCTGCCCTGGCTGCGTGTATAGGTGCCAGCGGGCGTCGCGGCGTTGGCGGCGACCGTCGTCATCAGAAGCCCGGCAGCGGCGGCGGTGATGATCAGCAGCTTGCGCATGATTTCCTTTCCTTTTCTCCGAGGTCGATGTGACCTAGTGTGCCAGCCGCATGTGACGGGGGCCGCTTGGACCGCGTTACAGATCTCGCACAACCGTATCGCCGAGCCGCACACCTTGCGACAAGCGTTACGCCGCCGCGGCATCCGTAAGGTGTTCCGCAATGCTCGCCGTCGAATGCGGCTTGCCGGCCCAACCGGCTGGTTCGCTGCCCAGTGCCCGCCGCCGACGTTGCCGGATGGGTGCGTGACTGGCCGACGAGGTCAGCTGCCTGGCAGCGGCTTAGGGAAAGCCGCGGCTAAGCAGCGGCCTCCGGTTGGTCAGCGACGACGACTCGGTCGCGCCCCTGGTTCTTCGCCATGTAGAGCGCCTGGTCTGCCCGAGCCACCACGGCCGCGGCGGACTCCTCCCCATTCCAGCAGGCCAACCCGGCCGAACAGCTCTGACCCATCGGCACGGCCGCCCGGAAGCGGCCCATGATAGCGACGGCATCGTCAGCCGAGCAATCGGCCAGCGCGACAGCAAACTCCTCCCCACCGTAACGCGCCAGGATGTCGGTCGCCCGGACTATCGACCGCCAGGCCGCCGCGGTCTCGACGACGAGGCGGTCGCCAGCCGGGTGCCCATGTCCGTCGTTGAACCGCTTGAAGTGGTCGACGTCGATCATCG
>WNFE01002330.1_pt1 | contig 13985 bp, 10 predicted proteins | sample 5400451 | NCBI WGS metagenome assembly WNFE01 (sample SAMN13153344, study PRJNA577476) | soil metagenome | isolation source: 200 cm saprolite under Douglas fir tree site 2 hole 2 | place: USA:California | collected 2015-04-18 | reverse complement strand
GCACAATCTCGCCACGAGTGGAGACGCTGTCCTCTCCGGCGCGGATCGTTGTCGATCTGCCCAACACGGTACTGGCCACTTCGGTCAGCCGCATTCATGTCGGGAACAACGGCGTGACCGGTGTGCGGATCGGCACTGACGCCACGGCCACTACTCGCGTTGTAGTGGATCTGGAGCGGCCTTGCAAATACGAACTGGTTCCGGGCCCTGGCGAAAAACTGACGCTGAAGCTCTGCGCCGGCTCGATTGCCACGCAGACCGCTACGGCGGAGCCTAAGGCGGCAGTGACCACCGCTGCATTGGCAGCTCCGGCTGCGCGCGATTCCGAGGTGAGGAAGACTGAAGCTAAGGATTTTGCGTTCATCGAACCTTCGTATACGCCGAAGAAAGATGCAATCTCTCTGGATCCGCCTGTGCGCGCAGTGGAAGCAGCCTCGAAGTTTGTGGAAAGGCCGGAAGGCAATCTGTTGCCTGCAGCGAATGCTGCAATGCAGGCGCAGGCCCAGTCTTCTGCTCCTGCCGCAAACCAGCCTGCAACTCCGGCAATCCAGCCGGCAGTGAACCTGGCGGCTGAGCAGAAAACGCACCAGCAGGCCACGACGGGTCCAAAATACACCGGGGAGCCGATCTCGGTAAATCTCAAAGACGTAGACCTCAAAGATTTCTTCCGGCTGATTCATGAAATCAGCGGCCTCAATGTGGTATTGGATCCTGATGTAAAAGGTACCTTAACCATTGTGCTTGACGACGTACCGTGGGACCAGGCGTTGGACATCGTTTTGAAGAACAATTCCATGGAGCGCAAGCTCGACGGAAACGTTCTGCGCATTGCCACCATGGAGACGCTGCGCAAGGAAGCGGAGTCCCGCCGTGCGGAGCAGGAAGCAGAAGCGATGGCGGTAGAAAAAGTTACAGTGACGCGTTTCTTGAGCTACGCACATTCCAAAGACGTCACGATGACGATTAAGAAATTTCTGAGCCAGCGGGGTGACATAGTGTCCGATGACCGGACGAACGCGGTGATCATTTCCGACATTCCGTCGGTGATTCCGCCGATTGACCGGCTTCTGGCGCAGCTTGACCGCAAGACCCAGGAAGTAGAAATCGAGGCCCGTGTGGTGGCTGCGACTCGCAGCTTTGCCCGCGACATCGGTACCCAGCTTGGCTTCGGTTTTGGCAACCAGGCGAGCCATCTCGGTGGTACGAGTGCGGTGGGAGACTCGCCAGCATCGGTCTTTAATACTTCGAACGCGCTGTACCCGATCTCCGGCACCTCAGCGCCCACACCAGGCAAGGGTCTTCAGATTCCATTGTTTTCTAACCTTGCGGCTACTGGCCCCACCAGCGGCCTCAGCTTCGTCAATGCCAGCAATGCTGTCCGGCTGGATGCAATTCTCACGATGGCTGAATCGCGCGGCTTGTTGAAGATTCTGTCCCGCCCCCGGGTGGTGACACAGAACAACATTCAGGCTGTCGTAAGACAAGGCGTCAGGATTCCGATTACGACTTTGGCCCAGCTAGGTGGTCCACCTACCGTGAGTTATGTCGACGCTTTCCTGCGGTTGACCGTGATTCCACAGATCACGTCAGAGGGTACAATCTTCCTGAACGTGGATGTCGAGAACACCACTCCTGACTTCGGAAACGCGATAAACGGCAACCCGACGCTGATCACGCAGCAGGCGACCACACAGGTGCTGGTGACCGATGGCGGAACCGTCGTGATCGGTGGCGTGATTCAGACCAGCAACTCTATCAATACGGCGCAAGTTCCTCTGCTCGGAAGCATTCCGTGGCTGGGCAACTTGTTTAAGCACCAGTCGGTAAAGAGCTCAAACCAGGAGTTGATATTCTTCATCACTCCTCGGGTCATAGAAACATAGCGCGCTGTTCCTGTCGGCGAAAAATGTGCTGACAGGACCTGCGCAACAGTTAGTAGAAAGCAGCCGCCGGATTCCTGAAAGTTTCGGAACCGGCGGATTGTTTTTTGGATCCGCGAAGATAGGCTGAAGAGGGTGCTGCTGCCGTGTATTGGCTCGCACCTGGAAGCCGAGTCAGGGCGTGACTGGCGACAAGAGAATCCCGCTAACGAAGGCGCCGATCCTCTCCTTTGAAGGATCGGCGCCTTTGTCATAAGAAAGCAATTCGCAAAGCAGTTAGGCAATTCGTTTCTGAGAGGCCATTTGCAATATGGAAAGCGGAAGTTTCATCGTTCGTGAAACCGACTCGTTTCGACTAACGACTTCGACCGCGATTCCACCTTCCTTAGGGAATGGATCCGAGACCAGTTGAACTTCCTGGCCGTAAAGCCGCACTCTGTTGGATCGGGCATAGCCAAGGCTGATTAACTTCCGGCACGTATCTGTATCCTGGGAGCCTTCAACCTGACTTGTCATTGTCCACCTGGGTGCCGCTGTAGCGGCAATTCAGCATACAGTCTAAATGAAAAGTGCTGGGAAGTGGCGGTGGAACCTTGCACCAAATAAACCGTCTAATCTTAATGACTTACCCCGGACAGCGCTTTGCTCTCCGCGATGCTTCGCACTGGTTGTGACTTGCCTGGCTCATGCTTGCGTTGGCCGCAGAATGCTTGTGCACTCGTGCGATAGACTCTCTTCATGGATCACAAGGGCCGGTTAGCCAGTGTGCGGCTGGCGCTCGACAAGAGCCACGTGGATGCACTCGTGATCACCCATCTTCCTAATGTTCATTATCTGTGCGGATTCACCGGCAGCGCGGGCGCGCTTGTAATCGGTAAACGAGACAGCGTTCTCTTCACCGACGGGCGCTATACCCAGCAGGCGCCAGCGGAAGTAAAGAGCGCGAGGGTCAAGATCATTCGCAAGCCGGTTCTCACCGCCGCAGGCGATTGGCTGGCAAGCCAGGCTTCGCTGCGCAGGATTGGCTTTGAGCCGGCGCATGTGACTGTCGCTGAGCGCAACGTTTTGTCAAAGGCCGTGCGACGTGGATCGAAGTTGGTAGAAGCTCCGCCGATTGTGGAGCAGATGCGCATGATCAAAGATGCGGATGAGATTGGAAGAATCCGCGCAGCCTGCAAGTTGGGAAACGACCTCTTTGGTGTTCTGCTGGAAGCGATCCGTCCCGGCGTGCGGGAATTGCAAGTTGCCGGCGAGCTTGAATTCGCCGCGCGCAAGGCAGGAGCAGAGCAAATGGCCTTCCCGACCATCGTGGCAGGCGGCCTGAGGTCGGCGCTGCCGCATGGAAGGGCATCGACGGCGGCGATTCCGGCCAGGGGATTCGTGGTCTGCGATTTCGGTGTTATACTCGCGGGCTACTGTTCCGATATGACTCGGACGCTGCACATCGGTCGTCCGCCGATAGAGGCGCGCCGGGTGTATCAGGCGGTGGACGAGGCCCAGCAAGATGCACTTGAAGCGGTGAAGCCCGGGACTATCGCTGGTGAACTTGATCGAACTGGTCGTAAGTTGTTACATAAGCTACACTTAGACAGATTTTTCACACATTCCACCGGCCACGGAGTAGGTCTTGAAATTCACGAGGCTCCGCGGATTGCGGCTGGTCAACACGAGCCGCTGCGACCGGGAATGGTGATCACGATTGAGCCCGGCGTCTATCTGCCCGGCAAAGGAGGGGTGCGCATCGAAGACACGGTTGTGGTCACGGAGACAGGGTGTGAAATTCTGACCTCATGTCCCAAAGATCTAATCGTGCTTTGAGTTAGACCCGCACCTTTTTTAGCGTCCGAGAATTGCCGTTTGATCGCGGAACGTTGACCTGCCGCAAACGCATGAACCAAAAAGAGCTCAAGGAACTCATAGAATTTCTAATCGAGAAAGACATCACCGAGTTCGAACTCGAGCGCGGCGACGTCAAGGTGCGGATCAAGCGGGGGACACCGGAAGCGGCAACTCCTGCGCCGACGGAAAGAATCATCACTGTTCACCCGACGCCTCCGTCGCCGATCCACATTCGGACAGGTCCGGGCGCCGCCGCGCCAGCGGCTCCTACTGAACCGGCCCCGGTGCAGGAAGAACTTCACATAGTTCGGTCACCGATCGTGGGCACCTATTATGAGTCGCCTTCTCCCGGGTCGCCTCCATTTGTGAAGCCGGGAGACATGGTCGAAGCTGGACAGGTGTTATGCATCGTTGAGGCGATGAAATTGATGAACGAGATCGAAGCGGACGTCTCCGGTGAGATTGTCAAAATGCTGGTGAGCAATGGCCAGCCGATTGAGTACGGACAGGAGTTGTTCGCAATAAGGCCGAAGAAGTGATGGAGTTGAGCACGGGCGGGGACGCCCACGCCTCCAGAACTCAAGTTTGTGGAGACACGGGCGTCTCCGCCCGTGCTGTCGCCTAACGTCAACTTACATGTTCAAAAAGATCCTGATTGCTAACCGCGGTGAAATCGCTTTGCGGGTAATTTGCGCCTGCAAGGAGTTGGGCATCCGCGCGGTTGCGATCTATAGCGAGGCCGACCGCAATTCTCTCCACGTGCGCTTTGCAGATGAGGCTATTTGCGTCGGCCCTCCTCAACTCTCGCAAAGCTATCTCAATATCCCTGCGGTCATCAGCGCGGCGGAAATCGCAAATGTGGATGCAATCCATCCCGGCTACGGGCTGCTTTCCGAAAACGCAAACTTTGCCGAAGTGTGCGAAACCTGCAATGTGAAATTTATTGGGCCGCCTCCGGAAATCACTCGCCTCATGGGCGAAAAAGAGAAGGCGCGGGGGGCGATGAAGAAGGCTGGTGTCCCCATTCTTCCTGGCTCTGACGGTGTTCTCGGCAGCGACGGCGAGGCCCTGGAATGGGCCCGTACCGTGGGTTTTCCGGTAATCATTAAGGCTTCGGCGGGAGGCGGCGGACGCGGTATGCGAATTGTTCGCTCCGAAGAAGAGATGCCGGCTTTGTTCAATGCAGCCCAGTCGGAAGCTGCAGCCGCCTTTGGAAACGGGGACCTCTACATGGAAAAGTATGTGGAGCACCCGCACCACATCGAGTTCCAGATTCTTGCCGACCAGTTCGGCACGGTCGCCAGCCTGGGAGAGCGCGAGTGCAGCATCCAGCGCCGGCATCAGAAGCTTTTAGAGGAGTCGCCTTCGACCCATGTGACCCCCGAGCTGCGCGAACAGATCGGGCAGACATTGTGCAGAACGCTTTCTGATATCGGCTACGTCAATGCCGGCACCATCGAGTTCCTCATGGACCAGGATCGCAAACTTTATTTCATCGAAATGAATACCCGCATTCAGGTGGAGCATCCGGTGACGGAGATGGTGACTGACGTTGACCTGGTGAAGAGCCAGATCTTGTTGGCCGCCGGCGAGAGTCTCGAGAACGTCCTGCACGGCCCCATCCTGAATCGGGGCCATGCCATAGAGTGCCGCATCAACGCCGAGCATCCAGAGAAATTCACGCCGTCAGCAGGCAAGATCACCACCTTTCATCCGCCCGGCGGAACCGGCGTGCGCGTCGACACAGCAGCTTATGCCGAAGGCACAATTCCCCCGTACTACGATTCCTTGATTGCGAAGCTGATCGTGCGCGGCAAGGACCGTGAAGAGGCCATCTCCCGCATGTCACGCGCGCTGGAGATGTTCATCGTAGAAGGCGTGTACACGACAATTCCTCTGCATCGAAAAATTCTCGCTGATCCCGAATTTCGCGGCGGTCACACAGATACCAGCTTCATCGAGCGGTTTTTGGCGAGGAATCGGAAAGAGAAGGTCCCGGCTTAATTTTCTTCGCAGTCGACTTTCCAATGATCTCCCTTCCGCGCTTGTACGCGATTCTTGATGTCTCGTGTTTCTCTGACTCCGAGGCCTTGTTTCGTGCTGCTGAGGATCTCTTCGCGGCGGGAGTTACGATGATCCAATACCGCAACAAATCCGGCGACGCGCAAGTCATGTTGGCCCAGGCTCGGGAATTGCGCAGGCGTTCGCGGACGGGGGCGTCCGCACCACACGTGCCGAGGCTCATCATGAATGATCATGCCGACCTTTGCCTAGCTGCGGAATTCCACGGGGTGCATGTTGGCCAGGATGATCTCTCCCCCCAGAGTGTGCGGAAGATCATCGGGCTGGACCGCTGGCTAGGTCTTTCCACACACAACGCACAGCACGTGGTCGAGGCCGATAGGACCTCAGCCGACTACATTGCCATAGGACCAGTTTTTGCAACAGCCAGCAAAACGAACCCTGACCCGGTGCTTGGCCTAGCTGGAGTGCGGCAGGCACGCGAGCTTACCGGGAAGCCCTTGGTTGCAATTGGCGGAATAACCACGGAAAACTGCCGGGCCGTGATCGAGGCGGGCGCAGACTCGGTAGCCGTGATATCTGACTTGATACGAGAGCCACGTAAATCAGCAGAGGAATTTTTGCGCATTCTAGGTTAAAGTCTTGTGGGCGAGAATCATGTAGGGGCAGGTGCCCTCACCTGCCCACCCCAGACGAGGGCGTCTGGGGCTACACGAATCGGGTGGGAGGATATTTGAGCGTTGAAGTAAAGCCAGCAATCGTAGATGCCGCAAGCGCCTCAGAGGGCCGCGAGTTCGTGAAAGCACTGGGCCTGACCAGCGCAACCATGCTGGTCATGGGCTCGATGATTGGGTCGGGCATCTTTCTCGTTTCCGCCGAGATCGCCCGAGAAGTGAACTCGCCGGCGCTCTTGATCGGCGCCTGGGTGGTGACCGGTTTCCTGACCATAGTGGCCGCGCTCAGCTATGGCGAGTTGGCCGCGATGATGCCGCAAGCCGGCGGCCAATATGTTTATCTGCGCGAAGCACTCGGACCGCTCTGGGGCTTCCTCTACGGATGGACCCTCTTTCTGGTAATCCAAACGGGTACGATTGCCGCGGTCGGCGTGGCATTCGGCAGGTTCCTCGGCGTTTTCTTCCCCTCGATTTCCTCCTCTCACTGGATCGGTCATCTGCACTGGACGGCCCCAAGTTACGAGATAGGGCCCATGAAGCTTGGCGGCATGGATGTTGGGTTGAACACGCAGAACCTGATGGCGATTCTCATGGTCGTGGTTCTTTCGGTCATTAATATTTTTGGGGTCAGGACCGGCGCCATGATCCAGAATGTTTTCACGTTCGCGAAAGTTTCGGCGCTGCTGGGACTGGTCGTAGTGGGACTGTTTATTGGACGCAATGCGGCGGCCCTCGCTGCGAATTTTGGCCCAAACTTCTGGCGCAATGCTGGCTTGAGCGTATTACACCCAGTTTCAGTGGGGGCGCACGGAGCTATCGCCATGGTGGGGACATTGACCATCCTCGCCGTGGCGCAAGTGGGATCATTATTTTCAGCTGATGCATGGAACAACGTGACCTTCACCGCCGGCGAGGTACAAAATCCGAAACGTAATTTGCCCCTGTCGCTGGCACTCGGCACGGGAGTCGTGATCGCGCTCTACATCGCGTGCAACGTGATTTACCTGAACGTCCTGCCACTCGTGGGCGATCCGAATGGGGCCACAATCCTTGCGCGTGGGATCCAGCATGCGACTGAAGATCGGGTCGCGACCGCGGCGCTGTCCCAAATGTTTGGAGGTCTCGGTGGATATTTGATGGCTGCCGCTATCATGGTTTCCAGTTTCGGCTGCAACAATGGATTGATCCTCTCAGGGGCGCGCGTGTATTACGCTATGGCCAAAGACGGCTTATTCTTCCGCAGCGCCGCGAAACTGCATCCGATATATAAGACCCCGGCGGTCTCGCTGATGGTTCAGATGGTCTGGATTTGCATCCTGTGCGTTTCCGGCAGCTATAGCCAACTGCTCGACTACGTGGTTTTCGCCGTACTGGTGTTCTATATTTTGACGATTGCTGGGCTGTTTATTCTGCGCCGCAACCGGCCGGACGCTGAGCGCCCGTACCGGGCATTTGGATATCCCGTGTTGCCGGCGATCTACATCGTGATGGCGATCTTCATCGATGTCGTACTGTTGCGCTACAAGCCGCAGTTTACCTGGCCGGGGCTGATCATCGTGCTGCTGGGAATCCCGGTCTACTACGCATGGCATTTACGACGGACGGCAAACCAAGCGCCCGCCTTTTGAGGAGAGCTTAACTAATATGGCGAACTTAATGGCGAGAAAGCCTCTCTACTTGCTCATGTCAGAGGCGCAGGAATCAGGCACCCACAGCTTGAAGCGCACGTTAGGTCCGTTTCAGCTCACTGCGCTGGGCGTTGGAGCGATCATCGGAGCTGGCATCTTCGTACTGTCTGGGCTTGGGGCGCACTACGCCGGTCCGGGATTGATGCTTTCATTTGTGCTCTCCGGATTCGGTTGTGCCTTTGCTGGATTGTGCTACGCCGAATTTGCCGCCATGATTCCGCTGGCCGGAAGCGCATACACATACGCCTACGCCACCATGGGCGAAATTTTTGCGTGGATCATTGGCTGGGACCTCACGCTCGAATACGCCATGGGCGCGAGCACGGTTTCATCGGGATGGTCGAATCATTTCATCGAGCTACTGAATATTTTTCATATCAAGATGCCGCTCTGGCTTGCGTACGACCACTGGACCGGGCTGCGGCAAGCAGAAACTATTGTGGCCCGCCAGATGGCGCAGGCTGCCGATCCTTCGCTGATGCCCGGTACGCAAGCTTTTCTAGCCAGAGTTACTGCCATCATGGGCGCCCAATCTCCGGAGTTGCTGCAGAGAGGGCACGACTTGCTTGCCGCTCCCAGGATTTTCGGTTCGGAAATCGGAGTGAACGTGCCCGCCTTCATCATCGCGATGATCATCACCGCAATTCTCGTGATCGGAATTAAAGAGAGCGCCCGCTTCAACGCCACAATCGTTGCGATCAAGGTTTCCGTCGTGCTGTTTGTAATCGGCTTGGGCTTCCAATACGTCAGCAAGGCAAACTGGGGAATGAGCTGGTCTTCATTTGCTCCTTACGGAATTTCAGGCATTGGGACCGGGGCGGCTTACATTTTCTTCGCCTACATTGGTTTCGACGCAGTCTCAACTACGGCGCAGGAAGCAAAGAATCCGCAGCGTGACTTGCCGATAGGAATTATCGCCTCGCTGCTCGTTTGCACGGTCCTGTACATCCTAGTCGCCGCAGTTCTGACCGGAATGGTGCCGTGGCGTGAGGTGAACATCGAAGCCCCGATCGCGCGCGCTTTTATGGACCGCGGACTGACTACAGCTTCACACATCATCACTCTGGGCGCACTAGCAGGGTTGACCAGCGTTATGCTGGTAATGCTTCTCGGCCAAACTCGCGTACTCTACGCGATGGCGAATGATGGGCTGCTCCCAAAGAAATTCTTCGCGGCCGTGCATCCGAAATTCCGCACGCCCTGGAAGAACACGATCCTCGTTGGCTTGCTGGCGGCGACTGTCGGCAGCCTGACTCCGATTGACGACATCGGCAGGATGGTGAATATCGGAACGCTGTTGGCGTTTGTAATTGTTTCAATATCGGTGCTGGTACTGCGAAAGACGAATCCGAGCCAGCCGCGTCCATTCCGCACTCCTTGGGTGCCGGTGATTCCAATCCTCGGAATCGTCACCAATGGATACATGATGTACAAGCTGGGGTGGATCAACTGGGCACGGCTGTTCATCTGGCTCGGCATCGGATTGGTCGTGTATTTCACTTACAGCCGCTATCACAGCCGGGTGCAGGAGTTGGAGAGCGAGCCAAAGCCCGCGCCAACGATGGCCGATTAGAAGGCATTGCAGGTTTAATCGAGGTCTTCCGCAATACGCGGAAGGCCTTTTTGTTTTATAGTCGTGCCGTTAGTCGGAGGAACGGCTAACAGCCAACGACTGCCATGAGAGCGTTCCGCCATCTACGCATGATTGCAATCGCACTGGCCATTCTCGTGTTGATTGGTTCAGCAGGGTTTCACTACATCGAAGGCTGGGCCTGGTTCGATGGCCTGTACATGGTTGTGACCACCTTTACGACCATTGGCTATCAGGAAGTCCATCCGCTTTCACATGCTGGGCGCGTGTTCAATCTTGCACTGATCGTTTGTGGAGTTTCGCTGGTTTTTCTTGGCATCGGGTCGCTGACACAGGCTTTGCTAGAATTCTCACTGCGAAGCTTCTTCGGTAGGCGGAAAATGGAACGTGAAATCGGCCGCCTTAGCGACCATTACATCATTTGCGGCGCAGGGCGCGTAGGCCGCAGCGCCGCGCGGGAACTCGCACGCCGTCCGGCACCATTTGTCATTGTCGAGCAGAACGAAGCTAAAGCCGCGCGTTACAGTAGCGAGTATCTGGTGTTTATCGGAGATGCGACCCAAGAGCACACGTTACGTGCTGCTCGCATCGAGAGCGCGCGGGGGCTGGTTGCGGCCACTACCACGGACGCGACAAATCTCTACATCGTTCTCACTGCCCGCGGGCTCAACCCGAGGTTGAAGATCATTGCCCGCGCCAGTGAAGAAGACGCCGAAAAGCATTTGCTAACCGCGGGAGCAGATTCCGTAGTGTCGCCCTATCATTTTGCCGGCCAGCGCATCGCGCAATCGTTTCTCCGTCCGCACGTGGTGAGCTTTCTGGACACTGCGACCACTCATCTGGGAATGGACCTGGAAATTGGCGAGATAAGCGTCGCGCCTGATTCGTCCTTTGCTGGCAAAACGATTGAGACCTCGCGAATTCGCCAGGAGCGGGGCGTGATTGTGCTCGCCATCAAGCGTCCACAAGGCATGAGATTTAATCCTGCCCCAGAGGACCGCATTGATCCTGGTGACTTTCTGATTGCCATGGGAGAGCCAGCCCAACTCCGGCAACTGCAGCAGATGGCGAATTCGCGCGCATGAAGCCCTCTTTATGAAAATCGTAACTGCTGCAGAGATGCGGGAGATTGATCGCATCACCGGCGAGCGGTTTGGTGTGCCGTCACTCACGCTGATGGAGAATGCTGGATCTGCGGTGGCAGAATTCGCGTTGTCTACCTACCCGTCCGCGAAAACTTTTGGGGTCATCTGCGGTAAAGGAAACAACGGCGGCGACGGTTTTGTGGCCGGGCGCAAGCTACATGAAGCGGGAAGGGAAGTGGAGTTGCTCTTGCTGGCCGAGCCGGCCGAGTTGCGCGGCGATGCGGCATCGAATTATGAGAAGTTGCCACTCAAGGCTGTGATCGCGAATTCCAGCGACGATTTAAAGTCCGGTTCGGCGCGGGCAGTCTTCCGCTGTGACGTCCTCGTTGATGCGATTCTCGGTACCGGGTTTCGGCCTCCTGTAACTGGTCTGTACGCAGAAGCGATTGCAAAAATAAACGCCACGAGTCCGCCCACGATCGCTGTAGACATTCCTTCCGGCGCAGATGCTGACGTAATGGGCCAGCAAACCGGTGCCGTGGCCCGCGCAGACGCGATTGTGACTTTCACCGCTCCCCGTCCGGCACACATTTTCGGCTATCCGACTCCGGGGCCAACGGTGATCGCGCCGATCGGATCTCCCGAGGAGGCAATTCAGTCGTCGCTGAACCTGAATTTGATTACGCCCAAAGAGATCGCTCCCCTGATTGGTCTTCGTCCTCGCGATTCCAATAAAGGCATGTACGGTCACGTGCTAGTTGTCGGAGGGTCTCTGGGAAAGAGTGGAGCGGCGGCTATGGCCGGATTTTCCGCGTTACGTGCAGGGGCCGGATTGGTGACAGTTGCTACACCGAACTCCGTGCTACCGACGGTCGCAGGGTTTCATCCCGAGTTAATGACGGAGCCGCTGGAAGAGACGGGTGACGGAACGATCTCAGTCCATGCGCTTGAATGGCTCGAACAGCTTGCTGAAAAGAAGACTGTGCTGGCGATCGGGCCGGGTATCTCGAGAAACGAAGAGACTGCGGAAGTCGTTCGCAAAATCGTGATGGATTCCAATATACCGATCGTTCTCGATGCGGATGGGCTGAATGCGTTTGAAGGACGGGCGAAAAATTTTAATCGCAAAGATCGCAAAGGTGGCGCAAAGGTCGCAGAGAAAAGCCGGACCCTGGTGCTCACTCCACATCCCGGAGAGATGGCGAGGCTCACCGGCTTGAGCACGTCGGCGATTCAGCGCGACCGGCTAAACGTTGCGCGATCTTTTGCACGGGAGCACCAGCTGATTTTGGTCCTCAAAGGCGATCGCACCATCGTCGCAAAGCCGGACGGAGAAGCCTGGGTGAATACGACCGGCAATCCCGGAATGTCGACTGGCGGGACGGGAGACATTCTCACCGGAATCATTGCGGGCATGCTGGCGCAAAATCCGCAGCGTGAGTTCGAGGCCGTCCTGGCCGCGGTCTATCAGCATGGCTTGGCCGGCGACGTGGCGCGGGAAAGTCTGGGTGAACACTCGATGGTGGCCACGGACTTGGTGAAAGCGCTTCCGGAAGCGTTTCGGCGGGTGCGGGCGAAAGCGGCAGAAAAGTGGGTAAAAATCGAAGATTAAGCACGAAAGGTCCATGAATCCGGACACTGTGCTTCGGTAATCTCGCCTCGGCCGTGACCCGGTGCCATAGTGGGGACGGCATGACACACTATCCCCAAACCAACGCCGTTCATCGTGCTACTCGCATTCAACTCGCAACCGCACCGGCTCTCATCAAACTGACTGACGGAAAGCGCGCCAAGGCCAGAATCCAGATAATCTCAGTAACCGGAGGCCTGTTACAACTGGCAAGCGCTTTGTCAGAGGGGGACTTCGTCGAAGTCGCCTTTCAGACACAATCCGGCGATGTACACGGTATGGCAGAGATGCTGAATCCGGTGCGATCATCGCCCGGCAGCGTGTTTCAACCCTTCAGGTTTGTGGCTCTGGGAGATGATGACCATCACACTCTTCAGATGATTGTGGAGTCAGTTGGCGATAAGAGTTTCCTCGGTCTGCGTTCCAGCCAGTTCTCCTCGCCGAAGTTCTAGAATGGGTGGAGTAGGCCTTCAAGGCCTGCATAAAAGACTAAGACAACACTTCGGGCTTTGAGCCCCTGAGGTACGTTTGCTGTGCCGAGAACGAACATCTCAGCGGCTGAAGCCTACAACTCACAGTCCCCGACTATAATGCAGGGCTTGGAAGCCCCGCTCCACCCTCGGTGTGGCCACGCCCATGGACAGGCAAGCTAACGACACGCGGAGAGCCGTGCCACCCTTAAATCTGCGCGGTCACCGAATATTCGTTCCAACCTGCCAGCCGGAAATGTCCAGCTATACTTGCATGCAGCCGGATGACGCGGGAATTCAAAACAAATTCTGCTGAAGAAACAATTGCCCTGGGGCGGGAGCTTGCGTCGATGCTCACGGCGCCGAAGCTGGTGCTTTTGCGCGGCGACCTTGGCGCTGGCAAAACGACGCTGGTAAAGGGAATCGCACAAGGCTTCCAGGCTGCGTCAGAAGAGGACGTCACCAGTCCCACGTTTACTCTGGTTCACGAATATCGTGGCCCTTCGGCTACGCTCTACCACATTGATCTATACCGCGTTGATACTCCGCGTGAGTTGGAGACGCTCGGGATCGACGATTTGATGACTGAAAACGGCGTGCTTCTGATCGAGTGGGGCGAAAAATTTGCGCGCTTTGAACGCGAGCGGGATGTGGAGATCGCGTTGGAGCGAATCAGCGAGAGCGAGAGAAGGATCAGGGTGACCGAATGATTGCAGATTGGAGATTGCAGATTTTAGATTGATCGTCGGTTTCAATCTGCAATCTGAAATCTGCAATCCTCAGAACCCCATAATGTTGTAGCCGCAATCCACGTAAATCACTTCGCCGGTGATTCCCGAACTCGCATCTGATGCCAGGAACACTCCGGTTGAGCCGACTTCATTCACATCCACGTTGCGTTTGAGCGGCGCGCGTTCGGAGTGCGCTTTCAGCATCTCTCCCAGGCCGGAGATCCCCCGCGCAGCCAGCGTCTTGATCGGCCCGGCTGAAATGGCGTTCACGCGGATCTTTTTCGGGCCGAGGTCATGGGCAAGATAGCGCACGGTGCACTCAAGCGCGGCCTTGGCTACGGCCATAACGTTGTAGTGCGGTACAACTTTATCTGC
>WNFE01002329.1_pt1 | contig 13985 bp, 13 predicted proteins | sample 5400451 | NCBI WGS metagenome assembly WNFE01 (sample SAMN13153344, study PRJNA577476) | soil metagenome | isolation source: 200 cm saprolite under Douglas fir tree site 2 hole 2 | place: USA:California | collected 2015-04-18 | reverse complement strand
CCTCGTTAACGCTTGCATTCAATAGCGCACGAGTGGATGGTCACCGCGGCGCCACCGATCGCGCCCGCTAGTAAGACCAGCGCAGCTACGCCGCCCGTCAACGCCACCCCAATTATGAAAGCGAAGCCCAGCGCCAGTATCGCGCCCATTAGGACTGAGGCTGTGAGCAAGCCAAGATGTCTCTTCAAACAGGCGAATACACAACTAATCATTGTTTTTCTCCTTAGTCTGATGTGAACAATCCCAGGTACTTAAGCGTGTAAAAGGCGCAGCCAAAGGTAAGAAGAGTTTAGGCTGTGCGCAGGAGGGTATTCGCTGGAATGACGATTGTCAACGCTGAACCGCAGACTCAGCAAAGGAAACCGCTGTCGGGCATAGGTTCTCTGTTATTGGCCACTTATGGTCAACGTGATCTCCGTCCTTCGATTCTTTGCGCGACTGGCGACCGTGGTGTTCGGCGATACGGGATTCGCTGCCCCCATGCCGGTGGCTTGTATGCGCGTGACGTCGACCCCCGCGGCAGCGAGGCGTTCAGACAAAACGCGCGCGCGATCCTGTGTAAGCTGTTGCAGCGTGCTTTCGTTGCCTACGTTATCGGTGAACGTCTCGATTGAGATTTGATAATCGGGATTGTTGGCTAGCAGCGCGCCGATTTGATCAAGCTTCGCCGCCGAGGCGGCGACCAGATTGCTGGATCTCGGATTCGCCCACAGCGATTCAGCCAGCACCAGCGTCATGCCGCGGTTACTGTCTCGCACCGTGACGAATTTAGTTAGCGCCTGCTTTAGATTTTCGAAAGCCGCGCGTTGATCGGCCGCGCGTTTCTCAGAACTGCGCCGCGCATCCTCAGCTTGTTTCTCGCCTTCCAGACGCGCCAATCTGATCTTCGCGTCTTCGGATTCAGCCCGGACGGTTTGCATCTCTTCATGCAGCCGCGCGATTTCGGTGCGCGCGTCGCGCAGTTTCTCGTTAGCATTCAACGCATCGCGTTCGGCCAGATCGCGGGCGTGCCGTTCGTTATCCAGCTCTGATTTCAAGCGGGAGATTTCCTGATTGGCGGTGGCGGTCGACTCTTCGGCGCTGCGCACGGCGAGATCACGGCGCTCGAGTTCTTCGCGGCGTTCACGGGAACTGCGCCGCGCCAGCGCCATATCTTCCGCCTTCGCACCGCTGCTGATCGCAGTGCGAGCGAGAATGTCGATCTCGCGTTCGGGCTGGCGCATGCGGCGAGCGCTTTCAGCTTGCTCGAGATCCGCTTGCGCCGCGCGCAGCTCGTTCGGCGCATCGCGCTCGGCGCCCGCATAGCGCGCGAGGTTAATCGCCTGGCGCGCGCCGAGCAGCGCGGTCGGAATATCACGATAGTCCGACTCGGCGATCGCCGGCACGCTCCGATCGCGAAAGTAGTCACTGGTGTTGCCGATGTACTGCACGTTCGCCGTTTCAACCTGAGCGTCGCGCTGAACTATTGGTTGGGTGTTCTCGAGTACGACCATGCGGCTCGGCACGTGCACCAGAAAGTGCGGCTCGGCGGTAACGATCAGCGCGAAAGTCTGGAGCGGCGTTGTGACATCGATTTTGGAATCTACCAGCCCGCTGCCGCTGCGTTTAATTTCGCCGAGGTTGTCGACGTGGCCGTCGGGTGAAATGGCCCACAGCACATAGGTCGTATAGACGCCACCCAGTTCGTACGCGCGCGGCAGGTTATTCAGGTTCAACTCGACACGTGTGCCCCGCCGGCCCTGCCGGCGGACTTTCGCGGTGCCTTTCAGGCGCGGCAAGCGCGTCGTTCCGTGAAAGGCGACCTCGATCGTTTGGTCCAGCGGATATGTGATCGCGACGGTCGATCGCCGGAGGTCGTTCTGAGCCTGGGCGCCCGCCGCGAAAGTAGCCAGCAAAGCAAGGATCGCGAACGCCGCTCTTAGTCTTAAAACTCTATTCATCTACTTGAACTCCTAAAGACGCTGAGATTCAACTCCGTCAGAAAGCGCCAGGGACGCCGTTCTGGGCTAATGGATGCCGAAACCTGAGGCCATTGTTGCCGAAGGTCGGCGAAGTGGCAAGCAATAAGAAAGAAGAAGGATTGTTGGAGGTCAGCGGTCAGCGCGGTACGCTCGGGTGCGCCGGTCCTGGACGAATTGCGTGACACAACACGAAATGGCGAACAAAAGAAGAATATGAACGCCGCTGCTTTTATGCAACAGAACTTTTAGGATGAACCAGACAAAGAGAGTGAGCGCGCCTGCAATCCAAAGCATCGCGGTATTATGCTGTGGAAACCGTAAATTTGGAATCGAGCCTTCGGAATGCGCAAGGTCTACTCTGATAAGCGGTGTTCAGAGTACCGACTTTAGTCGGGTTTCTGCTAGGCGAGAAACTGCCCAACTAAGTCGGTACTCGATACGCCGTCAATCGTCCCGGCGTGCGTAAGCATCTCTGGATTAGGACATCACCTCTGAATGGTCTTCAGTGAGCGGCAGCCCTCGCGGTTCCCCTGGGAAATGCGACGGCTCGCAGCCCGATCCTGGAGGGATCGATGCCGATTAAGAGAATGCCAGAACCGTGAGGTGCGGCCAGCACCGAACGCGCGGCGAGCGAGGTCGTATGATTCGCTGCCTGAGCCGCCGGTCCATCGTCTTTCCAGATCACCGAACCATCGCGGCCCGATAAGGCCATCGCAAATGACGGGCCACCCGCCACCAGAATATCTAAAACGTGATCTCCGTCAAGGTCCGCAAACGCTACGCTCTGAGCGTCATTGGTGCTGAATGATTCCCAAAGAATCTTGCCGTCGACAGCATTAACCACGACGACGCGCCCATGCTCAGTCAGCATTATTACTTCGGCCACGCCGTCGCCAAACAGATCCGCTGTGGAGAGGGTACCCCTGGGCGCGTCGTCCCTCAGCGCAACTCTCCCGAGCGCGCGCAGGTCCTCGCTGTCGAACGCCGTCAATCCGCCCCTGGTGCCGAGCAACACGAGGCCGCCGCGAGGTCCGCTGACAAACAGAGGCTTCGTGGTTACGGGGCTCCCGGCATTGCCTGAGCGAATCGTCTTGCCGTTTAGGTCGCGAAACTCAAGGCCGCCGTTCTCAAAAGCAATCATGACCGCGCGCTGCCCCGCGTGGTCGAAAGCTACCGGCGCGCCAAACGCCCGCGACGGAAGCTCGGTCTGCGCAGACAGTTTTCCCGTGAGGCTATCAATCAGAAACAATCGTTGCAGCGAGTTGTCGATGATGAAGAGTTCGGAATCCAAAGCTACTCCGCTGGACGCTGGTGCGGGCAACGCAGTGCGCCAAAGCTCGCGACCGCTGGCGCCATCAAGCGCGCGCGCCGTACCGTTGGCAAGCACAACTACATTGTCGAGACCGTGGCGCGACTTTACGAGGAGCGGCGCCATCGGCGCGGTTCCGACGCGTGGCAATCCGGTCTGTGGCGGGCGCGGTCGCGCACTCCACAAAGCAACTCCGCTCTCGGCGTCCAGCGCATACACGACGCCGGCGTTATTGACAACAACGAGATCGAGCGCGTTCGCTGAACGCAGGTGTGCCAGTGCGGGGCCAGAGACTTCACCAATCAGCGCGCGCCAGCCATCGCCAGTCGCCACTCGATTAGCGGTTGCGGGATTGGGCGTCCGCGCGTTGACTGGTTGAAGCGGAGTCGTCAGATCGGCCCGCGGGTTTGGTTTCTGGATCGGCGGGCTGACATCGATGACGCCGGCCGACGAAAACTGCAACGGCTTGTCGGAAAGAGCCGCGACTCGCCAGAAGTATCTGCCCGGCACGAGGTCGCCTACCTCATATTCATTGCCGGAAACGACGCGGTCGAAAACGATGTCGTTGAACTCGCGATCGCTGGCCAACTGCAAACGATAACGGAATACTCCGGGCCTGGCGCCCCAGCGCAGATGAGCGTTCGTGAGTTGTCCCCCTTGCGTCGGTGAACGGGATGGATTGCGCTCGAAGGGCGAGCCAAAGCTGAGGGCCGGCAGTCCGGCGAGCAGCAGCGTCGCCGCCGTCAGGATCGAGAGCTGCAAGTGGCGCTGACAGAACATTGCTGTCCAGTTATAAACGACGAATAGGAGCGGTTCCCTGGCCAACCCGGCGTCGGACTCACGGATTTTCGTTAAGCTTGTATCCGACTCCACGGACGGTCAGCACGTAATGGGGGTTTTTCGGATCGGCTTCGAGCTTTTTTCGCAGGCGGTTAATGTGGGGATCGATGTTCCGCGAATAGCCTTCATACTCGGTGCTCCAGACGCGGTCGAGCAAATCGTTGCGCTTCCACGCGCGCCCGGGCTCAGACGCAAGCAAGTCCAGAATTTGAAACTCAAGGGGAGTCAAATCGATTCTAGCTCCGGCGCGCGAGACTTCATGACGGCGGCGATCCACCACCAGATCGCCGATTTCCATTCGATCGTCGTCCGTTGCGGTGGGGGAAAGCTGGCCGCGTCGCAGCAGAGCCCCGATCCGGTATTCAAGCTCCTGCGGGTCGAATGGTTTTGACAGGTAATCGTCGGCGCCGGCTTCGAACCCCGCGATCTTGTCTGCGAGCTGGTCGTGCGCCGTTAAGAAAATCGCCGGCGTCTGCACGCCGCGGTCGCGCAACTTCTTGAGCAGTTCAACGCCCGACATTTCGGGCATTGAGACATCCAAAATAAAGCAGTCAAAGCGCTCGGTCGCCGCAATGTGCAGCGCGGTAGCGCCGTTCTCCTTTTCCGTAACCTCAAACCCGAGACGCCGGAAATACGCGGCTAATAGTGTGCGCAGCTCGAATTCATCGTCGGCAATCAATAACTTCTTGGCAGCAGCTTGGGGATCCACAGTGATTTTCCTCATTCTCGAGTTCAGCAAACCCGATCTTGATTACAGCGATCTCGGTATGGCCAAAACCTCGGTTCGTTTCGTTCTCATGCGGGTTGCAGTGTTTAGTATGTACAGCCTCTGCCTTGACGTCAAACGTTTGGCCTCAGTATATTCCGTAACTGTAATCGTGCGCCGGACTTCAGGTTCCTTCCCGATTAACGATCTAAATACCATGTGATGCGTGATCTGCGGCGGCTTCTAAGATATCTTCTGCCTCACACCGGCACCTTCATCATTGCCACCTTTGCGATGATTGTCGTGGCACTGTTGGAAGGTGCGATTACCGCGTTAGTAGTGCCGATCTACGATCAAGCATTGGCTCAGGGCGGCGCGCACGCCTCTGCCACGCCATTCGCCCTGCAACGAATAATCCCGCACTCGGGCCTGGCCGCGTGGCGGATGATCGCGCTACTGCTGGTTGTCTTCACGGTCGTGAAAGGCGTAGCCGACTATTTATCCACCTACTTGATGGCCTACATCGGCCAGTCTTCGATTCTGCGGCTGCGCCAGGAGTTTTACGGCCACCTTCTTTCCCAGTCGGCCGCGTTCTTCGAACGCCACCGCACCAACTATCTGGTCTCGCGCTTGATTTCCAGCGCGGCCGCGATCGAAGCCGCGGTGACTAACACGCTGCGCGACTTGCTGCGCGAAGGATTCACTTTGATTTTCTTTATGGCCATGTCTCTTTATGTGAGCTGGAGACTGACCCTGGGCTCTTTGCTGATTGCTCCGCCGGTTGCCGGATTGACGATGCGCTTTGGCCGATCGCTGCGAAAACTGGCGCGCGAGTCTTTCGAAGGCAACAAGCATCTCACGGATACCGCGCAGGAGACGCTGGCCAATCAGAGCATCGTCAAGGCCTATCGAGCGGAAGCGCGCGAGCGAGAGCGCTTTACTTCCGTCGCTCGGCGCGTGCTGCGAGCTAACCTGCGCTCGGCCAGCATCGCGGGCATGTCGCCGCCAATTATCGAATTGATTGGCATCTTTTTCATTGCGGTGCTGCTCTTTTTTGGCGAGCGCGAAATCCGCCTGGGCCGCATGGACCAGGCGCAGTTTCTCCTCTTCCTAATCCTTCTGTTTCGCAGCTACGATCCGATGCGCAAGCTTTCGCGGCTGCAAAATTCGATGTCACAAGCGCTGGCGGCGGCGCGTCACGTCTGGGAAGTTATGGACGAGCGCGCCGAGATGCCGGAGAAGCCTGACGCCACTGAGCTGTCGCCATTGCGGAGAGAGATTGAGTTTCGGGACGTGCATTTCGGCTATGCCAACGAAACGCGTTCCGTTTTGGGCGGCGTCGGCTTGATTGTTCCCGCCGGCAAGATGGTGGCGCTCGTAGGCGAGTCGGGCGGGGGAAAGTCAACACTGACAAAACTGTTGCCGCGGTTTCACGATCCGAGCGCGGGCGCAGTTTTCTGGGACGGAGTTGATCTGCGCGACGCGCGGCTGGCCAGCCTGCGGCGCCAATTGGCGCTGGTGACTCAGGAGACGGTGCTCTTCAACGACACAGTCCGCTACAACATTACTTATGGACGGCCGGACGCCACCGAGGAGCAGATTCAGGCAGCCGCGCGCACCGCTTTCGCTCATGATTTTATTCTGGAGTTACCCAGTGGCTACGACACGGTAATTGGCGAACGCGGAACTTTTCTCTCCGGAGGGCAGAGGCAGCGCCTGGCAATCGCCCGCGCGGTCTTGATCGACGCGCCCGTGCTGGTGCTTGACGAAGCCACCTCCGCACTTGATGCAGAGTCCGAACAGTTAGTCCAGCGCGCCATCGGTAATCTCATTCGCGACCGGACGACCATTGTTATCGCTCATCGTTTGTCAACGGTGCGCCGCGCTGACATTATCGTGGTCATGGAACGTGGGCAGATCAGCGAGCAAGGTACTCACGCCGAGCTTCTCGCGCGCGGCGGCCAGTATCAACGGCTTTACGAAATGCAGTTTGCAGATGAAGAAGAATTAGTAAGCAGTGAGCTGTGAGCAGTAAGCAGTAAACAGAACAAAGGAGAAACTAAAATGAGCAAACCCCACAAAAAACTTGTCGCCTGGCAAAAGAGCATGGATCTCGTTGAAAAGATTTATGAACTGAGCAAGAGATTTCCCCGAGACGAAGTTTACGGTCTTACTTCACAAGTACGTAGAGCTGCGGTCTCCGTGCCTTCGAATATAGCAGAAGGGGCCGCCGGTCGATCTTCCGTGCAGTTTAGAAACTATCTAAGTGTTGCGATAGGCTCGCTAAACGAACTCGATACCCAGCTTGAGATCGCTCGGCGGGTCGGCTATGTCGACGCCGCCGCAGTCACCGAAACGGAAGCGCTGGTTGACGAGTGTTTGGCGGTGACCTATGGTCTTCGCAGAAGCCTTCAGTGAACAGCCTGTTCTTGCTGCTCACTGCTTACTGCTCACTGCTTACTTCTTATGAAATCAATGACTGGATTTGGCCGCGGGGCTTTCAGCAGCGAAGCCTTCGGCGTCACGGTTGAGATCAAGACCGTCAACAATCGCTATCTCGACATACACCTGCGTCTGGGTCAGGAACTGTCGGCGATCGAGATGATTGTGCGGAAGCGCGTTGGCGCGCGCCTTTCGCGCGGCCGGGTTGACCTCAATATCAATTTCGATCGGACGGGCGCGGCGACCTACGAAGTCAACCGGCCCCTGATTGCCGGATACGTCCAGGCGCTGCGCGAAATCAAGGAGGAGCTAGGTCTGGCCGGAGAGATTGACGTGAACTCACTGGCTCGCGTGCCGGGCGCGCTGACTGCGGCCCGTGACGGTTTCGATGAAGGCAACATGGCCGGCGTCGAGAGCGCGCTCGATCAGGCGCTCGACAGTTTGGAGCAGATGCGCGCAAGCGAAGGCGCCGCGCTGGCCGCTGAGATGCGCGTCCGCATAACCAAGATCGAGGCTGAAGTTCCAATCATCGAAGCCGCCGCAGCCGGATTGGCGGACGCCTATCGCCAGCGTCTGCAAAAGCGGGTTACGGAATTGATCGCCCGCGGAAGTCAGGCGATCGAACTCGACTCAGGCAGGTTGGCGCAGGAAGTCGCGTATCTGGCCGACCGCAGCGACATCAGCGAAGAGCTGGCGCGCCTGCGCAGCCACCTGGAGCAGTTTCGCTCGTCGATCGACGCCGATGGCGAAGTTGGCAAGCGGCTCGACTTTCTCTTGCAGGAATTGAACCGCGAAGCCAACACCGTGCTGTCGAAATCAACTGAGATTGCGATCAAAGATTCGGCGCTCGCAATCAAAGCTGAGGTTGAGAAACTGCGGGAACAAGTGCAAAATGTCGAATGAGCTGACGAAAGCAAGCGATTGTGATTCGAGCGCTATCAGCGGTCACGGAATGCTGATTGTGGTCAGCTCGCCGTCGGGCGGCGGCAAGGGTACTTTGATCGATCGGGTCTTGAAGACCGTACCGGGCGTTAGTTACTCGATTTCCTACACGACGCGCGCACCGCGTCCCAGCGAACAGAATGGTCGCGAATATTTCTTTGTCTCTGCGGCGCAATTCGAAGCAATGCGCGGCCGGGGCGAACTGCTCGAATGGGCAAAGGTTTACGGCTATCTGTACGGCACCAGTCGGGCTCAGGTCGAACGTGAGCGCGCCGCCGGCCACGACATCATTCTGGAGATCGACGTCCAGGGCGCAGCCAGTATTCGGCAACTGGTTGCTGATGAGGTAACGGTTTTCATTCTGCCGCCTTCGTTTGAGTTGTTGCATAAGCGACTGGTCGCGCGCGGCACCGATTCTCCGGCGGATCTCGAACGCCGTTTGCGCGGAGCGCCGGCAGAAGTTGAGCAATACAAGGATTTTCAGTACGTGATTCTGAATGACGACATTAACCGGGCGTCGGCCCAACTGGCTGCGGTGATTTATGCCGAGCGCGCGCGCCGGGAAAGACAGGCAGGGCGATTGAAAGATACGCTGGCAGATTTTGCTCGAGTGTCAGAACCGCCGGCGGTGGCGGGCGGGTAGCAAAGGCCGGGGGCGGAGACCGTCATCGGATATCCGGGGCATTAGCCTGACCGCGAGGGAGGGCGCTTTGTCAGTACCATCTGCGTTAGCGGGTGGGTAGCGCGGACCGGGGCACTAGCCCGACCGTGAGGGAGGGCTCTTGTCAGAACCGCCTGCGGTAGCGGGCGGGCAGATCAGATCGCAATCTATAGATTTCGGAAGGATGCAAACATAACATGGCGACTAAACCTGAAGTAGTTACCGAATCAGAACCGCAATCACAGGAAATTGATTCCAAATACCGCTTGATTATTCTGGCGGCCAAGCGCAGCAAGCAGCTTCAGCGCGGCGCGCGTCCCCGCATAGACATCGACGCCGTCAAACACAAACCGACGCGCATAGCGCTCGAGGAAGTCATTCGCGGAGCTGTTCCCTTCCATCTCAAGACCGACGGTGACGAATCAGAAGAAGACGCTTGAAACTTAACAGCGGCAGATGGTGCCGAATCCTACCTACGATCCGACCGCCCTACCGGCAGCCGCTTTGATTATTGCATCCTCGCCAATCGTCTTCCGATAGATTGGCTCGGACAGTTACTGCAAATCATTGACTGGCGCAAAGGCCTCTGATAGCCTGCGCCCGCTACGTGGAAGTTGAGTTAACGAGGCTGCCTCCGAGCCTGCGATTTGCCGCAAACTCCCAGCGCCAGCCGACAACTTACCGAAGAGTTACTTTGGTTCGCCTCATAGGGATGAGACCAACATTAGCGAGGCCTGCCGTGAGACATCAGCCGCATTTCAAATAGCCAGGAGGACGAAAATGGACAGCAACTCAAGCGGAGCTAAGGAAGGCGATGCGACCACCCACAGTGAGTTACTTGCGGCCGTCAAGAGTGATGTCGCAGCCCTGCACGAGAACACGATCAAGGTTATCAAAGACGTAACGGCGAGCAACCGGGTGTGGGACGCAGTGAAAACTGTCCTTCCAATCTTATTGACGACATTTCTCACCTTTCTGATCTGGAACGCTCAAAGCAAGATCCAGGGCAAAGTTGACGATAACAATCGCGTCCTGCAAGCGCGAATGGCGCTAACACAGGATTTCTACAAGATGAAGCTCAACGCGTATGTGGATACCTGTAGGGTGATTGCCGACATGAGCAAGTCGCTGGATTCATATCAAAACAAGGAATTCAACCCTGACATCGGCAAGCAGGCCTCTGACAACGTTGAGGCCGTAGGTAGACTGGGGACGGTGTATGCCCTGTTCCTGAGCGACGACCTCAAAAAGGATCTCGGAAAATTATGGGGCTCAGGAATCAATCGAATGAGCAACAATGACTATGCAATGCAGGAGATCAATACGCAGATTCTAGCCCTGGAGCAGCGCATGAGAAACGATTTAAGGACCGAGGAGCTTGGCTACCTTCCGCCACCACCCAGCCAATGAGGCGGAACTCCTTTTCAAGTCTTCGGACTGCCCTTCCTGCGCGGCGGCGCACTTGGTCGGATCTTCTTCATGAGCGTTAATCGATCCTGCGTGTTCCTTGTGCATACTACTCGCTGAGTCTTCTTGCCATATTCACATGAGAAGCAGGCGCAGCCCTCATTTTCCCCGAGATATTTTACGGGCACTTTGCAGTCATTTGGTTGACCTGAGCACGAGCTTTGAGCGCGGGCTTTGCCGGCGTGTCGCCGAGTGCGACCCGCCGCACTGAAGTTGATAATCAAGCATGCCAGCACAGCCAGAGTTATGGGGGTGAAGGTAAGGACGCGAGTTTTGCTCACACGAGTCACCTTTCGTTTCGGGTGATTGGGACCTTCAATATTCTCCGCCAAGTCCGAGCGCGCCGCAAGCTCCAGAGTCCCGCGAAATCGCGCCTTCAGATCTGCCTACTGATTACTGCCGAGCCGGGAACTTCGAGCGATTGGTCACATTCCTTTGTAATCCGGACCGCCGCCGCCTTCGGGCGTAACCCAGTTGATAATCTGATACGGGTCCATGATGTCGCACGTCTTGCAGTGGACACAGTTTGAGAAATTGATCTGCAAGCGTCGCGTCCCACGGCCGTCGTCAACCATTTCATAAACAGCCGCCGGGCAAAAACGCTGGCAGGGATTCCCGTACTCTTCAGCGCAGCGCGTCGCGCAAATATTCTTGTCGAGCACGTGTAGATGCGCGGGCTGATCTTCGTCGTGCGCAACCGCGGCGTGATAGACGTCCGTGACTTTGTTGAAGGTAAGCGCGCCGTCGAAGCGCAAGTCTTTGTATCGCTGGGCCGAGCCGTCGCCGTGATAGCCGTAGGCGGCAAGCTTCTGCACTGCTTCGTGCCCCGCCTCCTGATGATCGCGATCGAAAATTCCCCAGGCGCGGCCCCCGGTGATGTATTGCAAGCCGGCATTAACCATTCCCAGCCAACGGCCGTGACGAAAACCCGCATGAAAGTTTCGATAGCGCCGCAGCTCTGGTGTGATCCAACTCTCTTTCACCCGCTGCTCGTAACTTTGCAGTTTGCCTGCGGAGAAATCATTGCTCACCAGAGCGTCAAAGATCGTTTCTGCCGCCAGCATGCCGCTCTTGATCGCAGTGTGGATTCCCTTCAAGCGCGCGCCATTCAGGAATCCGGCGCTGTCACCGACGAGCAGCACGCCGTCTGCGTAAAGCTGCGGTACCGCGTGCAGGCCTCCGGTCGCGATCGCCTTCGCGCCATAACGAATCATCTTGCCGCCATTCAGAAGTTTGGCGACGAACGGATGCGTCTTGTATCTCTGAAACTCCGCATGCGGATCGATCAAGGGATCGCGATAGTCGAGACCCGTGACGTAGCCCAGGTTCACAATCCGATTCTGCATTCCGTAAATCCAGCCGCCCCCGTACGTCCATTGGTCGGATGGAAAGCCGAGCGTGTGCGTGACGCGACCAGTTGGATAACGGTCGTCGGGAAGTTCCCAAAGCTCTTTGACGCCGAGACTGTAAATCTGCGGTTCGCATCCCTGATCCAGACCGAGTCGCTGAATCAGCTTCTTCGTCAGCGAGCCGCGCACGCCTTCGCCCAGTACCGTAACCTTTGCAAGCAGATCGACGCCGGGTTCGAAGTTCGGTTTCCGCTTTCCTTCCGCATCAATTCCTTTGTCGCCGGTGCGCACGCCCAGCACGCGATCACTTTCGTCGTAGAGCATCTCCGCCCCGGGAAATTCAGGGAAGATGTTGACGCCGGATTGCTCGCACTGCTCGCCCAGCCAGGCGGTCAGGCGATTGAGTGAGACAATGTAATAGCCGTGATTCTTGAGCGGCGGCGGCGTAATTGGGGCGCGAATCGCGTGCTTTCTCGTCAAATAGAGAAAGTGATCTTCCTTCACCGGCGTTTCGAGCGGCGCGCCCCGCTCGACAAAATCAGGAATCAGCTCAGCCAGTCCGCGCGGATCCATGACCGCGCCGGACAGTATGTGCGCGCCCACCGTCGCGCCCTTTTCGATCACCGCGATTTGAATGTCGCCGAGCGGCTTCCCTTCCCGCTTCCCGTTTGCGACGCCGTGATTGTGATCGCTGACCAGACGCGCGAGATGCAGCGCGCCGCTCAGGTTTGCCGGCCCGGCGCCGACGAACACCACATCCATCTCTAAACTTTCACGTTCCATCAGTCGATCGTCCGCGCTCTCACAGAAAATGAATGGTCGTTCAGTTTCGAGAGTATAACAGACGTGGTGCAAGGTCTGGAACGCTAATGACTGATCCACGAAACCACACGAAAGTGCGGTAGCACGACTGTTTCGTGTGGCTTCGTGGATCGTCTGTTTTGGCAACCGAATCTCTCACCAACAAGAGCGCCGCTAAGCAAACCAAACTTCTCTTGCGCGATCTGTTAAGGTAAACTTGCCGTCCGCTGCTTCAATCAATCATGACTCCGGTTCAGTTAAGAAAGGTATTCGCTGCTTGCGCTGTCGCCACGCTGCTGTTGGCGTCGCTGGCGCTGGCGTTTACAAAAGCGCGTTCGGTGTTTAGCAAGCGCACGGCAGCAGTGACGATCACGCGTTCGGATCAAATGCCGCGCGTGATTTTGTGGGCCTGGGAGCGACCGGTCGATCTGCGTTTCATCAATCCGCGCGAAACTGGCGTAGCCTTCCTCGCCCGCACGATTCAGCTCCGCGCGAGTGAAGTCGTCGTCCGGCCCCGACTGCAACCTTTGGACGTGCCCGAAGGTACAAGAGTCATCGCCGTCGCCCGCGTTGAATCCGATCCACGCACCAGGCCCGACCTTTCCGCTCACCAAAGCGAACAGTTGGCCGCGGCAATCGCGGAAATGGCCCGGCTTCCGACTGTCTCAAACATTCAGATCGATTTTGACGCGACGCGATCTGAACGAACTTTCTATCGTGACGTGATTCTGACAGTGCGGAGGCGTTTGCCGGCTTCGGTGGCTCTATCGATTACCGCGCTTGCTTCCTGGTGCTCTGACGACGACTGGATTTCCGATCTGCCGATTGATGAGGCCGTGCCAATGCTGTTTCGCATGGGTCCCGACAGGCGGCAGATTCGCAATCGAGTGGCGTCCGGCGAAGAGTTCCCGGCCCGGCCCTGCCGAAACAGCTATGGCATTTCAACGGACGAACCGCTCCGGAATCTTTCGGCCGCGAAGCAGCTCTATGTCTTTAACCCGGACGCGTGGACCGAAAGTTCGGTGCGCGCAATTACGGATTCGAGAAAATGATTAATAAACTCTCTTGCCGAGCCCTGATTGCCCTTGCGCTTATCGCATCGACTTCGCTTTTGCTCCCCCAAAGTAGCCAGGCGTGCGGCCCATTCTTTACCGACGCGATTTTCGTTTACACGAAGCATCCTGATTTTCCGCTGGAGCGCTTCGCTAAAGGACAACTGGGCGTGCTGCGGCCAAGCTACGCGCGCTCTTATCTATTTGCTGCTTATCGGAACCTGACTAATGCGGCGTTCAGCGATGCCGAACAAGCGGCGCTGAAGAGTCTCTGGGAAGACCGGCTAAACAATTCCTGGGATTCCAACGACGACGCCTGGATTAAGAAGTGGCTCGACGCGCGCAGCAAAGTCCCAGGGATCAGCGTGCCGTCTCAGCTTCATGCTTACCGCAATCGGGAAAAGCCGCACGAGTACGATACCTATCTCAACTGTCAGCAGGATGCGTTTGAAAAC
>WNFE01005002.1_pt1 | contig 13988 bp, 10 predicted proteins | sample 5400451 | NCBI WGS metagenome assembly WNFE01 (sample SAMN13153344, study PRJNA577476) | soil metagenome | isolation source: 200 cm saprolite under Douglas fir tree site 2 hole 2 | place: USA:California | collected 2015-04-18 | reverse complement strand
AACTCTCCCCGTCGGCTTAGTTCTGTTTCGCCAGGCCATGATAACCGCAATACATCAGACGAGAAGTCTTCGATAACGCACACAGTTGATCCGCCGGAATTTCCCGAAAGCTTGAAGATCAGGAATAGAGAGAATTTCTTTGACGCCCACAACGCGAGCGACTTATCGCCTGATGTGTTTCCCATTGCCGTGTTCATTCTCAGTCAAAGCATTGACGCTTGCATTGTGAGTAGGCAGAACTATTTCTTTTCGCTACTGGCTGCCGCTGCCTTCTTCTGCTCCGCCGGCGCGGCTTCCGTGGTCTCTTCACGCACCGACATCCCGAGCGCGCGCTTTACGTCACACTCGATGCGCTTCATCACTTCTGGATTGTCCTTCAAAGTCTGCTTTGAGTTCTCGCGGCCCTGGCCCAGACGTTCGCCTTTGTACGAAAACCACGCGCCGCTCTTTTCGACAACGCGATTGTTCGAGGCGAGATCCAGCAGATCGCCTTCGCGCGAAATGCCTTCGCCGTACATGATGTCAAACTCGGCCTCGCGGAACGGCGGCGCGACTTTGTTCTTGGCGACTTTCACCTTGGTGCGATTGCCGACTACGCGATCGCCGTCCTTGATCGCACCGATGCGCCGAATGTCCAGACGCAAAGACGAATAGAATTTCAGCGCGCGGCCGCCGGTGGTCGTTTCCGGACTGCCGAACATCACGCCAATTTTTTCGCGAATCTGGTTGATGAAGACAAAGCAGGTGTTCGACTGGGCCACGATCGCCGTCAGCTTGCGCAGCGCCTGTGACATCAGACGCGCCTGTAAACCCGGCAGCGAGTCACCCATCTCGCCGTCGAGTTCCGCGCGCGGCACCAGTGCGGCGACTGAGTCCACGACGATCACGTCCACGCCATTCGATCGCACCAAAGCTTCGGCGATCTCCAGCGCTTGCTCGCCCGAATCAGGCTGCGAAATCAGCATGTCGTCGATCTTCACGCCAAGCTTCGCCGCATAGTCGGCGTCCATCGCGTGTTCCGCGTCGATGTAAGCGGCCACCCCGCCGGCGAGTTGGGCCTGCGCGACGATGTGCATGGCGAGGGTGGATTTGCCGGAACTCTCCGGGCCGTAAATCTCGACGATGCGACCGCGCGGCACGCCGCCAATCCCGATCGCCGCATCCAGCGACAAAGAAGTCGTGGATATCGCCGGGATGTCGGAAATCTCGCGCTCGCCTAAGCGCATGATCGATCCCTTGCCAAATCTCTTTTCAATGTTGAGCAGCGCGGCTTCGATGGCCCGGCTGCGGTCTGCAAAACGATCTTCAGGCATGACTGGCATCTCTTTCTTCTGCTCCTCTTCGTTGGATTAAGTTGTGTCCCGGAATCTCCCACTGAAGGGCGAGGATAACACAACTCAAGCAAGAATGGAACAGTATTGCACACATGAAACGCGAGAATTTCCGGAGGGTTTCGATCAGTGTTCCTAGTATCACGCGCCTCGGCAGCCCTCTCTGCGCAACCCAACTATTTCGTGGGGTGAGACGACGCGTCAGTCATTGCTCGGGCGATGACGGGTAAGAATACTCTAAGAAGCTGACTCCGTCGATGGGTTTTATTGAGTCTGAAAAGCTTAACTTTACAAAGCTGGTTAGCGGCTGTAGCCACGATCCGGCCTTGCCCAAAAAGTCGATCCAATCTGGAACGAGCCGGTTAGTACTGGGAACGCGGGCGCCCTCGCCCGCTGTGAGCGCGAAGCGCGAAACAGCTACCGCGTCAAGGAGCTTGGGATTGAGCGTGCTGCGCACGCTGTGCGGGCGAGGGCGCCCGCGCTCCCAGTATTGAGCTTGTCTCTTCCTGCCACACTAGTTTTTGATCGAGGCCGCCATAGTCCTAAACGCCGCCTGGTCCGATGGTTATTCCGAAATCAATTCTCTCGCAAACCGGCCGACCCTGGACACTGCCTCGGCCGCTGACTGAGCTTTCTCGATCTCGCCAACGATTGCCGACCCGACGACGGCCGCATCGGCGTACCGCCAGACATCTGCAACCTGATCCGGTTTGGAAATGCCAAAGCCGACCGCAACCGGCAAATCGGAAAACTTACGCACGCGACTCACGAGTTTCTCGGATTCAACACTCATCTCTGCGCGCGCGCCGGTGACGCCCGTGCGCGAGACGGCATAGATGAAGCCGCTGGCCCGTTCTGCCACCATGCGCAAACGCTCATCCGTTGAAGTCGGCGCGACCAGAAAGATCAAATCAATCTCATGCGCGCGCAACATCGCGGCAAACCTGCCCGCTTCCTCCGGCGCCAGGTCGGTGACGAGAATCCCGTCGACGCCGGCGTGTTCCGCTTCGCGCGCCAACTTCTCAAGTCCAAATTGGAGCAGCGGGTTGAAATAACTGAACAGAACGGTCGGAACACGGGTTTGTTTCCGCGCTTCGGCGATTGTTTGCAAGATCTCGGTGAGGCCGAAGCCTTGACGCAGCGCGCGTTCGGAAGCCCGCTGAATCACCGGCCCGTCGGCCATCGGATCGCTGAACGGCACGCCGAGTTCGATCACCGTCGCGGCGCGCGCCAGTTCGACGATCAACTCGCGCGTGGTTTCCAGATTGGGATCGCCGGCCGTGATGAAGGGAATGAAGCCCTTCTTCCCATCCTGTCTTAAGCGAGCGAAGGTTTCAGCAATGCGACTCACAACAAATTCACCACAGAGGACACAGAGAAAACCGAGAAACCATCACTAACAATGGTCTTTCCGCTGATTCCCTGTGAACCTCTGTGTCCTCTGTGGTTCATTTATTCGCAGAGCCGACTTGCTCGCGAACGGTATCGATATCCTTGTCGCCGCGGCCCGATAGATTGATGATTAGGACCTGTTCGCTCTTCATCTCGCGCGCAACTTTCAAAGCATGCGCAACGGCGTGGGCGGATTCCAACGCCGGAATGATTCCTTCCAACTTCGACAGCATTTGAAAAGCGCCCAGTGCCTCGTCGTCGGACACTGAAGTGTATTCCACGCGGCCACTGTCGTGAAGAAAAGCATGCTCCGGACCGATCGACGGATAATCAAGTCCCGCGGAAATTGAATGCGTCGTCGCAATCTGTCCGCGCTCGTCCTGCAGGACATAACTCATCGTGCCCTGCAAAACTCCAGGACGACCACCGCCCGCGGTGTTGAATCGCGCCGCGTGCTGGCCTAACTCGCTGCCGGTACCACCGGCTTCGACGCCAATCATGCGCACCTGTTCATCAGCCAGAAACGAATGGAACATGCCGATGGAATTCGAACCGCCGCCCACGCAGGCAATCAAACAGTCCGGCAAGCCGCCTTCCTTTTCCACAATCTGCGCGCGGGTTTCGCGGCCAATCACGCTTTGAAAATCGCGCACCATCAGCGGATATGGATGCGGACCGAGCGCGCTGCCAAGCAGATAATAAGTGTCCGAAACATTCGTCACCCAATCGCGCAGCGCTTCGTTGATCGCGTCTTTCAAAGTGCGCGAGCCGGCATCAACTTCGCGCACTTCCCCGCCGAGCAGTTGCATGCGAAAGACATTCAGCGCCTGCCGTCTCATATCTTCCGAGCCCATGTACACGACACACTGCAACCCGAACAGCGCGCACACGGTCGCCGTCGCCACGCCATGCTGACCGGCGCCCGTCTCGGCGATGATGCGCCTTTTGCCCATGCGCCGCGCCAGCAGAATCTGTCCCAGTGTGTTGTTGATTTTATGAGCGCCCGTGTGCAGCAGATCTTCGCGCTTGAGATAGATGCGCGCGCCGCCCGCGTGTTCAGTCAAACGTCGGGCTTCGAAAAGCGGAGTCGGACGTCCCGCGTAATCTTTCAAGAGTCCATCGAGTTCCTTTTGAAAAGTCTCATCTGCGCGCGCGGTTTCGTACGCCGCCGTTAACTCTTCGAGCGGCGCCATCAAAGTCTCTGGCACGAAGCGGCCGCCGTAGAGGCCCCAGTGACCGAGCGCATCAGGTTGGGTGGTTGGTTTCACGGTTCAGAGTTCAAGCTTTAGTTAACCTTATGCGTCGAGCGCACGCGGCCGGGCGATTGCTCGCCGCGACTGTCGTCAGCCACGGCGCGATTCTCGCGCCGGTAAATCGTCACGCGATTTCCATCCGTCGATCCCTGCTCGGCGTCTTCGACGTGCGCCGGGTTCCCTTTCAGGATCGCGATCTCGTCAGCGGTCGTGTACTGGCACCAATCTCCGGTGCCGCGTTTGTTCGGCTGGGTGAGCACTACGTTGCGCTGCGCGACCGTGCGCTCGACTTCGTTCCCTTCTTTTTGCAGGTAGACGTCTGCGACCTCGCTCGTCATGCGATCAGTTCCCTGCTTAATGTCCACATTCGTTTCGTAATGCAGCAGCCGCTCCGGATCTGAGTAACGCATGAACTCAGCCGTCGCAAACACCGGAACGACCACAGTCGAGTTTCCATTCTTTTGCCTGGCCTGATAAAGGGCGCTTTGCACGTGGCCGCGTGATTCCATGCGCTTCTGTTCGCGAAACAAAGTAATCGTGTCGCCGCGCACAAAGTTGTCGTCCTGCCACATGCGCGAGTTGCCGGAGTAAGTTGCGACGCCGGAATCGTGATTCACTTCAGCGCGATCGCCGAGAATGTAAACCGGGCTTTTGACTTTCCGAAACGGCGCCGCGCCGTTTGTCTGCTCCTGGCTGTAATAAGTTGTCTGCACTTTGCCGCGCGCAAACGAAATGTCCGTCGCGGTGTTCGAATCGATCTCGATCGCCCTGGTGCGCGCGCGCGAATCCCAGACTGTCGGCTCGCCGCCGCGCAGGCGCACGGTTTCATCAGACGCCGTGTAGCTTCCGTTCGCAGCCACGCCGTTCTTGTCTTTTTGGCTGAACTTCACGTCGCCCTGGGCGTCGATCTTTTCGGGATCTTGCGTCTCGCGCGAAAAGACGGCGGTCATGTTTTGAGAAGTGATCGTCCGCGTGGATCGATTTGGGTTTTCAATCATCGCATCGATCACCGCCCTGGCGCCGCCCGTGGCCGTGCAGTTGCGCGCCAGGTTTCCACTCTCGAAAAACTCACAGTCAAAGCGCGGAGCGGTCAGTGTCTTTTTGTCGGCTTTAGCAGTCTTTTGCACCGGCTCGACGTACAGCTCGGCGTTGCCGACGGCTTCGGCCTTTTCCAAATCTTTGCCGGTTCCCCGCCAGGTCATCTTGATCACATCCGCCGTCAGGCGTTTGCTGGCCGCGCGCGGATCGGCGGCGCGCGACTTTGGCGCGGAAAGGTTTACGACCGAGCGTCCCTCGGCGCGCATTTCTTTCAAGAGACTGCGTTCGCCCTGCGCCTGGAAATCCAGATTCAGTCCCGTCGCGCCGTTAAGTTGCATTTCAGAATCCGCGTTGAGCGTTTGCGCGCGCACGTCGCGCGAGGCATAGGCGCGCTGCAAGCGCTGATCGGCGTCCAGGAAGAAATCCATGTCGACGGAATGCGCTTCGGCCGCATGCCCTTCGTCCATCGAACGCAGATAAGAGTTGCCGCGCACTTCGATCTTCTGCAACTGCGCCTTCGCGGTAACATTCGCCGGAGAGTTGTCGCGCACTTCTGTCTTCGGCAATTTTCTTTCGAGAAGAATCGCCGTCAGGGTGTCGCCACTCATCACGTCGCGATCCTGCTCGGCGGTCGCGCCCCCGGAAAAAGTTATGCGCATCGAAGCCTGTTCAAACACGGCTTGCGGCGCATGAATCACGACCGGCAGCGCGCGCGAGCCGGTCAACTTTTTCGCCGGCTTCGCATCTTTCGCGTTTGCGTCTGCCGCTTTCGCATTCTTCAGCGCGTCGGGTGTGACCGTGACTTCGACTTCGCTGCGCAACTCCAAACGCTTGTTCTTGTCGTCGACCATCGCCCCGGTCGCTCGGCCCGAAACATTTTCGCGTTCGAACGTGACCGGCTGCGATGTTTCGGCCACTTCGGAATCCTGGTAATACAGGATGGATTCAGTTTTTACTTTCAACGCGTCGTGCGTTTCGACCTGCACGTTGCCGTCGAATTTAATCAGTCCGTTCTGCTGATCATAAAGCGAGCGGCTCGAAGTAATCTGATCGGGCTTGTCGCCCGTGGGCGGAAAGATTTGCAGGTTGACGTCTTCCAGTTCGTGATGACCGTCGGCATAGGTAACGTCGCGCGCGGCGCGCAACCACAGATAAAGACGATCGTTTTTGGTGACGCGCTGTTCGTAGCCGTTAATGATGCCGGTAATTTCTTTGGAGAGCGCGGTACCTTCGGACTTCATGCGAAAAGGCGTGTTGTGGCGCATCTTGTAATAGGACACGCCGACAAAAATCCCTCCGGCAATCAACAGAAACAGTGCCAGCGCGCGCGCCAACGCGGGAACACGGGCGCGCAAGTCAACTGCGCTGATTCTTTTTCGTCGGACTACTTGCATGAATTTCCTAAGTAGGATCAGTCACAGAAACACAGAGGCGCAGAGAGAAAGCAAGTAGGAACCACGGATGAACGCGGATAGACACAGATCGAAACTGCTTAGCTCCCATCCGTGGAAATCTGTGTTTATCTGAGGCCAATGCTTTCTCTTTCTCTCCGGTCTCTGTGCCTAAATCTGCATATCACGAACGTTCAACTGCAATCTAATCTGGTTATTCCAGCGATTCACTTCCAACTCATACGCGAGATCGATGCGTTGATTGGCGCGCGGCACCTGCTCGTTCTCTTCCAGGCCGCGCCACCAGATTGCCTCAAGCGGGCGATTGTCTTCCCCCGCAACGCGCAACTTCAGATGCTGTTCCTTAATTATCTGGGGCTCGCTCATCACCCGAAAACCGCGAGTTACAAATACTGGCCGCGGATTCCCGGCGCCAAACGGTTCCAGCGCGCCCAATTCCTGCGACAATTGAAACGACAGCTCGCGCGGCTGCACCTCGGCATCAATGTTCAAAGTCGGAACCAGGTCTTGTTCAGTCAAGCACGACGCCGCATGTTCGTTCAAGCGCCGGCGAAACTCCGGGATTTGTCCGCGCCGAATAGACAAGCCGGCTGCGTGCGAATGTCCGCCGAACTTTTCCAGCAAATCGCGGCACGCCGTCAAGCCATCGAACAGATGATAAGCCTCGATACTGCGCGCTGAGCCGTGCCCGAGATCGCCATCCAGCGAGATGACGACGCAAGGACGATTCAGTCGTTCGGCGATCTTCGAAGCCGCCAGGCCAATCACGCCGCGATGCCAGCCGTCGCCGGCGATGACTGCGGCATGCGTCTGCGACTCGCGCTCGGAGCCTCCTTCAAATTCTTCGATCGCCCGATTGAAGATTTCGCGCTGCGCTTCTTTGCGTTCGCGGTTGCGCGTGTCCAGGTGCTCCGCGAGATGCCGCGCTTCCTCTTTGCTCTGGGCGCCGAACAATTCGACGACGGCGCGCGCCGCATCCATGCGGCCTGCGGCGTTGATTCTGGGCCCGATGCGAAAGCCCAGGTCGTAGGCGGTCATCTCGCTGTCTTCGCCGCAACCGGCGATTTCGATCAACGCGCGCAGACCGGGATTCACTGCGCGCGGCAGATCCGCAAGACCCAGGGTGACGATGGCGCGATTTTCGCCGACAAGTTTTGCGACATCGGCCACCGTGCCGATAGCGACCATCTTGAGAAACCCGGGCACTTGCGCTTCGCGGCCGCGCTCACGAAACAGAGCATGAATTAGTTTGAAGGCGACGCCGACGCCGGCGAGATTCTTGTCGGGATAATCGCAACCATGTTGATTCGGATTCAGCACGGCGAGCGCGGGCGGCGCACTACGGTCCGCATCCGGCAAATGATGATCGGTGACGATGACGTCCAGGCCCTTCGCGCGCGCCCAGTGCAAAGGCTCGTGCGCGGTGATCCCGCAATCGACGCTGACGACCAGCTTGTAGCCCTCGCCGAAAGCTTTCTCCAGCGCGTCCTGGCGAATGCCGTAGCCTTCGGTAAAGCGATGCGGCACGTGATAGCCGGCCGTCGCTCCCAACATTCGCAGTGCACGCAAAAGCACCGCCGTGCCCGTCGTGCCATCGACGTCGTAGTCGCCGTAAATCAGAATCGGCTCCTGATTGTCGATCGCCTGGAGCAGGCGCTTCACCGCGTCGGTCATGCCGCGCATCAGGAATGGATCGTGAAGTTGATCGAGAGACGGTTTGAGGAAAGCTTGCGCGGAATCAACATCCTGGTGGCCGCGAGCAATCAGTAACGCCGCGACAATCGTTGAGACACCAAGAGCTTCCGCAAGTGTTGAGGCTTGAGCTTGATCAGATGGCCGAACCATCCAGCGCCTGGCGACCCGATGAGATGGACGAGTTGATTGAGACTTGCGAGAGGCGGCGGGGGCTTGACCGGATTCTTCGTTCATCCTTCATCCTTGCCTGGCAAACCAGCCATTCGTGCTTACCAGCTTGACGCCGATGTGACGACGGCCGTCGCTTTCGTCAATCCAGACACCGTTGACGTCGGCTTCGAATTTGCCGCCAAATGGCGGGGTCAGCAGAATGCGCGCGCCCAACGCGACTTCTTCATCAATCACGATCGTCGCTCCGGTCCGGCTGACCTTTATAGCCGACGCTTTAACCTTAAACGGCTTGCCGCCGGCCGTCTCGCCTTCTACGACCAGCCAGAAATTTACCGGCACGCGCGGACTGCGCGGCGGCCTGGATTCCGGAGCGCCTGGCCTGCTCCCACCTTTCATCTGACAGTCCTCACAAATCTCGGAACAAAAGAGGAAAGGGGCCGAAAACAGTTTAGCTGAAGTGCGAGTGGTTGTCAGTGATTCGCGAACTCGAGTTAGCGTCCTGTTGATAAGTGGTGTTCAGAGTACCGACTTTAGTCGGGTTTTTGTAAGCCGAGAAAAGACCCAACTAAAGTTGGTACTCTATACGCCGTCAAATCAGACACAGCCGATCTGGACGCTCATAACGCCGCGAGGCGGCCGCTGAATAGCAGGACGAGAATCGCGCCGCCCACCAGCAAACGATAGCCGATGAAGACGCCGGTCGTGTGCGTCCGCAGATAACGCAGCAGGAACCAGATCGATGCATAGCCCACGATACCCGAAACGATCGTGCCGACTGCCAGGGTCGTAAGGCTGTCGTGCGGCAGGATGCGCAGCGCCTGTTTCAATTCGAGCAGCCCGCTGGCCGCCACCGCCGGAATGGAAAGTAGAAACGAAAAGCGCGCGGCGGTTTCTCGCGTCTCTCCCGCAAACAGACCGGCCATGATGGTTGAGCCCGAACGGCTCGAGCCCGGAATCAGGGCGAGCACTTGCGCAAATCCAACCGCCAGAGCGTCCTTGAGTCCCAGATCCTGCATGCGCCTTCGCTGCCGGCCGACGAATTCGGCGATCGTCAGCAGCAATGCGACCACGATCATCATCGTGGCGATCACCCACAAATTCTTCGTAAACGCGCCCTCGATCTGTTTCCTGAACAGCAGTCCCACAGCGGCGACCGGAATCGAGCCGATGATTACCAGCCATCCGAGCCACGCGTCGTGCGACAGCCGCGCGGCGCCGGTAGGCGGGGCACTAGCCCGACCCGGGGTCCCCAGCGGAGCAGCTCCGCTGGGGTGGGGGCGGTCAGGGAGGGCTCGTTTTCCCGTCAGCAACGCCAAATGATCGCGAATGAACGCGCTCGTGATGTTCCAGATGTCGCCGGCAAAATAGATGAAGACCGCGATCAGCGTGCCGAGCTGAACTACGGCGATTGACGCCGTCAACTGTTCCGGAGTCAGCGCGAGTTTCATCACTCGACCCGCGATCACCAGGTGCGCAGTTGAGCTGACTGGAATGAATTCAGTCAAACCTTGAACAATGCCGAGGATGATTGCCTGAAGAAGAGTCATTTCTGATTTGTGATTTTAGATTTGGAATTGTGGATTTGAAATCTTAGACCGTTTGTTGCTCTTGGCTCCTAGCTCTTAGCTCTTGGCGCCTTACTCCCGAAACGAATTCCTTCTCGAAATCCAATCGTACAGGAAATTCGGCATCAACATCCCGGCGCGCACGATCGTGGCCAGCGGCCACGGGAACGCATACGACTTTTTGCGCTTCTCAATCGCGCGGATCATCTTCCGGGCAGCGTCATCAACCTCCAGAAGAAATGGCAACTTCGCCTGACGGCCGGCCGTCAGAGGAGTCTTGATAAATCCGGGATGAATGATGGTTACATCGATTCCCTGTGGCTGCAAATCGAGCCGCAGACTTTCGAACAGAGATGAAACGGCAGCTTTGCTGGCACAATAGGCCGCTGATTTTGGCAAGCCGCGGTACGCTGCCAGGCTTGAAATTACGGCGAGCTGGCCGTGGCCGCGCTCGGTCATCTGTGGAATTACGGCGGTCACAGAGTTGACCACGCCCATCACATTTACGCTGAAAACCCTGGCGACGCCTTCGGGTTCAAGCTTGCCGGCGGCGGTCGTGGCGCCCACACCCGCGTTGGCAATCAGTAAATCGATCGGGCCGAATTCGTTTCGCAATGCGCCCACGGCAGAGCGCACCGCGTTCGCATCAGTTACGTCGGCCGGCAGCGCGGACGCTTTTCCGCCGTGCGCCTCGATCTCTCTGACGACTTCCTGCAGAAGATCTTCGCGCCGCGCCAGCAAACCAACCGCCGCGCCCCGCCGCGCCAACTCCAGGGCCAGCGCGCGCCCGATGCCCGACGACGCGCCCGTGATGAGAACGACTTTGTTGGACCAATCGATCAAAGTTTCAAGTTTCAGGTTTCAAGTTGAGAATCGACCTTCTTGAACTTCGTCCCCTTCTGCCACGCATCTATTTGCTCAAAAGTCTTGAAAGTTGCCATGGTTCACCTCGCGAGAGAAAGATGATCAAGCTTTTTTTTGACTTGAAACTTGAAACCTGAAACTTGAAACTATACTTGCTGTATGACTGGAACAATTACCGGCTTCGCGCCGGTCTCTTTTTGAATGAACCGCTTCAGCTCAACGCGCACATGCTCTTTCAGCAACGATTCATCGTCGAGCATTTTTCTCGACGCGCCCGCCAGCGCCGCAGTCACGACCCGCTGCGCATCTTTCAACAAATGTTTCGAGCCATTACCTGCAACCTGAGACTTGGGACCTGCAACTGCAGCACCGTTGGGTGATTCAAATCCGCGAACGCCCTGGGCGACAAACTGTGGCGTTGATTGCAGTTCGCCGGTCTTGCTATTGATGCTGACGATCAGAGTGATCATGCCTTCGTAAGCCATCTTCTTGCGTTCGCGCACGGTCTCGAATTCAATCTCTTCAAATCCTGAGTCGTCGATGAACGTCCGCTTGATCTCGCGCCGGCCGACTACCGACGCGCGCTCGCCGTCGAGTTCCAGCACGTCGCCGTTCTCGATCAAAATGATGTTCTCTTCCGTATAGCCGAGATGGTTCTTCACGAATTCTTTGTGACGGAACAGCATGCGATATTCTCCGTGAATCGGCACGACGAACTTTGGCCGCACGGCTTCGGTCATGATGCGTATGTCTTCTTGTGAAGCGTGACCGCTGACATGAATCAAACGGCGCTTCTCTTCGATGATATTCGCGCCCTTTTTGTAGATAAAACCGATGAGCTTGGAGATGGCGCGCTCGTTGCCGGGGATGATACGCGCCGAGAGCACGACCGTGTCGCCCTCTTCGATCGTCAAGCCCTTGTACACCTGCGTGGCCATCTGATAGAGCGCCGCGCGCGGCTCAGCCTGCGAACCCGTCACCAGAAAAACGATCTCGTTATCGTCGAGATGCTTTGTCTCTTTAACTCCCACCAGCAACCCATCGTGGATATCGAGATAGCCAAGCCTTTCGGCGATCTCGACGTTCTTTTGCATCGAGCGCCCGAGCACGCAGACTCTGCGATTGAACTGCTGCGCGACGTCAAAAACGATTTGCAGACGATGAATCGAGGAAGCGAACGCCGCGACGATGATGCGGCCTTTGGCTTCGGCAAAGATCTCTTCGAAAGCCGGAATCACCGCGCGTTCGGATGGCGTGCGGCCGGGCACCGTCGCGTTGGTGGAATCGGAAAGCAGCGCCAGCACGCCTTCCTGCCCGTAACGTCGCAGGGTTCTTAAATCAATCGCTTCGCCGATTACCGGGGTTTCGTCAACCTTATAATCGCCGGTGTGAATGATCGTGCCGACCGGTGTCTTGATTGCCAGCGAGAAACAATCAATCAGCGAATGCGACGCGCGAATGAATTCGATAGTGAACGACCCGATCGTGACGACGTCGCGCGGCTCGACGCGGTGCAGCATCACATCGCCGAGCATGCCGTGCTCGTCGAGCTTGTATTCCGCCAAACCGAGTGTGAACCGCGACGCGTAAACCGGCACATTGAATTTTTTCAGGATATAAGGCAGCGCGCCGAGGTGATCTTCGTGGCCGTGCGTCAGGATGATCGCCGTGATGTCGTTGCGAAATTCTTCGAGGATTTCGAAATCGGGAATGGAAATATCGACGCCATAGACGCTCTCTTCCGGAAAGCCCATGCCCGCATCGACGACGATCATCTCGTCGCCAAAACGCAACAGCGTACAATTCATCCCAAACTCGCCGATGCCGCCGAGGGGAATGATTTCTAGGACGTTAGACATATCAACGAAAAACAGTGATCACGATCAATCTGGCAGTATAGCATGCGGACATCGGCGCGCGGGCGTTCAGTCCAGCGTGGGTCGGGTCTTAGTTGATCTCGGGTCCTTTCCCGCCCCGACGAGAACGATCCACGAAATCATACGAACCCACACAACCAGTTCAGCTTCGTGTGTTTTCGTGGATCGTATTCGTTGAGAGCGGTTCTGCTACAATTTCACGACGAAGATGAAACGTAAGCTGCCAATATTACTCTCACTGTCCCTGTGCTCCGCCTTTGCCGCTTTCGCCCAATCCTCCGAATTCAATGAACCGTGGAAGAACCCGAAGATTGCCATCGCGATCGATCCGTTTGAGAAAAACGAAATTGATTGGGACCTGCTCGCGACCGACCCGCGTGTGGTGGCCATCATTCACCGCGCGACCATAGGAGATCGGGCTGACCTCAAATACGCCGAACGACGGGATGAAGCGAAGAAGCGCGGCTACAAATGGGGCGCTTACCATTTGGGAAAGCCCGGTGATCCGATCAAGCAGGCCGACTTTTTCTTGGAAACCGTCAAGCCGGGCAAAAATGATCTGCTCGCTCTCGATCTGGAAAGCCCGGACGCGACGAAGCACATGAGTTTCGACGAGGCGCGCACTTTCATCAAACGGATCAAGGAAAGGACCGGACGCTACCCCTTGATCTATGCGAACAACCTTGTGACGAAAGCAATCTCAGAGCAGTACGGCGCGGACAAAGTCTTTGCGAAGACGCATCTGTGGTATGCACGCTTTAAGCGCAACGTCACGGACTTTCCCGAAGGCACCTGGAAGACCTACACGCTTTGGCAATTCTCCAGTGAACTGAATTGCGATGCGGCGAATCGGCCTGCGTGCCTGTACACGGTTCCGGGCACCGCATTCGACATGGATGTGGATGTGTACAACGGGACGATTGAAGAGCTGAGAAAGAAATGGCCGCTCGATCGAATTCTGAATAAGGAGCCCGACCCTTAGAGGAGCTCGCCAACGCCAGTCGCCTCATGTGACCCTTTCGGGGAGTGCTTCTCCAGCCCGATTCATCGGGCTTTCCCGCAGGGGCGGGGTCCCCGCGCGGGCAGCCCGCGTGGGGTGCCGGTTACTAGACCAGCCGTTTTACGGCTGGAGCCGCGATGCCAATTTGAAAACGTCAGCCCGATTCATCGGGCTTGTTTCGAAACCCTTAGAATGAAGTTTCTGTTTGAGTAAGCACGCTGAAGCGCGCTGGTTGAAACCACGCCGCACCTGACCAGCGCTAAAGCGCTGGCCTGGTAACCCTGCGGGAAAGCCGCGTGAACGCGGTTGTACGGCGCACCTTTATGTTGTAACACCAACTACTGTCGCGGATCGTCATCCGCCACGCGATACTTTTCCTTTTAGAACTAC
>WNFE01002327.1_pt1 | contig 13988 bp, 11 predicted proteins | sample 5400451 | NCBI WGS metagenome assembly WNFE01 (sample SAMN13153344, study PRJNA577476) | soil metagenome | isolation source: 200 cm saprolite under Douglas fir tree site 2 hole 2 | place: USA:California | collected 2015-04-18 | reverse complement strand
CGTGCAAGATCAACTCAATCCCCTCGTGGAGCAATTCCCTGGATGGGGTCGTACATACACCTGTTTCTCTGCTGGGGATGCAAAGATCGCGCTGCTTCACTCTCCGAAGTGTACGAGGCAGCAACCACGACGGAATGCGTTAGAGGCGTCTACTGTGAAAGCATTAACTGCGGCGCTTTGTTCCACCCAGGTGAGTCTCATACCAGCGAGCGATCTCGCCCAGTGGAAAAAAGACGGTCACATCTATGCACACTACCTGATCTCTCTGTTGTGTGCTGTGACAGAGTCACTCCAAAAGGAACGAACATGAAGCGCGTGGTCTTGATCACTGGAGCAGAACACTATGATGCAGCCTCTCAGACGTCGCGTGAACCCGATGATGAGGTGCTGCGACAGGCGTTGCTGGAGAGGGGCATAGACGTGCAGGTAGCTGTGTGGAATGACCTGACCATCGACTGGAAACACATGGCCTATGGAGCCATCGTTGTGATCCGCTCGTGTTGGGATTATCACCGTGACCGGGAAGGCTTTCTTGCCTGGTCTGAACGCATAGCGAGGATGACCACGCTGCTCAATCCGGTGGAAGTCGTGCGCTGGAATACCCATAAGCGCTACCTACACGTACTGGCGCGACACGGCATACCCACTATTCCAACGATCTGGCTGCCACGAGGCACATCTCTGGTCCTCGCGGATCTCCTTGCTGAGCGAAGGTGGTCGTCTGCTGTCATCAAGCCGGCGATATCGACGAATGCCTATGCAACGCTCCTCGTCGATGCGGCATCGCTCTCTGCTGGCGAGGCACAGGCACGTCTCAATACCTGGGCATTGGAGCGCGAAATGATGATTCAGCCCTATCTCGATGCCGTGAGGGGGGTTGGTGAACACTCGCTGGTGTTCATCGCCGGAGAGCAGACGCATGCATTTCGCAAGCGAGCCGTGTTGTGCGGTGAGGCTGACAGTTTGGGAGAGCATCCGATCATCCCTACGAATCGGGAGGTTCACCTTGCGCAGAAGATTCTGCGGATTGCAGCGAAACTCCTTGGCATGTACAGCTATTCGTCCTTCCTCTTCGCACGGGTGGATCTCATCGACGATTCCGGAACGCTACGCCTGATGGAACTGGAGCTGGTCGAGCCTCGACTCCGTCTCGCTGATGCGTCACGAGGCAAAGAACGACTGGTGGCTGCGCTAGCTGCCCACGGTGTTGCTTCTCGTAGACAGCTTCTCCCATTAGCATCTTGAGAACGGCAAGGATTAAAGATCTCTGTTAAACTAGTAATTCCCTATTAAGAGAAAGGATAGATAAAGATGCTTCAAGTAGCATGCACAACTGTTGAATTGCGTGAACTGCCTTCTTGTGAGAGCATCATCTCTCCTCACCAAACCATTGCTACTCCAGTTGGACCAATTTACCTCCGGCATCGTTGTTCCTCATCGCTTGTCGAAAGCCTGAGAGTCGACCGTGGGCTGTGTGCCTTTGCTCGTCTGCCTGAGCGTGAACATGCCCTGCTCCTCGGCCTGGCGCGGCGTTCCGATTCCCGGCTCGCCCTGGCCTATACTCCTGCTGGAGAGATCGTTGGACAGGTCACGCTCACTCCCGCCGATGCCTGGTGGGAAGGGCTTGCGAACACCTACGAGATCGCTGTCGAGGCCAGTTCAGGCTGGCGCAAGCTCGGCATTGCGCGCCAGTTACTGGCGCTGGTCTTCGCACAGGAAGCTTTGGAGCGTCACATTATCCTGGGCATGGGTCTCTCCTGGCACTGGGATACAGAAGGGTTGGGAATCAACCGGTTTCGTTACCGTGAACTGGTCAAACAGCTCTTCGCGCCTTATGACTTCGTCGAGTACCTGACCTCGGAGGCCAATATCCGCATGGATCCCGCGAACATCCTGCTGGTACGCCTTGGCCGCGATGTGGACCAGGAGACGCTCAACCACTTTTTCCATCGCCTGCTCCAGTCTGACACCCTGCCAGGATTATAGACAAGAAAGAGAATCAAACATGGCATGTGCCAAAAAGTCGCTGATCGATGGTGTGCGGATTATGCGGTTTAGGCAAGGTTCAATTTGAGACTGTTCAAACTTGACAGTTTGAACAGTCTCAAATTAATTCCTCGCCCCATCGGAAGCGGTTCGGCGACTATTGAGCTATGTGAAACTGTCAAGTGCATTTGAACCATGCCTTAACAAATTCTTGAAGTCCTAGTCTTCTGTAGCCACTAGACTGCAATCACTTCACTCTCTGCACCCCACGCATTCCTCTTCCTCATCCTGCCACATCTACACATTGGTGCCCGGTCCTGCTCGGCATGTCGTCATGAACGCCTGCGTCAACGAGCCAGGGACCGTGTACGCTATAAATTTGTCTTCAATCGTTTTGCTAGCGATGAACCGGACTGAGTGTGACTTCTTCTGAGCAGATCAACGAACGGATGCGGTATAATAGAGCGCGAAAAGTTCCCGCAGGCAGCGTTGGAATCTGCAAGAACGACTCGAGCAACCCTTCATCGATGACTGGTGACAACCAGGGGAAGTCAGCCATGCAGGACAAGATATACGTCCTCCCTCTGAGGAAAGCCGATGAGCCTGGACGCGTTTCAAGGCATAACTTGCCCGTGCCACTCACCCCGTTGATTGGGCGCGAGCAGGAGGTAGTGGCGGCCTGTGCCTTCTTGCGCCGCCCGCAGGTCCGCTTGCTGACCTTCACCGGGACAGGCGGTGTGGGCAAAACACGCCTGGCTCTCGCGGTGGTGACTGAGCTGCTCGATGACTTCACCGATGGTGTTTGCTTCGTCTCGCTTGCCCCCATCAGCGATCCCACCCTGGTGCTTCCTACCATGGCCCGGGCACTTGACCTCAAGGAGATGAGCGAGCAACCGCTGTCAGATCTGCTGAAGGCCTTTCTGCGCGATAAGCATCTCCTGCTGTTGCTCGACAACTTCGAGCAGGTCGTCGCAGCAGCTCCCGTGCTGACTGACCTGCTAGCAGCCTGCCCTGAACTGAAGATCCTGGTGACGAGCCGGGCCACGCTGCGCATCACTGGTGAGCACGAGTTCTCGGTTCCTCCACTGGCCGTACCTGATCTCAAGCATCTTCCCGAACTTGAAACCCTCTCCCAGTATGCAGCAATTGCACTCTTCATGCAGCGCGCACAAGCAATCAACCCCAACTTCCAGCTGACGAAGGCCAATGCGCCTGCTCTTGTAGAGATTTGTGCCCGCCTGGATGGGCTACCGCTGGCAATCGAGCTGGCGGCAGCCCGCATCAAACTGCTGCCGCCCAAGGCCTTGCTGGCGCGCTTAGGCCAGCGGTTAGTGCTCTTGACGAGCGGGGCACGGGATGCACCAGCGCGCTCCAGTGGAGCTACAACCTGCTTACTGCGGATGAGCAACAACTCTTCCGGCGCATCTCCGTGTTCGTGGGTGGCTGCACCCTCGAGGCTGCCGAAGCCGTGTGCCAGACGGATGGCGAACAGGCCTCCTCTGTGCTTGAAGGAGTCGCGTCCCTCCTCGACAAGAGTTTGCTGCAACAGACTGAACAAGAGGGTGAGGAGCCACGCCTCGTCATGCTGGAAACAATCCGCGAGTACGGCTTGGAGGCTCTCGAGGCGTCTGGGGAGATGGAGGCGACCCGGCAGGCGCATGCCCTGTACTACCTGCGGCTTGCGGAGCAGGCGGAGCCAGAACTCAGAGGCCCACAGCAAGCCGTGTGGCTGGAGCGATTGGAGCGGGAGCATGACAACCTGCGGGCGGCGATGCAGTGGTCATTAGAGCGCGGGGAAGCTGGACACAGCATGGAGACGGCCTTGCGCTTAGGCGGAGCACTATCCCTGTTACGTCTGTGGCTGGTGCGTGGTCCCCTCAGTGAGGGGCGGAGCTTTCTGGAGCGGGCACTGGCGAGAAGCGAGGGAGTTGCAGTAACCGTACGCGCGAAGGCACTAGAGGCTGCTGCAAATCTGGCCAGTCTCCAGGACGATACCGATCGGGCAGAGTCCTTGTTCGAGGGCAGCCTGGCGTTGTACCGGAAGCTTGAAGACAAGCGGGGCATGGCGGCTTCTCTCTTTTGGCTCGGAAGGATAGCCGGTCTGAGGAACGACCTTGCACGGGCACATGTGTTGATCGGTGAGGCATTAACGCTCCAGAGGGAAGTGGGCGACAAGGAGGGCACGGCCTGGTCCCTCTTCGGCTTGGCGGCTCTGGCAAGCATACAGGGTGAGTATACCAACGCATGCGCCCTCTATGGGGAGGGCCTGTCGATGCACAGGCAGCTGGGGAACAAGCACGGTATAGCCTGGTCCCTCTTCCGGCTGGCAGAGGTGCTCTTTGTGTCCCAAGGTGACCCGGCAAAGGTACACACCCTGCTCGAGGAAGGCCTGGCCTGCTTCAGAGAGTTGGACGACAAGGATGGTTTTGCCTCCTCCTTCCAGCTCTTGGGGCGGTTAGCCCTGAGCCAGGACGATGCTGCTGCCGCTCGCTCCTGGCTCGAGGAGAGTGCACGGATCTACAGAGAACTGGGGCATCGACAGAATACTGCCGAGTCGCTCTCCCTCTTGGCGAGGGTGGAAGCACGTCTGGGTGCCCACGCGAGAGCGCATACCCTCTCCGAGGAGAGCGTCATGTTAGCCAGGGAGGTTGGCGACGGGTCGACTATTGCTTTCACAATGGAGGGATTGGCAGGCATGGTCCTAGCGCAGGGATACCCAAGCTGGGCAGCACGACTTTTAGGTTCGGCAGAGTCCCTCCGTATGGCCAAGGGTACGCCCATTCCCCAAGTCGAACGCGCCGACTATGAGCGTTTGGTTGCTACTGCACGCACCCTGCTTGGTCAAGCGACCTTTACCACCGCATGGGCCGAAGGAAGGACCATGACATTGGAACAAGCTCTGACTTCCCCGGGACCAGTGGCAGTACCCGAAGAGGTCGCCAGCGCGGCACAGTTGACCCCTGCCAAGACACTTTCCACCTATCCCGCTGGACTCACCGCCCGGGAGGTGGAAGTGCTGCGCCTGATCGCACAAGGGCTGACCGATGCCCAGGTGGCCGAACAGCTGGTCATCAGCCCGCGCACCGTCAACTGGCACCTCACCTCCATTTATGGCAAAATCCAGGTCTCCTCTCGAGCTGCAGCCACCCGCTACGCCATCGAGCAGAAGTTGCTCTAAGGAACTGTTTCTTTTTCGGTTGGCCCTGCGAACTCCCGCTCTTGGCCATCGATCCGGATGAGCACTACCTGGTAATTCTACCGGTACACGCTCGACCCCTTTTTTTCAGAGCCCACAAACTGGTAGTGACATCAGGTGATTCTACAGGTGCGCAATCACTCGCTGCGCTGTAGACTAAGAGGAAGAGTGCTCGCTGGTGAGTCCAGGGTGACGGAAGGAATGTCCAAGCAGGCTTTCCCAAATTCGGCACTGGTATCCATGGCGACGGACAGCTCTGTGATGAGAGAGGTTTTTCCTTGCTCTGCGATCAAACAATGATTGAAGAGCGTACTTCGTGAGAAAGGGAAGGACAACATGTATCGACGGGAACCGCTGTTGCCTCTCGTTATCAACAAGACTGACTACGAGGCGATTCGACCGGACGCAAACCTCTGGCTCCTGGTGATGCAGGTCATTTGCCAGCGGCACGGGCTTTCGACTGAGAGGCTGGTGCGGTTTGGCGATGGAACTGATACTGCCTTTGGATCTAATATCGTCTTTGCCGTGGATGAACAGCATGTCATCAAGTTGTACCCTCCCTATTGGAGACCATTGTTTGAGGCCGATCTCAGCGTGGCTGAGCATGTGAGTGGGAAACTGAGCATCATGACGCCTGAGATTTATGCATACGATACGTTGGATGGATGGCCCTATCTCGTGATGAGTAGACTGCAAGGCATCTCCCTGGCTGCTCTCTGGAATACCTTGGGGGAGACCGAGCAACTACGTCTCGTCGCGGAGCTTGCAGAGGTTCTGGCGCAACTCCATGCCCTGCGCACACATGATCTCCCTCTCCTGGAAGCGGACTGGCCGGAATTCGTCATGACTCGAATGAATGGGTGTGTGCGACGGCACCAGGAACAAGGGGTACCCGAACCGTGGCTGCAACAGATGCCTGAGTATCTGGCGTTTGCCGCGCCACTCTATCCGTCTCACTTCATCCCGGCGATTGTAAGTGGTGATATCCATGACTATCACCTGCTCGTGAAGCAGGAACGCGACCGATGGCGGCTCTGCGGACTGTTCGATTTCGACGATGCGAGGATCGGCTTCCACGAATATGATCTTGCATCAGCTGGGCTCTTCATGATGTCAGGTCGCCCGCAGCTCCTGCGTCTATTCCTTTTGACGTACGGGTATGCTGAGACGGCCATCGATGAGCGCTTGAGTCACCGCTTGATGGTCTACACCTTACTGCACCGTTATCGCCCCTTGAACTGGGTCTGTGAGGCGTTCGCGAAACATCCCTGCTCGACCTTTGAAGAGCTTGCCCAGGTGATCTATGCCCTGCGATAGAGACTTTCATCCATCAACTTTTTCTCACAAATGAGGTCAGAACATTCTGGCCTGCTACACTATTGAGCCTCTCTTTCGGGCTTTGCTGCAACCAGCTGTTGTAAGGATTGCTCAGACCTGTTTTTTCTGTTGCCCGCATTACCTCTTTTCCCTATTCCCACTTACTGCTCCGACCATGGGCAAACCCCAAGCATGCGCAGCGGGGATAGCGGCAACTCCGCCACCAGCCGACCCAGGTCTCCCACTCGTGAGCCCAGACCTAAAGCTGGCTTGACCGGCCCGGGAGGTCAAAGTGCTCCATCTGGTGGCCCAGGGGCTCACCGACGCCCAGGTGGCCGAACAGTTGGTCATCAGTCCGTGTACCGTCAACTGGCACCTGACCTCGATCTATAGCAAGATTCAGGTTTCTTCGCGCGCCGCTGCCACTCGCTACGCCATTGAGCAGCACCTGGTCTAACGCTCCCGTGCTGTTTTTCTGCTGATCCCCTGAATTCCCTCCATACGCTTTGGGGCCGATACATCGGCGGTGGCCGCGATCAATGACTCTGTTGGGAAATTCTGTAGAGATGTCCGAACATCAAGCCACCTCCCGCTTCTGCAAACGAGCAAACGGGGATTTCGGGCGCACAGGACGGGTGGGGTGGTCGAGGGACCGTGCATGCAGATGAACCGCAATGCGCTTGAGATTGAGGCCAGCCGCAATGGCCACATGATGCAGATGGGTTTTCGCCAGCCCCACATAGGGGGTTCGTCGCAAGCGCGTGGTCCGCACGGCTTGCGAGATGGTGCCTTCGACGCCTGCACGCAGAGCATAGGCTTTGACAAAGGCTTCGGTGCATTGCTCGCTGCGACGGGCCTGCAAGGCGGCATGCACAGCAGGCGGGGTCAGGGTGAGCCTGCGGCCTTCGTGGCCCCGCCTGCACTGGGCCTGCACGGGACACGCCCGGCACGTGGCTGCCGCAAAGCGGATGAGCACCGTATCTCGACTGCGCAAGGGCTGCGGTGCGGTCCAGCCCACACTCCTCTGCCCTTGCGGACAGGTCGCCACCTGCGCCTGCCAGTCGAGGGCAAAGGCGTCTTTGCCATAGCCACGAAGGGCCCGCTGTTGCCAACTGGTATCCTGGCCCACCGGGCCAATGATCTGGGTGCCCAGGCGCGCTTGCCTGACCAGTTCGGGGCCACTAGGATAGCCCTGGTCCACATAGTGCTCGGCTGGCTCCAGTCCTTTGGCGCGCAAGTGCTCCCCGATGGGGGCCAGCACCTCCGTGTCCTGCAGGGTCGCCACCGTCGTTTCCACTTGGGTGATCAGATGCGGGCAGCCTGGGTCCTGATCACAGGTCTCGGTCAGATGCACTTTGTAGCCCAACCACACCGTGTCGCGCTTGCGGCTGGCTCTCGCCTGCTGATCATAGGGCGAGACAATGCGGTCTTCATTGCTCACCGCAGGCCCATCGCGCCAGCGGATCTGCCGTCCGTCACGCTCATAGTGCTGGGCAAAGACCTGGCGCAAGAGCGTGACGGACGGCTCGCTGCGCACCGACTGAGGCGTGGTCGGCTCATCGATGCAGGCCAGCAGATCCGCCACATCCTGCCCGACCTGCTGGCGCAAGCGCTGGCGCTGCGTCTCAGCTTTGGGAAAGCGGGCCAGTTCAAAGCGATGTACGTAGCGATCAAACCACTCCGGGTTCAGGTGCGCCTGCAACCACTCGGGCTCCTGCTGGGCAAGAGCATTGAGAGCCGCTCGCATGCTCTCCCCCACGCTTTCCAAACTGCTGAGGGCACGCACCTGTGCCAGCACGGCCGTCGCATCAGTGCGTTGTTTGCCTCGCGCTTTGAGCCAGCCACGCTCGCGACACAGCTGCAAGATCGGTTCCAGGATCAGGTCTTGGGCCTGCGCCGACAGCAAGCGCTGCCGAAAGTCCGTCAGGATCGTGTAATCGAAGCCGGGATCAGCGAGGGGCAACGCCAGGGCATACAACCAATCAATGCGCGTGCGCACATACTCGGCGGCTTGCCGATCGGTCAGCCCTTCGATGGCTTGCAACACCGTCACCAGCGCCAAGCGCCACGGGGCTTCGGCGGGGCGTCCGCGTCTGGGGAACAGATGAGCGAAGGACTCATCACTGTAGATGGGACCCAGTGCATCACGCAACTGCGTCACCATCGTCCCTTTGGGGGAAAGTCGCTCAACCAGCAGACGGGTTTCTTCTGGGATCGGCTCCAAGCCGTGAGATTTCATCGACATCGCTTGCCCTCGCTTTGGTTGGTGATGCTGGCAGACCATTGGTCTGCCAGCTCAGAGACGATTTTCCCTGAGTCTATCACATGGCACACTTGTCTGGACAAATTTTCCCAACAGAGTCATCAATCGGGCCCTACTGGTATCCGGGGTATTTTGTCAATGTACATAAGTTCAGCCGCCTTTACGTGTAAGCACCACCCCAGTAATTCTACTGGTATCCCTCGCCATCCTCCTCTTTGGCTCCCGCAAAGACAGGTAGTGCAACTGGTAATTCTACAGGTGTGCCATCGCCTTCCGTCGCGTACACTGGGAGCAGTGGTTCTGTTCTGGATGGATGAACCACAGAGACGATTGCATGTCCTTGAAAGACAAAAATCGAGGCTCTACGCTCTGATCGTCAACGGCTTTCTGTGTCTCTAGAAGCCAACGGAACGATGAAAGGAGAATGGCGCTTCTTTCCAGTCACACATCCAGTGACTGGAAAGAAGCGCCAACATGGTATGACAGCAGATTTGCATCAAACAGAGATACTCCTACAGATTGAAAGACAATGGTTAGTTCCATTGGATTCACGGAACTGCCTCATACTTGTTCAGTACGCGAAAGCCAAATGGGTGCGATCCCGGGTACTGGCTGAATTGTGGCAGGCATTGGCGACAGTCGAAAAGCGTTTTGCCCTCATGGTTGTCATCAACCAGCATGCAAAAGCCGTATGGTGGAATCAGAGTTTTCAGCAGGCAAAGACCACCATAGAAGACGAGGTAGAGCAGCTCGAGCGGTTGCGTGCGTATGTGGAATCAGCCTCTGTAGACAGTAGATAACCGCCGGTTTTCGACGGTAGCTTGAGGGAAGAGCCAATGGCTATGCTTGCGTCCAAATTCAACCTTTCGACAAAAAGTTCCAGTGAGTTGACACGCTATCGTGACCTGACTGTCGTGTTACGACATGCACAGTTTGTCTCGGATCGACCGCTGCAAGGCCGCCTCCTCTCATTGGGGAAGGAATCTCATTCGCTCCACAGTATGCTCAGGAGACAGTTACTCTTTCTGGACGGAGAGGAACACCAGCGCCTGCAAACTGTTTTACTCAAACCACTGGCCATCCTGGGAAAATCGTTACGGGGGGCGATCCAGGAGATGGTGGATGAGTTGCTTACCCAAGCGCAAGATCGGGGATCGATGGATGTCGTTGCCGATTTCGCCGCCGTTCTTCCTCTGCGAGTGATCGTGCATGCCCTCGGGGTACCGGTGGAAAGCGAAGCGCAATTGCAGCGATGGACACAGGCGCTGGGTCATGTGACCAGTGGGTATCTTGCAGGAAGTGAAATACAACACGTCCGGGAGATGCTGGTCTCTTTCCGGCAGGTTATAGGGGAACGCGGATACCGCGAGGACGGGTTGCTCGGTAGCTGTTTTCAGGCATTTGAGCAGGGTCTCTTCCAGAGTGAAGATGATCTGGTGATCAACGCAATGATGCTTCTCTCGGCGGGAAGCATCTCGACGGCCAAGTTAATCGCTCATGGGCTCTACCTACTGCTCGGGCAAGAAGTTTCTCAAATAGGGCACGTGCGCGAAGAACTGGCTGCAACTCCAGCATTGATCAAAAGCCTGGTTGAGGAACTCCTCCGCCTGGTCACTCCGACGCGCTTCATCGCGCGGTGGGCAAAACAGGACATCGAGATCGGCGATACCTCCATTGCGGTAGGGCAAAAGGTCATCCTCAAGTTGGAGGCGGCCAACCACGATCCTGAGATCTTTCCGCATCCGCAGGCCCTTGATCTGCACCGGGGCCATAATCCCCATCTCGCCTTTGGAGGCGGAGCGCACCTGTGTCCCGGTGCTGCGCTGGCGAGAAGTGAGGCGCAGATGGCGTTTACGGCACTGTTCTCCCGCTTCCCTGCGCTCCGCCTGGCTCCGGGGTTCGTTCCCGAACTCCATCCGAATGTCAATCTCGGTGGCATAACCACGCTACCCGTTCTTGTGAGGTAACCATGATACAACGTACGATGTTCAACACAGTGGCGACGGGAGCGAGCCGCAACTGGGCGCGCCCGTTCCATGAACTCTTCGAGGCACAAGTAGAGGAGACCCCTGACGCCGTTGCTCTTTCCTCTCAGGAAGACATGACGTATCGGGATCTGAACGCTCGAGCGAACCAGATTGCTCACCGTCTCCAGCGTTTGGGGGTAGGGCCTGAATCGGTGGTGGGGGTGTTTTGGCAGCGCGGGAAAGCAATGGATGGGCTTCTTGCTGCCCTGTTGGGCATCCTCAAGTGCGGAGGCGCCTACCTGTACCTTGATGCCACGCTGCCTGGCCAGCGGCTTGCATTCATGTTGAAGGACGCGCAGGTTTCCGTGGTCCTGACAGAGCAAGAGCTGAACGCGGATCTTCCCGTACCCGTTGCTCGCACTCAGCATGTGTGTATCGATACTGACTGGCGGGACTTGCAACAAGAAAGCAGAGAGAACCCTGGAAGCGACGTCATGCTCTCCAATCTGGCATATATCATCTATACCTCGGGATCCACCGGCCAGCCCAAAGGAGTCTGCGTCACCCATCGCGGCATCGGGAATCTGGCCCAGGCGCAGATCCAGGCCTGCCAGTTGGGACCAGGGGACCGCGTTTTGCAGTACTTCTCGTTTAGTTTCGATGCGTCGGTCAGCGAAATCTGTCTGGCCCTGCTTTCTGGCGCGAGCCTTTGCCCGGTTCCCCCGCCTGCACTGCACCCAGGACCAACGCTGCTCCGCTTCTTAGAGGAGCAAGCGATTACCGTTGCTAGCTTCACGCCATCTGTGCTGTCCGCCCTTCCCGCTGCGCCACTACCCGCGTTGCGGGCTCTGATCACCGGCGGAGAAGCATGCCACACCGACCTGGTCGCTCGTTGGTCGGCCCCGGGCAGGCGTTTCATCAATGCATATGGGCCAACAGAGTGTACCGTCTGTGCGTCTTTAGCCAGGTGCGAACCCAACGGCCAGCCTCCCACGATCGGCCGCCCCATTTCCCGGGTGACGATGACCGTCCGGGACAAGGATCATCTCCTACTACCCGATGGGGAGGCGGGTGAAATCTGCCTGGGAGGTGTAGGTCTGGCCCGCGGCTATACCGATCCGGTCTTGACGGCTCAGCGATTTATTGAAGACCCGCTTGACCCGTCACAAACCCTGTACCTGACCGGGGATCGGGGGTGCGTGGGTACAGACGGAAACGTTGTCTTTTTAGGACGTGTCGATACACAGGTAAAGATTCGTGGGGGGTTCCGCGTGGAACTCGGCGAGATTGAGGCTGTGCTGCGGCCACAGGTGGCTGCGTGTGCGGTCGTTGTCTGCGAGGGACAACTGATCGCCTGCGTTGTCCGTCCACCAGGACAGGAACCAGCGATGGATATCTTGCGCACGAGCCTCAAGGAGCAGCTTCCGGATTATATGATCCCCAAGGCCATTGTAGAACTGGAGTCACTTCCACGCACATCGAGCGAGAAGGTAGACAGAGAAGCATTGCTCGATCTTCTCCCCGACTGGCGCTCGTTCGCACAGGATCATCTGTTTCGCCCACCCCAGACCGCCATTGAAAGGCAATTCGCAGAGATCGTAGCCCAAACCCTCAACCAGAATCTGGGGTTGACCCTCCCCCCACGAGCTATCAATCTCCAGCAAGGTTTTGCGGAATTGGGAGGCGATTCCCTCGCCGTCGCTGATCTCTTACTGCATGTGGCAGCTGTGTTTCGTGTGGATCTCAGCGAGGACGAGGTGAACGGGGTGTCTCTGGCGCAGGTTGCCGCCCTGATTGCTGAGCAAATGCCAGGGATAGAAAACGGAGCGTGATCCATGTCGACAACATTCATGCAGCATTCCTGGATACTGAGTCCACACCCAAACCCTGAGGCACAACGGCACCTGTTCTGCTTCCCATACACGGGTGGGAGCGCCTCCCTGTTTCGGCCATGGGTGGCGGCAGGGCTGCTTTCGCCCGGCATTGAGGTACATGCCATCGAGCTCCCGGGGCGGGGGACGCGTCAGAACGAACCACCCATTACAGAGTTTACAGAACTCACCGATCCCCTCAGTGATGCGCTCCTCCCCTTTGCTAAGAAAGACATCGTCCTGTTTGGACATAGCCTCGGAGGTCTGATGGCGTTCGAAGTGGCACGGCAATTGCAGCGGCGGCACAACATTATCCCCCTGTGCCTGTTTGCTTCCGGGTGTCGTGCGCCACATCTACCCGATACCGGTCCCCAGTTAACAGATGTCGCATCCTTGATCACCTACATTCGCTCATTGGGCGGGCAGCCAAACGAACAAATGATTGCACGGCGCTGGCCGCTTTTTGCAGCCGACATCGCGCTGCGAACCTCATACCGGTATGCCGAAGACGTTCCACTTCCCTGTCCCATCGTTGCCTGTGGTGGAAAGCAGGACACGTCGGTGAGCGAAAATGACCTTGCCGCCTGGCGAGTACATACGTTGAAGGAGTGCAGCGTCCATATGTTCCCGGGGAACCATTTCTTTCTACACAGCAGCCTGCAGCAACTGCTGGAGGTAGTAAAGCACTATACGACCACTAGCCAAACACCGTTCGAAGGAGACTCCATCTATGTCTAAGCTATCTCAAACAACGGGCCCTGCTCAAATTCGTGTTCTTCACCCAGACAGCGGTGCCACTATCGACGCATTTTTCAATACAGCGATTGCCGGCAATAGGATCCTCAATTTCGGCACTGTAGATGTGGGGAAGGGAAAGCTCAGGTTGGCATTTGCCGAGACAGCAGAGGGTGCGCTGTTTCCCTTCCAATATCATGAGGGCGGCAACGAATTGGCACTGATTCTTGCGGGGCAGGGATTGATGGAGATAGACGGGGACGATCAGAGCCGGCAAGTATTCCCCTTTAAGAGCGGTGATCTCGTGTTCGTTCCCGCTGGCGTGACCTATCAGGTCCGTAACACTGGTAGTGGTACGTTGCGCGCATGGGTCATCTTTGCCGAAGAGACACAGTGCTTCTGGCCCGATGGGTCCCCGGCTTGATGGATATGCTTGCTACGAGAATCTGAGCCATGTTGTCTTGGTTTTATGCTGTCAAGCAAACAGGAGGAAAACGATGAGTATGACCACGGATGGCCTGTCCTACTGGCAGGACGAAAGCGCGGGGATCGATCTCTTCGATACCGCCATTGGCGACCTCTTAGATCGTCGCGCAAAGGGCATAAGCCGGATGGTGTCAAAGGGCGAAGGACCCTGACCATAGCTCAACATG
>WNFE01002409.1_pt1 | contig 13991 bp, 15 predicted proteins | sample 5400451 | NCBI WGS metagenome assembly WNFE01 (sample SAMN13153344, study PRJNA577476) | soil metagenome | isolation source: 200 cm saprolite under Douglas fir tree site 2 hole 2 | place: USA:California | collected 2015-04-18 | reverse complement strand
CGATCGCCGACCACGCGGATGTCGGGGCGGGCGCCGAGGATCGCGCGCAGTTTCCCGAAGAACTCCGAGCGATATTTGGAGAGCTCCTGCACGCGCTGGGCCAAGGCCACGTTGAGCCGCTGGCCGAGATCGGCGATGCGCGCCTGGGCTTCCTTGTCCTTCTTTTCCGACGCCTGCAGCGCCTCCTCGATCGCCGAGAGCTGGCGCCGCAGGGCCGCGATCTGCTGGTTGAGCAATTCGACCTGGGACAGCGCCCGCGCCGAGAGCTGCTTCTGGCTGTCGAGCTCGCTGGTCAGGGTGTTGACCTTGCCCTGCGCCGCGGCCGCGCCGGGCCCGATCCCTTCGTAGAGGCCCTTGAAACGCTCGCGCTCGCTTTCCGCCGTCGCCAGGCTTGCCCGCAACGCCGCAAGGCTGTCCTCGACATTGGCCTTGCCGGCCTTCTCCATCGACAGCAGCTCGGTGAGCTGCGCGATCTGCGCATTGAGGCGCGCCAGCGCCGTGTCCTTTCCGGTCACTTCCTGGGACAGGAAGAATTGCACGACCACGAAGACCGACAGCAGGAAGATGATGCCCAGGACCAGCGTCGAGAGCGCGTCGACGAAGCCGGGCCAATAATCGACGCCGCGGTCGCGGCGGGTGCGGGCAAGCGCCATGGTTCAGACCTTGTGGACGTCTTCGCGGGCGATACGTTCGAGCAGGCGCTGCACCTCGCGCTGCTGGTGCGCCTGCGCGTCGGCCCAATCGCGGATCATCTGCTGCTCGGTGCGCATGTGATTGACGAGGCCGTGAATCGCCTCGGCCAGGCTCGCCATCGCCGCGGTCGCGGCGCGGCCGGACCCGCTGTCGGCGATCGCCTCCTTGAGGTGCTCGATGGCGACGCCGATCTCGCCCATCTGCGCCGTGCCGCCGGGACGGGCGGTCGGCTCGGTGCCGAGATCGCGCACGGTCGTCGAGAGCCAGTCCTCGAGGTCGATGTAGAAGCGGTTCTGCGCCTGGCTGGTCTGCAGGTCGAGGAAGCCCAGCACCAGCGAGCCGGCCAGCCCGAACAGCGAAGAGGAAAACGAGATCCCCATGCCGCCGAGCGGCGCCGCCAACCCCTCCTTCAAGGCGTCGAACACCTGGCCGGCGTCGCCGCCGACTTTGAGCCCGTCGATGACCTTGCCGACCGAGCCGACCGTCTCGATCAGGCCCCAGAACGTCCCGAGCAGGCCCAGGAAGATCAGCAGGCCGGTCATGTAGCGGGAGAGATCGCGCGCCTCGTCGAGCCGGGTCGCGATGGAATCCAGCAGGCTGCGCAGGATGGTCGGCGAGATCGCCATGCGCCCGGAGGTGCGCTCGCCCAGGATCGACGCCATGGGCGCCAGCAACGTGGGCGGGCGCGCCAGCGCCAGCCCGGGATCGGCAAGCCGGAAGCTGTTGACCCAGGCCACTTCGGGAAACAGCCGGATCACCTGCCGGTACGCCATCAGGATGCCGACGAGCAGCACGCAGATGATGAGCGCGTTGAGCCCGGGATTGGCCAGGAACGCCGCCCAGATCTGCTTGTAGAGAATGACGACCAGCAAGGCGCCGAGGATGAGGAACACCGTCATGCGCACCAGGAAAATGCGCGGAGACGAAAGTTTGAAGGGATCGAGATCTTGGGCCATGGCAGCTTTACGTCACTCGATGCCCTCAATATCGCACGGCGGCACGGAAAGGAAATGCCGGACGATGCGAGCGATGGAGTCCGGGCGGTTCATCCGATTGCGGCTCCCTTCAACAGCTGCAGCAGTCCGCCATGCATGCTCTCGTTTCCGGCAATGATATGGCCCTTCTCGAGCATGGCCTCGCCGCCGTCGAGATCGGTGACGAAACCGCCGGCCTCACGCACCAGCAGCAGCCCCGCAGCCATGTCCCACGGGGAAAGATTGCGTTCCCAATAGCCGTCGAACCGCCCCGCGGCCACCCAGGCGAGATCGAGCGTGGCCGATCCGAAGCGCCGCAGTCCGCAGACTTGGCTCTGTACCGCCGCGATCTCGTTACGGAACTGCGTAAGATCGCCGCGCCCGTGATGCGGCAGTCCGCAGGCCAAGACGGCATCGCCGATCTGCCGGCGCGCCGCCACCCGCAGGCGCCGATCGTTCATGAACGCGCCTTTGCCGCGCTCGCCGGTGTAAAGCTCGTCCGTTGCCGGATTGTAGACGAGCCCGGCAACGATGGTGCCGTCGCGCGCCAGCGCGATGGAGATTGCGAACTGCGGAATGCCGTGCAGGAAATTGGTGGTGCCGTCGAGCGGGTCGACGATCCAGCAATGGGTCTTGTCGGTACCCTCGGTTCGTCCGCCCTCCTCGCCGAGAAAGCCGTAGCCGGGGCGCGCCTTGGCGAGCTCCGTGCGCAGAATTTCCTCGGCGCGCCGATCCGCCGCCGTGACGAAATTTCCCGGCCCCTTCAACGAGACCTGCAGCCGCTCGACCTCGCCGAAGTCGCGCTTGAGGCCGCGCGCCGCCTTGTGCGCGGCCCGGACCATGACGTTGAGAAGCGCGGATTGCACCATGATCTGCGGATCAAAGATTACGGCGGAAGGGTTCCGAGTTTCCCGGGCTTAGCGCCCGCGCACCGGAATGACAACGTCACGTGCGCGGCGGCAGGCTCGCGAGCCAGGGCTTGGCGGCTTTTTCTCCCGCTTCGCGCTCCGCAGGCTTCAAATTCCCGACGAAGGTGTCGAGCCAGGGGTCGCTCTCGCCCGCCGCCTTGGCGATGAGGTGCCATTTGGTCGCTCCGACCGGGTCGGCCGGTGCGCCGCGGCCCGCCGCCAGAATGCGGGCGAGCCGGTTTTGCGCGATCGGGCTGCCCTGCCGCGCCGCCTTGCGGAACCAGGCTACCGCGCCGGCTTCGTCCTTGGCCATCCCGGTCCCATTGAACAGAGCGATGGCATATTCGACCTCGGCGTCGAGGTTGCCGGCGCGGGCCGCGGTGCCGAGCAGCCGCGCGGCCTCGCCCGCATCCTTGGCGACGCCGCGGCCCTCCTTGTAGAGCGTCGCCAACGCATATTGCGCGTCGGGATTGCCGGCGTCGGCGGCGCCGCGCAGCAATTCCGCGGCTTTTGCGAAATCGCGATCGAACTGCTGGCCTTCCAGATACAGCAGCGCGAGATTGTAGGAGGCGGCGACGTGCCCGAGCTTCGCCGAGCGTTCGAGCAGTGCCGCCGCCGCATCCCGGTCGCGCGGCCCGCCGCGGGCGGCGAGGCGCAGCATGGCGAGTTCGAACATCGCCTCGCGGTCCCCCCGGTCGACCGCCAGCGAGAACCACGCCAATGCCTTCTGGTCGTCCTTGGGAACCCCGAACCCATTGGCGTAGAGCTCACCCAAGAGCGTCATCGCTTTCGGGTCGCCCTTGTTGTTGACCCGGCGCGTGGCTTCGGCGAACGCGGTCAGGTATTGGCCGCCGTCGTAGGCCGCATAGGCGAGGTCCGGCTCGGCTGCGCCGCTCCCCGGGGCCGCATAGGGCAGGGCGAGGCTCTTGCTCGTGCTCGGTTGCGGTTTCGGCTTCGCCGGTGCGGGACTGCCGGGCGGCTCGGCCGCAGGTTTTGCGGTTTTGGCCGGGGGCGGGCGGTGCACGGGCTTCAGCGGTTTCGGCGGCGGGGTTTGCGCGGCCGGCGGGACGATCTGGATCGGGGCCTGGGCCCAGGCGGGTGCCGCCAGCGAGAACATCGCTGCGAGCATCGAGCCCTGCCAAGCCCTTGTCATTCCAGCGCCTCCACCGGCTTCATCGCGGCCGCAGCGGTCCTGACCGCCGCGCCGACCTCGCCGGCCCACGCCGGATCGCCCAGCGCGACGAAATCGGCGCCCGCAGCCACGAGTTGGCCGACCTCCTCGAAGCTCCCGGCATAGCCGACGCAAGCGGGCTCGAACAACTCCGCCCACCACGCAACGCGCTCGATGATGGCCGGGAACGGCGGACGCCAGCCGGCCGCGTCCGGTTCGCCGAACATCACATAATCGGCGCCCGATTCGGCCGCGATCATGGCATCATGCCGTGTTTTCAGCCCGCCGGCACCCGCAATTCGCTCCGACTTCAGGCTGCCGATGGCGCGCTTGAGCGCTTCCGTGCCGGTCAGATGCGCCCCATCGGCGTCCAAGCGACGGGCGAGTTCCGGTTCGCCGTCGAGCAGCAGGGCGATTCCTCGCGTCTGGACGACAGGTGCCAGCGCCGTGACGGCCTCACGCAAGCTTTGCCCCTCTCCGCCGGCGAACCGCAGCAGCACGGCGGCGACGTCGGCGGCCTCGAGCGCGGTCTTAAGATCGGCCGCAAACAGGCGCGCATCTTCGACGGGCGGCGTGATCAGATAGAGTCGCGCCGGCGGGCGGCGTATCTGCGCACGTTGGCGTCGCGATGCCATGGTGATCCGTCGAACGCCGCCGCCCACGTGCGCAGCAAAGAGCTTATGCCGCGCGCTTCTCGAGCTCCTGCTTCCATTGCCCGAGCGTTGCCAGGCCGTTCATCCGCGCGCGATGCGCGAACGCGTGCTGCGCGGCCGCGACGTTCTCGTTCTTGCCGGACCAGGCCTTCTGGGGCGCCGCCTGCAGCGCGCGGCCGTACGAGAACGTGAGCTTCCAGGGCACGCCCCCGATCTTGTTCATGGCATCGAGATGGGCGGTTGCCTCCTCCTCGGACTGGCCGCCGGACAGGAACGCGATCCCCGGCACGGCAGGGGGCACGCAGTTCTTGAGCACGCGGATGGTTTTTTCGGCGACTTCCTCGACGGACGCACGCTTTCCGGACTTCTTGCCGGGCACCACCATGTTGGGCTTGAGCACCGTGCCTTCGAGCTGGACGCGCGCAAGGTAGAGCTCCTCGTAGACCGTCTTGAGCACCCATTGGGTGACTTGCGCGCATCGGTCGATATCGTGGCCGCCGTCCATCAGCACCTCGGGCTCGACGATCGGCACGATGTCTTCGTCCTGGCACAAGGCGGCATAGCGCGCGAGCGCATGCGCATTGGCGTGGATGCAGGAGTAGCTCGGAATGCCGGAACCGATGTCGATCACGGCGCGCCACTTGGCAAACCGGGCGCCGAGCCCGCGGTATTCGGCGAGCCGCTCGCGCAAGCCGTCGAGGCCTTCGGTGATGACCTCGCCGGGATAGAACGGCAGCGGCTTGGTGCCCTTGTCGACCTTGATGCCCGGAATGGAACCCGCCTGAGCGATCAGCTTGACCAGCGGCGTGCCGTCCTTGGAGGTCTGGCGGATGGTCTCGTCGTAAAGAATGACGCCCGAGATGTGTTTCGACATCGCTTCCGTCGAGCGGAACAGCAGCTCGCGATAATCGCGGCGCGTGTCCGCGGTGGAATCCACCCCGATCGAATCGAACCGCTTCTTGATCGTGCCGGTGGATTCATCGGCCGCCAGAATGCCCTTGCCGGGCGTGACCATGGCCTGGGCAATTTTGTTGAGCTCAGCGAGGTTCATCGGACCCTCCATTGTTCTCGACCTCGGCGGCAGGGCGGGTGCCCTTGCCCTCAAGATCATCACCGCTGCTCGGCTTTCAAGACTTCCACGCCCGGCAAGGCTTTGCCCTCGAGCCATTCGAGGAAAGCGCCGCCGGCGGTCGAAACGTAGGAAAACCGGCCAGTTACCCCCGCCGCATTGAGGGCCGCGACGGTGTCGCCGCCGCCCGCCACCGAGACGAGCTTGCCGGCCTCGGTAAGCTCGGCTGCGGCCTCCGCGATCTCGATCGTGGCGTCGTCGAACGGCTCGATCTCGAAGGCTCCCACCGGTCCGTTCCACAGCAAGGTCTTCGATCGGGCCAGCGCCGAGATGACGTGCTCCACGCTCCGCGGCCCCAGATCGAGGATCATTTCCTCCTCGCCGACCGCGTCGACTGCGACCACCCTCGAAGGCGCATGCGGCGCGAGCTCGCGCGCCACCACGGCGTCGGTCGGAAGCAGGATCTCGCGCCCCTTGGCATCGGCGGCGGCCACGACCTCGCGCGCGGTCGTAACGAGATCATGCTCGGCGAGCGATTTGCCGATGCGCCGGCCTTGGGCGGCCAGGAAGGTATTGGCCATGCCGCCGCCGATCGCCAGGATGTCGACCTTGGCGATCAGATTGCCCAACAGATCGAGCTTGGTCGAGACTTTCGCCCCGCCGACGATCGCCATCACCGGGTGCGCGGGATGCTCCAGGGCCTTTTCCAGAGCCTCGAGCTCGGCCTGCATGGCGCGTCCGGCGTAAGCGGGGAGACGGTGACCCAATCCTTCGGTTGATGCATGCGCGCGGTGCGCGGCCGAGAACGCGTCGTTGACCCACAGATCGCCGAGCGCGGCGAGCGCGGCGAGGAACTCCGGATCGTTGTTCTCCTCGCCCTTGTGAAAGCGGGTATTTTCCAAGCAGAGAATGTCGCCGGGCCGCAGCGCGGCGACCGCCGCTTGCGCCTTCGAGCCGACGCAGTCCTCCGCGAAGGCGACCGGCCGGCCGAGGACCTGCGACACGACGGCCGCAACCGGCCTGAGCGATTGCTTCGGATCCGGCCCCTTCGGCCGGCCGAAATGCGAGAGCAGGATCACCTTGCCGCCCTTGTCGGCGATCTCGCGGATGGTCGGCGCCACCCGCTCGATCCGGGTGAGATCGCCGACCTTGCCGTCCTCGAGGGGAACGTTGAGATCGACGCGCAGCAGAACCCGCTTGCCCCTGAGGTCGGCCTCATCGAGGGTGCGGACCGCGACCATGGCTCACGATCCGGCCGGTCAGATCACCTTGCCCATGGCGACCGCGGTGTCGACCATGCGGTTCGAGAACCCCCACTCGTTGTCGTACCAGGCCATCACCCGCACCAGCGTGCCGTCCATCACCTTGGTCTGGTCCATGTGGAAGATCGCCGAGTGCGGGTCGTGATTGAAGTCGATCGAGACGTTCTTCTGGTCGGTATAGGTGAGAATGCCCTTGAGCTGCTGTGCGGCCGCGCGGGTGACCGCGCCGTTGATCTCGTCCTTCGAGGTCGGGCGCTTGGCCACGAACTTGAAATCGATCGCCGAGACGTTGGCGACCGGAACCCTTATGGCGACGCCGTCGAGCTTGCCGGCGAGCTCCGGCAGCACCAGCCCGACCGCCTTGGCGGCGCCCGTCGAGGTGGGAATGATCGAAAGCGCCGCGGCGCGCGCCCGGTAGAGATCCTTGTGGACCTGATCGAGACTCGGCTGGTCGTTGGTATAGGCGTGCACCGTCGTCATGAATCCCTTCTCGATCCCGACCGCGTCGTGCAGCACTTTCGCGACGGGAGCCAGGCAATTGGTGGTGCAGGAGGCGTTGGAAACGACGAGATGCTGCTTCGTCAGCTTGTCGTGATTGACGCCGTAGACGACGGTGAGATCGGCGCCGTCCGAAGGCGACGAGACGAGCACCCGCTTGGCGCCCGCCTGCAGATGCACCGAGGCCTTTTCCTTCGAGGTGAAAATGCCGGTGCACTCCAGCGCAACGTCGATGCCGAGCTCTTTCCACGGTAGCTCGCCCGGATTCTTGATCGCGGTGACTTTGATCTTTCCGGTGCCGCAGTCGATGCTGTCGCCCTGCACCTTGACCTCGCCGGGGAAGCGGCCGTGAATGGAATCGAACCGCAGCAGATGCGCATTGGTCTCGACCGGGGCGAGATCGTTGACGGCCACGACCTCCATGTCCTTGCGACCGGCTTCGGCCAGGGCGCGCAGCACGTTGCGGCCGATGCGGCCGAACCCGTTGATGGCGACGCGGACGGACATTTCGAGCTCCCGATTCGTTCAATGCTAGGGCGGCGGCGGTAGCCGGTGCCGCCTAGATAGGCCCGGGCCGGACGATTGGGAAGTCGCAGCCGGCAATCCGGGTTCCGCGCCTCAATGGATGAGCTTGCTCAGCGCCGCCTCGGCGACCGCCTGGGCGGTGATGCCGAACCGGCGATGGAGGTCCTTGTAGGGCGCACTCGCCCCGAAGCCCGCCATGCCGATGAAAAGGCCGTCGCTGCCGATGATCGTGTCCCATCCCTGACGTACCGCCGCCTCGACCGCGATGCGCAAGGGAGCATCCCCGATGACCGATTGCCGCACGTGCGCGGGTGACGCCAGAAACAATTCGAAACAGGGAACCGAGACCACCCGGGCCGAGCAGCCGCGCTTGATGAGCAGGTCGCGCGCCTCCACCGCGATCGCGACCTCGGACCCGGATGCGAACAGCGAGACCTGGGCGCGGCCGTCGGCCGAGGAGAAGAGCTCGTAGGCGCCGTCGCGGCAGCGATTGTCGTTCCAAAGGTCGTGCCGCAGCTGCGGCAGGTTCTGGCGCGTCAGCGCGATCACGCTGGGGCTGCGGGCCTCGAGCGCGAGCTGCCAGCATTCGACGGTCTCGACGGCATCGCACGGCCAGAACACCAGCAGATTCGGTATTGCCCGCAACGCCGCGAGGTGCTCGACCGGCTCATGGGTCGGGCCGTCCTCGCCGACCCCGATCGAATCGTGGGTCATCACGTGGATCACCCGCTGGCTCATGATCGCGCCGAGCCGGATCGCGGGGCGGCAATAGTCGGAGAACACCAGAAACGTTCGTCGTCTCGATGCCCGGCGTGTGGCCGTGTTCCGGGTGCCCGGGCGTGATCGATCCAAGCTGCCGGAACCGCTTGATCTCCTCGATGGTGATCGCCTCGACCCCGAGAAGGTGCAGCACCGCATAGATCAGCATCGAGCCGTGGCCGGCCGAGAGCACGAAACGGTCGCGATCGGGCCAGGCAGGGTCCGCGGGATCGAAATGCAGAAATCGGGTGAACAGGACGGTCGCCACGTCGGCGGCGCCCATCGGCAATCCGGGATGGCCGGACTTGGCGGTTTCGACCGCATCCATGGCCAGGGCACGAATGGCGTTCGCCATGCGGTCGTGTTGCGCGCGCGGCATCAGGCGTCCTCGTCGGGCCGGCAATGCGGGAACCCCGCGGCTCTCCTCTCGCCGCGGCCAACGCAAAGGCAAGTTCGCTCAAAGGAATCTCCCGGACGCGACCGCGCCGAGTCTAGAACGAAGCTCCCGCCGTCCCTGGCGGCGGACTGATAACACGGAAGGGGGCGAGTCAACGCGATCAGGGCGAAACTGAGGCGCGAATTTCTGCGCGTAAGTGCTTGGCGCTCTTGAGCTGATCGCAACAAATCCACAGAATGCGATTACGGGAATGATCGACGGCCCGGCGCAATGCAACGCCGGTCCGGACACGGACGCCCGCAATGCGCGCGGGAAACGCGCGAGACGCCGGGCAGATCGGGGGAGAGCGGCAGGATGGGCGCGCCACACGCGATGCCGAAAGGCGATGAACCGGCCGCGATCGATGTCGGCTCGGTCGAGGCGGCAACGGGCCGGCTGATCGCCGCGCTCGATGCCTTGGAAGCCGCAGCCGAGCGCCGGCACGACGCCGACCGCGGCGTCCAATCCTTGGCCGCGCAGGTCCAGGCGCTCGGCGCCGATCGCTCCAAGCTCGCGGAGGAGCTCGACGCCGAGGCGGTCCGACGCCGCCAGCTCGAAGCAACCAGCCGGGAGATCGCGCGCCGGCTCGACCTCGCCATCGAGGGCGTCCGTTCGGTGCTCGAGTCTCACGATCGTTGACAATGGCCGGCACCGACCCGAACACTGGTTCCATCCCCTCGGCCGGCACCGCGGAGCGTCCCATGGCTCACGTCAGCGTCACCATCAACGGCCGCCAGTACCGCATGGCATGCGAAGACGGCCAGGAGGCGCACCTGCTTCGGCTGGCGAAGGATCTCGATCTGCGCATCGAGGAGCTGCGCGGCCGTTTCGGGGAAATCGGCGATATGCGGCTCGTCGTCATGGCGGCGATCACGGTCGCCGACGAGCTGGTCGAGGCGGGCAAGCGCATGCGGCAGCTTGAAGAGCAACTCGCCGGGATGCATGACGCGGGCGCCGTCACGGCGGAGCGCTCCAAGGCGACGCAGGCGGCGATCGCGGCGGCACTCAATTCCGCCGCCGAGCGTATCGAGCGGGTCACCAAGAGTCTGAACCAGAGCCTGGGTCAGGAAATCGCGGTCGGCTGAGCCGATTCCAGGACAGCTGGCGGGCCGGCTCTGCCCGCACTAGATTGCCGGAGCGGGGCTGCGGGGTGCGTCGGAGACGCAATCCCCGGGGCCTTATCGATCCTGAAGGGAGCTGTCCCTGGCCGGGCCCGTGGGCTCGGACATATGGCGCCCACCTACGTTGTAGGTACCCGGGATCGAACGCTCCGACGGCCAGCGCGGCTCCGCACCTTTGTCCTTCCGCGAGGATTTTCCCGCAAATCTCATGATTTCCCCTGCGCCGAGCGAATCTGGCAAGGCGGAGCTGCGGCGCGATGCGCTCGCGCGCCGAGATGCCATTGCGGCCGCGGTGCGGGCGGAGGCAGCCGAGCGCGTGGCCTTGCGGCCGTTTCCCGTTCCGGTCCTGGACGGCGCATGCGTGTCCGGGTTTTTTCCGTTGCGCAGCGAGATCAATCCGGTGCCGCTGCTGCGGCGGCTTGCGGACGCGGGCGCAACACTCGCGCTGCCCGTCGTGGTCGGACGCGGCCATCCCTTGGTGTTCCGGGCATGGTCGTTCGGTGCGCCGCTCGGGTCGGGCGTGTGGGGCATCCGCGAGCCGCTGCCCGATGCGCCCGAAGTCCTTCCCGACGTGCTGATCGTGCCGCTCGCCGCGTTCGATCGCACCGGCCATCGCATCGGCTATGGGGCCGGCTATTACGATCTGACGCTGCGGCGTCTGCGCGCGGCAAAACCCGTCACCGCCGTCGGGCTCGCCTTCGCCGCGCAGGAGATTGCGAGCGTGCCTGCGACCCCGCGCGACGCCAGGCTCGATCTCGTGCTAACCGAGCGCGAGGTCATCGACTGCCGCGGGACTTGAACGCAATGCGCATCCTGTTCGTCGGCGACGTGGTCGGGCGCAGCGGGCGGAACATCGTGAACGAGCGCTTGCCCGCCCTCGTCCGCGACTGGAGGCTTGATTGCGTCATCGTCAACGGCGAGAACGCCGCCGGCGGCTTCGGCATCACCGAACCGATCTACCACGAGCTGATCGATGCCGGCGCCGATGCCATCACGCTCGGCAATCATGCCTGGGACCAGCGCGAGGCGCTGGTCTTCATCGAGCGGGCCCCGCGGCTAATTCGCCCGATCAATTATCCGGCCGGCACGCCCGGCCGCGGTGCCGCGCTCCTCGAAGCGAAAAACGGCGCGCGGGTTCTCGTCGTCAATGCGCTGGGCCGCATCTTCATGGATCCGCTCGACGATCCGTTTGCCGCGATCGACAAGGAGCTGGCGGCGTGTCCGTTGATGGACGGCGCGGATGCGATCGTGATCGACCTGCATGCGGAAGCCACCAGCGAAAAGCAGGCCATGGGATATTTCGTCGACGGGCGCGCCAGCGTGGTGATCGGCACCCACACCCATGCGCCGACCGCCGATCATCAGATCTTTCCGGGAGGCACCGCGTTCATTTCCGACGTGGGCATGACCGGCGACTATTATTCCGTGATCGGCATGAACAAACAGGAGCCGCTGCAGCGTTTCCTGCGGCGCATCCCGTCCGCCAAGTTCGAGCCGGCGCTCGGCGCGGCGACATTGTGCGGGCTTGCGGTGGAGACCGACGATCGCACCGGCCTTGCGACCCGGGTGGGCGCGGTGCGATTGGGCGGGCGGCTCGAGGAAGCCAAGCCCGCCTTCTGGGGCTAGTTTTCTTGAATCCTGTCCGCTCCAGGCCCTATAATTGATGCAGCCATCATCTCGCCGCTGCCGTTGCGACACAGTATCTCGCTGATGCATGTCGTGAGGGCATCGGGGACATTTTGAAATCGAAGACACATTTGCGGAGTTGATCATGCGCAGGATTGCATTGGTGATTGCGTTCTTGGCAGGACTAATCGCGCCGGCCGTCGCCCAGAAGGCCGAGATCGAGGCGGTGAATGCGAAATGGGTGGAATTGTTCAACAAAGGCGATTTCGATGGCGTCGCGTCGCTCTACACGGATGACGCGACCGCATTTCCGCCCGGGTCCGGCATGGTGAAAGGCAGGGCTGCGATCGGCGCAATGTGGAAAAGCATGGCGGAGCAAGTCGGCGATCCGAAAGTCATAACCCTCGACGTCAAGCCGTTGGGGCCCTCCGCGGCGCGCGAGATCGGGACCTTCAGCTTGAAGACCAAGGGTCCAACGCCGCAGGAAGTCACCGGCAAGTATGTCGTAGTGTGGGAGAAGGTCGGAACAGACTGGAAGCTCGCGGCCGATATCTGGAACGACGGCAAGTAGGTGCGCCCCCATCCCGCTCTTTCGGCGCGCAAGCCAATGATGTGCCGCCTGTCCGGACCTGGCCCATCGCGTCGATCCCGGGATAAATCGATGCAATGATCCGATCACGAAGAGGCGCTGCTCGGCCCATTCGCCGAAGCGCCGCCGATCGCGGAATGAGCCATGGCCGGACATTCGCAGTTCAAGAACATCATGCATCGCAAGGGGCGCCAGGACGCCGCGCGCTCCAAGCTGTTCTCGAAGCTCGCCCGCGAGATCACCGTGGCGGCGAAGCTCGGGGTGCCCGATCCGAACATGAACCCGCGGCTGCGCGCCGCCATCCTGGCCGCCCGCGCCGAGAACATGCCCAAGGACAACATCGAGCGCGCGATCAAGAAGGCCCAGGGCGGCGACGCCGACACTTACGAGGAGATCCGCTACGAGGGCTATGGGCCCGGCGGCGTGGCGATCATCGTCGAGGTGCTCACCGACAACCGCAACCGGACCGCGTCCGACGTGCGCTCCGCGTTCTCGAAAAGCGGCGGGCATCTGGCCGAGACCGGGGCGGTGGCGTTCCTGTTCGACCGCGTCGGAATGGTCGAGTTCGACGCCAAGGTCGCTAGCGAGGACGACATGCTCGATGCGGCGATCGAAGCCGGAGCCGACGACGTGGCCTCGACCAGCTCCGGTCATGAGGTCTACGTCGAGCAGGATCGGCTGCGCGATGTCGCCCGGGCGCTGGAGGCGCGGTTCGGCGAACCGCGCAAGGCCGCCCTGGTGTGGAAGCCGCAAAGCACCATCGGGCTCGACGACGAGCAGGGCGAAAAGCTGCTGCGGCTGATCGAGACGCTCGCGGACCGCGACGACGTGCAGAACGTTTTTGCCAATTTCGAGGTCTCCGACGCGCTGATGGCCAGGGTGGGGGCGTAGCTCCATCTCCGGCCGTCACCCTGAGGTGCTCGCGAAGCGAGCCTCGAAGGGCGGCCGGCCACCTCACTATGACGGCGCGCAGCGGGTCCAATCGACTGTGCAGATCGGATTTTTGTGCGCTAGTCGCGCCGCGGGCGCGGCGGTATCAAGGCTCGTGGGCGCACGCGCGATTCGCATCCTCGGCATCGATCCGGGCCTCCGCCGCACCGGCTGGGGGATCGTCGAGATTTCTGGCAATCGGCTCGCCTTTCTCGGCTGCGGCCGCGTCGAAACCGATGATCGGGAGGCCTTGGCTTCGCGTCTCGCGGCGATCCACGCGGGGCTAGGTTGCCGAGTACGCGCCCAATCTCGTGAAAAAAACCATCGTGGGCGCCGGCCATGCTGACAAGGCCCAGATCCGGATGATGATCGGCGTGCTGCTGCCGAAGGCCGAGCCCGAGACCGAGGACGCCGCGGATGCGCTTGCCGTCGCGGTCACCCACGCGCATCACCGCGGCGCCGCGCTGTTGCGGGCTCGGCACGAACCGGGGCCCAAAGGGAAGCAGGCGAAAAGCGGCGAATCCGGTAGAATCGCCGTCAAGCCGGAATCTCTCCCATGATCGGCAAGCTGACCGGCATGCTCGACAGCTACGGCGAGGATTGCATCATCGTCGACGTGGGCGGCGTCGGTTACGTCGTGCATTGTTCCGCGCGCACGCTGCAGGCGCTGCCGGCGCCCGGCGACCCGGTCACGCTCGCGATCGAGACCCACGTGCGCGAGGACCAGATCCGGCTGTTCGGCTTTATCACCGGGGTCGAGCGGGAATGGTTCCGGCT
>WNFE01010530.1_pt1 | contig 13992 bp, 15 predicted proteins | sample 5400451 | NCBI WGS metagenome assembly WNFE01 (sample SAMN13153344, study PRJNA577476) | soil metagenome | isolation source: 200 cm saprolite under Douglas fir tree site 2 hole 2 | place: USA:California | collected 2015-04-18 | reverse complement strand
GGGAAACCCCTTCTTTTTCGTAAAGCTATTTGTACAATGCTTAGTTGAGCAACCGTCCGGGCCCGTAGCTCAGCACGGACAGTAGCGTCGGCCCTCTATCAAAAGAGGATAGCCGAAGGTCGAGGGTTCAAATCCCTCCGGGCCCGCTCATAGCAGCAAGGCCAGTCAGCCTGTTCCGCTGACTATGATACGTTGAATCATCTTCAAGATCGGCCTTAGTCTTCCTGGGAGCACATCGTGCAGCATCGCGAAGTCCCCGTGATGAAACACACGGAGTTGCCTGCTAATCCCACCGTATAACACCACGAATAATCCAAAGAGAATGATCAGCTGGAAAATGGGTCTGAAGGGATGAGACATAAGGAAGAACTGGTCAAGAGCGAGCAAAGGCAGAGCCACGCCGACGGCCAAAGGTATGGCCTTTGACAAGGCGGAATTGACGTGCGTCGAGATCTCGCGGCGTAGTGTGAGTTTCGCAAGAACAACAATCAGAATCGAAAGCAAAGCTCGACCTATTGCGCCGGCCAGGGTTCCTAACGGCAGAGCTCCCAGCCCCACGAATACCATGAATACTAAAGTTGATGCGAGGGTGACGCCTAGGTATTGTCTCGTATGACCGACGGCTTGCATGGTTGTAACCAACAATACCCCCTGGGCCACAAAGATTGAGGACAGGGAAAGGATCGACAGTGTCAAGGCTTCGCCAACATATGATTGGCCGTATACGATATCGAGAGCAGTAGGAGTTATGACAGCTAGGGCGGCACTGATCGGGAGAACCGTCAGGTTGATCAATCTGAAGGCTGTGCCTAATCTGTCCGAGACCTCTCTGGGGTCGCCCGTCGAGTGAGCAGCGGAGAGCGCGGGATATATCGCCTGATTCACAGGCATCCACAGTACAGATAGAAAGTTCACACTCGATACCACGAGATAGTATGGTCCGAGTATGGTTGGACCCAACAGGGCGTAGATGATGCCCATGTCGCCCCATTGCTGTCCCAACGTAATCAAGGCGGAAGCGAATACTGGGAGGGAGAAGACCAGAATTGGACGAACTGGAAAACTTCCCCCTTTCGGAAGCTGCCCATGCCAAAGATAGACCGACAGAATCAAGGTTGCGATCCCTCCGATAGCCCAGCCTGAAACGATACCCAGCACTCGGAAACCATAGAATGCCAGAACAAGCCCAAGTCCTCTACTGAGAGGAACGAACAGGGCGTTTTGGTAGAGAGTCTGTGCATATCGTCCGACGCCGATAAAGAATGCCGTGTAGAGAAGCGTTAGATCGAGGAAGAGCGATGCAACGAAAGTCACCAGCAATAGGTTTACAGGGTCTGTCGCTCCACGGAGGAACCCAGCCAGATACGGCGAAAAGAGAACTGCGAGAACGACTACGGGTAAAGCTAGACCTAGCGACAGTCTCAGGGTGGCCCTGGCCACGCCAGCGGCCGCTTGGGCATCGCCTGCGACTATGCTTCTCGATATGAACCTGGTTGCGGCGAGAGGCAGTGACCCGGATATGAGTCCCGTCAGAAGCGCCTGGATAAGGGCAAGGACCGCGACCTCGCCGACCTCTGTCTTGTTGAGAATCCTAGCAAGCAGAACGTAGAAAACTAGGTAGACAACGTAGAGAAGGACTTGCTGACTAGTAAGATAGGCTGTTCCCCTCGGGACATTGTAAAGCTCCGCAGTCTTTGTCAAGGAAACACTTGAGTGGATGCCTCAGAGGGTTCTTCTAGATTATGCTTAGCATGAGAATTCCAGTGTAACTCTCGACCCAAACAGGCGGCCAGTGTTTTTTTGGCCGCAAAACACGGTTCCCCTGAGAGATGAGATCCTAGCGTTCCACGTGTCAAACGGCACACAATTTCTTACTCTGACCAAGCGAACGCCCGATCAGACTTAGTTAAGCCGAACTTTGTTCGGTCACTCGAAGTTTATATATCGATTCGAGAATGCTAACTCAAGGGATTGTTTCTTTGGGAGTAGCCGATGTGCCAGGCAGGCTACGAGGAGCGATCAATTGGTTGCTCAAACCACCGCAAGATCTTTCTCTGCAACAATCCGGTGGTCGGATTTCTCTTCGGAACCTCTTCGTGTATCTCGGGCCATCCCTTATTGTCAGTATGGCGTATATGGATCCCGGAAACTATGGGACGGACATTCAGAGCGGTGCCTCGCTCGCTTACGATCTTCTCTGGACTGTGTGGCTAGCCAATCTCATGGCCATGATACTTCAGTACTTATCGGGGAAACTGGGCATCGCCACGGGAAAAGATCTTCCACAACTGATCAAGCTTTCCCTCAAAACAAATACGCGAATCATCCCCTACTGGCTGGCTGCGGAGGCCGCAGCAGCGGCGACTGATCTCGCCGAATATCTCGGCACCGTAATTGCCCTTAACATATTATTCGGCATTCCCTTGATTTACGCTGCGATTCTCGGAGCACTTGACGTTATCATTCTGCTTGCTCTGACGTCTGAACGGTTCCGGATAATCGAGTACTTTTTCATGCTGTTTGTGGCCATTATCGGCACGGGTTTCCTCTATGAAGTAATTTTGATTAGACCGAGTTTGTCGAGCATTGTATACCACTCGGTAGCCGTTTCGGTCAGCAGTCAGACCATCCTTCTCGTCGTAGGCATCATTGGAGCTACGGTAATGCCACATGCGCTCTTCGTTCACTCGTGGTTGACGAAGAACAAGCTGACGACTGCGAGCTTAGACGAGAAGAGAAGGCTCAGGAGGCTTCACGTTAGAGAGGTTATCCTGACACTCACAATTGCAAGCCTCGTTAACGCTGCCATACTGGTCTGCTCCGCGGCCGCGTTCTATCCCAACTATACGGGAGTATCCACAATACCTCAAGCATATTCGATACTCATCCCGCTTTATGGGTACCTTGCAGCCGTGGTATTCGCCATCACGCTTCTCGCCTCTGGCCTCGCGTCCTCAACTACGGGAACTCTTGCCGGTCAAGCAATCATGGACGGCCTCTTAGGAAAACGTGTGAACAAGTATGTGCGAAGGCTTGTGACGAGAGTCGTCAATGTCTTCCCCACTAGCCTCGCGATTCTTATTGGGATCCAACCCCTGAGTCTTCTCATCTACAGCCAGGTAATCCTAAGCCTGATGATACCCTTACCAATGATTCCGCTCGTAATTTACACTCAACGAAAGTCGCTGATGACTGAGTTCGTGAACAGAGGAATCACCACCGTGTTGGCGGTGCTAGCTGCCACAACAATAATAGCGCTGAACATTTACCTCCTGATAACAACGCTCTAGGAGAGCGAGCTATAGGAGATCTTGACTCGTCGAAATGGTCTGCCGTACAACCGCCTCAAGGGTAACGAAAGTGTTCATAGCCACGAGGTTCAACGCTGACCATTCTATTCCCATAACGGACACTTAGCCCTCCGCCTCCCTTCTCGACTGCGCCAATTCTCAAAAGCGAGGGAACTACTCTCTTTACGCTTGCAAACCTGTTTTTCTGAATGGTCACGATCAGCTCGTATTCCTCTCCCCCGAACAGGGCAAGCGCCTCTGCAGACAATCTCTCTTCCTTGGCGAACACTTCGACATCCTCTGCGATAGGGATCGTCTCCAGCACGACGTTGACATTACTCAACCTTGCAATTTCATTAAGGCTCCAAGCTAGACCATCGCTTGAGTCAATCGAGCTGTTCACGAACCCGGTATTAGCCAGTTTGAGGCCAGTTTCCAACCTTGCAGACGGATGAAGAACGCAACGGACTAATTTCGAAAATCTACGCGGCCAACGCCTCCTTTTCCCAAGCAATATTCGGAGTCCCGCGGTTGTCTTTCCGAAATCCCCTGTCACCGCTACGATGTCCCCTGGTTTTGCGCCGTCTCTCCGGAGGATCTTTCCAGTCTCCGTAAATCCGAACCCAACACAGTCAATTACAAGGTCGTCGGTCTCGCTCGTGTCTCCACCAATTATTCTACAGTGGTATTCCCGTGCACCTTTCTCGAGACCGGACGCTATCTCGTTCACTATAGACCTGCTTACTGGAGGAGCAAGACCGAGTGATACTAGTAGTCCTCTAGGCTGGACACCTTTCGCCGCGAAATCGCTTACTGTGGCGACCACCGCCTTCCTAGCCGCTTGTCCCAAGGTCATGCCCGGCGGGACATCAGTCTTCCCAACAAGCATGTCAGTCTTCAACACAGCGAGCTTGCCCCGGGACATTGGATATGCAGCGACATCATCATCGAACCCCAAAGGGAACCTTGGTTGCGAGTCGAAACGTCGTCTAAGAACGCTTATGATCTGGCGTTCCGTGAGACCCGTCTTGGTCATTCGCGTTCTATTCTATCTCAAGAATCGTAGAGCTTTAAGTCAAGGCTGTGAACGGGGCTCGGCCGGTGCCTCGGTGGCTCAGCCTGGTAGATGCGTCTCGCAACAGAGAGCATCCGCCTCGTAAGCGGAATGGCAGAGTTCTGCCCCGCAAGGTCGCGGGTTCAAACCCCGCCCGAGGCTCCAGCTACAAAATCGCCTTCTGCCCTAGCGTTGTGGAGCTATTCCCAATTCAGTCCGAATAGGTCGCTCCGAACCAGAATCGGCCAAATTACACTTTACGAGGCGTGACAGTAACAGCATCAAAATCAAGCACCTATCCGACTGTTATGGCGTCGGCTTTGACGACCAAACGAGGCCTATCGATACTGCTTTTGATCCTAGCCTTGGCCATCGGACCTGTTGCTCTAGCTCACGCTCCTGCTCCTTCCTCAGGACCGACGATAGGTACACCTGTCGTCAGTCCGACGTCTCCCACGTCTAGCAGCATTGTTACCGTCTCCGTAAGTGTGACAAGTGCGCGCTCCACAGTCAAGAATGTGACCATAACGTATACCACCAACAACTGGAAATCAAACACTACAGTGGTCGCAACTTACAATGCTACCACGACGACTGCGACCGGCCAAATACCAGCCCTTGCTTCAGGCGGTGTTGTGTACTATTTCATCGTCGCGTTTGACATTGCAGGAAATAGTAACTTGAACAACAATAACGGAATCTATTTCTCTTACCTCGTGCCCGCTCCAACCTCACTAACATCTATCGGCACTTTGACTTACATACTGGTAGCCGCGGGAATAGCTGCTGCTATCGCGGCGGTTGCATTCATGATTCTCAAAGCGCCCCAAACCAAGTCGAAACCATCCAAGTTCACGCAGACACAGAATCAAGATTGAAATCGGAACAGCTATCCACAGATTCCGGTCTATGAAATCTAGAAAGCATAGATAGTTTGCCATCCGATCGATCCACCCGCGAAGCTTCAGCCATATGGGATGCACCGAGCTGTGAATCAGGTACGAATCGCTAGCGTTACTCGTAAAAGGAACTACCGAAGCTTCTTTACTGGTCTGAACGCAGCGATCAGCCACCAAACAACCGCTTGACCTGCTATGGTTGTAGCCGTCAAGACTAGCCCGCTAATCGCGAATAGCGGAACAAAATATGTCAAAATTGCAGCGGTTGGAACACTGGCCGTTCTTCTTGGAACCTGGGAATTCCTGTTGAAAACCGTCGGCAGACTGAAGACCGCTAATCCCCCACTACCGATCGAGATCAAAAGGTCAACCAGCCAATCCATTTACCCAGTCCTCCCTAGACCCGAAGCGCAGATCATCAGACGAGACCATAGAAGCGACCAACCGTACAGCATTATGTTACCGCAGCAAACTGTCAAGGGATAACACCGTTCAACAGCCCACGATCGGTTGATTCGGTCGGTTTCCCTCGCCTGAGACATGAGTCACTGCGCGAGAGGGCCGCTGGTAACGACCAGCAATTTGCTGACTTGTCTCGAGCATCATAGGGTCCACGCGGAGGAAGCATCAATTTCTCAGGCTACTTTTCTAAATTACCCATTTAGGAGCTACCTAGACGAATGGAGGTTATTGTGACGGCCTGGGAAGAACCGAAAGAACTCGACACGGACAACGAGGCGGTCATCAGCCTATACGACGGAATAAAGAAGATACTGGAAAAACAGACCAGTCCAAAACCGACCAACCCCAGGCTAAAGCAAGAGACGAAAGTCCCGAGAGAGGCGACACACATTTTGCGTTGCGGCAAGATTCTCAAGGTAGATGTCGAACGAAAGCTTGTAATCATAACGGTAATGAAATCAGACGGCGAACTCCACCAGCTTCGAATAGAAGCAAACAACGATTGACCCACGGGAACTGCATGAGCCTCTCCGAGTGTGAGGCATTAGACTACTTTGCGGTCGAGCACCCCCAACCTTCTAGCTCTCCTTTCAGAATATTTGAAAGCGAGAAGCCCGAGGACAAGAAGAATAATCCCTCCTACGAAACTCAGTCCGAGATAGTAGAAGTAAGAACCGACGCTTCCATCCAAGAGGACCGCGCGAGACGCTCGAATGAACTCGGTGAACGGAAGAACATTTCCAATATCCGAGAACGGGTGAGGTAGACTAGCAACGGGAAATAGTGCTTCCGAGAAAACCATCAGAAGACCCGAAACGTAGGTGGGAAGAGCCCACTCGAATTTTGACGCAAAGACTGCGTAGGCCCCCAGCAAGAATCCGAGTCCCATAGAAGCGAATATGTTCACAATAAGAGCAACTCCAAACAGAACCACCGAAAGTGGTGTGACCACCAGAGGGATCGCAACCCCGAAAAGCAACAGCGAAATTACAACTGCGATAGCCAACGACGCGATGGAAGTCACAGTTGACGAAGCGAAAGATGCGAGGCATCTGCCAGCAAGATATGGAGGAGACGATCTTGTTGATACGTACACCTGCGGGAAGACGAAGGTCCACTTTCCCTCTGCGATCGCAAGCGTCGGAACCCACGAGTAGGCTGAGATGTGAGCGTAAAGAGTTGCCCCTATGATGATAAAGCCAAGCTGGTACGGAAACTTCTCAGGTGTAATCGAGACCCCATTTCTGAATCCTATGTACAGAATAGTAAGCGCGGTCATAGTACTAGCGATCGGAGCGATTGTCTTCAGCGAGAATCCTAGAATCGGGTTCGTCCATCCAAAGTCTCGAGCCCACCCGACACGAATGGAAGCGATCAGCGATCGGACGTAACTCATCTTAGCCTCACCGCAATAGTCCCCGCTCTACCGAACAACAGTATGACTCCCATTATCGCAAGCAGCAAGATGTCGCGATATACTAGGGTCAGATCCGCGACTCCGCTTGAGTTCAGACTGAACAGTGTGCGTTGAAGAGCGTCCATTCCCACTGCAAGTGGGATCACGAGAGCGATTGCCTGTAGAGCAGCGGGAAATGCCAAACTTGCTGGGAAATACACTCCTGAAAGGAATGAAACGGGTTCATGCAAGGCTTCGTTAACCGAATCTGCTTCGCGTCCATACACTAGATAGAGTGAGGATAGCGCCATTCCCATCGCGTACAAAGATGCAAGGGTCAGGGCGAATGTCACAGCCACAAGAGGCCACAAGGGGTTGGCCGGGGGTGCGAAAAGAACCCAGCCGATAATCGCGAGCGTGACAGCTGAGGGCGCGGTTCCCAAGATGCCGCCGAGCGACATTCCGATGAGGATGGCCGAGATTGGCGCGGGCGAAGTGATGTAGAGCTCGAAGAGACCTTGCTGTTTGTCCCAGTTAAACTGAGAAGCCATTGACCAGAGAACATTCCCCCAGAAAGACACCATAACTCCGCCTAGAAATGCGAAACCTATGCCCGACTTGAGACCAGCGCTACTATACAAGAGAGATAGTGCTAGAGAAGTGAAGAATGGAAAACCGACGTTGACTGCGACCCACAATGGTTCGCCGTAGATGCTCTTTGTTCGAACCCACGTGCGTGCGTATACTGTCTTCAGCCATATGCTAGCTCGGGGATTCATGTTCTCTCTCCCTAAATCCTCGTCCCACTAGCGCGACAAATACCTCTTCCAGTGTGGTCTGCTGTCTCCAGTTCGATATCAGATTCATTCCCGACTTTCTAGCAAAATCTATCGCGTCTTGCGCCGATTCGTCGCTATCCACAACGACCTGTACCCTGGCGACTGCTCGTTCCTCATCGATCGATGAGGTGAAGCCTTTCACACCGTCGACTTTGCCGAGTGGTTCGAGACTCGCCGGATCAGGAGGCGGTGCCATCTCCATTACGAGAGCTGGGGCGCCTAGGGACCTTTTCAGGGCCATCGGAGTGTCACACGCTAGAATCTTTCCTTTGTCAATTATTCCGACTCTGTTGCAGATCGCATCGACCTCAGCCATGTTGTGGGTTGCCAATAGTATTGTGCGTCCCAACTCTTTCGCTTGCATTGTCAGAAATTCCCGAATCTTCATTGCAGTCATCACGTCCAGCCCTATCGTAGGTTCATCAAGAAACACTACCTTTGGATCATTGATGAACGCCCTCACGACTGTGACCCTTTGACGGTAGCCGGTTGAGAGTGTGTAGAACTTCTTGTCAAGATAATCCGTAAGTCCCAACATTTCCGAGAACTCGTTGATCCTCTCATGAGCGAGCTTTGAGGAGAGCCCATACAGCTGTGAAAAGAACCAGAGATTCCCGCGGGCAGTGATGTAATCGTAGCCCGCCCTCTCGGCACCGCTAGCTGTGCTAATGAGGGGTCTCACCTTCTCGGGCTGTTTGGCAACATCCCAGCCCATCACTCTAGCGGACCCGGAAGAGGGCAAGAGCAAAGTCGAGAGTATCCTAATCATGGTTGTCTTTCCGGCCCCGTTCGGGCCGAGAACACCGAAAACCTCGCCCTCTCTAACTCTTAGATCGACACCATCAAGAGCGAGTACACTACCTTCTTTGCCTTTGAATTCTCTGCGTAAGTTTTCAACCTCGACGGTTGACTTTGCATCTCTAAAGCTCATGAACCGGGAAACTCGCCCTGACTTTCAAACGAGCGAAACCCAGCGTCTCATTTAACAATTCGGCCAGTGCGGGCATGTTTTTCTTCGAAATTTGTCGGTACAGGAGCATGAAAGACACCTCTGGGTCATAGTTCTCGAGCCAAGACCCAGACTCACGTTCTTTGAGAACGGGAGCTCACCAGACCTAAAATCTGACTGTGACTTATCAGAGATGAGCCAGACATTGTCGTCCAAAGAAAACATCTCAACTAGCGCGTTCGAATCTGAAATTGCGCTAATTATGAAAGATGATGCAGACATTACCAGGAAGGAGCTGGCCAAGCTCCGCGACATTTTGGAATATGAACTCAAGCCTAAGCCGCCTCGAATTATTTACGACACATACTACGATACCCCAGAAGACTCATTGCGACAGAGAAGGATCAGTCTCCGAACAAGAAAACTAGCTGGCAGTCTCTTGATCTCGACCAAGTCTGATGTCAGAAGAATCAGAGGGAATATTATTCGGAGGAGGGAGATCGAACTGCCGTGGTCGTACGAGTCGATTCGTCTGTTAGCGAAAAACCTCAAGCTGGCACCTCCCAAATTGTCGGTCTCACAGTTCCGGCGCATCCCAGCCTCCAGAACACTTGCGACTATGGGTTTAGAGATAATCCAGGAAAGGAGGACGCGAAGAGAAGTGAGGGATGTAGTTAGGAAGGGTAAAACGCCAGCTCTGGTCTTGGCTGAACTGGCCATTGACAGAGTAATCTACACTTTCAAGGATACGAAGTTAGGACTTTCCGAGGTCGAAGTTGAAGCAAAATCCTCTAGGAGTCTCACAACCGTTCGAGACATTGGAAATGCACTCGTCTCAAAGTACCAACCCGTGCTACAGCAATGGTTTCACGGCAAATTAGTGACTGGTCTCGCTATCCGGAAACTCTTGGAAACCAAAGCACTCCAAAACTACCTTGTGAATGGCGAGTTGAAGCCAGGAGCTTTCGGACTAATCGATCGGACAATACGATCTCAAGAATTCTAGAGCACCGGTTCCTATCAACAAGTGCGACCGTCATATGTTTTGCTGAGCAACGAATTGCTCTAATCCGGCTCGAAGCCGGCACAAGCCATTCCGTAGTAGCTGGGAACCTGGTACGATAGTAGCTGAGATCGCATCGGAATGACTTCGTTTATTCCGGCTAGTATGACCATTTGCCACGGGCTATCAGGCTTGGCCTCTTCAATGAAACTCGCCTTCAAATGAAGGATTCGTTTCAGGCTGTTGTCTCGTATCGCGTTTAGCACGAAAGCATCGTACTTTGAGGCGGCCGGGCTGAAACCATAGGGTCCTGAACGGGAGTGAGCATGTGCTTGATCGGCGCTAGCTATGAAAGCAAACCTCTTCTTTCGATTTCCCTTCATGAGTCGGCCGAGCAATCGCCCGAAGTCGAAATTCGTTCGTAGGGAGATCTCGCGAGACGGCGCCACTATCAGAATCCTAGACTTCAACCTATGCTCTTTTAAGAGAAACCATAATGGGATAAGGGTCCCCCAGTCCATCTGCATGTCAGAAGACGACCCTGCAGCAGTCCCGTAATTTGCTCCGACCACTGGTAGCCTGGCTTTCTCAGATTGCCTAACAACGATTTTCCCAAAATCGACATCACAGCGGGCGCGAACCGCCACCGACCGATTTGAAGAGCCTCTCAAAGTTCCCGAGGAGTTTTCAGACACGACAACTGCAATGTTCGATAGCAACCTCAGGTTGTGAGGACTAGCAATAACTATGGTCTGAGGATGCGCCTCCGATATTCTTCTGGCTAGAGCCCGCATCGATGCGCGAGTTTCCTCGAACTTCCGCAACATGGACTTCGACGCTAGTTCTGGAATAATTTCTCCACCGTGGGGAGCGATACATGCGTAGACAAGCGTCATGGGTACACGAGTGGCAGCTGAAACAAAGGAAGTGGAAATTAAGTTATTGGTGGAGCCAAATCACAGGCTCAGGTCGAAAGCAGACCTTGAGCGAGTGCGCATCATGATCAATCTCTAGATATCATTATCTTGCAGAAGATCTAAGAATGCCCTGTCCAAGGGAAAGGATTAATCAGTCAGACTTGTGAAATACTTTTCAAACTAGGACGCTGAGGAACATAGTGACAGAGAACGCTCCTTTGCACAGGCCGATATCAGTCGAATCCAAAAGTCAACCAAACAGTGAGCCACTTAAGAAGATACATCTCGCAAATCCAACGCTCGACGCGGAGATGAAAGCAGCAGCTCTCTCCGCCCTCGAAAACGAGATGATGGTCATGGGTGAGAGCGTCTTCAAATTTGAAGAGGAATTCGCCCAATATTGCGGAACAAAATACGCCATCTCCACGGCTTCCGGGACCGCGGCTCTCTCAGTTACATTACAAGCCCTGAGCATCGGGCACGACAACGAAGTCATTACGACCCCCTTCTCCTTCATCGCAACAGCAAACTCGATTGTTCACGCGGGCGCGGATCCCGTTTTTGCTGACGCAGAAGATTCAGGAATAAACCTGAGTCCAAACAAGACTCGGGCAAAGATAAGCTCCAAAACTCGAGCATTGATGCCAGTTCACCTGTACGGACACCCATCTCGAATTGATGAATTCCATGACATTGCGGTCGAGGCAGGCCTCAGCCTGATTGAAGATGCCTGCCAAGCACACGGCGCTGAAGTCGAAGGAAGAAAGGTCGGCTCCATCGGTGATGCCGGATGCTTCTCGTTCTATCCTGCAAAGAACATGACCGTAGGCGGTGACGGCGGCATGATAACCACTAACGATGAGGAGCTGGCCGATGCCGCACGGAGCATAAGAGATTGCGGCCGGGACAAGAACAGCAAATACTACCATGGCCGAATAGGCTTCACATCAAGGCTCAACACGGTCAACGCAGCAATTGGAAGAGTCCAGCTGAAGAGACTCGAAGCCTGGAACCAAGCGAGAAGAAGATTATCTGAACGATATAGAAAGGAGCTCGAAAACGTGCGTGATATCACGCTTCCACCTTTAGATGGCAATATGGAGAAAGCTGTCTATCACTTGTTCGTAATCAGGACGAAACTCCGGGATCAGGTGAAAAAGCGTCTGGCCGACAACGGAATAGAGACAGGCATACACTATCCAAAACCCATCCATCTACAGGCTCCGTACAGGCAGAAGTACGGGTACACAGAGGGAACCTTCCCGGTAAGCGAATCGCTGTCGAATGAAGTCTTGAGCCTGCCAATCTTCCCGACCCTAACTGAAGACGAAGTGGTCCGGGTCTGCGAGGTTCTGAGGAAATCTCTCGTAGCGTAGATCCAAAATTCCTTCAACAGGCGATTCTTTCCGTATCCGTGGGACTGGGCTCAGTGCTACTTCTTCCTCAACAGCGAGGACGAGATTATTATTGATGGAAACAGGATCCCCGCCCCCGCAAAGAAGATCCACTGTACGCCAAATTCTGACACAAAACCGCCGAGAATGTTGCCGATCGCCATTCCGATGCTCAGAACAACACTGTATAGACCGTTGGCTGAGCCACGCCTTGCTTTGCCGGAAATATCGCTAACATAACTGAGAATAGCGGGAGCGATTGCGGAAGCCAAGAAGAAGAGCGAGGCAAGCACCGCCGCGTATTCTAGAAAGTTGTGGGTTAGGAAATAAGGGAAAGACAAGCCGAACAATACTAGAAAGCCAAACTCGCCGACGGCTCCTAGCACCATGATCTTTGTCCGACCGACCTTGTCCGATATGTGACCAAAGACTATTGCGCCAAGAGCAAACAAACCTCCGATAGCTCCGAGAAATACGAGCAACTGCCCGCTGATGGTAATGTTCGCGTCCCTGAACGCTTTTGGCAAGAGAAAATACATGCCAAGAATAATCGTCTGACCAAGCCATACCGGCAAGACAGGGCGAATCTTAGATCCGATCCGACGCCTACGAATCCCAGGCTGATTCAGCTCATCGCTTCTGACGGGTTCGACTAGGAACTTTGTAGCGAGGATGGATGTGAACAAGAATATTCCTGAGGTCACCCAGAAAGCATAGGACAGCCTAGACGCGAATGCCGTGACAAGAACAGACCCGACCCCAAAGCCCAGCCCATATCCTCCGAGGTTCGCTAGGTCGAAACCTCCCATCTTCTTCCCTCGGTTTGTCTGTTTGGTAGCATCTCCCAACAGCGTGAGAGATGTTACTGCGGCCATTGCCGCCGAGACGCCCATGAGAGCGTGAAGTACCGAGACATTCAGCAGGTTCCTTGTGAAACCTATTGCTGCGGTTAGAACTGTGATGAGGGTCATACCGATAAGGTGAAGCCTCTTCCTGCTCATCCGATCTGCTAGTCGGCCAACGGGCATCGCGGAAACGGCCTCTGCGATAGGGTACAGCGCAAGAATTAGTCCAACTTGGAAGGCTCCGGCGGGCAAGTATAGAGGAAAGAGTATGGTGACCGAGCCGAATCCTATGCGTGTAAGGAATACTGCCAGGTAGAGGTATAGAATCATCCGAGCGCCGATTTTCTTGGCCATAGCAGCATCCGAGGGGACAACTTGGCATGGCGGCTTGTTAATGTAATAGGCAAGATGGTCCATTGAGACGTTTGGAACGGGGACGGGCTTCTGGTCCTTCCTCGAGCTACCCTTTGAGGGACTCTAGAATTTGCGGGGTAACTGGAGGAGGTTGAGCCCCACATTCTCGTCCTTGTCTTTCAATAGCTTTCCGGGAAGCTTGGTCATGTTCACCTCGACCATGTTGGCGAGGGATCCCTCTTCGAGGTGTCCTCCTATGACAGAGAAATCTCGGCGTCCCAATGTGACGTGAGCATGAGGTAACGCTTTCTGATTCATGGTCGAAACGTTTCCGGATAAGGTGAGTATCTCCAAGTCCTCATCGAATGTTTCGTACTTGTACGTCTTGGTGTCTTTGAAGTCGTAGTGTCCCAGCACGGCCTTGTACAACGAACCTATTCCTTCAAGGAAAGAGGCGTGTAGTCCTTGTGCGTTCGCGAATTCTCGCAATGTCTTGAGAATATCATCGCCCTGTTCTAGGCGGAGTACGAACCCCGAGCCCAGTTTCTTGTATAACGTGTTCTACAACCCCCATACTGGAAGCATGCGAG
>WNFE01003119.1_pt1 | contig 13995 bp, 12 predicted proteins | sample 5400451 | NCBI WGS metagenome assembly WNFE01 (sample SAMN13153344, study PRJNA577476) | soil metagenome | isolation source: 200 cm saprolite under Douglas fir tree site 2 hole 2 | place: USA:California | collected 2015-04-18 | reverse complement strand
GATGCAGGGCGAGACGATCACGGGGATCCGTGTCGGGGGCGGCGTCGTGCCGGTGCTGGAAGGGGAGCTTCGGATCTAGCTGAGGATGGCGGTCAGGCTGCGGAGGTCGGGGCAGCCGTCGAGGCCTTCGACCATCTCGCGCACCGACTCGGCGCGATCCTCCGACAGGACGATACGCGCGCAGTCGGCGAACTTCTCCCGCAGCTGATCCATCGAGAGCGGCAGGCCCGGGTGTCCCGGCACGGCCCTGGGCGCGATGGCCCACTCCCGCCCGTCACGCAGGCGCACCGTCATGCGCGTCCACATGTGGCGTTCCAGGTCCCCCGGGATCGCCGGGTCCACGACCACGCGGACGCGCTTCATCAGTCCCGTGATGGCCGGATCGTCCGTCTTGTCGTCGCGGAAGGTCGCGATGCCCACGCGTCCTTCGCAGAGCGCCGCCGCCGCCGAGAACTCACCGGAGAACTTGGCCTCGAGCCCGCTCCGTGGATTCGAGTGGATGAGGATCCGCGGAACGGACGCGCCGACGCCGACCGTGACGTGCTCCACCTGTTCGGGGGCAATGGCATGGATGCGTCTGAGCTCGAGCGCGCTGTCGATGATCGAGTGCGTGCAGGCGCAGGACGGGTAGGGCTTGACGGCCACGCCCGTCTTGAGGATCTTCCACGGCGCGCCCAGCGTCTCGAGCGCGCGCTCTTCGCGCTTGCCCGCGCCCAGCACGGCGAAGTAGCCCTGCGGCCCCTCGAGCGCCTGCTCGGAGGCGGTGAAGCCCTCGCGGGCGAGCAACCCTGAAAGCACGCCGCTCCGCGCCGCGTGCCCGGCGTGGAAGGGCTTGGTCATGGTGCCGAAGTTCTCCTTGAGTCCCGAGGCCTGGCTGGCCGCGATGGCGAGCGCGGTGCGGGTCTGCGTCGCATCGAGGCCGAGCAGGCGCGCCGCCGCCGCGGCGGCGCCCATGGTGCCGAGCGTGCCCGTGGCGTGAAATCCCTTCTCGTAGTGCGCCGGGTTCAGCACCTCGGCCAGCGTGGTCTCCACCTCGAAGCCGAGCAGGAAGGCATGCACCAGGGCGCGGCCGTCGGCCAGCGCCAGCTCGCCCGCCGCGAGCGCCGCCGAGAGCACGGGCGCCGTGGGATGGCCCATCATGGCGAAGTTCGTGTCGTCGAAGTCCAGGGCGTGCGCCGCGGTGCCGTTGGCGAGCGCGGCCCAGACGGCGCCGGTGCGGAGCGGCGTGCCCACCACGGTGGCGAGTGGCGCGCCGCCTTCTGACCGGGCGATGTCGGTGACGATGCGGGCCGCCGGCTCGACGGATCCCGCCAGCATGACACCCAGGCAATCGAGGATGGCCCGGCGGGCCGCGTCCACCGCTCCGGCGGGGCAGTCCTCCCAGCGGCTCTTGGCGATGAACTCGGCGATCGCGGAGGTGGCACGCATGGGCCGAGCCTATCACAGGTCTGCTATCATCGGCCGGTGACCAGGGCTCGGCGCTTCCTGCTCCTCGCGGCGCTGCTGTCGACGCTCACGCCCGCTCCTGCTCGCGCGCAAATCTTCATCGCCTCGCGTCCGGATCCGCCGTTCGCCGTCGGCCCACTGACTATCCGAGCCACCGTGACTCCGGCGCTGACGCCGGTCGAGCTCGAGGTGCGCTGGGCCCTCGACATCCCGCCCGGCAAGAGTCGTGTGGGGATCGAGCAGGACATCTTCCTCCTCTGGCCCAAGGACGACGCGCTCGCTCAGTACGTCGAGGCGCGCGGGTTCACCGTGCTGGACGCGGGTCGGCTGCCGCTGTACGCCCAGAACATCTACGCCGAGGGAGTGGAGGCCGCGCCCAAGCCTGTCGGCGAGGCGCCCTACGTGGTCTTTGTCCAGGACAGTCACGCGCTGGGTTTGAGCCCGGCGGGGACCTGGATCCGCATCCCGTGGACGCCCCAGATGGCCAACGTCACCTTCATGATGAGCCTGCACATGCGGATGGCCGGCGTCATCAAGCCGCGCCGGCTCCACTGGCTCGAGACCCTGTTCACCGGAGAGCGCCACGAGTTCTCGCTGTCGTACCACGAGGTGCGTGATCGTCCGATCTTTCCCATGTACGCCGAGCACCGCGACCGGGCGGTGGGCCTCGCCGAGGCGCCCGCGGAGCTGGTGGCGCACTTCACGGACGCGGACCACCTGCGTATCGAGCAGATCTATCCGCCGACGACCATGCGCCGGCTCAGCGAGAATCTCCAGAGCACGGAAGTCATCTCGCTCTTCATGGGCTCCGCCGAGGGCATCGCACCCCAGCACCTGACCGTGCAGTTCGGCTACTTCTCACGACTGCAGGGGCTGATGATCGTGTTGATTCCGCTCCTCCTGCTGTCCGCGGGGCCCGCGCTCGGCCCCGCGCTCGGGCGCGCGATGCCGGGACTGGTGGCGAGGGTGCGGGCGCGACTGCACCTGGGCACCGCGGGGGCGCCCACGCGGGCGCGGGGGGTGGTGCTCGCGCCCGAGACGCTGAGCCGCATCGTGCCGGGCAAGACGACGCGCGAAGACGTGCTACGGCTGTGCGGGACGGAGGTCGAGGAGGAGGAGCGGCTCGACCAGCCGGACCGCCGCGTGCTGATCTACCGCGGCTGGCGCGCCGTGCCCAGAACGCGCCGGCACCTGAAATGGCTCGCCACCGTCGAAGCGTGGGAGGTTCTCGTGCAAGAGACGCGCATCGAGCTCGAGCGTGACGTGGTCAGAGACGTCCAGGTGCGCATTCGCCGGAGCCACGGCCCCAGCCCCGAGCCGCCCGCCTGACGGTGGTCCCCGCTCGTCAGACAGCGAACTTGGCGGCCGCCCTTGCGAGGATGATCAGCACGTCCAGCACCTTGTTGGTGATGGCGATCGCGTTGTTGATGGAGTCCACGGTCTTCTTGGCCTGCTGAGCGGCGGTGTGCAGATCCTTGAGAATCTGATCGAGGGTGCCGGGCGGGATGGGCTTGACCTCCTGCTTCTTCTCCAGCGCCTCTTCGGCCACGGCCCTGCAGAGGGCGGCGCGATCCTCGAATGCCCTTTGGCGGACCGGGTCGCTTTCGGTCCGGGCGCTGTCGAGCGCCTCTTGCTGCAATTCCGTGTAGCGCTGGATCAGGCCGTTGACATCCTCGATGAAGCCGATTTCGATCTCGGTCTGCTCGATCTTCCTCGTGACCACCTTCGACTGCGCGGCGAGGGCTACACGCTCCTCGCCGGACGCCACCGGTAGTTGCCCGTTGATCGCCGCTCGCTGAGAACGGTACTCCACAAGACACCGCCTCAGGGCCGCCAGGCGCTCTGTCTCGGCCATCGCCTGCTACTCCTTCCCCGTTTTCGGTTTGAGGCTCTCGAGGGTTTCTCGCAGCTTGTCCGCCCACTCGGGTGCCTTGGCCTTCTGTTGCGCCTCCAGCTCCGCCTTGCGCCCCGCATCGATGGCCTCACGAATCCGGCCCAGCTGTTCCTTGGTGGCTTCCGCCAGCGCCTTGGCCTCTTCGGCCGAGAGGACGAGATCCACCTTCATCAGGTGGTTCGTGATGTTTCGCTGGAGGCCTGCCAGCGTTCGCGTGGTGTCGGCGAGCGCCGCGTAGAGCTGGGCCTCCTGCTTGGCCAGCGCGTCCAGTCTCCGCACGCGCTCGTCGGCCCGCTGGTCAGAGACGGTCAGCAGCTCGAGATAGGCTCGGATCTGCCGCTCGAGGTCCGCCTTGTCGCTCGAGTCTGCGCTCTCGTACTTCTTGACGAGGACGCGAATCCGCCCGGCGATCACCTGGCGGCCGCGCTTCGACAGATCGTAGCGGAGCCGGTCTTGGTCGAGCGGCAGCTCGAAGCGTGTCACCTCGTCGAAGTTGCGGAAGGCCCGGAAGAGCGGCGTGTAGGAATCCTTCTCTCCTTCTGCCCAGAACAGCTGCGGGATCTTTCCGGGGCCGAACGTATCGGAGATTTTGTATTCGTGACCGAAGGCCGCATCCCAGCCCCGGTAGAGCTGGGTCCACTTGATCCAGGGCGCGCGAAGGCTCGCGCCGGCCTCCGTGGGCTCGAGAAGAACAATGCCACCCAGATTCGCCGCTCTCGTCGTGTGGTCGTCAAACCGGCACGCGTCCTTCCCATTGCCGCCGGCTTCCGGGTTGCACCGGGCGCCGAGGAGAGCCAGATCCTTCGGCTGGTCCTTCAGGGGCCCGGCGTAGAGCGCCTCGCCGGCGAGAGAGGCGCGGAGCGGCGCACCGCCGGGATGGGGTGCCGCAAAGAGTGAGCACCCGGTCAGACCCAGCGCCAGGCCTACCCATGTGACCGCGGCCGTCCATGGATAGGTTCGATGGAGATGGGTTCGATGGGGCCGGGCCCGATGCGTGCTCATTTGCCGCCGCCTCGAACGTCGTTGGAGAGCGTCTGACCCTTGCCGATCGCCTCCCCCAGCTCCTTCCAGTGAATGGCGTCGACGTCATTCTGCAGGTACGTGTCCAGATCCCGCGAGATCGTGAGCAGGTTGCTCAGGAGCTGGTCCACGGCAGGGAACTGTTCCCGCCGGTGGCGCAGCCTCGCGATGGCTTGAGCGCCCACGACCTCGAGCTGAGGAATATCCGGGGGGGCCACGCGAAGGTCGCGCGCAGCGCTGCGCACGGCGTCCAGCACCATGACACCATCCACCAGCCGGCCCTGCGCGTCGCGCCTGGCGAAGCGGACCACGAGCTCGCTCCAGGAGCCGACCTTCCGATCGACCAGCCACTTGGCCATGTCGGGCCCACTTTGGATGTCAGCTCCCGTGAGGTCCTTGAGCTGGTTCCAGAGCGTCGACGCTCGAGCGATCTCGTCCGGGGTGAAAGTCTCCTGCGCGGTCGGCCACACGCTGCGAAAATATCGCACGATCTCTTGCGGCGGCTTCGGAGGCTCGAGGGCCTGGGTGAGCTCCTGCTCGAAGGTCTGCTTCGGAGCTTTGAGATCGAGGAGCCGTTCCAGCCGGCCCGCATCCAGGCCAGCCGACGTCGGCTGCGGGTCGATCTTGGCCGCCTCTTCCAGGAAGGCGATGTCGGCCTCGATCGCGATCATCTCGACGACGCGGCGCGTGTGGATGTCCTCGATGCGTGCCTTGGCGTCGGACCAGTCCTTGACCATCTGGGCCACGCCTTCCCGGAGCTGGGTGGCGGTGGCCTTGACGGGGGTGTGGCTCGTGATGACGAGCGGCACCGGACCGGACGGGCTCGCGCACGCCGTCAGGTATACGGCGGAGAGGAGCATCCACCAACGTGCCGCCAGGGTTCTCGGAATTGGGCGCACGGGTCGTGAGATTAGTAGATCCTGCCGAACACCTTGTCAAGAACAATGGCCGGTGAGGCGTTGCGCCACGTCGGATATGCTTACAGTCGGCGCGCCGTTGGCGAAGTCTGGGCGCCCATTCTGATCTCGTTCGTCCGCGTGGTGGAGCGTCCCCCGCACGCTGTGGCGGCGTCGTAGACCCGGTGCGGCTTGACCCCGCCGAGCGCGAGGACTACACTCGCGGAATATTCCGGGGCCGAGATGGAATCCCTATTGCGTCCGAGCAGGAGGCTGTGACGTGACGTGTCCGCGCTGCCAGGCTAGTAGCCGCGAGGGCGCCCGGTTCTGCGAGCAGTGCGGCGCCCGTCTCGCGCGCGCCTGCGCGAGCTGCGGCGCCGAGGTGGCGGCGGAAGCGCGCTTCTGCGGCGGCTGCGGCGCGGCGCTGACCGCGGGCGCTCCGGCGGCGGGGAGCCGCTTCGGCGATCCGCAGAGCTACACCCCGAAGCACCTCGCCGACAAGATCCTCACCACGCGCTCCCAGCTCGAGGGCGAGCGGAAGCTGGTGACCGTGCTCTTCGCCGACGTCAAGGGCTCGATGGAGCTCCTGGCCGACCGCGATCCGGAAGAGGCGCGACGGATTCTCGACCCCGTCCTCGAGCGGATGATGGAGGCGATCCACCGCTACGAGGGCACGGTCAACCAGGTCATGGGCGATGGGATCATGGCGCTCTTCGGCGCGCCGGTCGCCCACGAGGATCACGCGGTGCGGGCGTGCCACGCGGCGCTGCGCATGCAGGAGACGGTCGGCTGGTACGCCGACGAGCTGCGCCGGAGCCAGGGCATCGATGTGCAGATCCGCGTCGGGCTCAACTCGGGCGAGGTCGTCGTCCGCGCCATAGACAGCGATCTGCACATGGACTACTCCGCGATCGGTCAGACCACGCATCTCGCGGCCCGGATGGAGCAGCTCGCGCGTCCGGGTACGGCGCTCATGACGAAGGACACGCTGCGGCTGGCCGAAGGGTATATCGAGGTCAAGCCGCTGGGCCCGGTGCCGATCCGAGGGCTCGCCGAGTCGGTCGAGATCTTCGAGATCATCCGCGCCGGCGCCGTCCGCTCACGGCTCCAGGCGGCGGCGGCGCGCGGGCTCACGCCCTTCGTGGGCCGCGACGGCGAGCTGGGGCGGCTGCGCGAGACGCTCGAGAAAGCGCGGGCGGGGCAGGGGCAGATCGTGGCCGTGTCGGGCGAGCCCGGCGTGGGCAAGTCGCGCCTCTTCTGGGAATTCACGCACTCGCACCGCACGCACGGCTGGCTCATCCTCGAGAGCTCGCCCGTGTCCTACGGGCGCATGACCTCGTACCTGCCCGTCAGCGAGCTGCTCAAGACGTACTTCGGCATCGAGGACCACGACGACCAGAGGCGCATCCGCGAGAAGGTCACCGGCAAGATTCTCACGCTCGACGACAGCCTGCGCGCCACCATTCCCGTGTTCCTGGGGCTCCTCGACGTGCCCACGGAGGAGGCCGAACAGGAGACCGAGCCGCGCGAGCGCCGGCGCCGGACCCTCGACGCGCTCAAGCGCCTGCTGCTGCGCGAGAGCCAAGTGCAGCCGCTCCTCGTGATCTTCGAGAATCTCCACTGGCTGGACGGGGAGACGCAGGCCTTCCTCGACAGCCTGGTCGAGAGCCTGCCCGCGGCACGCATGCTGCTGATGGTCAACTACCGACCGGAATACACTCACGGGTGGGGCAGCAAGAGCTACTACACGCAGTTCCGCATCGACCCGCTCCAGCCCGACAGCGCCGACGAGCTCCTTCAGGCCATCCTCGGCAACGACGTGGCCCTGACGCCGCTCAAGCAGCTGCTGGTGACGCAGACCGAGGGCAACCCGTTCTTCCTCGAGGAGTGCGTCCAATCCCTGGTCGAGATCGGCGCGCTCGTCGGCGATCGCGGGCAGTACCGCCTCGCGAAACCCGTCGAGACCTTGCAGATGCCGCCTACGGTGCAGGCGGTCCTCGCCTCGCGCATCGACAGGCTCGAGCCCGAAGACAAGCGCCTGCTGCAGGCGGCGTCCGTCATCGGCAAGGACGTACCCTTCGCGCTCCTCGACGCCATCGCCGATATGCCCGAGGAGGCGCTGCGCACCGGGCTCATGCGGTTGCAGTCGGCCGAGTTCGTGTACGAGACGACGCTCTTTCCCGCGCTGGAGTTCACCTTCAAGCACATGCTCACCCATGACGTCGCCTACGGCAGCCTGGTCACGGGGCGGCGGCGCTCGCTGCACGCGCGCGTCGTGGACGCGCTCGAGCGACTCTACGCCGACCGCCTCGGCGAGCAGGTCGAGCGCCTGGCGCACCACGCCGTCCGCGGGGAAACATGGGAGAAGGCGATCGGCTATCTCCGCCAGGCGGGGGCGAAGGCCACCTCGCGCGCCGGCAACCAGGAAGCCGTCGCGTTCCTCGAGCAGGCGCTCCAGGCCCTCACCCACCTGCCGGAGGGGCGCGCCAAGCTCGAGCAGGCCATAGACATCCGCCTCGAGCTGCGGCCGCCGCTCCTCCAGCTGGGACGGCTGCGCGAGGTCCTCCAGCTGTCGAAGGAGGCCGAGCAGCTGGGCGCCGAGCTGGGCGACGAGACGCGCCAGGCGCGCGTGTACAGCTACCTCGTCAACTATCACTACCTGAATGGCGAGCCCGACCTCGCGATCGACTACGGCGAGCGGTGTCTCCGCATCGCGGACGCGACCCAGGATCTCGCCCTGCAAGCGCTCGCCCGAGGGTACCTCGGCCTCTCGCTCCACGCGCAGGGCCAGTACCGGCGCGCGGAGCTCATCCTGCGGCAGAACGTTGACGCGCTCGTGGAGGCCCGCGGGACTGCCGCCGACCAGTCGGCCATCTCCTACGTCACCTCGAGCGGGTGGCTGGCCTGGACGCTGGCGGAGCTCGGCGACTTTCACGCCGCGGACGCCTGCGTGGACCAGGCGATGCGAGCGGCGGACGGAGCGGGACACGTGTACGGCCAGACCATCGCGCGCACCCTCGCGGGGCTGGTCTGGCTGCGGCGCGGGCACCTCGAGCGAGCGCTCGGTCTCCTCCAGCCGAGCCTCGAGGCCTGCCGCGAGAAGCATCTCGACGTCTGGCGGCCCATCCCCTCCTCGCTGCTCGGGCTCGGCCTGGCGCTGTCCGACAGGCTCGCCGAGGCCATGCCGCTGCTCGAGGACGGGGTGCACCTGAGCGAGGTGCTGGGTGTCAACGCGTACCTCGCGCTGTGGACGCTGCATTGGGCCGAGGGTCTTCTCGCTGCGCGCGAGGGCGAGCGGGCGCGCGCAATGGCCCTGCACGCCCTCGATCTCGCGGTCGCGCACAAGGAGCGCGGGCACCAGGCATGGGCGTGGCGGCTGCTCGGCGATATCGCATCCCAGGGTGAAGCGCCCGCGCTCGCGGAGGCCGAGCAGCACTACCGCCAGTCGCTCGGCATCGCCGAGGAGCTGCGCATGCAGCCCGTGGTCGCCTCTGCCAAGCTGGGTCTGGGGCGGACGATGCGGCTCGCTGGCGACCGGGCGGGGGCCGAGGACAATCTCGTGACCGCTTTCTTGCTGTTCCGGGGCATGGACGTTCCCTACTGGGTCAAGAAATGCGGGGAGGAGATGATGAAGCTCGGAGAAATCTTCGTCGTCGCCCGATACAATCCGCAGCTCTACGACTATCTCCAGCGCGCATTCAGCCACGAGGAGCGAATCCGCATCATCATGGACCGCCGCGTGGGCGAGCGCCGCCAGCGCGGCGACGCTCCGCCGAGCGATCGCCGGCAGGCCGACCGCCGCCGGCACCAGGAGGTGGACGTCAACCTGCGCGAGCGCGGCGTGGTGATCCTGCAGCCGGACAACGGAAGCTCGTCATAGCCCTGCGCGCCCGGTGACGGCAGCCGGTGTCACACCTTGGGGCCTGCTCGCCGGAGCCTGGCGGCGCCCGCCACGAAGCCGAGTCGCTCGAGGAGGAGCAGGGCATGGGCATTCCGCTGTCTGACGACGTCAAGGCTCTGATCCGCAGCGCCAACTTCGCGCATCTGGCCACGCTGATGCCGGACGGCTCGCCGCAGTCGGCACCCGTCTGGGTCGACCTCGAGGGCGACCGCATTCTCATTGCCACCGGGGAGGGCTCGCTCAAGGCCAAGAACACGCGGCGGGATGGGCGCGTGGCGCTCTCGGTGGTTGCCTTCGACAACCCCTACGTCGAAGCGCAGCTCCGCGGCCGGGTGGCCGAGCGATGGAAGGACGCCGACTTCAAGATCATTGACCGCATCTCGCGCAAGTACACCGGCAAGGAGTTCCCGATGCGGCAGAACCCGGAGCAGCGGGTGGTGCTGGTGATCGAGGTCGAGCGCGCGCGGTTCGCCAAGCTGCCTTTCACGCATACGCCGGCCTGACATGCCCCGCGGCACGATCGACCTCAGGACCGACACGATCGACTCCGAGCTCGGGCCCATCGTCATCGTCACGGACGATCGGGCGCTCTGCGCGCTCGACTTCGGCGACTGCGAAGAGCGGATGAAGGACCTCCTCACGCGCCGCTTCGAGGATTTCACGCTGCGGTCCCACGCGAATCCGCTCGGCGTGAGCGAGAGAGTCCGCGCCTACCTCGCCGGCGACCTCCACTCGCTCGACGGAGTCGCGGTGGACCCGGGCGGCACGGAGTTCCAGCGGACGGTGTGGTCGGCGCTCCGTACCATACCGGTCGGGGCGACGCGCACCTACGGCCAGCTCGCCGCCTCTATCGGCCGCCCGACCGCTCCCCGCGCGGTGGGGCTCGCCAACGGGCGCAACCCCGTGGCCATCGTCATCCCGTGTCACCGCGTGATCGGGAGCAATGCCGCGCTCACGGGCTATGGCGGCGGGCTCCCACGCAAGCAGTGGCTCCTTCGCCACGAAGGCGCGCTGCTCTAATCCGCGTCGCGTGCCGGGGCGACCGACCGCCCAGCCCGGTCCGCGTCATCGCCCACCGCTAGACACGTGGCCCTCGTGCGGGTAGTCTTGGAGGTCGCCCGGCATCGCGGCCGGGTTTTCCCGTATCCAGGACGCTCAACAGATCTCAGGAGGATACCCATGGCGATCAAGGTTGGCGAGAAGCTGCCCGACGGCACCCTGACGGAGATGATCGAGACCGAGAGAGAGGGCTGCACGATCGGGCCGAACGCTTTCAAGGTCTCGGACCTCGCGAAGGGCAAGAAGATCGTCATCTTCGGCGTGCCCGGCGCGTTCACGCCCACGTGCTCGGCCAAGCACGTGCCCGGCTACACGGCGAACTACGACAAGCTCAAGGCCAAGAAGGTGGACGAGATCTGGTGCATGGCGGTGAACGACGCCTTCGTCATGGGAGCGTGGGGCAAGGACCAGAAGGCCGCCGGCAAGGTGCGCATGATGGCGGACGGCAGCGCCGCCTACACCAAGGCCCTCGGGCTCGAGTTCGACCTGGTGGCCCGCGGCATGGGCGTCCGCGCGCAGCGCTTCTCGATGCTCGTCGACGACGGTGTGGTCAAGGCCCTCAACGTGGAGGCGCCGGGAAAGTTCGAGGTCAGCGACGCCGAGACGATGCTGAAGCAGCTCTAGTCGGCGCGCGAGCGCGCGATCCGCGCGCGGATCTCCTCGATGGAATCACCACCGCTCCGTGCCTCCTTCGGCCGTTGTCCGGCGTCGAGGGACGTCTGCCCCGGCCCCAGCGGAGGCGGCGGAGAGGTCGGCGCGACCGGGAGCCATCCCCCGGGACATTCGGAGACGTAGGGGTAGTAGCCTTGGGGGCTCCGGCAGTATGCCCAGGCCTGCGCCGGCGACGGGTCGTAGACCGGATTCTGGACGTAAACCGGATACGCGTAGGAATAGAGGTAGGTCTGGGGAACGGAGGGCTCGCCCGACGTGAAGAGGTGACCGGAGCCGAAGAAGAAAGGATGCCGGAAGAAGAACGGAGATCGCACGAAGGACGGGTGCCTGACCGGGACCACAGGTGCGTTGACCATGGCAGGCCGTGTCACGCCGGCTCTGACGGCGCCGCCCCGCGGGCCCGACGGCATCGTCTGAAGCTGGGTTTGAGCCTGCGCGGCGCCCGTCAGGAGCAGCGCCAGGGTCATCGAGATCATCGCGGTCGGTATCTTCATGGTCGTCCCCCTTCCCTGGCCCTATGGTACTCCCGCCGGGGCAATCGGGAACGTCAGCGTCACCCGGCAGCCGCGCTCGGTTCCGCCGACTGTCTCGGCGGGGCCGATGGTGATGGCGCCGTGGTGGACCTGGGCCACGCGGCTCGCCAGCGTCAGGCCGAGGCCGAAGCCGCTCGCGGCCTCGCCCGGCGTGCGCGCCTTGTCGAGCCGGTAGAAGGGCACCAGCACCCGCTCGCGCTCCGCCGGAGCTATGCCGTCGCCCTGGTCCGTGACCGAGAGGGCGACGTGGTCTCCGCGCCGCTCGGCCCGGAGCGTGATGGGCGGAGAGCCGTACTTGGCCGCATTGTCCACGAGGTTCCAGAGCGCGCGCCGCAGCAGCGCCCGATCCGCCGTGAGCTCGATGGCGGGGCCTCCTGCGACCAGCACGCCACCGGCGGCCAGCCGCGGATCGCCGCCAGCGCGCTCGGCGACCTCCATGAGAACCTCGCGCGCGTCGGTCCGCGCGAGGCGAGGGGGGACCCCCGTCGCCTCGAGCCGCGTCGCGGTGAGCACGTCCTCGATCAGGCGCTCGAGCTCGTCCAGATCCGACTCGACATCCTTGATCCTCGCGTCCGTGCTGCCCTCGCGCGGCAGAAGCTCGAGCGCCACGCGGATCCGCGTCAGGGGTGAGCGGAGCTCGTGCGAGACATTGGCCATGAGCTCCTTTTGTCCCGCGACCAGCCGCTCGATGCGCTCGGCCATGTCGTTGAAGGACCGCGTCAGCTCCGCGAGCTCATCCCCCCCGCCCCGCTCGCTCACCGGCACGCGCGCGGCGAGGTCGCCGGCGCCCAGCCGGCGCACCGCCCGGGTCAAGCGCTCGATGGGGCGTGAGATGCGGCGCGCGAGGAGGGCGGAAGCGATGCCGATGACGGCGAGGACCAGGCTCAGGATCAGGGCGGGACGCCCGAGGGCCGCCCAGCGGGGCCGCGGGTGCGCCGCGCTCGCGATGGTGCCGATGACGACGCCGGTTCCGGGCTCGCGCACCGGGCCCACCGTCGACCAGGGCGGGCTCGGATGGACGATGCGCCGGCCGGTCCGCGCCTGGGCGAGCTCCTCGGCGGTGAAATCGGGCGGCTCGGGCCCGGCGGTGGCGAGGACGCGTCCCTCGAGGTCACGGACAACCAGGTCGATGTCGAGCTCGTCATGGAGCTGCTTCACGTGGCGCGCGAGCTCGGACGGGTTGCGGAAGGTCTCGCCCACGAGCCTGCCCGCGTGACGCGACGTTCGCCAGGACGATTCCTGGACGAAGGCGCTGCGGGCGGTGAACGCGAAAACCAGGCTGGCCGCGACCGCGACCACCAGCAGCACGCCGAGGAAGTGGAGATAGATCCGCGCGAAGAGGCGGCGCAACTCAGTCGGCCTCGCGCGCAAGCATGTAGCCGACGCCGCGCACGGTCTTGATATAGCGCGGCTCCTTGGGATCGGGCTCGAGCTTGGCGCGGAGCTTGGCGACGTGGACGTCGATCGACCGGTCGAAAGGCTCGCTCTCGCCCTTGAGCGCGTCGAGGATCTGCTCGCGCGAGAGCACGCGGCCGCTCGCGCGCGCGAGCGTGGCGAGGAGCTCGAACTCGTGATGGGTGAGCACGCGCCGCTTGCCGCTCACCGTCACCTCGCGGGCGGCGAAGTCGAGCTCGAGCCGACCCACCCGCAGCCGCGCCGGCGTGGCGGCGGGGCTCGCCCGTCGCAGCACGGCGCGGATCCGCGCCAGCAGCTCGCGGGGGTTGAAGGGTTTGGCGAGGTAGTCGTCCGCGCCCACTTCGAGGCCGACCACCTTGTCCACGTCCTCGCCCTTGGCCGTGAGCATGATGACGGGCAGCCCAGTCCACTCGGCCGTCGCGCGGATCTTGCGGCAGACCTCGAGGCCGTCCATGCCCGGTAGCATCAGGTCGAGCAAGACGAGGTCGGGACGGCTCTTCCGGAGGGCGGCGAGGCCGCGCGGGCCATCGCCCGCGGTCGTGACGTCGATCTCGTGCTTGCCGAGGTACTCCGCCACCAGCGCGCCCAGGCGGGCGTCGTCGTCGATGAGGAGCGCGGCCGTGCGGTGCGCCATACCGCTACCGTATCACTCCCGCGGGTCAAGCCCGTGTGTCCAGCGTGTAAAGAAGTGTGAAGGGGCCCGGCTCCTTGCGCGGATCCCGCCGCCGGGTTATTATCTAATTAGTTACTTGATCTATGGCCACGCTCTCCCTGCTACGACCCCGCCAGCACCCCGTCGGGCGCCACCCGGAGCGCACCCGCGAGCGCATCCTCGCCTCCGCGCTCAGGGAATTCTCCGACAAGGGCTTCGCCGGCGCGCGCGTGGACCGCATCGCGCGGCGCGCGCGCATCAACAAGCGGATGCTCTACCACTACTTCGGGAACAAGGCGCATCTATTCCGCGAGATCCTCGCCCGCAAGGTCCGCGAGCGGTCCGGATGGGCCGTGACGGCCCCGGACGACGCCGCCGAGAGCCTGCCGCTCGCGCACCTGCCCCACCCCCGCCTGGAAGGCGGCGCGCCGCTCGGCGTCCCCGCTCACCACCCCGTCGGCCGAGCCGAGCGCCTCCCACTCCATGAGCCGCACCCAGTCACGGTC
>WNFE01007830.1_pt1 | contig 14001 bp, 11 predicted proteins | sample 5400451 | NCBI WGS metagenome assembly WNFE01 (sample SAMN13153344, study PRJNA577476) | soil metagenome | isolation source: 200 cm saprolite under Douglas fir tree site 2 hole 2 | place: USA:California | collected 2015-04-18 | reverse complement strand
GACGCCTTGATTGAGCGGTTACTACATTTTGATGTCGTTTGTGTCATGCGCGAGCGGAGGCCGCTGCCCCGCAACATCATTGAGCGCCTTCCCGATCTCAAGCTCATTGCCTCGACTGGAACTGGAAACGCGTCAATCGATGATGCCGCCGCGGGCGATTGTGGGATCGCAGTGGTTCACACGGGGTATAGGTCGGACCCGACGATCGAATTTACGTGGGCGCTGATCTTGGCCTCCGCGCGACATATCGTGACGGAGAGCAACTCCGTCCGATCCGGCGGCTGGCAGCAAACCGTGGGCACGGATCTCCGTGGAAAGACCCTGGGCGTTCTGGGACTTGGGCGGATTGGATCACAGGTTGCGCGGATTGGGAGCGCTTTTGGAATGAATCTGATTGCCTGGAGCCAGAACCTGACGCCCGAGGCTGCCAAAGCAGCGGGCGCACTCCTGGTTTCCAAGGATCAGCTGTTCGAGCGGGCCGACATCCTGACGATCCATTTGGTATTGAGCAGCCGTACGCGCGGCCTGGTAGGGGCCGCAGAGCTGGAGAGAATGAAGCCAACGGCCCGGTTGATCAATGCGTCGCGCGGGCCGATCGTCGATGAACAAGCTTTGATCAGCGCGCTGAGGAACAAGCAAATCGCCGGCGCGGCGATCGACGTATTCGATATTGAGCCGCTCCCTCCCTCTCACCCTTTCCGGACGCTGGACAACGTGCTCGCAACCCCGCATATCGCCTACGTGTCGCATGGTCTTTACAAAACCTTCTACGAGGATACCGTCTCGAATATTCGCAAGTGGCTCGACGCCCATTAGAGCTCGCCAAGAACAGGGAAAAACAATGCCTAACAAACTCGAAGGTAAGATCGCCGTCGTCACCGGCGGCACAGAAGGAATTGGCTTAGCTACGGCAAAACTCTTCGTGAAAGAGGGCGCCTATGTCTTCATCACGGGCCGCCGCCAGAAGGAACTCGACGAGGCCGTAATGGCAATCGGCACCAATGTGTCTGGCGTTCAGGGCGACGTTGCCAAACTCGCCGACCTTGATCGTCTTTACGAGACCGTTTCTAAACAGAAGGGGCGAATCGACATCGTTTTCGCCAACGCCGGCGTTGGCGAATTTGTTCCCTTTGGCGCCGTCACCGAAGAGCATTTCGACAAGCTATTCAACATCAGTGCTGTCCCAAGAAAGTCCGAGCAGCCCACCGTAACTGCTTGATTGAACGAAAGTAAGGGGTCTCTGTGAGTTTTTTCGATTTCAATTGTTTGCTTCTCTTTTGGCGCCATCCTACTGCTTTCCAGCTTGCTCCGGAGGCAGTAGATGAACCAAGGCCGAACCGTTTTCTCTCAACTCGTGGACTTCCTTCCCACCTACCGGTTTCAAATTTGCGTCGATCGCTACCAGGGCAATCGCTACGTCAAAGATTTCTCCTGCTGGGATCAGTTCCTCTGCTTGGCCTTTGCTCAGCTCACCTATCGCGAAAGCCTCCGCGATATCGAAGCTTGTCTTCGTGCCCAGCAACCCAAGCTCTATCATATGGGCTTCCGGGGCCAAGTTTCTCGCAACACGTTGGCACACGCCAACGAGCATCGCGACTGGCGGATCTACGCCGATTTTGCACAGGTCCTGATTGCCGCCGCTCGCGACCTCTACCACGACGAACCTTTCGGAGTGGAGTTGTCCGAGACCGTGTATGCCCTGGACTCCACAACCATCGATTTGTGTCTGTCGCTTTTCCCGTGGGGAAAATTCCGCCGCCGCAAGAGCGCGGTGAAACTGCATACGCTGCTGGATCTGCGGGGCAGCATTCCGACCAATGTTTATGTGACCGGAGGCCAAGTTCACGACGTGAACATTCTGGACCAGTTGCTTCCCGAAGCCGGAGCGTTTTACTTGCTCGATCGCGGTTCTGTGGACTTCGCTGGCCTGTATATCTTTACGCAAGCTTGTGCCTTCTTCGTCACTCGCGCCAAAAAGAATATGCAGTTCTACCGTCGCAACTCACGTCCGGTCGAACGATCGGCAGGATTGCGAAGCGACCAAACCATTCTGCTGACCGGAGTGCGAACGGCCCAGCGCTATCCCGATCCTTTGCGGCGCATCCACTATTTCGATGCCGAGAAGGACTCCCGACTGACCTTCCTGACCAACAATTTTCTCCTTCCCGCTTTGACGATCGCCCAGTTGTACCGGGCCCGGTGGAAAGTGGAATTGTTTTTTCGCTGGATCAAACAGCACCTGCGCATCAAGGCTTTCTACGGCACCTCGGAGAACGCGGTGAAGACTCAGGCTTGGGTGGCATTGTCAGTTTATGTGCTCGTGGCGATTGTCAAAAAGCAACTGGGGCTGGACATGAGCCTGTACAAAATTCTCCAAATTCTCAGCGTCACCGTTTTCGAAAAAACCCCAATTCTAGAGGGGTTTTCCAACTTCAGCGACGAGATCACAGATGCCGAGCCCTGCATCCAGTTGAATCTATTCGACTTTTAATGGGACAGCACTGGTAGCGAGTATGAAAATCACATCCTATAATGATCATCGCTCGGCTCCTTTCCTCCGAGCATTGGTCGCGATACCCAAACCAACCAAGTGTACACGGTCGCGAGGAGCCGACACAGTTATCCAATCAGCGTCCCGCCGGCTCCTTGCTGTTTCCCGGAACTCCAACACCGCCGGCACAATTCCCGGCCCATTCGGCGTCAACCCGAAAGGGTTTGTTATTTCAAACAGCGTCATTGCGCGTTTCCTTCATGAGGAGATTGGAGAGAAGAGGATCTGAGGGGAGGCAGCGAACTGCCTCCCTTCAAATGATGAGTCGCGGCGCACCTTCGCCGCTGAACCGCTCAGAAGCCCAAGATGGCGGCGGTGGGGGTGCCGAGCCCTGTGACGTCGTCGTAGCCAGGCGTCGTCTGCAGGCTGAGCGTCTGATTCATAGTCCTTAATCGATACCGCAACCCGGCGGTCGCATCCACGCCGTTGGCGTAGTTCGTCCGGACGACCGCAACAGTCGAAGCGGGGCTGACGATGTCGGTGAACGCCCCGGGGTGGCTGTAGAAAAGTGGGTTCGCGAACCCGTGCGGGGTACCGACTGCCTCGTCGGCCAAGGCCATGATGCCGGCCAACAATGGGCAGGACAAGCTGGTTCCGCCGATGCGGTACTCGGAGTATTTGACTGTGCCATCCGGGAATGTCTGGGTCTCGCCAATCAGGTAGCCGGTGTTAGGATCGCCGACGGCAGCGATGTCTGGTACGGCCCGACCGGTGCGACCTTGAGCCGAGAACACCAACGCTGGCACGACACCTACCTGGTAGGAGGGCTCGCTGAAAATACGGCTCACTCCGCCGCCTGCGCCGTACAGCCACGGGCCCGGCGGGGTCGGTGACCATGTGGTGCCGGTCCAAGAGGAGGTCCTGGTACCCCAGCCCGTCTCGAATAGATATTTGTTCGCGCCGTCGACGGCCAAGCTCGTGCCACCCACGGCTGTAACGAACGGACTGGACGCAGGCCAATCAGTCGTTCTATAGCCGACGACCAGCGATTCGTCGCTGTTGTCTCCCGAGGAGAAGTAGATGCCGATACCCTCGATCACGCCCTGGAGAATCGTGTCCTCGTAGGGTTTGATGAACCCGGGCGGCAGATTCTCTGTATTGAAGCCATACGAGTTGCTGACGATTTGGGCGAGGTGGCGGTCGACCACGTGGTTGAGGGCGGCGTCGAGGTCCTGGAAGTTGTTGGGCGCGCCAACGAACACGATGTTCGCCCCAGGAGCCATCCCGTGCACGGCCTCAACGTCCAGTGTCTCCTCACCGTACCAGCCTTGCGGATCTTGCTTCATACCCCGTTCGGGATGATGGTACGTGCCGGGTGCCACAACCTGCGTGAACTGCCCCGGTCGCAGCGTAGGCAGCCCACGATTGGTGGACCACTGGTTCACGTCTTGGACGATTGTCGGCGCCGCGTAGGCATCAATGATCGCCACGGTCTGACCACTGCCGTCCGCGCTGGTCGAGTTGAGGCCGTAGGCGCCCTTAATCTGCTGCGGTGTGTAGCCACACGGCGCATAGGGGAGTGTCGCGGCCCCGTAGGGGTTCGTGAATCCTGCCGCTAGCATCTCTCCCCAGAAGGTCGAGCACGGTTGTGCACTGACGAACGCGGCTGGTGGGGGCGCATCCCCGGTTACATGATTGGTGTGCACGAGCTGGGCGCTGTCATCCAGACCGATCACTCCCGACACAATGCCGGCAAGCGAATCGGGAATCGAGACGTCGGACGAGGGTGATCTCAGCGTGAGGCCACTGATGCTGTACATACCGAAGCTCGTGCCGAATGCGGCCGCAGCTTGCGCCACGGTGCCCTCGGCAGAAACATAGTGGTTGTTCTGTGGTGTGGTCTCGACCGTGAAGCCCTGGCTGCGCAACCACGACTGAACGGCGCCAACCTGAGCCTGGGAAGGCGCAAACTGTTGGCGGAACTGCGCTGGTGTCAGGAAGTTTTTGTAGTTGGCGCTGGTTGGATCCGATACGGCCTGGGCAAGGGCCTGAACGGCGGACGGGTCGTTCCATCCAAGATAGACGCGGAAGCCGATGTCTTCGCTCGGATTGGCCGCTGCGACGTAGTTCTTAGCATTAGCCCAGACAGGGACGCTGCCCGGAAGCTTCGTCCGAGCTTGTGCCGCTACTGAGACTGCGGAGGCTGCCAAGACTAATACGAGCAACACCCCCATCAGTACCCGGCAAAGTTGTACTCTCTGCATAATGCGCGTCATTTGCTCCATCCTTTCTTCTGATCACTGCCTCTGGGGCAAGCGTATATCCTTGAATAGATCTTGCGGCTATTCATAGGAACGCTCCTGCAATAGTCAGGTTATGGCCCCGGGTTGTGGGCGGGGCCGCGGGGACGCGAAAGAGCATACTACCGAACGAAGAAAAGGAGCAAGCTGCAGGCACACTAAACATTCAGTGCGAAATGAACCCGCGTATCGGGACGACAGGGAAGGGTAAACATCCGACAAGCGACTATCGCAAAGGGTCGTCACACCCAGCAGGAATCAAAAAAAAGAAACAGGAGAGGCTGTGCTTCAAACACTCGAAGGGCCGAGGCACACAAAATTCTCGAACTTCCCGCGCGCCTATTTGGACGTGAGAACTTCACTTGTCAGAGTGTGGTTCAGACTGTCTTCAGGGAGCAATCCGGTGACAGCCAGTTCCAGATCGTGGGCGCTTGAGGTCTGCTCAGGATAGCTGATCGTATGGACCGCGAAAGTAAAACGATTGTTGGCGCCAGCCGCATCGGTTAGACCTTCCACCACGCGGTCCGAGACTCGCTTAGCCGCATTCCCATCGACACCGGGTAAGATAACCCCAAAGTGGCCATGGGTCAGAATGTAGATGGAGTCTTCCTGGCGCAACTTCCGGGAAATCACTTTTGCTGCATCACCCAGGACAGACATACTGGCGGTTGGTTCGGAGAGCGCTTCGTGGACTTTCGTTGTAATGACTAGAACCGACAGATTTTGCTTCCCCGTGGCAGCCCGCCGGTACTCCATCGCCAGTTGGTCTTGAAAGGAGCTGAAGCTCGCCAACGTTGCCATGAGGTCGGCGCTTGCTTGCCTCAGAGCCTCTGAAGACCGCCTACGCTCTTCCCCGATCTGCTGACGAAGGCGTCTAATGGTCAGCTGTCGGTCTCCAAGATATACCGCCAGAAGAACGGAAAGGACGCAAAAGCCAATAAAGGCAACGGGCATTGTTCGGCCGTGTCCCGAGGCCGTTTGAGAAAACACTACAGGGTACATGAATAGGGCCAGGCCGGCTCCAACACGATGATCGCCGAGCACGCCAATAAGATCAGATGCGTCTCACGGCGCTCCAGGCTCTCGGTTGGCACTTGGTCGAAGACACGCATAGCAATCCTCTGAGTCACAATCATACCGGGATCTCATGCTTGAATGTGCGGCGGCTGGGTCTGCTTTTGCTTAACAGATACTAATGAGAATTTATAATCTAAGCCTGGGCCAACATTGGAATGGGTTTAAGTTCGAGTTCCTCGGCCATCATGGGTTTCGAGGATCGCGAAGGTCTTGCGCGCTTCCAGTTAGTGACCGTAACCTCTCGTCCGAAATAGTGATAAAATACGTTTATGACCAATGAAAACGTTAGGTTTAACGCCGTCAAAACAATTAAAAAACCCGCGACGGTGAAATTCAAGACAAAGTCGGGCAAAACTGTCTCCTTCAAGGCGCTGAAGACTGTCCAGAAGAGAGTAGCGGTTCACTTTCGCGCAAAGAAAAAATGAAGCGCATCTATTTAGACAGCAATATTCTGATAGCGCACTATTCTGCAGACCGCGCGGAAGAGACGAAGAAAGGGCTAGTGGAGAACGCCTTAACCGTCTTCGCTCAACTCAAGGACGTACAGCTTTGTACTTCCGTGTGGGCCATAACCGAGATGGTGAACATTTTGGTTTCGAGCAAGAAAATGGATCGTGGGGAGGTTGCCGAAATCGAAAGCCAGCTTGTAAGCGAGAGACGCCTGAAGAATCTGAAGATACATATTGTTGAAGTGAGCCCTCAGAAGGACTATGACTTCGTGGAATTTTTCTATCATGTAAGACAGGGCATTCTGAAATATCATTCCGGAGTGGGAGACATAATTCATAGCGTCATCATGAAAAACAATGGCATCGCTGAGATATTGACCTTTGACGAAAAGAATGATTTTAAGCAAATACCCGGTTTGACTGTACTCCATCCGAAAGACATCAAAATCTAGACACGGGACGAGTAACAAATGGGCGGTGGGCCACCTGAAATTCTTCCGCGCCAATAGTGTTTGCTGCTTGCCATTCCAGGGCTTAGAATGGCGCCCAATGGATGCGTCCGAGTTTCTCGTGGGTTGCGGGCTGTACTTACACCGCGAAAGAGAAAGAGAATAGGAGGGGGAAATGAAATCATTTCAAACTCTCGTAGGCCTGTTGTTGGTGATTGGAACCAGTGTGGCCGCCGGGCACGCGCTGGCCCGCCGATCCGAACAAGCAACTGCTAGCGCCAGTGGAAAATCATTACGAGGGGCAGGAGGAACGCTTCCAAAGGATATTTATCCTGATACCGGCAACCGCTTTCCAGCGATCAAACGGGAAGAGTTGGACGAAGCCGGGAAGAAGGTCTACGACGCAAGAGTAGATGCTTTCGGACCGGGGGCAATACGGCAATATAGCCCACCCGTGGCCGAGTCCATGACTGGTGTGAATGAATATCTTCGGCGCAAATCCGGGCTGGACCCCCGGCTAGTGGAGTTGGCCATCCTGGTCACGGCGCGAGAAATGGATTGTGAATATGTGTGGACCGCGCATGAACCGGCCGCTCTGAAGGCAGGTCTGGAGCAGGGAATCATCGACACCGTCAAATACCGCAAACCCGTGACAACACTGGGCGAAAAGGAAGCGGTCATTATCCAGCTAGGCCGTGATTCCATCGGCAAACACAAGGTGGGCTCGGATACCTTTGCCCGGGCCTCTAAGCTTTTTGGAAATCAGGGGCTTGTCAATATTGTTTCTCTGATGGGTGACTATGCGGCGACCACCATGTTATTGAATGTTGCCGACCAGCACGTCCGGCCGAGCGATAAACCGCTGCTGCCGATACCATAAACCAGGCTGATTAGCAGGCTGCGTAAGAACTCGCAAGGTTTGTGGGTCGTGCCTTTAAGCACGACAAAAAGGCTCGATGTTCTTCAGGGGTTTTAACCCCTGAAGGCTTGATTAATTCACGTTAGGTGCTCGCGGCTTCACAATGCGACGCCTGCGTTGATTTGCGCCCCCGGGAGTTGATTTATTTCTTCGGCATATCCCTCTCTTGGTGAACGACACGCAGCCAAGCCCCCTTTTGCTTTACCCAAACATCCGTAAACAGATTTTCCCGGTTCGCCACCTTCCCATTCCGTTCGATCACGCCAAGAGCGTGGTAAGTCACGACAGCTACGTTTCCGTCATCGTAGACTCGTATGCGATGCCCATCCTGCTTCATGGAATGCATTTTGAACACCCCGGGCTGGAGCGCGGCCTCAATCTGAGCTTTGTTGGGGGTGCTTCCATCGACACTCGTTTGCGCGATGTCCTCGGCATCATATTTCACGATCCAATCGACAGGCTCGGAGCCACCTCTCAGAAGGCCCGCAACTTTCTCGTCCTCTATATTCATGATCTCTTTCTTGACAGCGTCGGCCTTCGCCCCCGTTACCTCCTGCGCGCAAACAACTCCCGGTAACGAAACCGCAAGTAGTGCCGCAAAAAGGATTCTTCGCATCGGGTTAGTCTCCCTCTCAAGGCTCGTCACACTCGACCGCACATTCCTCTCACTTGATGAATTATGGAAGCCAAGAAGCGGGGCCCTACATCCGCTGAAGGGCCATCAGAGTCAGGTCGTCGGTGGGACGCGCACCTGCCTGGAACCCGGCGAGATCGGTGAGGCACTCGTTGACCAGGAGTTCCGGCGCAAGCTCGGAGCGCGAGGCAGCGAACTGCGCGAAGCGCTCAGCGCCGTATTCCGAGCCAGCCGCGTTGCGCGCTTCAGTGAGACCATCGGTATAGAGTAGCAATGAGTCCCCTGGCACTAGGTCGATCTGGTGAACACCGTACTTCGCGGTGCAGAATAAGCCCAGCGGCACGCCGGTGGCCTCAAGCAGATTCTGTTGGCCTGCGCGGAGTAGAAGCGGCGGCCAGTGGCCCGCGTTCGCAAGCTCGATCCTGCCCGTGGCCGACGCGCGCCCGCAGATCAGCGTGGCATAGTGACCGCTGAGCATGGTTTCACAGAAAATCCGGTTTGCACGCGCCATGAGCTGATCGAGCGGCAGGTCGAGAGCGTGAAGCGTACGGAACAGCGTGTGCAGGTGCGCGGTGAGCATCGAGGCCGCAACGCCTTTCCCTGACGCATCTCCGAATACAAAGAATATCTTCCCATCGCGCTCATCGATGACCAAATCGCAATAGTCGCCGCCAACCGGACCAGCAGGCGCGTAGTGGTAATAGGCCTCCCACTGAGCGGTTCGCGCGCGCTGGTTGGGTAGCAACTTTCGCTGGATCCGCGAAGCCAGCTCGATATCCTCTTCAAGAGCTCGGCGCTCGGCCTCGCTCAGGTGGTCCACGCAGAAGCGAAGCACTGGATCAGCAGCGAGTCGTTCGGGCTCAATCGGGTCATGGCACGTCTCGCAGATTCCGAAGGTGCCGTTGGAGACGCGGGCGAGCGCGGCGTCCACCTCGTCGAGCAGCAACTGGAATTCATTGCTGTCGGACACTTGCTCGACCGTCGTGGCGAGGCGCTCGCGCCGCTCTAGTAATTGCTGGCGGACAGAGTCAGGCACGGGTGATGCCGCGGTCGAAGCCATTTGCATTCCTCTATATAGTTTCTACCACAAATACCCCGCTTGGCTATCCGTTTCTTGCACCCAAAAGCTCAAATAATAGAATCGCAGTTGCCAGAAGCACGCGTATGTCTTTCGTTCGTAGATATCTCCACTCCAACGAAATTTAGGGCACACAAAACAAGGTGCTCGCTTATTATGATGCGGGCTTCGCTCGGATTTCTCACCAGCAGTGAGAAGATACTGGGGGAGTGACGATGGTCTGTAGGGGCACGGCATGCCGTGCCCCTACGTGACGACAACGCTGCCGTGTGTTGTCACCCGAAGATTTCTTAGGATTTCGGAAGGGAATGGGAGGTTCGGATGGAGCGTTTTGCGCGCGGACAATTTCAAGTGACTTACGAGGCGCGAGTTGATGTGGGTGCGTTGCGGCAGAAGCGGATTGCGAACGCGCAGCGCAGGCGCGAAGAGGCTCAACTCGACGCGCTGCTGGTGTGGAAGGACGAAAATGTCCGCTATCTCACTGATTTGCGCCCGCAACTCATCGCCGGAAAAAGCACCGCGCTCAACGGCGCGCTGCTGATCGCGGACCATCCGCCAATCCTGTTTTGCTCGGGCGGCGAGCGAGATCGCGCCGAACGAACGATGCCCTGGATCACGGAAATTCACACGATTCCGATCATTGAAGAGCGGTCGCTGATCGAAGGATTCGTACGCGCCATTCTGTCGCCCGTCCTGCAAAAACACGGTTTGATGCGCGCGCGGGTCGGGATGGATGAGGCCAACACGAGCGTGGTGCAATTCATTTCCAAATATTTACCCGAGGTGCGCATCGAAGATGGCGATACGCCCATGCTGCTGGCGCGCAGGATCAAGCTTCCGGAGGAAATCGCCATGCTGGAGGAAGCCACCGCACTCGCCGATGCGGTCACAGCGAGCGGCGTAGCGGCCATCGCCGAGGGTGTGCGCGAGTGCGATGTGGCGGGCGAGGCGATGCGGACGCTTTTCCGCCTGGGCGGCGAATACGCGCACGTGATGACGCCCTTCGTCGCTTCGGGCGAGCACATGTCCCCGCCGCATCGCATCAGCAGCGACAAACTGATTCGCAATGGCGATCTCGTGTTCATCGACATTGGCGCGAACTGGAATGGCTATTTTGGCGACGTCGCGCGCACCACGATTTGCGGCGAGCCATCGCGGCAGCAGCAGGAAATCTTTACGGCGGTGTATGGGGCGCTCCACGCGGGCATCGCCAAAATGCGCCCGGGCTGCACGAATCAGGACGCCGCGCAAGCGATCATTCAAACGGCGGAGAAATACAATTTGGGGAAGCGTTTCCTGTCGCTCTTCATCGGGCACGGCGTCGGCATCGGCGCCAACGAACCGCCCTATATCGGCGAGACGCTGCCAGGTGCGCCCGTGTACGAATTTCAACCGGGGATGGTCTTTGCGGTCGAACCTCTAATCTGGGTCGAAGGCGTGCGCGGAGGCGGCGGCGTGCGACTCGAAGAAATGGTCCTGATCACGGACGGCGACGCGCACGTGATGTCGCGCGCGCCGTTTGAGGAGAAATTGTTGCTGAAGTAGCGAGCAAGGCTTTAACACGGAGGCCACAGAGACCACAGAGCAGGAAAGAGAAGAAGTAATTCAGTTTTACAGAATCGCCGCCGGGATTTCCCTCTCCGCGGTTGATTTCTCTGCGTTCTCTGTGCCCTCTGTGTTGAAATCTTTATTCTTACGTCCCAGCGTGGACCACTGTCTGGCGCCGAGACTTCGGAACGGACGGTGCTGCCGCGGGCGAATCCTGCATCGGCAGTGTGAAGCGGCGAATCTTGTCGTAGGAATACAGAGCGCCGGCCACGGCGCCTGCCGTGGGGACCAAGCCAATTTCGCCGGCTCCTTTGGCCCCGTAACCTCCAACTTCGTCCGGCACTTCAATCAGGATGACGTCGATTTGCGGCGTATGCTTGGCTTTCAGAATGCCGCAGTCTTGCAAGAGCAGGGAATCGGGCCGCCCATTCGTGGAAGTGAAATTTTCGGAGAGTGCGTAGCCGAGTCCCATGTGCACGCCGCCTTCAATTTGACCCGCGCAAGCCTTCGGGTTGATGGCGCGGCCAACGTCGTGCGCCGCCACGACGCGGTCAAGACGCCCGCCCTCGTCCAGAATTACCACTTGGGTAGCATAACTAAAAGTCATATGCGTGGTCGGGTTCTTCAAAGCTTCCGGCGTCCCCGGTCTGGTAGTGAAGTTACAGACGTAATCTCCGCGGTATTCGCGGCCGACGAGCTTCTCGAGCGGGAACTCCTTCAGATCGGCAGCAAGCTGCTGCCCCGCCCTCTGCGCCGCTGCGCAACTGAGCGTAGTGGCGCGCGACGCCCACGTCTCACCGCATTTGGAGCCCATCTCTTTGTCCCAGCGCACCGTCATGATGTCCGGCGAAAGGCCAGTCTCTTCGTAAACGGCTTGCCGAACGGTGGTGAAGAGCCCCTGGCCCAATTCCGTGTAGCCGGCGAGAAGCTCGAGCCGGCCACCCTCGACGACTCGGATGACCAAGTGCCCGCTTTCGATTGTGCCGTTCCCAATTCCCGTGCTCTTGATCCCGCAACCTATACCTGCATATTTCGCGCTCTTATAAATATCCTTCACCGATTCGAGTGCCTGCCTCATTCCGCGAACGCTCTCCCTCATAATCTGGCCGGTCGCGAAAGCGTCGCCGGGGTTCAGAACGTTCCGTATGCGGATGTCCCAGCCATCGACGCCCACTTTTTCCGCAAGGAGGTCCATCATCCCTTCCATCGCGAATTGAGCCTGGTTGCTGCCGAAGCCGCGCATGGCGCCGCTTGTCGGATTGTTTGTGAATACGGCTTTGGATTCCACATCCACGTTGGGTACGCGGTAGGGGCCGCAGGAATGGCACGCGGCGCGAAGCAGGCATTTGCCCCCGGTGCCCGCGTAGCCTCCGGTGTCGCCCACAATGCGTGAGCGCACGGCAAGCAAGTTGCCCTCAGCATCGGCGCCCACCTTGAGCTTTAGAATCATCGGATGGCGCTTGACGTGGTGCTGCGTCGATTGCTTGCGTGTAAGAACGGTTTTCACTGGACGCTGCAGCAGAAACGCTGCCAACGCGGTCTGGCCCTGAATGGATAGCTCTTCTTTGGCTCCGAAAGCGCCGCCGCTCGCCGCCAATTGAATTTCCACTTTTTCGAGCGGGAGCATCAAGATATCGGCGATCTGTTTCTGGTCGTATGTAGAACCCTGGCTCTGCGAGAAAACTTTTACGCCGTCGCCTTGTGGAAGCGCCAGGGACGCCTCCGGCTCGAGAAAGGCGGGTTCAACCGGCTGCGTGGCAAACGTTTGTTCAATAATATGTGCGGAAGCAGCGAACCCCGCCTCCACGTCGCCACGCGAAAAGGAAGTGGAATCGAGCAGATTATCGTGCACGAAGAGGTTGCCGGGGGGATGCACTTGCGAAGCGCTGGGCTCAAGCGCGGCGAACGGATCGGTCACCGGCTCGAGCACCGTGTAATCAACCTTCACTTTATCCGCGGCTTGGCGCGCATGAAATTGAGTGTCCGCGACCACCATGGCCAGAAAATCTCCAACGCAGCACGTGGTTTCGCCAACCGCCACAAAAAGGGGCAAATCAGGGTAATTAAGCCCCGTGCCGCGCTGGCCAGGAACATCGGCGGCTGTAATAACCCTCACCACCCCCGGCATGGCCAGGGCCACCGAGGGATCAATCGCATTGACTTTGGCTCGGGGGTGCTCGCTGAGCACCATCCCGGCATGCAGCATGTCCGGAACGCTCATGTCGTCTACGAAGGGCCGCTCCCCCAATGCCTGCTCGAAGCCGCGATAGCGGGAGGGTGAATCACCGATTCCATAACCATTTTTCTTGCCGTTGCCATTTCCGTGCTTGCCGTTAGCGAACGCCGGGTTGCGGTTGAGTCCAAATTTTTCGCCGAAATAGAAATGCCGGCGCGGTTCCTTGCTCGGCAGGCTGCCGCCATTTTTCCAGGCGTCGCCAGCCGTTTGAATGGCGTCAATGATTCGCGCGTAACCCGTGCAGCGGCAAAGATGACCCGTAAGTCCTTGTTCGACAACTTCGCGGTCGCCTGTGCAACCCTGCTGCAACATCGACGACGCACGGACGACGATCCCGGGGATGCAGAAGCCGCACTGAACTCCACCTTCAAGGATGAACGCCTCGCCCAGCACATTGCGCATTTCCTCCGGAACGCCCTCGAGCGTGACTACCTCCCGGCCTTCCATTTGTTCCGGCTTACGCAGGCAAGACAGGACCGGCCGTCCGTCTACCAGGATTGCGCAACATCCGCAAGTGCCTTCGGGAGCGCAGCCGTTCTTCGGAGAAACGATGCCACACTCCTCGCGCAGAACTTCGAGGAGGTGCATGCCCGGTTCGTAGGGAACCGCGACAGGTTTTCCGTTCAGGTTAAACTTGACGTTAGGCATAAATCTGCACTCGCGCGCGGCGCCAAGGAGACAGCATTTGGGCGCGCATTTACAGACCACTCGATGAACTAAAGTACCGCACTTACAGAGTGGATTCAATGCCGGAATTCCAATTTGAAATCGCGCGAAACTTTTGGGCATTCGCTTTCGTCATGTATATACGTGTTTGAAT
>WNFE01002323.1_pt1 | contig 14003 bp, 13 predicted proteins | sample 5400451 | NCBI WGS metagenome assembly WNFE01 (sample SAMN13153344, study PRJNA577476) | soil metagenome | isolation source: 200 cm saprolite under Douglas fir tree site 2 hole 2 | place: USA:California | collected 2015-04-18 | reverse complement strand
GAGGCCGCGGCGCGCGATGATGAGCTGGATGCCGCGGGTGACGCGCGACTTCGCGGCGAATTCCCGGTCGCGGGCGCGCGCGTACGGCGCGAGAGCGTGGGCGGACAGATCGCCCCGGCTCAGCGCCGCGTGCGCAGTCTCGGCGGCCAGCTCGGCCGAGCGCAGCGCCGTGAAGAGCCCCTCGCCCGTGAACGGATCGTAGAAGCCGGCCGCGTCGCCGGCCAGGAGCACGCCGCCGGCGGGCGGCTCGTCCACGCGATAGGCGACCGGCCCCATCGCCATGAGCCGTCCGGCGGGCTCCATGCCCACGATCCGCGGCGCCAGGTGGCGGAGCTGCTTGAGCCGAGCGCGGAAGAAGGTCTCGAGCCTGCCGCTCCACGGCGTTGCATGCTCCAGCGGCACGACGAGGCCCAAATTGACGAGACCCGGCAGCACGGGGTTCAGGATCGCGTAGTCGGGTGGGTCGACGAAAATCTCCCCGCAGTCGCCCAGCCCCTCGATCCCCGCCACGTGCTGCACGAGCGCCATGCGGCGGAGCGGGTGCGCCTGGACGAGCCCGAGACTACTCGCCACGACGGACGAACGGCCGTCGGCGCCCACGACCAGGCGTGCGCGGAGCGCAATCTCACGGCCGTCCTCGTCCTGCGCTTTCACGCCCGCGACATCTCCGGAATCGATGAGGAGTTCCGTCACGCGGTGACGCTCTCGCACGTCGACAGGAAGGCCACGGGCGCGCTCGACCAGGATCCGGTCCAACGCCTCGCGCGGAATGGCCAGCGCGTAGTCGCGGTAACCGCGCCACGGTCCCGCCGTCGGGTAGGCGCCGTCGAGCACCGTGCCGTCAGGAGCGACGATGCGCATCCCGCGAAGCGGCTGGGCCCCGGCCTGGTCCACGGCCTTGAGCACGCCGAGCCTGTCGAGAATGCGCGAGGCTTCCGGAGAGAGATACTCGCCGCAGACCTTCGGGCGCGGAAAAGCGGCCTTGTCGAGAAGGGTCACGGTAAAGCCGCGCTCGGCCAGAAGGATGGCCGTCGCCGCGCCGGCGGGCCCGGCGCCGACCACCACGACGTCCGAAGTCTTCACGGCTTGATCCTGACCGCGCACTGGCGGAACAGCATCGGATGGTGTGTCACGGACACGTCGAAAAGCCCCGCTTTCTCGCAGAGCGCGACGACCTCGGGCGGCGTGTAGGAGCGCAGGATGGACATGGGCCCGTCGTGCCGCGCCATGGCGCTCCGCGAAAGGATGTGGGTCGTCGCCCACACGAGACGATGGGCCACGCGCCCGCGCACGAGATCGTTCACCAGCCAGCCGATCCGCGAGGCGGTGTCGATCTCGGCCAGGTAACGCACCGCCTCATCGGGCTGGAGGTGATGGAGGGTCATGGCGGAGATGACCACGTCGACCGATCCCGGATGCACGGGGAGCCTCAGAGCGTCGCCCTGGAGAAGCGTGATCTCCGGATAGGCGGCCGCGAAGCCACGCGCAAATGCGAGCGTGGCGCTCCCGCGGTCCAGCGCCAGCACGCGAAGGCGCCGCCCCGCCCGCCGCGCCCAGCGCACCAGCGTGACGGGGATGTCGGCGGCGCCCGTGCCCACGTCGAGCACCGTCGCGGTCCTGTCCGCCGGCAGCATCTCGAGGAGGCGCCGCACGTGGCCAAGCGTGAGCCGCCGTCCGCCGAAGAGTCCGTTGAAGCGGGTGATGGCGTGAAGCTCGCCGGCCAGCTCGCCGGGCGCGGCCGGCCGATCCATCATCTCCACTGCGTCGGCGGCGCGCTCGAGCGGGGCCGGTTTCAGGAAGAAGGCCACCTCACCACCTCAGCAGCGCGCCCTCGGCCGCGAAGCCCGGCCCCAGCGCGATCATGAGCCCCCAGTCGCCACTCACCGGCTGACTCGAGCGAAGCGTCTCCTCGAGCACGAAGAGCACGGTCGCGGAGGACATGTTGCCGAAGCGCTTGAGCACGAGGCGCGACGGAGCGATCTGCGAATCGTCGAGGTCGAGGAGCTTCCGCGCCTGCTCGATCACGCGCCGGCCGGCCGAGTGGAGCACGAAGTGGCGGACGTCCTCTTTCTTGAGCCCCTGCGATTCCATGAGGCGCTCGGCCATCTCCTTCATCATGGGTGCGCCGATCCGCCGCACGTCCTTCGAGAGCACGACGCGCTGGCGGCCGCCCGGGAACTCGAAGCCCATCACGGAGAGGTGCTCCGGCCGGAAGAGGCTCTGGTGCGAGATGACGGCCGGCCCCTCGCCCTCCCCGCTGACCGCGAGCGCCCCCGCGCCGTCGGCGAAGATCGCGTGCGCCACCGCGCTCTCGAGCCTGTCATCCAGGAAGTAGGCCGCCGAGCAGATCTCGACGGCTACGACGACGGCCCGGTGGCGCCCGAAGGCGTGGACGTGATTGACGGCCTGCTGGAGCGCGACCATGGCGCTGGCGCATCCCGTGTCGCCGACGTGGACGCGCTGCACCGTGGCCTTCAGTCCCAGCTCGGCGATCAGGTGCGCGTCGAGGCTGGGGCAGAGCCGCCCCGTGCACGTGGTCGTGGCGAGAAAATCCACGTCGCTGAGCTCCCAGCCCGCGCGCTCGACGGCGCGCCGAACAGCCTCCGCTCCTAGTTCAATGGCGCCGCGACGGAAGCGCGCGCCGATCTCGTCCACGCTCTCGTCCGGCGTGAACGTGTCCGGGTCGAGATAGAGGTGCCGGCCGTCGATCTGGCTGTTGGTGAAGAATCCGGAGCGCAGCGCGTCGTCGTAGCCGGCGATCTTGAGCAGCGTGGCCTGGTCGAAGCGGTGCGGCGGCGTGGCGGTGGCGACGGCGGAGATTCTCGGCACGCCCATGGCCGAAGGCTACACCCGGCCTCTTGCCATGTCCACCGAACGGGTGCTAACTACGGTCCACCATCCTCGAAAGGAGCCGTCCATGCCCCTCTTCTCGTTCGAAGGCAAGTCGCCGCGCGTGCATCCCACGGCCTTCATCGCTCCCACGGCGTGCCTCATCGGCGACGTCACCGTGGAAGAGAACGCGTCGGTCTGGTACAACGCCGTCGTGCGCGCCGACTTCTCGCCGATCATCATCAGGCGCGGCGCCAACGTCCAGGACTGCGCGGTCGTCCACGTCACCCCGATGGGCGCCAGCGACATCGGCGCCGGCGCGACGGTCGGCCACCTGTGCCTGATCCACCAGGCGACGCTCGGCGAGGAGTGCCTGATCGGCAACGGCTCGACGGTCCTGGACGGCGCGAAGATCGGAGTTCGGGCCATGATCGGCGCCGGCTCGCTCGTGACGCCGGGGACGGAGATCCCCGACGGCGTGCTGGCGCTGGGCGCGCCCTGCAAAGTCAGAGGCCCGCTCGCGGGGACGCCGGCCGAGCGCTGGGTGGCGATGAATCCCGCCGGCTACCAGGCCCTCGCCCAGCGGCACCGGGCGGGCGTGACGCCCGCCTGACGGTGACGCGCCGCTCTGTCGCCGGGCGACTTCTCAAACGGCTCCTGCTGCTGTGCGTCCTGCTCTGCGCCGCGTGGATCGCGTGGGAGGCCCTCACGTGGCCCAACGTCGCCGCGCTCGCGACGCGTCCTCCCGTGACGACAGCGTTCATCGAGCGCTACAAGGAGCGCGAGCGCGCCGCGGGGCGCACGCCGAAGGCCGCCATACGCTGGACTCCGTACGCCGCCATCTCGTCCGATATGAAGCGAGCCGTCCTCGTCGCGGAGGACATCAACTTCTTCTCGCACCGGGGCTTCGACTGGGGCGCCGTCAGGATCGCCGTGGAGGAAGCGCTCCAGGAGAGCGAGGCGCCGCGCGGCGCCTCGACCATCTCCCAGCAGCTCGTCAAGAACCTGTGGCTGTCGCCGAGCCGCAACCCGCTCCGCAAGGTCAAGGAAGCCATCCTGACTGCCCAGGTCGAGCACACGCTCTCCAAGCGGCGCATCCTCGAGATCTACCTGAACGTGGTCGAGTTCGGCGCCGGCATCTACGGCGTGGCCCCGGCCGCGCAGGCGTACTTCGGGTCATCTCCGGCGGATCTCGGCGAGGGCGAAGCGGCTCACCTCGCGGCGTCGCTGCCGCGTCCTTCCACATGGCACCCGGGTAGCAAGAGCCGCGCCTACGAGCGCTACGCGGCCGCGATCCGCGTCCGCATGGACAAAGCCGCCTTCCTTCGGAAGCAGATCTGAGCGTAGGATAGCCGCCTATGGATCCCTACCTCGTGGATCTCGCGCGGCGCCTCGCCGCCGGCGATCCCACGGCGCGCGCGGAGCTGACGACCCATCCCGGCGAGATGGCCCGCGCGCTCGACGAGATCCTGACGTCGCTCGAGCGGCGCACCGCCCTCCTCGCCGAGACGGAGCAATACTTCCGCGCGCTGACGGAGCAGTCCCTGGTCGGCATCTGCGTCCTCGCGCGGGACAGGGTACTCTTCGCCAACGATGCGCTCGCGACGATGTTGGGTTATTCGGCGGACGAGATCCTCGGTCTCGCCGACCCCCTTGACATGGTGCACCCCGAGGACCGACCCACCGTCATCCGCAACCTCGAGCGACGGTTCCGCGGCGAGACGTTCCGCGCGGCGTTCCGCATGCTGCGCAAGGGCGGCGGCACGGTCCTGGTGGAGGCCGACGGCCGCCGCGTCGTCCGGCGCGGCGAGCCGGTCATCATGGGCAGCCTCGTGAGGGTCGATGCGTCCAGGCGGAGCAGCCCCGAGGCACGGAAGGAGCGGCAGGCCCTGTTCCGGAGCGAAAAGATGGCCACGCTGGGCGAGCTGCTCAGTGGTCTCGCCCACGAGCTGAGCAATCCGCTCATGGTGACCATGACCCAGGCCAACCTCATCGAGCGGAGCGCGGGCGCGGGACTGGTGGCCGAGCGGGCGCACACGATCGCCCAAGAGGCAGAGCGCGCCGCGCAGATCGTCAAGCGCGTCACTTCCTTCGTGCGCGACTTCGCGCCGGAAACCCGTCTCCTTGGGCTCAACGACGTGGTCCGGGAGGTCGTCGAGCTCTTCGGCCACACGCTCCGAAGCGCCCGCATCGACGTCGCGCTCGCGCTAGCCGACGAACTTCCGTCCATCTGGGCGGACACGCACCGGATCCACGAGCTGGTGGCCCATCTTCTCGCCAACTCCGTCCAGGCGATGCGCGGCAGGCCGGCGCCCCGCCGCGTGACGATTCGCACCGCGGCGCTGTCCGGGAAGCCGAGGGTCGCGCTCGAGGTCTCCGACACCGGACCCGGCGTCCCCTCCGAGATCCGCCCCAACCTGTTCGAGCCCTTCTTCTCGACGAAGCCGCCGGGCGTCGGGACAGGGCTCGGCCTGTTCGTGTGCCAGGAGATCGCCCGCGACCAGGGCGGCTCCATCGGGCTGCTCGAGCGCGCGGGCCACGGCGCTACCTTCCGCGTGGAACTGGCCGAGCGCGCCCCCGCGGCCCGCTGATCGTAACTGACCTTGCGGGAGCGCGCCCGCGCGGCTATGCTCCCGGGAAAAGGAGCCCCCATGGCCAAGACCTATCGCATCGCCGCCATTCCCGGCGACGGCATCGGCAAGGAAGTGATGCCCGAAGGCGTTCGCGTGCTGGACGCCGCCGCGCGCAAGTTCGGCTTCACGCTCGCCTTCGATCACTTCGACTGGAACTGCGACCGGCAGGTCAAGGCCGGCCACTGGATGCCCGACGACTGGAAAGAGGTGGTCGGCGGCCACGACGCGATCTACTTCGGCGCGGCGGGTTGGCCCGCCCTCGTGCCCGATCACGTCTCGCTCTGGGACTCGCTCATCCGGTTCCGCCGCGACTTCGACCAGTACGTCAACCTGCGCCCGGTCAGGCTCATGCCCGGGATCCCCTGCCCGCTGGCGGGCCGCAAGCCCGGCGACATCGACTACTACGTGGTCCGCGAGAACACGGAGGGCGAGTACTCCTCGGTCGGCGGCAGGATGTTCGCGGGCACCGATCGCGAGTTCGTCACCCAGCAGGCCTGCTTCACGCGCAAGGGCGTGGACCGCATTATGAAGTTCGCCTTCGAGCTGGCGATGACGCGCCCGCGAAAGCAGGTCACCTCGGCGACCAAGTCCAACGGCATCGCGATCACCATGCCGTACTGGGACGAGCGCTTCGCGGCGATGAGCAAGAGCTATCCGGGCGTGAAGACCGACCAGTACCACATCGACGGCCTGACGATCCAGATGGTGCTGAACCCCCAGCGCTTCGACGTCATCGTCGCCTCCAATCTCTTCGGCGACATCCTCTCCGACCTGGGCCCGGCGACGGCCGGCACCATCGGCATCGCGCCCTCCGCCAACATGAACCCGGAGCGCGCGTTCCCGTCGCTCTTCGAACCCGTGCACGGCTCGGCGCCTGACATTTACGGGAAAGCGATCGCCAACCCCATCGGCCAGATCTGGTCGGGCGCCATGATGCTCGACTTCCTCGGCGAGCCGGCCGCGGGCGGCGCCATCGTGCGCGCCATCGAGACCGCGCTCGAGCCCGGCTCCGACGCCCCACGCACGCCCGACATCGGCGGCAAGGCCAAGACGGCGGACCTCGGCAAGGCGATCGCGGAAGCGCTGTAGCCGCCGACCGCTTCCGGCCGCGGCTCCACGATCGCCACGCTCATGTTCCGGCTCTCCTTCGTGGTTGCGGGGCCGCCCATCGGCGCCCTCGTGGATCGCGCCGGGATGGAGACGGCTCTCAGCCTGTTGGCCGTGGGCCTCGGCGCCATGGCGCCTCCTGGCCTTCCGGGCCTTCGCCGCCGCGCCGGTTCCCGCCGGCTCCGGATAGATTTTGTCGGGTTTCTTTACGGAAGCTCGGGCCGGACTTCTGTGATGCCGGACAAGGCATCGTCCCTAAAGAGATTCGGGAATTGGCTTCCTTCTTGCGATACGGTGCGCGCCGCGCGAGTTTCGCCGGCCGATACCTGACGACTGCGCGGCGGTCGGTCGCGGGGCGCAGCGAAGAGAGGAGGCGCTGGGCGAGCCCTCCCGAAGCGGTCGATACGGCAATGAGAGACACAGTTTTCATATCCGGCCTCTACTCGGGTCCCAGTCCCTCCGCGGGACTCGGCGTGGCGCGCTCCCTGCGCGCGGCTCTCCCCAAGGCCCGGCTCATGGGCGTCGACTACTGGGCGGGGAGCTCCGGTCTCCACCACGAGGTCTTCGACGCAACCTGGCTCAAGCCGCCGTGGGACCTGATCGAGGAAGACCTCTACGCCAGGGAAGTCCAGGCCGAGCTCGACCGCGGCGCCCTGTGGATCCCCACCCTCGACCTGGAAGTCGCCTGGCTCGCCCGTAGCCTGCCCATCCATCCCTTGCTCCTGGCTCCGTGCGAGAAGGCACTCGCCTCCAGCCGCAAGCCGCGGCCCAGCGTGGCAGAGCTCCTCCCGTTCGAGATTGCGCCCTCCCTCGATCTCTCCGCCTCGGACGAGGAGATCTATGCGTTCTGCCGCACGCACTCCTGGCGCGTGTGGATCAAGGGCCCGTATCACGAGGCGGTGCCCGTGGGCGACTGGCGCCAGCTCGAGCGCGCGCGCACCTCCATGAAGGACGTCTGGCAGACGGATCGCCTCTCCCTCCAGGTGCACGTGCGCGGCTACGAGGAGTCGATCTGCCTCGCCGCTTACGACGGGCAGCTCTGCGACGCGCTCTACATGCGCAAGCGCATCACCACTCCGGAGGGTAAAACGTGGGCAGGCCACGTGACGGAGCTGCCGCCCGAGCTCTTGCCGCCGATTGAGGCGGCCGTGCGCTCCATCGGCTGGACGGGCGGCGCGGAGATCGAGCTCCTGCGCGACGTGGACGGCCGGCTGTGGTGGCTCGAGTGGAATCCGCGCTTCCCCGCGTGGGTGCACGGCGCGACGCTGGCCGGGCGCAACTTGCCCGCCGCGCTCGTGCGCCGCGCCCTCGGCTTAGAGGACGGCCCGCGCGCGCTCTCGGCGCAGCCGGAGTTCACGCGCGTGGTCCTCGAGGTGCCCGTGCGCACGGGCCTGCCCCTGCCGCTGCCCGCCGAGCCCGAGCACGGCCCTCTCGGCATCCACGGCAAGTACGGCGCCTCCCTTTCCGCCATCGTGCCGAAGCTGGTGCCCGACGAGCCGCTGGGCTTCGCGCCGCCCACGCTGTCGCCGGAGACGGAGACGGACCTCCGCGCCATCGCCTCCGTGGTGGCGACGCCGCAGCGTCTCTTCCTGCCTCGCACCGCGGAAGCGACCTTCGCCCGCCTCCCCGCCGTTCCCCCCATCGACGGCATTTCGCTGCGCTACGCCTATAGCCTCAAGACGAGCCCCGACGCGGAGTACCTCATGCTCGCGCGCAAGGCCGGCATGCTTGCGGAGTGCATCAGCCTCCTCGAGGTCCGCCGCGCGCTCGAGGCGGGCTGGTTCCCCGGCGACATCGTCCTGAACGGCCCCGGCAAGTGGTGGCCGCCTACCGAGCGGGCGGTGGACGGCCTCCGCGTCGTCTTCTGCGACTCCGTGGAGGAGATGGAGCGGCTGGCCGCCTCGGGACGCACGGATCGGCTCTGGGGCGTGCGCCTCCGCATTCCCGGCAGTCACTCTCGCTTCGGGGTGCCCGTGGACGAGCCGGCGGACTTCGAGCGCCTCTGCGCGGCGGTGGCGGCCTTGCCCGGCCCGCGCGACTTCGGCGTTCACGTGCACATGGCGAGCACCATGATCGGCGTCGGCCACTGGCGGGACATCGCGGAGTCGGCCATCGCATGGGCGCGCGCGCTCGAAGGCGCGGCGGGCTGCCGCATCCGCGCCCTCGATCTCGGCGGCGGCTACCATCCCGACGATTTCGCGCGCCTGCCCTTCGCGGAGATCGTGCGCGCGGCGCGCCGGCAGCTCCGCGACCTCGCCGAGGTCTATGTGGAGCCGGGGCGCGCCCTGACCCAGGCGACCATGGCCATGGTCACGAGCGTGCTCGACGTGCGCCGCCAAGACGGCGCGATCCACGAGGTGGTGGTGGACGCGTGCATCGCCGAGCTGCCGCTCGCCTCGGTGTACCCGCACCGCTTCTTCCGCGTGGTGGAGGGCCAGCTGCTGCCCGTGGCGCGCGGACCCGTGCGCGTGCTGGGCCGCATCTGCATGGAGGACGACATCCTCTCCGCGGGACTCGATCTCCCGGACACCCTGGCCATCGGCGACCGGCTCGTCATCTGCGACGCCGGGGCGTACGAAAGGAGCATGAGCTATGCATTCGGCCGTGGCGGGTACCCCTGACCGCGAGGAGTGGCGGCAGGTCTCGGGGTCGACGCTCACGCATCACGGCCCGTGCTGCGATCGCGCGCGCGCTTGGCTGATCGCCATGGGCCGCTCCTACGATTTCTCGTCCACCGACGGGTTGGCCCTGGCTGGTCCGCGCTGGATCACCCAGCGCTGGGCGTGGGGCCCCACGCGCTGGCCCATCGCGTGGTGCGAGGCGGTGCGGGCCGAGGTGATCGACTGCGGCGTGTTCGGCGCCTTCGCCCTCGAGCTCTTCCGCGCCAAGGGCATCGACGCCTATCCCGGCCAGCTCCTGCGCACCTGCGCGGAGGAGCGCATCTCCCACTGGCGGCGCAAGTGGGAGACCATGCCCACCGCCTTCAACTGGATCGGCTCGCGCGTCGTGTACCACGAGGTGAACGTGGTGCGCTCCGCGCCGGGCGAGGCCCACGTCTACGATCCCACCGAGGGCTTCTGGCTGGAGCCCGCAGCGCAGAGCGGTCACCACGGGCACCTGGCCATCCGCGCGGAGATTCCCGAAGCGCTCCGCTGGGGTGCTCACGTTCTCGTGAATGGAGCGTGGACGGAGACGGCACCGCGTGGCTGAAGTGATGACCCGGGCCCGCCGGGTCGTCGTGAGACATCTCTCCGCGATCGGGCAGGCCTTCTTCACCTACAACCCCTGGGTCGGTCTCGCCGGCATCGTGATCCTCGCGGTGGCCGCTCCCCGCCTGGCGGTGACGGGACTGCTCCTGAGCGTGCTCGCGCGCCTCGTCGCCTCCGCGGCGGGCGCGGCGCCGAGCTTCCTCGCCACGGGTCTTGCCGAGCTCAACGGCTGGTTCCTCGGCCTGGCCTGCGGGACGTTCTTCGCGATGGGACCCGGCCTCGCCGCGGCGATCGTGCTCGGCGGCATTCTCGTGCCGCCGATCTCGATCGCCATGCACCGCGTGCTCGCTACGTGGGACGTGCCCCTGGTGATCGGCCCCTACGTGCCGGTCTTCTGGATCCTGTGGGGGGGATTGACGGCGACGTCCTGGAGCCGCGCCGCGGTGCTGCCCGCAGTGCCGCCCACGCCCGCCTCGCCGCTGCTTCTCGTTCTCCTGGGCGGGCTCCGCGGGGTGGGACAGATCTTCTTCCTGCCCAACGCGGTGGCCGGTGTCGCGCTCGCCGTGGCCGCGTCCATCGCCGACATCTACCTGGGCGCGGCCATGATCGCGGCCTCCGTCGCCGCAGTGGGCGTCGCCTATCTCGCGGGGCTGCCGATCTGGCAGGTGGAGACGGGGCTCCCCGGCTTCACCGCCGCTCTCATCGCCGCGGCGGCCCGCTGCCGCTTCGCGGGGATCGGCTGGATGGCGGTGATCATCACCGTGGTCACCATCCCGTTCCTGGAGGCTGCCGCGCTCAAGATCGCGGGCGCCATCGGGATCCACGCGCTCTCCGCCCCGTACGTCGGCCTGATCTGGATCTTCGCGCTGCTGCGGTCCGCGCCAAGCTCCGGCAACAGCACCGGCAGCAGCGGTCAGAGCGGGATTTCGGGCAGTCCGTGAGGGCTCGAGCACCTCTGACTCATGGGCGGTTCCACCATTTCTCGGATTCCGGGACCGCATTTTGCGGACTACGCTTCGGTGGTGGCACGGCTCTCCGCGGCTCTGACGCAGCCTTCGGCGGAGAGACAGCTCTATCAGGCCCTCTCTCGGCAGGAGGAGTGGCAGAAGCACGGGCAGATAGCGCCGCAAGCCTTTCGCGTTGGGCAGCCATATCCCGGAACAGGAGCATGTTCTCCTTCAGCAACGCTTCGTTGGCGTCGTTCGTGCGCACGCTGTACAGAACGCTTAGGGCTGTCGCAAGCAGAAAGGCAACGGCCAGGACCCAGCCGGCATTGAACAGGAAGCGGCTTCGATACAAGCACCCCCCGAGCACGCACTCACGATGCATTGGGCGTATGGAGGGGTCCGCGACCGGAAGGGGAAAGTCGGGCTCGTCGGGGCTCGCAGCATCTACTTCGGGCTGCCGAAGCCAGGATGTCTTCATTCGCGTCTCTCCTGAGTCCCCCAGTTGGTCTAGTCCCACAGTTGGTCTAGTCGATGACGGGGCGGCGGGACTAGTGGCTCTTTACCGGAGCAAGGGCAATGCCACAAGGCAGACGCTACTTGTCCAACCCATAAAATCGAGATGCCCCTTCCGCTCGCGTAAGGAGGGGTAGATCGGCGGGAAAACTCGTCCACGAGTGTGCAAAATCTACCGGATCGTCGAGGCCTAGATTTTCGCTCCGGACTTGTTCCGACCAGGCCGTGACTGAGAACTGGTCCTATGTTATCTAAACTCTCATGACGAACTCGCGGGCACGAGTGAGACCCACGGCAGCGGCCGTCCTTCTGCTGTTCGCTCTAGTCGTGCCGGCCCGGGGTGCGGCAGAGGTCGCAGATTGCCCGCTAGCCGGGAAGCGTCCTCCCGATGATTTTCTGACGCAGGGAAGTCGTCCTTCACTGTGCAAGGCTGACCTTCGCGGCGCGAACCTTCCCGCGGCGAACCTCGGCGGGGCCGATCTCCGCGAGGCGAACCTCCGCGGGGCGAATCTCCCGAAGGCCGACCTGGGCAGAGCGAACCTCCGCGGAGCGGATTTGCGCGGCGCGAACCTCGCCGGAGCGAACCTCGGTGAGGCCGACCTGCGCGAGGCGAACTTCAGCGGGGCGAATCTCACCGACGCGGACCTCGGCAGGGCGAACCTCGCCAATGTGAATCTTTCAGCGGCGAACCTCGCCAATGCCAAGGGACTCACGTGCGATCAGATTCGGGCCGCCCACACCGACGAGACCACGCACCTTCCGGCTACTCTGAAATGCGCAAAGTAACCCGCGGCTATCGTCTCGCCGTCACCGGCGGAGCCGCCGGTGGTCGACCATCAGTCAGCGGTCCTGGACGACCTTGACGCCGGCGCGGGCGAGCGCTTCGGCGACGGCGTCGTGGCTGATGCCGAGCTGCATCCAGACGACGCGCGGCTTGCTGGCAAGCAGATCGGGCAGGTGCGGCGGGATGTCACGCGGGCGCCGGAAGACGTTGACCATGTCCACGGGCTCCGGGATCTCCGCGAGCGTCCGGTACACGGGCTCTCCCAGGATCTCGACGACGTCCGGGTAGTAGACGGGGACGGGCACGATCTCGTAGCCGGCCTTGGCCATATACTCGGGAACGTAGAAGGCCGGCCGTCCCCGCTGAGCTTCCGTCTTGATGCCGAGCACCGCGATGCGCTTCGTGTCGGCGAGGATCGCGGCCAGCTCCGCGTCCGACTCGACCAGGTTGTTCCGCCAGTCGCTCATGCTCCGAGTGTACCAATGTGCTAGCCTCATCGCAGGAGGGCCGCACGCATGGCCATTCGTCTCACCCGCATCTACACGCGCACGGGCGACGCGGGCGATACGGCGCTCGTCGGCGGGCGCCGCGTCCCGAAGGACGCCGCGCGCATCGAGGCCTACGGCACGGTCGACGAGCTCAACTCCGTCATCGGCCTCGCGCGGGTCTTCAACGCCGAGCGTCTCAAGAAGGGCAAGGCGTCCCGCTGGCTCGACGGCGTCTTCCGCCAGATCCAGAACGAGCTGTTCGATCTGGGCTCGGAGCTGGCGACGCCGGACGACGCGGCCTACGAAGGCATGCACCGCGTGGGCGAGGCGGAGGTCAAGGCGCTCGAGGCGCTCATGGACCAGTGCCAGAAGGACCTGGCCCCGCTCAAATCGTTCGTGCTGCCGGGGGGCGGGCGCGTCGGGGGCTTTCTCCACCAGGCGCGCACGGTGTGCCGGAGGGCCGAGCGCCGCGTCCTCGCGCTCTCGCGCGTGGAGACGTTGAGCCCCTGGCCGCTCGCCTACGTCAACCGGTTGAGCGATCTCCTGTTCGTCCTCTCGCGGTGGGTGGGCAAGAAGGGCGGCGAGACCGAGTACCTCTGGGAGCGGGGCCTCGCTTCCCACACGCGCAAGAGGACATGACGGCCGGCTTCACGATCCGCCGCGCGCGGCCGGAGGATGACGCCGCCGTCGCGAGGGAGCTTGCCCAGTATCTCTCGTTCATCGGCGACGCGTTCGAGCCGGAGGGTCTCGACCACGACATCGCCCACTGGCAGGAGGAGTATGGCGGCGGCCAGGGCGCGCTCCTGCTCGTCCAGGATCCCGCGGGCGAGGTCGTGGGCACCGCCGCCGTGAGATTCCTCGCTCCCGGCGTGGGTGAGCTCAAGCGCATGTGGCTGCGCCCCACGTGCCAGGGGCGGGGACTGGGGCGCCGGCTCATGGATGCCAGCCTCGAGGAGGCGCGGAGGCTCGGCTGCCGCTCGCTGCGGCTCGACACGGAGTCCAAGCTCGAAGCAGCCGTTCATCTCTACCGCGCGTACGGCTTCGTCGAGATTCCACGCTACAACGACAACCGTCGCGCGGACATCTGGATGGAGCGCTCGCTGTGAAGCTCGTGGCAACTGGCCTTGCGCTTGCCGCCCTGTACGTGGCCTCCCAGGATGTGAATCCGGTGGCGGCCGCCCTCGCTCCCGGCGACCATCGCATCGCGCTCCAGCACGGCGGGCGCCAGCGCTCCTACATCGTTCACGCGCCGCCGGCCGCGGGCGAGGGGCGCCCGCTGTCCGTCGTGCTCAACTTCCACGGCGGTGGCGGCAATGCCGAGAATCAGCAGAAGTACTCGCGCATGGATATGCTCGCCGACGCCGAGGGATTCCTCGCGGTGTATCCCGACGGCACGGGCCGGATGCCGGACCGCCTGCTCACCTGGAACGCGGGCACCTGCTGCGCCTACTCGGTGATCAACAGGGTAGACGACGTTGACTTCACGCTCGCCC
>WNFE01003820.1_pt1 | contig 14011 bp, 13 predicted proteins | sample 5400451 | NCBI WGS metagenome assembly WNFE01 (sample SAMN13153344, study PRJNA577476) | soil metagenome | isolation source: 200 cm saprolite under Douglas fir tree site 2 hole 2 | place: USA:California | collected 2015-04-18 | reverse complement strand
CCGTCTACGACGCCCTCGAGAAGCTGGACCTCGCGTATCCGACGGTCGACAAGGCCAGGAGGAAGGAGCTCCACGCGGCGCGAGTGGCTCTCCGGGGCGACGGCGAGGGGAGGGCGGAATGACTCACGCAGCGGCAGCCGTCTGCGCTCGACCGGGCGGCGTGACAGCCTCCGGGGACCAGGAACAACTCAGATGGGTGGTGCCGGGCGAGACTGTGCTTCCATGCGCACACCTGGCGGCGGTGAATAGGCAAGCGTGGGGGCCACCGTCCGCGGCGTCTCCGGCCCGTGTGGTGCCAGGTGCACCGCGATGAGCTGCGCGAGCTGCGTATCCGCCTCATGCGCTCGCCCGATCGCATAACTCAAACCGGAAGCGGCCGCAATCAACAGGAGGACTCCGATATCCATGTCAGCCTCCGGATTCGCGTGCCGCGGTACGGCGGCGCGCGTGTGCCGGACCTCTAGAGCAATAGCAATGCCACCTTCTCGACGTCTTGGCACGTCGATTGCCTCTCCGTCCAACGGTCTGAGATGAAGGAGGAGGTCATGTCGCAAGAGTGCGTTGTGGTGCGGGAACCCACTGGCCCAAGGTTCGCCAGCGCCCGGGAGAGAGTGCGAACGGTCGTAAGCGGCGGGGCGCGGCGAAGGTTGCTCAAGTCGCGGGACGGTATTCCCCCTCCGCGGCTACGGCCGAGTGGCGTCGACGTGGCGCACGAGGCGCGCATCGCCCGCCGGCGCTTCTATCCCGTCACTTTCGTCTACACGGCCTACGCGCTGGCCGTCTTCGCTCTCGGTCTTCGCGAGAGCGCTGCGACCGCACTGCCGTGGGCGGCGGCCGGCGTGTGCTCGTGGCCGCTCATCGAATACCTGTTTCATCGCCACGTCCTCCACGGGTGTTTCGCCGACGGGGAAGGGTTGGTACGCCGCGCCCTGCATGTCTGGCTCGATTCCCTCCACGCCGAGCATCACGAACGGCCATGGGACGGGCGGCATGTGAATGGCGGCCTGGCTACGGCGCCTGTCGCGGCGATTCTCGTTCTTACGGGTCTCCTTGCTCCGCTCGCCACCTGGCCGGTGTTTGTCGCCGCCGTGCTCCAGTGCTACGTGGTCGAGGAATGGATCCACTATGCCGTCCACTTCCATCGGTTCCGCATCCGCTACTTCCACTTCATCCGCAGGCACCACCTGTTTCATCACGGCGCACGCGGCAGCGACGTGGCATTCGGCCTGACCAGCGGCGTGTGGGACGTGCCGTTCAAGACCGCCGCTCCTCGCGCGGTCCGCCGCCGTGCCGACAACCCGAACGCTCCGCCTGGCCGCAAGTGAAGAGAGGGAGATGATCGAGGCGGCCTTGGCGAAGAGCCGGGGCCGGGTCGCCGGACCTTCCGGCGCCGGCACGACGCTGGGAGTGCCGCGGCAGACGCTCCAGTCCTCTCCGCAACGTTCCTTGCCTTCGCGCTGACGCCGTACGTTCTCCTCGACGGGTTCGATCTCAGCGTGGGCGCACTCCTGCTGGTCCAGCGCGACCGGCGGCTTCGCGACCAAATGGTGGACGCAATCGCTCCCGTCTGGGACGGCAACGAGACCTGGCTCATCATGGCCGGCGTCACGCTCCTCGCCGCGTTTCCGCTGGCGTACGGCATACTCCTGCCCGCGCTCTATCTGCCGCGCGTCGTCATGTTGCTGTCCCTCGGCTGCGCGGAGTCTCCTTCGAGTTCCGGCACCAGAGCGCGTTCAACCGATGGCGGTCGGACGCGGTGTTCGCGATTGGGTCGGTCGTGGCGGCGGCCGCGCAAGGTGTGATCCTCGGTGCTCTCGTTCAAGGCGTCCATGTCGAGGGAGAGGCGTTCGCAGGGGCACCCCTGGACGCATTCACGCCGTTCACCGTGCTGATGGCCCTGACGTTGCTGGCCGGCCGCGTCACGCAAGGCGCGGGGTGGCTGTGCCTGAAGGGTGAACCCGGCACCCGACGTCTGGCGCGTGCCCGGCTGCGCTGGTTTCCGATCGTGTTCGTCGCGCTGGGCGGCGCGACGGGCGGCCTGGCCGCGATCGTCCAGCCCGATATCGCGCAGCGATGGCGCGACCATCCCGTTTCGTTCTCGGTGCTGGCCGTGGTCTTCATCGCCTGCGGGCTGCTGGTGGCGCGGGCCGCGCGCCGTGAGGACTCGGCCGACGCCGCACCGTTCATACTCGGTGAGGCGATGGTTGCTTGTGCTCTCGTCGGAGTGGTCGGCATCCTGTATCCGAACGTGGTGCCCTTTCGGATGAACCTCTGGAACGCCGCTTCGGGAACGGGCAGTCAGGTGTTCCTGCTCATCGGCGCCCTCGTGGTGACGCCCGTCGTCCTCGCCTACAGCGCCTTTGCCTACTGGGTGTTTCGCGGCAAAACGCCGGTGGACGGGTTGGAATGATGGCAACCGGGCCAAGGCTCGCGCCGTGGCTGTGGTTCGTCGGGCTCTACACAGCAGGCCTGGCCGCGATGGCGGTCCTGGCTTATGGACTGCGTGCCGGTCTAGCCGCTCTGCTCTGACGCTCTTCGCCCCAGCCTCGCGCTGGTCAGCCCCGACCTACAGACAGCCCTTCTCTCGGCCTTTCAAGGCGGGACGGCACCGTCGTCCGGCGAGGGCGCCGCACGCCCGCTGGTCTTCACCGACGAGGCGACCTGACGTTGCGCTCGATGGCGACGGCATCGGTAGGCCGGCGTCACTCGATCGAGGTAAAGGGCCGCTCCCGAGCGCGAGGTAGATCGTGAGACCCGATCAGGGGATGCGAGACCCAGTGGCGGAGCCCTATTCTCGACAATCGATCGCAGGAGGAAGCCATGAGTAGCGCCACCCCCACGATGCACCCTCCGCTGGTCTGCGTCGTCGACGACGACGCCGCGGTGAGGGAATCCGTCGAGGACCTCATCCGCGAGGAAGGCTTCCACGTCGATTCGTTCGACTCCGCTGAGGGCTTCCTGGGCCGAACCCGACTGGACCCGCCCGCGTGTCTGATCATCGATCAGGTCCTTCCCGGCATGTCCGGCCTCGAGCTGCACCAGGAGCTGACTCGTGGGGGAATGGACGCGCCGACCATCCTCATGACGCGACGTGACGATGTCTCCACGTCCGTCCGTGCCATGAAGGCCGGCGCGGTCGACGTCCTCGCCAAGCCCTACGACGATGACGACCTGCGGGCGGCCGTGCGCCGCGCCCTGTTGCCGCGCCTACCGGGGCGGTTTCCCGCGGCGCGGACCTCTGGGATCGTGGGAGAGAGCGACGCGGTGCAGGCCGTGCTGCAGCAGGTCGAATTGGTGGCGGACACCGACGCCACGGTCCTGATCACGGGCGAGAGCGGCACGGGCAAGGAGCTGGTGGCCCGAGCCATCCACGAGCGGAGCCACCGCCGGAAGGGTCCGCTCGTGAGGGTGAACTGCGCGGCCATCCCCGAGAGCCTCTTCGAGAGCGAGCTGTTCGGATACGTCCGGGGCGCATTCACGGGTGCGCTCAACGACCGCACGGGACGCTTCGAGGCCGCGGCGGGAGGCACCCTGATGCTCGACGAGATCGGCGAGGTCCCGCTGGTGATGCAGCCCAAGCTCCTGCGCGTGCTCCAGGAAAAGGAGTTCGAGCGCGTAGGCGAGACGCGGCCAAGGAAGATCGACGTGCGGATCGTCGCCGCGACCAACCGCGACCTGGCGGCGGAGGTCGCGGCGGGACGCTTCCGCGCCGACCTCTTCTACCGGCTCAACGTGTTCCCGATCGAGAACCCGCCCCTGCGCGACCGACGCGCGGACATCCCGATGTTGGCGGAGCATTTCATCCAGGCCTCGGCGCGCCGGCTCCGCCGGCAGCCGCCCCGGCTGAGCGAGGCCGCTCTACGCCAGCTCATGACCCGCGATTGGCCGGGGAACATCCGGGAGCTGGAGAACGTGATCGAGCGCGCCATCATCCTCGCCCGCGACGGACAGCTTCGATTCGATTCACGGCCCGTGGCCGCGGCGGCACTGCCACCGTCAGCCTCCGGCCCGCTTCCGATGCTCTCCCGCGCGGCCATGGAGAAGCGCCAACGAGATGTCATCGTGGCTGCGCTCGAGCGGAGCGGAGGACGGGTGTCCGGGCCGGGCGGAGCCGCCGAGCTGCTCGGGATGAAGAGGAGCACGCTCTTCTCGAGAATCCGCGTGCTCGGAATCGGCCAGAAGACCGCCTGAGCGCGCGCGTAGTGGAGGGGAAGATCATGGCGCGGACCGCGGACGCATCCGCATCCTCAGCTAGCGCGAACGCCCGGCACGGGCCTGGGCGAGCAGATCGTACCGATCCAGGTTCATCACCTTGTTCCAGGCCGCCACGAAGTCGCGTACGAACTTCTCCTTCCCGTCGTCGCTGGCGTACACCTCGGCCAGCGCCCGGAGCTGGGAGTGGGCGCCAAAGACGAGGTCGGCGGCCGTGGCCGTCCATTTGGCCTTGCCGGTAGCCCGATCGATTCCCTCGTACACGTTCTTGTCCGCCGCCGACGGCCTCCATGCGGTGCCGACCGCGAGCAGGTTCAGGAAGAAGTCGTTGGTCAGCGTCCCGGGCCGGTCGGTGAAGACGCCGTGCTTCGACTGGCCGTGGTTCGCGTTCAGGGCCCGCAGGCCGCCGACGAGAACCGTCATCTGGGGCGCGGTCAGCTTCAGGAGGTTGGCCCGGTCCAGGAGCCGCGTCTCCGGTGACAGCCGGTTTCCCGCCCGCATGTAGTTGCGGAACCCGTCGCCGACGGGCTCGAGCACCTCGAAAGTGTGGACATCGGTCTGCGCCTGCGAGGCATCCGTGCGGCCGGGCGCGAACGGGACGGTGACGTCGTGCCCCGCCTTCCGCGCCGCGTCCTCGACGGCTGCGCATCCGCCGAGCACGACCAGGTCGGCCAGCGAGACCTTCTTGCCGCTGGACTGCGACTTGTTGAAGTCCTGCTGGACCTGCTCGAGGGCCTTCAGCACCTTTGCCAGCCGGGCCGGTTCGTTGGCCTCCCAGTCCTTCTGTGGCGCGAGGCGGATCCGTCCTCCGTTGGCACCCCCGCGCTTGTCCGTGCCGCGGAAGCTGGCCGCCGCGTTCCAGGCCGTGGATACGAGCTCCGGGATGGACAGCCCCGAGTCGAGGATCTTGCGCTTGAGGGCGGCGATGTCCTGCTCACCGGCGAGCGGATGATCGACGGGCGGGACGGGGTCCTGCCACAGCTGCGGCTCCGGGACCCACGGTCCGAGGTAGCGCGCGCGGGGGCCCATGTCGCGGTGGAGCAGCTTGAACCAGGCTCGGGCGAAAGCGTCGGCGAGCTGGGCCGGGTTCTCGTAGAAGCGCTTCGCGATGGGGGCGTAGATAGGATCCACCTTCAGCGCCAGGTCCGTGGTCAGCATCATCGGCGCGTGCCGCTTCTTCGGGTCGTGCGCGTCCGGCACGGTGCCCTGGGCCTCGGGGTTCTTCGGCTTCCATTGCTTCGCGCCGGCGGGGCTCTCCGTCAGCTCCCACTCGTACTTGAAGAGGTTCTCCAGGAAGCCGTTGTCCCACTTCGTCGGGTTGTTGGTCCAGGCGCCCTCGAGGCCGCTCGTGATCGTGTCACCGGCCCTGCCGCTGCCGTGCTTGTTCTTCCAGCCGAGGCACTGGTCCTCGAGGCCGGCGCCCTCCGGCTCCGGGCCGACGTGCTTCGCCGAGGCCGCACCGTGCGTCTTGCCGAACGAGTGGCCGCCGACGATGAGCGCCACCGTCTCCTCGTCGTTCATCGCCATGCGCGCGAAGGTCTCGCGGATGTCCCGGGCGGCAGCCATCGGGTCCGGCTTCCCGCCGGGCCCCTCAGGATTCACGTAGATCAGGCCCATCTGCACGGCGCCCATCGGCTTGGCCAGCTCGCGGTCGCCGCTGTAGCGCTCGTCGCCCAGCCAGGTGTCCTCGGGACCCCAGAAGATGTCCTCCGGCTCCCAGACGTCGGGCCGGCCGAAGCCGAAGCCGAACGTCTTGAACCCCATCGAATCCATGGCCACGTTGCCCGCCAGGACGAGCAGGTCGGCCCAGGAGATCGTCTGGCCGTACTTCTGCTTGAGCGGCCAGAGCAGCCGGCGCGCCTTGTCGAGGTTCGCGTTGTCGGGCCAGCTGTTCAGCGGAGCGAAGCGCTGCTGTCCTTCGCCGCCGCCGCCGCGGCCGTCGGCGATGCGGTACGTCCCGGCGGCATGCCACGTCATGCGGATGAAGAGCGGGCCGTAGTGGCCGTAGTCGGCCGGCCACCAGTCCTGCGACTTCGTCATCAGCTCGACGAGATCGCGCTTCAACGCCTCGACATCGAGGGACTTGAACTTCTCTCCGTAGTCGAAGTCCTCTTCCATCGGATTGGAAAGGTGCGAGTGGTGGTGGAGCACGGAAAGGTCGAGCTGGTTCGGCCACCAATCGTTGTTCGTCCTCGGCCGGCTCCGCTTGGGAGTCGGGGAGGGGATTACGGGGCTCTCGCTCTCGCTGACGCTTCGGGTCTGTTCCTTGTCGGGCATGAGAACTTCTCCTTCTCGGGCTGGAGCTACCGGTGGCGGTGCCACCCCCATGATGGCGCGTTCCTCTGCCTCTCGTGGTCGAAGGCAGGACGCCATTCTGGTGAAACCAGAGTAAATGGTCCAACGACTTATTCTGGTTACAATGATCGAGTTCCTCGATGGAGCGCCTCGCCCTTCCCACGCTGCGCCAGCTCGCCTACCTGGTGGAGCTCTCCGCGCGCCTCAACTTCCGCGTCGCCGCCGAGGCCCAGTTCGTCACCCAGTCCACGCTGTCCGCCGGGATCAAGGAGCTGGAGACGGTGCTGGGCGTGCAGCTCGTCGAGCGCGACAACCGCAACGTGCGCCTCACGGCGATCGGCGAGGACGTCGTCGCGCGTGCGAAGGAGCTGCTGGCCGCGGCCACGGACCTCGCGGAAGCGGCCCGCTCGGCGACGCGGCCCTTGTCCGGGCCGCTGCGCCTCGGCGCCATTCCCACGATCGCGCCCTACCTGCTGCCGCGCGTGCTTCCCGCGCTTCGGCGCGCGCACGGCGATCTCAAGCTCTACCTGCGCGAGGACGTCACCAAGCTCCTGCTCGAGCGGCTGCGCGCGGGCGGCCTCGACGTCGCGCTGATCGCGCTCCCCTTCGACACGGGCGACCTGTATGTGCGCGAGCTGTTCCGGGACGAGTTCTCGCTGGTGACGCGCGAAGCCGATCGCGCGGTCGGGAACAAGGAAGTCGCGCTGCGGAAGCTCGACACCGGCGACATGCTGCTGCTGGAAGAAGGGCACTGCCTGCGCGACCACGCCATCGCGGCCTGTGGCCCCCGCCGCGGCGCCTGGGAATCCCGCGTCGAGGCCACGAGCCTGACCACGCTCATCCAGATGGTCGAAGGTGGACTGGGCGTGACCCTGCTGCCCGGCATCACGCTCGAGGCCGGGATCTTGAAGGGCACTCGGCTCGTGGCGCGCCGGCTCTCGCCGCCGGTGCCGTCGCGCACGCTGGCGCTCGTGGCCCGGCGCACGTCCCCGCGGCGCCGCGACGCGGATCTCCTCGCGGATTTCCTCATCGACCAGCGCCGGGGCTCTCGCTAGCGTCGTGACGGTACCGGCGTCCACCCGGGCGGCGGTGACACCGCGCTGAGGCGCAACCTACAGACGGCGCTCGGGCGGCATGGCGAGCCGGATTGCTCACGATCGGTGACCAGTTGCTCCTTGGTCGGAAAGTAGTTGTAGACCGTTTGCTCGGCGACGTCAGCCTCGCGCGCCACGTCGCTGACGGCGACATTCTCGTACCCTCGTTCGGCGAAGAGGCGGGCTGCGGTGTCGGCGATGAGTTGACGAGTGAGCGCCTTCTTGCGTTCGCGCAATCCGGTGCTGGACATTGGACCAGTCTAGCAACGTAGATCAGGCGTGACGATCGAAGGTCAGGTAGGCGTGGACCGAGCGAACGGCGGCCGAGCCTTCGCCGACCGCGGCCGCGACTCGCTTGGTCGATCCGGAGCGGACGTCGCCGACGGCGAACAACCCCGGGTGGCTGGTCTCGAATGGCAGCGGGGAGCGTCCGAGCGCTTCCCAACGCCCGTCGAGGTGCTTGCGCTCGAGGGATCGGCCGGTGAGCACGAACCCGCTATCGTCCAGGGCGACGAAGCCCGACAACCACCCCGAGGAGGGGTCGGCGCCGATGAACGAGAACAGGGCAGTGCTGGCGAGCGTCTCCTCGCCGTCGGGGCCGCTGACCCGGACTCCGGTCAGTGATTGCTCACCCTCGAGCGCCACGATCCTCGTGTTTTGCCGGACGACGATCCGCTCGTCGGCTTCGATCCGGTCGACGAGGTAGCGAGACATGCTCGCCGCGAGATCCGGTCCCCGGATCACGATGGTGACCGCGCTCCCGGAACCGGCGAGAAACAACGCGGCCTGTCCGGCGGAGTTGCCTCCTCCGGCGACCACCGCGGGCGATCCCGCGCACATCCGGGCCTCCAACTCCGTCGCGGCGTAGTACACCCCGCGGGACTCGAACTGCTCGAGCCGCGCGGCATCGAGCCTCCGGTAGCGTGCTCCCGTCGCGGCGATGACCGCTCGACCGGGGACATCGATACCGTCGGACAGGCGAATCACGAGATGGCCGGCGTCCTCGCGAAGCGATGTCGCCGCGCAGGGGCTGCTGAGGGATGCGCCGAACTTCTGGGCTTGGACCGTGGCCCTCTGTGTGAGGTCGGCTCCGGAGATGCCGGTAGGAAAGCCCAGGTAATTCTCGATCCTCGAGCTGGACCCCGCCTGGCCACCGACGGCGACCATCTCGACGACGATCGTGCGCAGTCCCTCCGACGCGCCATAGACCGCGGCTGCGAGCCCGGCCGGACCAGCGCCCACCACGACCAGGTCGAAGGAACGGTCCGGCAGCTTTCCGACCGTCAACCCGAGGTAATCGGCCAGCACGCCCGGGGTCGGGCGGCGCAGGACCGTGCCCGTGGCGATCACGACGGGCAAGTCGCGCGGGGCGATATCGAATTCCCGCAAGAGGCGCTCGACGTCGGAGTCGGCGTCCGGGTCCAACCACTCGTGCGGGATGCGATTCCGAGCCAGGAACTCCCGAACGTGGCTGGAGTCCGGTGAGAACCGCGAGCCGATCACGCGAATCGCCGACGCGGCGCCACTCATCAGGATCGCGCGGCGCGCGAGGAAGGCGGCCAGGATCTTGTCGCTCAGGTTCGCATCCGTCGCGATCAGTCGCCTGAGCGCATCGCGCGAAACGGCGATCACTTCACCGGGCTCGGCCACTCGGGCGGACACGTACACGCGCTGGCCGGTCAGGAGATTCAGCTCACCGAGGAACCGGCCGGCTTCGTGGCGGGCGATGATCCGCTCCCGACCTTCGGACTTGACGAAGATCTCGACCGCGCCGGAAAGGACGACGTAGAAATCGTAGCTGGCGTCGCCTTCGCGGTACAGGTACTCACCGGCGGCCACCGCTCGACGAACGCCGAGCCGCCCCAACGCCGCCAGATCGGCGCCGCTGAGCTGCTGGAAGGCATCGGTATCGCTAGCCACGGAGGAGCGCCTATCCTCTTGCCTTCTCGGCGTTCAACCGCGCGACCTGCGCCGCGGAGATGCCCTCGAGGGCAAGTCCGTACGACAGTCCTTCCTGAAGCCTCCGGCGGAAGCGATTCGAGAGCGCCATCCTCGTGTACCTGAGCGTGAGCGGGCTCTGCTTCTTCATGTGTCGCGCCAGCTCCCAGGCTCGCGGCAGCAAGGCCTCACGCGGAACGACCTCGTTGACCGCGCCGTACTCCTTCGCTTGTTCCGCGCTCAGCTTCTGGCCGCTGAGCAGGAAGTAGCGGCCGCGGATCTCGCCGATGACCTCGGGCCACAGGATGTGCAGGCCGTCGCCGGGCACGATGCCGAATGCGGAATGAGGCGCATCCTGGAAGTACGCGTCTTCGGTGGCGATGACGATGTCGCAGAGCAAGGCATACTCGGAGTGCACCGTCACCGGCCCATTGATCGCCGCGATCATCGGGACCTGAATGTCGAGAAGGTTCTCGAGGACCTTCGTGCCCTCTCGGAGGACCTTGTCGTATCCAGTGGGCGTGAAGAAGTCGAAGCCGTCCGGGGTGATCTGGGCGCAGAATTCCCTGCCCGTGCCGGTCAGGATGACGACATGGTTGTCGGGATCATCGCCGATGTCACGGAACGCCCTGACCAGGGCTTCGTGCACGTAGCCGTTGAACACGAGCGGCCCGCCTCCCGAGTGCAACGCGACCTCGAGGATTCCGTCCTCTCGCTTCATCCGCACGTTCTCGTATTTGTTGCGATAGGTGTCGAACACGGCCTTACTCCCTTCGGAGAGACGAGGCGCTATTTGGACGCTGGCGGGCGCAGGGGCGGGTCGTGCGGGGAGCTGGGCGTCGCCGCCGATGGCCAGGGGCTGAGCGTCGGAGAGCGATAGCGGTCAGCACGCATGACCTCACGATGGTACACGCGGCCGACCCGGTTAGGTGTTTGATCCGTCAGGTCCAACCGTTCATCCTAGCGGCCGTGAGCGTCCCTGCCGTAGACGTGACCAGCTCCGACTTCAAGGCCAACGCGTACCCGTACTACGCGCGCCTCCGTGCCGAAGCTCCGGTCCATCCCGTCAAGCTCCCCAACGGGCCGGTGGTCTGGCTGGTGAGCCGGTATGACGATGTCGCGCCGCTGCTGAAGGACACGCGCCTGGCGAAGGACCGGAGGAACGCGCTGGGGAGCCGGCCGTTCAGCCGGCTCCCCGCGATGCTCGGATTCCTTCAGGCCATCGAGCGCAACATGCTCGACCTCGACGCGCCGGACCACACTCGCCTGCGGGGTCTCGTCCACCTCGCCTTCACTCCGCGGCTGGTCGAGCGCATGCGCGCGCGGATCGAGAGCTTGTCGGAGGAGCTGCTCTCGAGGGCCCTCGCCGCGGGCAGCATGGACCTCATCGCGGCGTACGCGCTCCCGATTCCACTCACGGTGATCTCGGAGATGCTCGGGATCCCTGCCGCCGGTCAGCTTCGCTTCCACAAGTGGTCGAGCGCCATCGTGGCCTCCACCGCCGCCCCGAACCTGTTCCGTGTGCTGCCGGCCATCTGGATGTTCGTGCGCTACATACGCCAGATGATCGCCGCCAAGCGGGCACTCGCGATGGTCTTCCTGCTGGTCGTCGCGGGGCACGAGACCACCGTGAACCTGATCGGGAATGGTGCGCTGGCGCTGCTGCAGTTCCCCGAGCAGCTCGCGCGCCTGCGTAACGACCCAGCGCTCGACGCCACCGCGGTGGAAGAGCTGCTGCGCTTCCACAGCCCGGTCGAGGTCTCGACCGAGCGCTACGCGCGGGAGGAGATCGAGATCGCCGGCGCCACCATTCCGCGGGGCGCCCTCGTGTACGGTGTCTTGTCCTCGGCGAACCGCGACGAGACGCAGTTCGAGAAGGCCGACGCTCTCGACCTGGGGCGCGAGAGGAACCGCCACCTGGCCTTCGGACAAGGCATCCACTACTGCCTGGGCGCGCCGCTGGCCCGACTCGAAGGACAGATCGCTCTCCGGAGGCTCCTCGATCGCGTGTCAACCCTTCGTCTGGCCGTCCCCGAATCCCGCCTCTGCTGGCGCAAGGGCCTCAACCTGCGCGGGCTGGAAGCACTGCCCGTGACCTGGTGAGAGCCGCGCATCGTCGCCTTACGCAGGCGCGGAACAAGACACAAACAAGACACGAAACGGCCTGCGTCTCAGCGCTGTCTCGCTAAGTTGTTGCTGGAGTTGGTGGAGCTGATGGGGATCGAACCCATGACCTCGTGAATGCCATCATCGAGGCCCTGCGTGCTGAGCCCACAGCCTGGTGGCCCGGTCGCGTGATGGGTTGGCGCTATCGACGAAAGGCTGATCACACTCGGAGCGCATCGACCAGCGCCTGAAGCGCGCGCGGCTGGTGACGCCGGCTCGGGTAGTACAGGAAGTAGCCCTCGAACGGCGGGCACCAATCCTCGAGCACCCGCACGAGCGCGCCGCGCGCGATGTGTTCGGCCACGAACTCCTCGAGGGTGAACGCCAATCCAACGCCGTCCAGTGCGGCGCGGATCATGAACTCGACGTCATTGACGGTGAGAGGCCCCGAGACGGACACAGTCGCCGGCTTGCCTCGCTTCTCGAACTCCCACCGATAGACGGGCCCATCCGCGCCCATGCGGTACCGGAGGCAGCGGTGAGCCGTCAGATCGCGGGGCGCCTTCGGCTTCGGATGTGAGTCGAAGTACGTGGGTGCGGCGACGACGGCAGCGCGCTGCTCACCCGACACTTTCACCGCGACCATGTCGCGCTGGAGGAACTCGCCGAGGTGAATCCCGGCGTCGAAGCGGCCGGCGACGAGGTCGCGCCGGGTGTCGTCCTCGCTCGTGACGTCGAGCATGACATCGGGATACTCGCGGGCGAACTTCGCGAGCTTTGGACTCAGGAGCGTCGCCAGCACGATCGGAGGCGCGATCAAGCGGACGACGCCGGCCGGCTTCTCACGCAATCGGCCGACCTCGGTGAGCGCGGCCTGGATGTCGCGGAGGGCGGGATGCAACTGCGCCAGCAGGCGTTCACCCGCGTGCGTGGGCGCGACGCTGCGCGTCGTGCGCGCGAGGAGCCGCAGTCCGAGGCGCTCCTCGAGCGTGCGTATCGAGTGGCTTATGGCTGACCTGCTGACGCCGAGCTTGACCGCAGCCTTCGTGAAGCTCCGCTCGTCCGCTACCACCGCGAATGCCGCGAGCACCGTCAGCTCGTCCCGCAGTATTGGTGAATCCATTTCACCACCTTATCCCGATTTTGCCGTCTAGTCGCCATGGCCAGCCGCTGCTACCTTGACCTTCGCCGCCGAGGAAGGGCGAAGGGAGGGCCCGGCGGACTGGAGAGCGTCGTCGTAGGAAAAGGACTCGCTATGAACATGTCTTTTGAAAACAGAGTTGCGCTGGTGACGGGAGCCGGATCTGGACTGGGCCTTGCGACGGCGAGCGCGTTCGCCGAATCAGGCGCTTCCGTGGTGTTGGCGGACTGGAATGAGCAGGCCGTGCGCTCTGCCGCCGCGGCACTCGGTGCCCGAGGTCACAAGACACTCGCGATCCATTGCGACGTTGCTGATGACGCCCAGGTGGAAGCAATGGTGGAGCAGACGGTTGCCACGTTCGGCCGGCTGGATGCCGCCTACAACAATGCTGGCGTTCAGAACATCGTTGCGGAAACCGCCGATGCGACCCGAGAAGACTATGACCGAGTGATGGCCATCAATCTCCGGGGTGTGTGGAGCTGCATGAAGTTCGAGCTACGCCAGATGCGTAAGCAAGGGAGCGGCGCGATCGTCAACTGCTCTTCGCTTGGAGGACTTGTGGGCGCCCCCGGCCGCGGAACCTATCACGCCGCCAAACACGGCGTGCTTGGGCTCACCAAGAGCGCGGCTTTGGAATATGCCGCAAATGGGATTCGGATCAACGCCGTATGCCCGGGAATCATCCACACCCCGATGCTCGACCAAATGCTGACCACTCAAGCCGACGCCCTTGACGCGATGTTGAAAGACGTGCCCATCGGGCGACTCGGTCGCGCTGAGGAAATTGCGGATGCGGTTCTTTGGCTTTGCAGCCCGGCCTCCAGCTTCGTCGTCGGACAGGCGCTCGCGGTGGATGGCGGGTTCACCATACGGTGAAGGACAGATGGCGTGGCCCAGGTCAGCCTGAAGAACCTCAGGACGAGGAAACGCAATGCGGCAACGCAAACTAGGCAGCGGCAATCTGGAGGTATCGGCCGTCGGTCTCGGCTGCATGGGGATGAGCCATTCCCGCGGTCTGCCCAAGGACAAGCAGGAGATGATCCCGCTGATCCGAACCGCCGTCGAACACGGCGTCACTTTCTTCGACACGGCTGAGGTGTACGGTCCGCTCATCAATGAAGAACTCGTCGGCGAAGCCCTCGCACCCGTCCGCGATCAGGTGGTCATCGCGACCAAGTTCGGATTCAGGCCCGCCTCTCCGGGTGAGCCGAGGTGGAGCGCACTC
>WNFE01007660.1_pt1 | contig 14019 bp, 18 predicted proteins | sample 5400451 | NCBI WGS metagenome assembly WNFE01 (sample SAMN13153344, study PRJNA577476) | soil metagenome | isolation source: 200 cm saprolite under Douglas fir tree site 2 hole 2 | place: USA:California | collected 2015-04-18 | reverse complement strand
TTACCCCACAAGGAGCGCCATACGGGCGAACCTTTCAAACCAAATACCGCGGCGCCTCGGAAGGCGGAAAAAGGCTTCGCCTAACCAGCTGGGCAGATTGTCGGCGTCGACCGCCGCCGGAAATGGCGATGAAGGCCCCGCACCCAAAAATGCCGCGCCTGGCGAGATGGCATGGTAGGGGGGCTTATGAGACCTACGACTCCACCTCGAGAAACGCGCCCTGAGCCATCCTGAGCAGAAATATCGTAGGATTTTCAGACGTAGGCCGAAAACGTGAGCCGGCACCTCCAGAAACGACGCGCGGGACATCATAAATCATCATCCTTGACTGCTTCGATAAGCAGCGTTTGCACCCGGCGTTCAACCTCTTTGATGCGTTGCCCTAGCTCAAGAATTTCCGCCGTCAGCCTGGTCCGGCTCCAACCGCGTTCGGTTCCAATCCGCCTGAGCACCTGGTCCAGTTCCAGCAAGACCTTCTGATGCTGCGCCAGGGTGCGCAACTCAGCGTCAATCCGCTCTTGCGTCGCGTCGATTTTACTCACTGCCCGCGTCCCCTCTTAGGGAAGGGCATTGCCTGAGCTTTCAAAACATCATCATCCTCCAGCCCTTTCACCCCCTTCTTCCGAAGGGCTGGGATTAGAATTCTTGTAGACCGGTGGAACGGCACGGCGTGCCAGCGTCTTCGATGGCGCGGCTTGCGGAAGCCGGGCCGCACCGTTTCGGCGGCAAGTTGTCATAAGACCTACTTCGGCGAAGTTCGCCGGCCGCCAGCTTCGTATTTCAGCATGAACGCCGGCGCCGTGGCCGACCTTCAGGTCGCCTCGCCCGAGGGCGTGCCATAGGTGCTTCCCTAGTAGTGCGCTGGCAGTCGCGAACATTAATCTGCGGGGCGTACTCGTTAAAAGCGAATGTCGTCGTCGTCCGGCGGGGGCGGCGCATCGGGGCCGGAGTTGAAATCGGGAACGCCGTCGTCCGAGCTGGCGGAAGGACGGCCGCCAAGGAATTGCACGCGTTGGGCCACCACTTCGGTGCGTTGACGCTTGCCGCTGCCGTCGCGGGCCTCGTACTCGCGCGTCGTGATGCGGCCCTCGACGTAGGCTTGGCTGCCCTTCTTGAGATAGCGACCGCAGGCATCAGCCGGTTTTCCCCAGACCACCACATTGTGCCATTCGGTGTTCTCGCGAGACTGCCCGTCGCGCCCGGTAAAACGCTCGGTAGTGGCCAGCGAGAAGTTGCACACGCTCTGACCAGAGGGCGTGCTGCGGACTTCGGGGTCGCGCCCGAGGTTGCCGACTAAGATCACTTTGTTGACCGACACGGTTCCCTCCTTGTCAATTACGCAGCCACCTGGAGCGCTGCTTACCGCGCGCTATCCCTCAAAGGCACGTCGTAAGTCAGCGGGTTTTGGTGCGCGCACTTGCTGAATCGAGCCGGGAGCGTAGCACCTGTAGACTCTCATCACAGAACTCGAGACCCGAATCCAGGCCAGCGCCGTCGATGATACCGAGAATCTCTTCGAGCAGCATTCGAATGACTTCTATGCATACGACCCGGCTCCAAGCCTTCGGGTAATCCGCGAAATCTGCCACCGGCCCATCAAGCTCCCAGCAGTATTCTTCCTTCCAGAAAGCCAGCTCCCGCTTGAGCGCCGGCAGGAGCTTTTGCTTGGATGTGCATTCGAAGCCGAGCGCCAGCGCCGCCGCTAGAGCTTCCTGCTGGACTGATTCGATGATCGCATCGAACTGCTGCCCGGCCGTGAGTGAGTGCCCCATTGCTCCACCTCGCGAATGTTGGCAGTCCTTGCTCGATATCAGCCCTCCGGCTGCGCACAATGAAAGCATTCGCCCGCAGCCGACACGAATTCACTCACGACCTGGCCGTCAGCCGTGCGCCTTTGCACGATGATTTGCTTGCCGCATGCCGAGCACAGCCGAATCTCATCGGGACTCGGGGCCAATGAGAACGGTCGCGAGGGTAGGGCGCTGCGAGCCGAAAATAGCGATAGCTGCTGCGGATTGGCTTTCACGATTCCTCGACGGTGACCTTGCCGGTGTCATTGCAAACCGGGCAGTGCATAATGGTCTCGCCGTCAATACTGATTCCCGGTGAAAGTCCCATGCACGCAGGGCACACCCCTGGCGGGAGCCCATCGCCTTCCTCGACCGGCAGTAGATAAGCGCCGTCCATCTCACAGAAGTTCTCGCTGTCCGGATACTCGCGATCGCATTGGATGCATTGTTTCATCGCGTTACCTCCTGCCCGCGCATCCGCTCTGGCGGAAGAGGGCATCCTGGCCAGCTCGCGCACGCGGGGCAAAGCGCTTTCATCCCCGCCTGGCAGTCTTTGATTTGTTGCCACGACGAATGCTCGTGCACCGCGATTACATCGCCGCAATCCAAGCAGACGTGCTTCACTTCCATCGGACATTGCCTCTCACATTAGTTCGCGAAGCGTCAGGGCAATTGCATGCTCCCCGAATGGCGCGCTACCTTCACCTGAAGGGTTACCCCTCTCTAGCTTTTGGCTTTACGCTAACGCCACGACGCTCCGCGAATCCCACTCAAAAAACATAATTCCCGGCGCCCTCACCCCGATCGGGTGCCGGGATAGATGGAGACCGGCCGACTCGAAACGGCAATCCGTGACAGCGTCTTCGATGGCGTGGTTGCGGAAGAGGCGGACGCTCAATTCAGTTTGGATTATGGCCAAGGCAGTTTCGTTTTTGCCGGCGAAAGTTGTGTTTGGAAGTGATCGAGAAACCGAAGCGCCTCTCTCGCGACGCGCTCGCAGGGCTCGGTCAATTCATCACCCGACGGGTGTCCCATACGTTCAGCTATCGCGAACGCCGCGGCTTGAAGACGCGTTCCGATCTCGATGAGTTGATGCGCTAGGCCTTCGATTTGAAATGGTTCCATGCCATTTACACCAAGCCGCCCTGGTCTCTGATGGTCTGAATTTCATTACGTGCGATATTCAGGGTCAGGCCGTGATACTGGAAAGTGCGGCATTGGAGATCGGGGTTCTCGCATCCGCAGCTCGGGAAGTCGCAGGTAGTCTTTTCGGTGAAGAACTCGTGGATCATGAAGAAGTCGCCGAACAGAGCGCGGCACTCAGGGCATTCCGCTGCAAAGTATCGTCCTTGAACTGTTTTGCTGTAGCGGTGGCTGACGGGGGAAACTTTTGGGTCGCGTTTGCGCAGTTCGATAACGAAGGCGGTTAGTGTACGTGTGTCAGAGACTTCGGCGAGTGATACAAAAGCGCGGTGGGTAAGATAGCCGCGTACGGCCTTGACGAGCTGGCCGCAGCGCCAGCAAAGCATTGGGGCGAGTTGGAGGCGGACCTCGTACGGGCCTGGTTCGAGCGCTTCGGTGTCGATTTCGGTTAGCGGGTTGTCAGCGCGAGCTTTCAAGAATTCGAGGATTTCCGCGTCGGTTGGAGGGTCAGATAACGGCTTTTTCATACCTTAGATCCTGAATGCGGTTGATTGGTGCTGCTGGTGCTTTTGCACTACGTCGAGCGCGAGTTCTTTGTCCTGTGTTCGTGCGACAGCGCGGCGCATTGCCGTCACGTTGTCGGTATAGACCCGCAGCTCGATGCGCTCGCGGGAATCGCCCACGTAAAACATTCGCTGGTTGACGATCTCGGGGCTGCGGGTACTGTCGATATTGAGAATGGCGCGAGTTACGGTAGATCCCTGGCTCGCGTGGCTGGTGCTGGCGTAGCCGAGATCGACTTTTCGCGCGTCGACCAGCGGCATGGCCACTGTCCTACCTTTGTCGAAGTTGACCTGGATGTTGCGGCGGTCGAGCTTCTTGATGGTGGCGTATTCGCCGTTGGCGATGCGGCGGCGGTTATCGGGCTCGCGCCACTGGAGCCGGTCGCCAACTGCGATCGTGCGCATTTCGCTGGTATAGACATTCATTCCCTTTAAGCGCGTTGGATCGAATTGGATGAGGCGTCCGTTCTCGGCGCGCAACGTGAGGTTCTCGTCGTGAACCGCGCTCACTGTCAGGTATGCGCGTTTCGGGATTCCTTGTTTCTTGCTGCCGCGGCTGAAATAAACGATGTCGTTCTCGTGGTAGCTACGAGCGTGCTTGAGCTGCTCGGGGGTCATGTCGCAGGGAATGAGGATCTGGTGTTTCTGGGCCAGTGTTGCGACATAGCCGTGCTGGACCAGCGTGGCGCGGATGGCCTGGTTGATGGCCTTGCGCTCGTCATTTGCGGGTGAGACCACGAGGCAGTTCTGCTGGGCTTGGTGGGCATCCAAATAGTCGCTGGCTATGCGTTTATAACGTTCGGCCGGGTTCGCAACCTCGACGATACGGCGCTGCTCGATAAGCAGGTCGATCGCTTCGTCAGTACGGCCAGCGGCGCTAAGTTCGACCACTCGCCGAAGCTCCGGATCCTGCTGGCGGCGAATAGTGGTGAGTCGTGCCACGGCCATGTTGTCGGCGAGGAACTGCCGTACGGGGGAGCCCGCCTCAATGGCGAGGTGCTGTTTCTGATCGCCGACAAAGAGGATGCGCTCGACGCCTCGCTCCTGCGCGAGCTTGAGGAGCGCGTTAACCGGTACAGTGGCAAGCAGGCTGCTCTCGTCTACGATCCAAAGCTCTCGGCCGCGCTTTTGAGGTAGAGCAGTAGCGCGCAGTTTGGCGATTGTTCGACTATCCACACCCGCCTCGGTTAGCGCGCTTACGGCGCCTGTTGTCGTGCCAAAACCTCGGACGGTCCAGCCGTGTTCTTCGGCGAATTCCTTCACAGCGCCTACCAACGTCGTCTTGGTGGTGCCCGCTAATCCCTCGATCGCGCTGGCCCACTTCGGTGTAGTGAGGGTCAGCAGAGCCGCGTCGGTCTGGTCGGGGAGAAGTTTCCTGGCGGAAGCCCAGTCGCGGACTTCCTGCCCTCCGGTGGATGAGACTGTGCCGTCTACTGCGCTGCGAATAGCGATACCGGCGATGGGGCGGCCATGGTTCATCCAGTCCCGCACGAGGGACCGATTCTCGCGCTCGAGCCGCGCCATTTCGAGGGTGGTGTATTTGTCGAGCGGATGTAGGTAAGACTTCCCCGCCGCGATGAGACTACCGTTGCGTTGGAGATCCGCCATGCGGGCCTGCACGTGGTCGAGGTCAGTGGCGCCGATGCCGTGTTTGAGTGCAACGGCGGTGATCTCGCGGTGGTCGACGACGGCGGATCGTGTGGTGGTGTGGCGGATCGCGAAGTCGAGTGACTGCTGCGTTTGGCTTTCTGGTGTAACGGTAAAAGATCGGACTGGCGTTATGGGGTGGTTGTCGAGGGAAATTCCGTGGCCGGCGGCCAGCGCTTCGCGTTCGGCCTTAAGAACTTCCGGGTCGTGTTCACGCTTGGCGCGCCGCGTCTCCAGGACGACATTGCGCGCGGCTTTCGGGCTGGTAATGCCCTGCTTCAGTTTCTCTTGCTCGATATCGAGAAAGCGTTCTGAAAACGCTTCGATTTGCTTGCGCGTAAAGCCGGCCAACTCGAATGCACCGTCAGAACCGCGAACGATGGAGTAGCCGAGTTGCTGCACGTTTTTGGCAAGTTCCGTCATGTAGACGCTATCAATGAAACCACGCGCCTTGAACATCTGGTCGGGTTCGAGCCCGCGCCACTGGCCGTCCGGGCGTTGGGTCATGTTCGTGATGAACGTGTGGTGGTGCAGCTGGGGCATCGGTCCGTGCTGTCCGTGCTTCGATTCCCTTGCGTCGTAATGCTCGAAGATCACACGCCCGCGACCAGCGCTTGAATGCTTACCGATTTTGGCGGCGAGAGGGTCATGTCCCATCCCGCTCGCTCCACGTCTCCGTGGTTCGCCCGCACCCGTAGGACGGTATCGGTCCTGGGGTCTCGACCGCGTAGCAATGCCTCGAACTGCTCGGCAGTGATCTCCCGGGCGAGCCCGAGGGCCTCAGCCCCTTTGCCGATAGTCTGGCCGATGGTTGGGGCGTGGGTCGGAGCGTAATACTCGCCGGGCGCGCTATAGTGGTTACGATAATACGAACCCGCGTTTTCGATGCTGAGCGCTTTGGAAAACGTTACCATGAGTTGAGCTATTCCCGAGGTTGGGCTGAAGGAGTCGTCGTGCGCGCCGTCACTTGTGCCACAATTTCTGCGTCGGTAGGTCCTTCCGCTTCAGGCTGTGCAATCGCCTCTGGAGTAGTGGCCGATATGCGCGGGATAAAGTCCGGGTTGTGTTTGACGAGATGGATTCTGGGGATGTTGATGGTGGTGCGTGCGCCACCGCAGCAGATGTACCCCTCGAACGGTTCGAGTCCTTGAATTTCCCCGGGTATGACGAGTGGCTCTACCGCACGGTGGGGGTTAAGGGTCAAGCCTTCGCGATAATTGGATAGGCCGGTAAGCTGGCTGATGGCAAGTCGTTCGACTTCGTGTGAGCCGATCGAATCACTCGCCCATTTGGATGTTTCCGGGTCCGGAGTGCGTAGGAAAATCTGGGTTGTCGGGCAACTGGTTAGGACGGTTGCACCGTCGTGGCCGTATATAAGTCTAAGTTGAGAGATGCTCTGAAAACCGATAACGCATGCGATTTCGCGCTTCCGTCCGCGGGCGAGACACGATGTGATGTTCGGCTGATTTCCCATGGCTGGCAGCTCGTCGCAGAGCACCAGGACTTTAGCCGAAGCGATCTCGGCCGCCAGAAGCCATCGAACCAGTGAATCCAACCAGACCCCTTGCTGGCCCTGGACTGCTGCCTCGGAATCGGCCCTGGAAGGTAGGAAGACCCAGCCCTTGCGGTGCTCCACCCACTCGCGGGCGCTCCAACGCCGGCTGCTCTGGTTTGCCCGCGGTAAATGCTGAAAAGGCTTAACGGCATTCACGGCGGTCGAGAGTATCGTTTGCCCGGTTTCCTTCATGTCCGGGTCTATGAGGGGATATGCCCGTGTGCCGCGTAACGCCTTGTGAACCTCGGCTCGGGGTAGGGCGAGCAGCGCACTAATGGCTTGCGGGTCCTCGTCTGTCACGACCTCTAAAAGAGATTCGATGACCGTTCGGCCGCTCTCGAAAAAGTATCTTTCGGTTGATGTGTGAGGCAGGTCTCGGATGAGACTCGCGGCCATCGCTGCTCGATCCATAGGCATGGTTTGTTCGCGGAACTCCAGCAGCGGGCCCCAGAATGGGCAGCGGGAATCTAGCGGGTTGAGAATGACGTCGCCTCGGCTCTCGTCGTAAAACTCCATCGTGGACTCACCCTCAATATCCATGATGATGGCCGGCCAACCTTGGGCCTGGGCCTGTCTCGCGATTTGCCGGATGAAGGTAGACTTGCCGCTTCCAGGATTGCCGCTAACCATCACGTGCTCGAAGAGCTTGTGGAGCGGGATGGTGTGTTGGCCGAGCTGAATGGCGTTGGTGTCGCGTTTGCGGAAGGCTTGCGTGAGTCTCATATTTCCCTATTTACGTGCTCATGAAATTCGCGGGCGCTCATTAAGGTGAGACCGCGGATGTGGTGCCCAGCGTCAGGATTTCGCCTCCACCACCATGCTAAGAGTGTGAGGCCCGCCGCGATGGGTAGGAGATCGCTGCCCATCCCGTAAGCCCCGGTACCGGTGGTAGCTCGCCAAGACCAGCCATAGAAGCTCGCGCCGTATACGCCATCGAGCCAGTGGGCAAACTCGGGGAGCTTGTACCAAGCACCGTCCGCGTACATGGGCAGGTTGGCTGATAAGCGGTTGAGCAAGGGGGTGTCCGTGAGGACGCTGCAGAGCGCCCAGCGCCCGAACAACTCATGCTGGACCTCGGGTCGATAGAGGCCGACACGGTGCCAGACGAGCCAAAGGGTGAGCGCGATCCAGAGGAAACAAATGGTGCCGAGTGCTCGTGACCAGAGCGCCGCGCCCATAATCGCGCGGGTCTGCATACTCTGAAATTCAGCGGCCGAGGAAGTGCGAATGCGCATGGTTTGGGTTATTTCCGCTTATCGCGCGTTAACGCATGCTGACTCTCTGTTAATGCTGCTAGCTGAGGCATTTGATGGATTCCGAAAAGTGCATCGGCGGCGCCAATGCGTTCAGTATGATTGAAACCAACGCGTCTTCGCGTCGAGCCAAATTCGCCTGATCGAGAGAGTTTTGGAGTGCGCATTTCACTCTTTGTCTGTGCCGTTTCCGTAGGTCTTTGGCTCTAAGGTGGGGCTCTGTTGTCCTAGAGATTTCCTAGGATTCGGCCTAGGAGATTTATCGTCGGCTGCGAACCGTGCTTCTAGCTCTGTGGCAAACTCCTCAATGATCCCGATGAGAGTGCCGCCAAAGTCAGCATTATGGGCGGGTGCTTGTGTCTTTAAAGTATGCAACCGCTGTTTTAGTGATTGAGGCAGGCTGAGGTTGTACTGATCGGTTGGCTCAACCTTTGGTTTGATGTTGATCTTCATCGCGTCTCCTTAATGCTTGAGAGTTGGTTTGAGTGTCCGGCCATCGGTCATCTCAGGGTGACTGGTGAGGTATCGCCAGGTCGCCTCGTTGATATCCGCGACGGTGGCTTCGACATCTTCGGGGGTCTCGTCGATATCCCAGGCGTTGGCCAGAATCTGTTGGTATGCCCTGACCAGGGCGTGGTGTGGACACTCAGCTTTGAGCAGGATTACCCTGCTGAGGCTCATACCGCGTATTAAGTAGCGGCGCTCCTGTTGAGTCATTTATTCGGGCTCCCTGATATGCGGAGAGGTCAGGCCCTCGATGTAAGTTTTGACATAGTCCGGGTCTCGTTCGCTGAGTATGCGGATGGCCCATTGGACGGGGCCGCCGAATAGAACCGCGACCACCGCGAGGTGCCAGTTCATTCCCATGATGGCCAGCAGTCCTAAGATCATGGTGATGGTGATGTTAAGCTGCGACAGCTCCCGTTCACCGCCCATCAGGAGCTTGTCGCGTTGGAGTGACTGGAAGACTGCGTGCTTGGAACTACGCGTGGATGTGGAGCTCGTCATCGATGGCGCACTGCCAGAAGATGACTCTGCCTTGGTGGCGTGGCGCTTCGAGGTTCCGAGGACAGGTTGCTTTTGGACCGAGCCAAGCGGGCGCGTAGCGGGTGGTGCGGGCTTCTGTGTGACCAAGCTGAGCGCCGGCGAAGCGGGGCGTGGTCTACCCCCGGATAGTTCCCAATTGTCTGAAGAAACGCCATCAGAAACGCCATCGCCTGAAGAGGCCCATGCGTTATTGGATAGGTAGTGGTCGCCGCGATCGTACATGGTAGCCTCCTAAGCGGCCTTCGTTGAAGAGTTGCAACCAGATTTGGTTGCTACTTGGTTTAGAGACGCACCGTCGGGCTTGCCGATGCCCTGCTTGGCGAGCCATTCGTCGAGCAGGTTGTCTGAGGTGCATCTCTTGATCAGCTCCTGCATGGCTTCGACACTCTGATACGATGTGCTCGCGCAAATGGCCTGTCCGATAGGACCGAGCCAGGCCGAGGCTAGGCGAGCGCCGAGGGAACTTTTATAGAAGAACTCGCCGACCTGGGCGCCGGCTATGCGCCTAACCTCTTGCGGATTGAGGCCCAGCTTGTAGAGCGACTCAGCAACGTAAGAGGTTTCAGCCGAGTCGTCGGGGAAGAAGAGTTTGCCGGGCATATTGCTAAGTAGCAGGTTGCAGTGGGGCGACTGCGTAATATCGATGCTGTTTTGAGTTAGGCCGATGAAAGAGCAATTCTTTCGCCGCGCCGCTCGAATGCCCGCAAAGAAGAAGCCCGAAGAAACATCGTCGCCGATGGCCTCCCAGAACTCGTCCCACAGGAGCCACGCGGGCTTACCATCGAGGTTAGCGATGATATTACGGAAGATGAGTTCCTTGGCCGGGGTCGAGATGTACTTGGGAACATCGTCCAGGTTGCTCAACTCATAGACAGTTATACGGTTGGTTGCGGTGTCGGTTGGTTCGCCGCCGTAGATGTGTCCGTAGCTTTCGATTAATTCCTTGACGATAGCTCTCATGCGGTTGCGGTCTGCGTTACCGGTAGGAAGCGCGGCGTATAGATCTTCGAGGTTGCGACACTTCTCGTTGGTCACGCCGTAGTTCTTTCTCATCCGAACATCCATCAGGGCGTTTCTGAGATCTTTCGACCCAGTTTCGTCCAACTCGAATGCCTTGCGGCGGAAGAACAGGCGCTCGAACCAGCCCATGAGCCATAGCAAACCGTTTGGCTTGTCGAGCATGGCCAGCGGGCAGAGCGGGACCGCGTCTTCTGCTCCAACGTCGTGATACTCCGCGCCAAGCAGGTGGCTAACGACGTAGCTGGAGCGGCCGATGTCCATCCAGGCTATACGGCTGTCGGGGATACTCTGGATTGCACAAGCCAAAAGCGCCGCCCATGTGCTTTTACCACTGCTGGTTTGTCCGATGCCGAGTATGTGGGGGATCCCGCGGACATGCGTGGGGAAGAAGAATGGCTCCCCAGCCGTACCAGAGCAGACCAGCGGCGTCGGCGTCTGCGGGGGGTACATAGGGCTGTGAATATAGGGTGTGCCTTCCCAATATTTTGCGGGTATCGACACATCCGCAAAGTTTTCGCCGGTGAGCGGGATCTTGTGGCGATTCGCTTCGTACTCGTCCGACTTCATCATCAGGTAGCCCGGCCAGGTGGTCCTGACGGCCTTGGCTGCGCCGATGGTTTCCGGGCGGCACATGATGCCCTTTCCTTGCAAAAGACCTATGAGATTATGCATGCGGTAGTCGGCCTCTTGAGGATCTCGGTCGCGGACGATGACGACACAGCCGACCGTGCCGAAACTGGTGCCGTCCTTGGATGCGTTGATGGCTGCCTGGATTTCCGCGATCTGGTCGTAGGCGTGTTGGCTGGCCTCCTTCTTCGCGCCGAAGAAACTCTTGATGATTTCGATGAAGTCGCCGATCGCCGTTTGGCTCCAAAACGGTTTTTCCTTTTCAAGCTTCTTCTGGGCGTCGTAGGGACTCAGGCAGCGGTAGCGGATGCTGAGCGTCAGGTAACCAGGGTGCTGCAAGAGGATGGACAGGGTCTGCGGTAGGGTCTCACTCGGGTACGCGGTAATGACGATGGGCCTCAAGTGCCAGCCGTTGATCTCGGGATAAAGACCGTTCACCTGCCATTCGCAGGCGATGACCTTATTGAGTCGGACATGGGGCTCAGGTAGGGCTGCCGGATAATCGTGGTAGGTAACGAGGTGCAGGAGGTCGCGGAACATATCGACGTTCGACATGGGACCGAGCCCGACAGCACCTTTAACTGCGTCCTCGAAGGCCTGGAAGCGGCCCAGCGCGTGCGCGCGCAGCAGGTCGTGATTGCTCAAGTGCTTCGGCTCATTACCTCCGAGGAGGATCGCCCGCACCGTGTTCTTGATGGGCTTCTCGAACTGATGCGAGAGGTAGAGCCGAGTCGGGGTAATCCAATGCTCCTCGGCCGCGAACCGCTCGCGGATCTCGGCCATAACCAGGGCGGCTGCTGGCCGCGCATAGTGTAGGTCGGGCGGCAAAGGTGCCGGCTGGCGGTCGAACACGACTTGGATGGCGTCGCCGGTCCTGAAATGGACGGGTGACTTCCCGAGCTGCTCGGCGCGCGCCAGGAGGTTGGCCTCGTCACAAGAATCAGGCGAGGGGCCGATGAGCCAATAACCTTTCAGGATACCGTCGTCGCGGAGATCCGCGACTCCCTCTTTGATGAACTGTCGATACGGGACTGCGGCGGCTAGCGTGGCCATATTTGAATCACCTTCCCGGCTACGATCGATAGGGGTAGGAAGCACAGGTAACGGCCATCCCAACTGTCGGGGTTGTGCGTGCCCATCCCGAGGAACATCTCAGGAGGCACGGTGTAATCGCCGTATGGGCAGACGCGCGGGATTCCGGCCTCGGGGGCACTATTCGGTATGAGCTTGCCCTCGCGATACACGCCTTGGGGCGTAAACCGCACGTGGTCGCCCGGCAGCGCCAAGGCGCGCTTGATCGGCATCCGCAGGTAAACCAAGTCACCCCTGCTCACTTTCGTGAGCGCCTTGACTCGATAGATGCCGGCGGGGGTGGCGCTATCCGAGACGTTAATTGTGAAGTTGCCCATTAACAGTAGGAGAAGGAACCCAAACAGGAGGGTTCGAGTTGGGAACCACTTGAGGAGCTTGGTAAACATTGCGCTGCTCTTCTCTGTTGTCGGCGCCGGCTCCGGTGCGAATAGCTGCGAGATACCGGGCCAGAACCTCGTTGGCTGCCTCGATGCACGGCTGGCAGGGAGTCGGCCGCGCCTTGGGTGTGGGTGAAGACTGCGCAGCCGGCAGCGGTAACAGCTTGCGGAGTGAAGGCGTGGCTATAGGACTCGGCGCCGGCTGGAAATGAGTGACCGGAACCTCCGGTATCGAAGCCTTGGCGGTCCAGAGGTGCGGCCAGACGACGATGCCCAGGATAACGAGAACAATGAACCCGGCCCCGATTTTTGCGAGGCGCGAACTTATTTTCACTCCCGGCGTGGTCGTACTCATTGGACCGGCACCGTTGCCACGCACTGGATCTGATAGCTGCCGTCAGGCAGTTGTTCGATTCGGGGCTGGCTATTCGCTGGGCAGCGTTGGTAGGTCTGTGTCTGCGCCGGCGGTGTCGGCTGATTGCGCCACGTTTGGACTTGTCCGATGGTCGAGGTCCCCAGCCCAACCGCGCTAAGGAGCATGCCGAAAAGGGAGATGACTGTATTCATCGGGTTGCCTCCTGTTGCTTGCGAGCCGCGTCTTGCGCTCGCACGTAATCCGGGTAGTAAAATTCGATTTTCTCAGTGAAGGGCTTGCCCTTCTTGACCTCCTTGACCGGGTCGAACATATAGTCGTTGCCGGCAGTCAACTCGCCATCCGGCAAGTGTAGGGTCGTGTGGATCGCAAGATTTGTCTGCATGTTAGGGTCCGCCGGAATTGTCACTTGCGCACTTGGGACCGTGATGCTGTTGACGGAGCCTTGAGGGAAAATCAGCACGGTGTGGTCTCCGATGATGGTGCCCCAGCGATCTCGATCACCGACTTTGACGTTGTCCTTATCCGTAGTCTCGTCGTCGCGAAGGCGGATTTGGGTTACGTGAAGTGCTGCGCAATTGAGAGGATACGTCCGGTCGGCGCTGTACGGCCAAACAGTCGTGATGCCGTGCTGCAGGGTGGGAGTCTGGTTATGCTTGATCGCGTCAGCCACGTCCGGCGATAGGGAGGCGTAAGGGTCCGCGATCGGCGCTGGCGCAGCTTGAACTACCACGGGTGGAGGTGGCGGCGGCTGCGAGGCGCAGCCAAGCAGGCACGCTGCTATAGCGCACGACACTCCTAATATGACTTGCTTCACTGTTTCACCTCCTGAATATCCATTTCGTTGATGAACATTCCCAGCGATTCGGGGTCCTTAGAACGCGCAACGATGACGTGAAGGGTCGCTCGCCATTTTTGCGTGGTTCGAGACTGGTCGTTGTTGTCGTGCGTGATGGTGGAGTAGTCGGCTTGATACGTGTCCTTTTCGGAAAGCATGAGGGTGTCGGACACCGGGGCCTCTATCGACACATAAGGCCCGATGCTCTTGGGATGATGCTTGCCGCCATCGCGGTTGTAGAAAGCATCGAGCTTTTGCGCGGCCTGCCCGGTAACCATCGCTTGGGTCTTATTGTAGAGGTAGTCCTCCTCGTCGGAGTCTCGATCTACGGTGAAGGCGTCATGAATGAAATCAGCCAGCCGCGCCCGCAGAAAGGCGTCAGGAATCACTCGTACACTCGTGACGGGCAGAACCTGCCCGACTGGATTTCCCTGGTCGTTGACCGCCAGCACGAAGGGTGGCGGCGGAGGCTGGAGGTCCAGCCGTATGCGGTCCGCGATCATCCCGGCCAGCAGTACGATTAGAGCGCAGGCGACCCACCAGATTCGCTGGTTGTGCCAGGCAATTATTTGGTCGGTGTAGGCCGGGGTATCCTTCAGTGCAGCCGCCATTTGAAACTCCTATAGTTCAGAAATAACTTCCAATGAGGACGCAAAAACCCGCGGCGAGCAGCACCCAAGCAACCCACAGTCGC
>WNFE01002317.1_pt1 | contig 14019 bp, 16 predicted proteins | sample 5400451 | NCBI WGS metagenome assembly WNFE01 (sample SAMN13153344, study PRJNA577476) | soil metagenome | isolation source: 200 cm saprolite under Douglas fir tree site 2 hole 2 | place: USA:California | collected 2015-04-18 | reverse complement strand
GAACACACATGCTACGCCTTCACCGGCTACATGGAGGGAGCTCTACAATCGGGGTACAGGCTTGCCAGGAAACTCGTCTTCCGTGATGGGCGAACTTGGCAATAAGGCAGGCCGTGTCTTTTCCATCCGTTGGCGCCCCTACTCGTCCCATAATTCCTCGAATAGTTCACAGGTCGCCGGCCCGTCGCAAGCTTTGCTCGACAATCCTTCGATACCTTCTGGCGCCCTGACATTCTTGACGACAAACTACCGTTCGTAATTCTTCGCTGGACGGACTTTCGCCTTATCCGGGTCTTCCCCGAACTCACGCAAAGCACGCCGCTACCGCGGACACTGTCAATTCGGATGGTTGCGCGGTACTGGGAAATAATTGAAAGGAAATGAATCGTAGTTGTGGAGACCTGATTTGGAGCCCAGTGTAGAAGGTGGGGTATATAAGCTGCTTGTTGTCAGTACTATATAGCATTTTCGTCGCGCAGATGTCTCTTGCTATTGTCAGATATCTATGCTATTATTTCTGACAGTTGGGAAGGGTTTTATGACTACAAATATTACCAAGGCCGTAAAGAAGAAAATACATGCTAGGAAACCCGGCTGGGTTTTCACACCCAGGGAGTTTGTTGGCCTTGGCACTCGTGCCGCCATTGACCAAGCTCTTTCGCGGCTGCAGCGCCGCGGCGAGATTCGCCGTTTGGCTCATGGCATCTACGAATTCCCACGAATTCATCCGCGGATCGGCGCTCTTGCGCCTTCTCCAGAATCTGTCGCCGAGGCCCTCGCGGAACGAACGCACAGTCACATCCTTGTTACCGGCGCGAAGGCCCTGAATCTTCTCGGGCTCTCGACGCAAGTGCCGGTGCAGAATCTCTTTCTCACCGAGGGGCCATCTCGCACCGTGAAGATCGGAAACCAAAGCATCACGCTCAAGCATGTTGCTCCCTCCAAGATGCTAGGCGCTGGTACCGAAGCGGGGATTGTTTTGCAGGCTGTCCGGTCTTACGGACAGAAACGAGTCCACGAAATTCCCGTGCAGGCCCTCGCTGGTAAACTTCCCCGCGCCGTCAAGTCGGCCGTCAAACGGCTCGCGGCAGCGGCTCCGGCTTGGACACATCCCGTGCTCCAGCAAATCACGGCGTAGTCCCGTCGATGGACAACTTCGCAAAACTCAAGGCGGCAGAGCGGAAACCTTTTTTCGAGGAGGCCGCCAGCCGCCGCAATTCGACGACCACGGCGGTCGAAAAAGATTTTTGGGTCTGCTGGACGCTCAAACATCTCTTCGCGCTAAAGCACGTTCCCGAGCTGCGCTTCAAGGGCGGTACCTCTTTGTCCAAAGTGTTCCGCCTCATCGACCGCTTTTCGGAAGACATTGATATATCTATTGACCGCGCTGCCCTCGGTTTCACAGGAGAACGCGACCTCGCTCATCCACAGCTCTCCACCACCAAGCGAAAAACGCTCGACGTGGAATTGCGCGAAGCGATCGCGAAGGAAGTCACAAGCGACCTCCTTCCGAAACTGCGGGCCAGCTTCGAACCTATTCTCAAGAACCAAAAGTGGATGCTCGTACCGTCCGAAGAAGCCAACGAGGAAATGACACTCGTTTTCTATTACCCTCGTGCGTTCGACTACAAGGACTACCTACGTCCTCAGATCAAACTTGAATTCGGCCGCGGTGATCAGCAACCAAGTGAAAAGGCGCCGGTCAGTTCGTTCGTCGCGGAAGAATTTCCGAAAGAATTTGCGGAACCCTTCGCGGAAGTCACCGTTCTCGACGCGCAGCGCACCTTTTGGGAAAAAGTGACTCTTCTGCACGCGGAAAATCACCGCCCCGATCCTTCGAAGCTCAAGTCACGCATGTCCCGGCATTGGTCCGACATTGCGGTGATGGGCGTCGCCGACCGATTCGTGAACGAGAAACTTTCCCTCGATTTGCTGCGAACCGTCATCCGCTTCAAACAGATTTACTTCGCAGCGAACTGGGCCAAGTATGAAAATGCCGTGCCCGGAACCATCCTTATCGCCCCGAATGAACAGCTGCGGAAAGTCTTGCGTGACGACTACATCCAAATGAAGGAAATGCTTCCTGTCGATGCTCTTGCCTTCGACCAGATCCTCGAGAGGCTCGATACGTTGGAAAAACGACTGAACTCTCGGGCCCCTATAGCAAGATGAAAGAAGATGTCGCAATCCGTTTGAAAGAAGCAGAAACTGCGGGCTTGGGTTTTGAACTTCCACCCAAGATCGCCGATGTTGTCCGTATCGTCCGTAAAAATGAACTACAAGTAGCAGCTAAGAACGCGGCGTAACACATTGATTTGAGAGGGGAAAGAATTGGTCGGGGCGAGTGGATTTGAACTATCAACCTCCTGGTATCGGGCTAGGCGCTCATTGACTATTCGAATGCGCGTAAGTTGTTGATTGTATGAGAATGGTCGGGGCGAAAGGATTTGAACCTTCGACCTCCTGGTCCCGAACCAAGTATCTCAATCCTATAAACGCTTTATCTGGCGTCGCTTACGGGACGAGAAGCGTTATTTCCCCTCTCTTAGTTGTCCGTAACTTGTACTTACAACTGGTCACTGAAGGCCATTCAGAAACTTGGTAGACCGGACGGCCAACTCACCAGTCACAGCCTTCTCGGCTAGGATCTGAGCAGTTTGGACGAACCCCACACTGAGGAGCATTCGGCTGTTAACTTTCACGCGGACAGTTAATTCTGCATCGCTTAACTCCGAAATTGACCTCCAAAGAACGGGCAAGTTGGACCCTTTTTCTTGACGAAATATTCTGAGCAGTTTGCGAGGGGTTTATGCAGAGCCTCAAGGCGGCGGTTTGCTAATTCACCCTGACCTGTTCGCACGGACCGATTTTCGTTTGTTTTGTTTGCGTTGCGATATTCTCATTTGTGCTAGACGCCCTCATTTGCAGTCTATTGTTCAGCAAATGTTCAGCAATCATTCCTGCCTCCAACACCAATTTAATCAGAACTTGCCGGAGTTGGTGCTAATCGAAGGAATTCAGCAAGTTGCGATGGTACGGGACGAATCGGATTCTCCCTCTTCGTTCACCTTTCGTTCGCATTTTGCCGCCATTCATCGGGATTAGTATTACGTTTTTAAGACAGCACGGAACTTGTCGCGGCCCAGCAATTCCCATTGCTGAAGATGAGGTTGACATGGCGATAGTCTTCTTCACACGTCCATTCAATATTCAGACTTCATCAGCCCGCCCGGGAATGACTTACGCCATCCACGCGCAAGATGGCGCCGTGGATGTACGAGACGTTTGGGCTACAGAGAAAAGTGGCCATCCGCGCAAAGCCGACTACGGCGGTCAGGTGTGACACAAGCGACTTAAGAACGGCTGCACCAGCTTTTGCACAACCAAAAACAAGAATGTGGTGCCTGCGAAGGCGTAGCCAACTGGGTCACTCAGAGTGAAGGCGAAGGCTAGGAGGGTTGCGACAAAGCCCCACTGAAATGCTTGATCCCAGAGAGCTTGGCGCCACCGCGGTAACTGATTCTCGCTTTCGAGCAGGGGGTGAAGCGAAGGAAGAAGGCGTGGAACGCGCTGCGCGTACGTGCGAAAACGGTCGCCGTATTGTTGATCCAGGAGAAGCTCTTCGCGGGCGAGGAGCCGCAGGAGCAGGAGCGCTTCGCCGAGGACCATCACGGGAAATCCAAGGCGGCTCTGAAACGTACCCAATGCTAGTACAAGAAAAAAGTAGGCCAGGTAATGGGGATTCCTGACATGGCGAAACGGCCCGCCAATCGAAAAACCCGTGCGATCAACACCGGTGCTTGGGGGCCGGTAAGCCGTTGCCCAAGTTAAAAGCAACGCGCCGCACGCTGCCAGCAGTGCCGCTGTGGCATACAAGACGCGCACGAGCATGTCTTCTTTAACGACGTCCTGATTCCATAGAACGATGGCGTAAAGGATATTGAGATGGTCGAGGTTGTAGAACGCGTAGGCGAGTACGTAGACGAGCGCGATCATCCAGAAACGATGACGATACTCGAAATCAGATGCGATCACGAATTCTCCTCATCAACTTACTTGCTGAGATTGGGTACGCCGCTGTTTGCTCGCTGTTCCGCTTCGGTTTTGTACCCGTTCAACACCCCGCGCATCAGAGCCGCGTATTCTCGGTCCAGGAAGTAGATGCGGAAGAGGAAGCGGCCAAGTGCTCCAAGACTGCCGGGGAACTTGTTCTCCTTGAGCCTGAACGAATAAGTCCAGGTGATGTGCGTGCGGCCGCCCCCCAGGTCGGAGTAGTGAAAATCGCCAACCCCGTACTCGATGGGGCGAGCTTTTTCACTCGTATAGTTCCAGACGATATAGCGAAACCGTGACGCACTGTTGTCGCGCTCGCTTTGCAGTGTCTCCTCCTCCAGTGTGGAACCGTCGGTGAGGCAGACAATGTGGCGGGAGCCGGGCGCTCCGTACTCGCCCGGGGTGAGCATGTAGTCACCGGAAACGACCGGAAGAGAGCCCGTTTTCTTGAAGGTGTCCTTGAGTGGCTTATCTACTGCGCTTAAGACTACAGAGAGGGGCCGGCCGATGGTGATTTCCTCCGTGTGGGCGACGAGTTGGTCGGCGGGCGCGATGACCGGGTGAGGGGTGTCGACAAACCCTCGCGGAGGAACGCAGGTCTGTGCGGACGCACTGACCGCCACGCTAGTCCAGGCAAGTAAAGTCATCAGGATTGCGCTTGTCTTGGACGAAAGCCACATGTTACGCTCCTCGTATATTACGACAGTCGGAATATATGACAACCCGCGTTTGCAGTCAAGGCCCTGCACCCAGGTGCAGCAGTGTTCCGCCAGCGCGACGCAAAAACTTTGTTACCCGGCGACACAACGCCGAGGGAATCGATTATCATGTCGAAAATGAAGCCCACGCCTTCGCGCGCCAAGACTGTGAGCGACCGTCAAGCCATCGCCTTGCACGAGGCTGTTGACAAAATCATGCGCCGATTCAGGCTCGAGCCCGGCATGCTTGCTGGGAGCGCTTACGCAGATCTCCACGTAAACGATGTAGGCTTACTCGCAGTTCTCGGTGCGCCGGCAGATTGGAACGTACGGAAGATCACTCGAGCCCTCGGTGCTCCCTTTTCGACGGTCTCTTCTGCGCTGGACCGGCTCGAAAAGCGAAGTTTGGTGGGGCGTCGGCGACGACCTGGGGACCGCCGTGTCGTGTACATCGAACTTACAGCGGCCGGGGTTCGACTGGCAGAGAGACTCCGCGCTACTCAAATAGAAACTTGTCGAGCGATGCTTGCTGGACTACCGGTGCGCGACCGTGACGAACTCATTCGTCTCGTCGCCGAAGTCGCGCAGGGATGACGCGCGATCATAGCAATTGACGCCCGAGCGCGTCCGTGACAGCACTCGAAACTCAGATGCGATCACGAATTCTCCTTCTGGGAAAGTGAGTCGGTTGCAAGTCGCAGGGAATGCAGTGGCGAGTCCTCGGCGTCAGAGCCCACGTGCGTCGCGCCACGCTGCTGAACAAAATTCGACAAGCTCAGGACGCCAATGGCAACGTCGATGGGTAAGACACCTTGAGAATGGGCCACGCTTGAGACGAAGTTCTCGACTAAAGCCTGGTCGAGCGTGAAACCGGCTTCACTGGCAAGCGTGACGAGCGCGTCACCGGCGGTGCGGGGCGCCAGCAGGTTGATGGGAACTTGTTCGGCAAGAAAGCCGTAGTCTTTCTCAAGATCCAGCCAATCTGCCGTGTACTCACGCCGGAAACCAACAACAGCGGAAAGTTTGTGCGGTGCTGGCCCTTTGGCGATGCGCTGAAGAAGGGCAAAAATCGGTGCGTGCGTAGGTTCGTCCGTCCGAAGCTGTTCAAACTGATCTAGGAGGAGGATGCATCGTTTGGGACAGGCGTCAGGAAGAGATTCCAGAGATTCGATGCCGGGAAGTTGGCTGCGAATCGCGTGCAGCAACGCGTCCGGCGCCTTTTCAGGGACCGCTTCCCAATAGACGCATTGCTCTTGACCGAGTGTGTATGCCAGGCCAGCCTGCAAAAGTGAAGTCTTACCGGCCCCCGATTCGCCGCGGACTGCGCTTATCGCGATCCGATCGTTCTGAGTCAGCCCCAAGAGCTGCTGCAATTCCATTTGTCGTCCCAGTAACCAAATGGTTTCCATATGTCAGGGACGATGAGCGGAAGTGAAACCTGCAAACCGGCAAAAGTGGGAAGGTCACCATGACCGTTGAGTCCATAATTCCGACGAAGTAACGTGCGTAGCTGTCCGCAGCTATCGTTGCACGCTTTGTCGGTTGGTCATTTGCCTTTAGCCATGGCGGGGGTCTGCTCGCCAATTTTGGCCGAGTACAGAATGTATTTGAATGGGTCGGTGTTCTGATATTTTTCCATCAGCTTGAGGTAGACGAGCCGCTCGGCTTTGGTGATCGATTCGGTGTGGCCGAACCTGGCGCTGGACGATTCGAGGAGCGACGCCGCAAGTTCGTATTTGCCATCCGCGGCCATTTTTTCTACCGCCCTCACAAGCTGTTTTTCTGAGAGGCCAAGATAATCCACCAAGAGTTCCGCGCGGTCGGAATCGCCGAGATGGTCAAGGCCTTCGAGGTCGGCCTGCCAATAGCCGCTATTCTGGTGATACAGCCGGTCAATCACGTGTTCTCGCAGGATCAAGTAAGGCAAGAGCGCGTCGGGGCGGCCGCTGAGGAGGCCAGGCGGAATCAGATTTGCCTGATGGATCGCAGTGCGCGTGTCACCACGGTGGATTGCGGTGAGCACTTGGTCGCGCAGCCAACTAAGGTCTGTCTTCAACTGGGCTAACATGTCCGGAGAAGAGAAGTTCCGCGTCAGCGGTTCATGCCCGTGCAGCATGTAGCGTGGATTCTTCTGTACCACAACGTCGATCGCGTCGAGCAGGCCCTGAAAGTCGCCCTCTACAGCAAACGGCGCACCGAGGTAAGGCATGATGAAATCGCCGACAAAGAGCACGCCCAAATCAGGCAGATGGATGAACATGGCGTGGTGCGTTTCTCCCCCGTGGACCGGAATCAACTCGATGCGCGTTCCTCCGATTTTTAGCTCGGTGGGATGGTCTATGGTTGCGTCCGGCTTAAAATTTCGGACATCTTCGAGATTGAAGCGCTCACCGAAAAAGTGTTTGCCGATGGACTCAGGAGCGTTGATGTCGCCGGCGATTTCCTCTTGATAGTTACTTCTGGCATAGAAGCGGGGTTTCGGATTCAGACCGCGAAAATAGCTTTGTCCGCCGATGTGGTCCCAATGCGAATGTGTGACGAAAATGGTGGTGAGCTCAGGCAGATTCGGCGCGTAGGCCCGGAGTGCCTCGTATGCCGTTTGGGCAGAGTCAGCACGCGTTCCCGCGTCGATCCCGACCAATTGCCGCCGATCGTCGGAAACGACGAAATAATATTCGGTGAATTCGAAACCAGAGAGAGCATAGACGCGGCCCGGAACAATTTCGGCGATGCGGCGCGCCGCAAAAGCGTGCCCGGATAACGGGTCTTCTGAAAATGGCGTGGTGAGCACAACCGGCTTTTCGAAACTCTTATAGCCACTCTGGCGGAGATAATCCAGTGCTTTGGCCTGGTCGCCATCGGCAAGAGCGAGCTTTCCCAGGCGAAAGTCCACTTCCCGCAGCCAGCCGACGTCGGGCGCTTTGGCGATGTTCACGGCGCACCAAGTCAAATCGTCCTGCGAGGCCTGCTTCTGATGAAAGAAACCGGGGAGTTGCGAACGGACGACGCCGGAAATCCAGGTCACCACAAAGATTTGCCCGCCGGAGAGCCGCTTAGCCTGATCGAGCATCGTAATGGTGTCTTTCACGTAGCCAATGCGGTGGAGCAAGGAGACGGAGGAGGCATTTTGGGCTCGCAGCAAACCGATTGCGCTCAGATAGAGCGACTTTCGCGCATCGGTAAGGCGGGGCCCGAATTCATTCAGACGCGCGGTGAGGAACTCGGCGCCTTCTGCCTGCTGGTTGGCATTGGCGTACGCGCCCATCAGGAGAAACAGCAATTGCGGATCTTGTGGAGGCGCGGCGCTGTTTACCGCTTTTAGGTATTCGAGCTCCGGGCGGGAAGAGCCGGATTGATTCCGGTTGGCACCACCTTGGACCGTCCTATTTGTTCCCGAGCAAGCCAGGAAGCCTGCGCCGAGCGCCAGTACTGCCAACAAAGAAACGACCTTTCGCATGACAGGAATCCTTTCGGTAAAGCTCGCACTCATCTTAGATGTATATACATCTACTAAGCGTATCAAAAAATTAGGCCGCTGTCGCTGCGTTCGTGGCTCGGGCGACGGTGGCTTGCATTTGCTTCCAACCCGAAGGTCCCAACGTCTTCCGCAGGCGACGTTCCGCAGCCTGCCAGTGTGGCTGAGCCATTGCGATTTGCCTTTTTCCTGCTTCCGTTAGGCAAAATACCCGTTCGCGCCGATCCTTTCCGGGCCTGACGCTGATCCAGCCCTGCTTACGCAACAGGGCCAAGGTGCGTGTCAGCGTCGTGCTGTCCATGGCAAAGCCAGCACTCAAGGCCTTCTGATTTGCCTGACCCATGATGGCAAGTGCAGTCAGCAGACCGAACTGGGTGATTTCAATGTCAGCATCGCGCAGCTCCTGGTCGTAGATCCGGGTGACGAGCCGTGTGAGACGGCGAAGATTCTGACAGGCGCAAGGGAGAGCAAAGAGCGCGTTCGAACGATGACCATTGTGAATCGTCATAACAATAAGATGTATATACATCTTCTATTGATTCGTGTCAAGTGAAACTTGCCGTAACAGGAAGTGCCCATCGGCCAAGCCATGCGCTGCCAGCTAAGCGGCTAACTCACGAGGCAGGTACGCTAGCCTACGCACAGGCTGAGGACAAGAAATGCTTCCAATAACCTTGAAACAACACACTGGATTCATCGAAAAGTATGGAGCGGGCGACGGGCAATCGAACGTGAGCCGTTTATCAATGTACTGCGCTCAAGGAGTTCTCAAGACTCGGAACGATTCGAACTACCGGACCGTTCCAAAACACAGAAGCCGGAGCATCCTTCCAATGCGCGCCCGCCGGATACAAAATCGTTTCGTCCCAGTAGAACCCTTTTTGAACGCAGCAATCCGGCGTCGGCTGAGGAGGAGTTCGGGTTGCGCGATCCTTCAATACCGCGGACACGAGATGCTTCGGGTCCCAGAACTGACGCACTCGGCCGTCCGGGATCCGTCCGAGCGTGCTGCCACTCGCAGTACGAATTTTATTTCAGGCGTATTCGAACACAAGTGCTCGCATGACCGGCTGACCTTTCGTCCTGTCCGGCATACGGCGACGGCGCTATCGCTGGGGTTCCTCTTTGCGGGCTCGTACTTGAACCAATTCACCGTCGACATTTCGTTCAGATGCCCTGAAGGACCGCAACCAATTGTGAAAGTTTTCCGCATAAATATAGAAAACAGGTGTGATGTACAAGGTCAGCAACTGAGAGCACACCAGCCCTCCTACGACGGCCAGACCCAGCGGGCGGCGAGCTTCCGCACCCGCCCCTAGTCCGATTGCGATGGGCAGCGTGCTCATGAGAGCGGCCATGGTTGTCATCATGATCGGGCGAAAACGCAGTAAGGCGCCCTGATAAATCGCCCCGTGCGGCGACTCTCTCATATCGCGTTGTTTCGCCAAGGCTACGTCAATCATCATGATAGCGTTCTTTTTCACGATACCGATCAGCAGGATAACGCCAACGAAAGCATAAAGGTTGAGATTGACTCGGAAGAGCATCAACGTTACCAGTGCCCCGAATCCGGCCGACGGCAGTCCCGACAGGATCGTGATTGGATGAAGCAGGTTCTCATACAGTGCTCCCAGCACCATGTAAATCACCAGGACCGCCATGCCAATGAGCATACCCAGACCCGCAAGAGAGGACTCAAAGACCTGGGCTGTTCCTTGAAACGTGGTGCTGATCGACGGCGGCAACGTCTGCTGGGCCTCCCGGCGAACCGCGTCCACGGCGCTACTCAGAGAAGCACCGGGCCGCAGATTGAAGGAAATGGTTACGGCCGGCAGCTGACCCAAATGGTTGACGGCGAGCGGTCCAACGCCGTACTTCAGCTTAAAAAGAAATGAGGAATGGCCCTATCGCATCCAACAATGCGGAGTTAACTTGCTGTCGAAATGGCAAGATGGCAAAATTCTGGCATAGTTAGGCTGGGAGGAAGCGGGCACGGGCATGACGGATTACAGAACCAACCAGAACGGCCAGGGGGCCACGCACAGCGAAGATCCGGCGTTTCCTGGACTAACGGTGGTGAATTTGAAGCAACAGGCCGACTCAGTCGACCAGACCTATAGGAATTTCGTCGTCGTGAACATTAACAATCATTGCGTGCGATTGGCAGTGATGCAGGGAGAATTTCGCTGGCATCAGCATCCGCGTTCCGATGAGTGTTTCCTGGTCGTGGAAGGCGATCTGGAAATAGATCTCGCGGACGGCCGTACATTTCGTCTGAAGCCTGGAGAGGTATTCACAATCCCAGCGGGTGTGGTCCATCGAACGCGCTCGCACGCACGGGCGGTGAATTTGTGCTTCGAGGATCGCAACGCATACGCCGACGTGGTGTTCGAAGATTCAGAAAGAGCCAGCAAGTAGCAAGAGGTCGTCCCTGATGATCCTCCACGAACGTCCGAGGTAGAGCTTCCACGAAAATGCGAGTTGCGCCGGGACGTTATCGCCGGCCACTATCCGGGAGCGTGCCGGAGCGGTTATGCTAGTGACGGGGCAACTCCGAAGTAACGCACACGCAGCATAGAACGCGGGATCGGCGAGGCTACCGCAATGTTCTTCTCCAAAGCGGATTCAGTTTGTCTGGTCTGCCGCAAGTAATGTCCTGCCACTCTGACTTCTTTTCCTAGTAAGTAGCCGCACCGATTAGTTAGTGGGATTCACTCGCGTCATCAGAGCGTCGGGAGAGAGACACAAAATGGCAAATGTTCTCAAAGTATGCCCCTCCGACAGAATCGACCGTACTAATCTGCCACGGCCTCTATCGCTCGAGCCGGAACCCCATGTACCTTGGCACGGTCCTTCTCCTCGTCGGCGTCGCCGTCCTCCTCGGGACTCTTGCCCCGCTGCTCGTCGTCATCGTTGTCTTCGCGATCTTGCAGGAAGGCTTCATCCGCCACGAAGAGAGGCTGTTGGACGACACCTTCGGCGACCGCTACCGGGCATACCAGCGCTCGGTCAGACGATGGCTGTAAATCTAGCACCCCGTGGCGCACCTCTGCCCTGGCTCCTCGACGGGGAACCCGGCCCACGAGTTCCTTGGCCAAGAAGCCATGACAACCAAAGACGGCCTCGCCTGATTTGATTTGTTGTGCCCAACCGGGTCAAAGGAGAAATGCGATGGGTTGCCGAAAACTGACATTCGCTTTGTTTCTAAGCGCGCTAGTTTTGGCCGGCTTTATTTCCTCTTGTCATCGCCACCGTTTCGCTGAGGGGATTGTCACGAGCAATCCAACATCCGTTGGCTCGGATTGGGTCAACATCCCGATTGCGGACCCGTTGGTTGCGAAATGGGACAGCGTGATGATTCTTGTCAATGTGAACTCCAGTCTTAAAGCCACTTACAACCCTCTGGGAATACGGTTGGACGATGGTTCAATCGCTGTGCCGGAAGCCGAACTTATTACGACGGCAGGACAAAGGCAGCCTTTGCACCTATTCTCGTTTGATGACGCGGGGGGAATTTATTTTAGTAGCGAACAGATTGCAAGTGGAAGCAGGTTCTCAGCTTTGCGGATTCGTTCTCCTAAGGTTCTGAATTGCTTCCTAATCACCTGGACCTCTTACATGCGAAAGGATTGCGCGCCCGATTGCAAGTTTGCGAGAGTTAGCCTCGCGCGGCAACAAAGAACGGAACACTGATCCACGAAGGTCGCGCAAATGGGAATCCACAAACAGCGCCATACTGAAAGCCACTGTACCCTAGCTCTGGTGAGATCAAACTGAGCAAAGTAAGATGACTTGGGCGTTTTTGGCCGGTTCGCGCGCATGAGTGAGATTATTTCCTAAATGCTGACATTAGATGTCATATTTTCAGATGTAGCCTCGATTTGTGCGATGCAGTCACAACCACAACGCCGGCGTTGCGAGGACAACATGAGCGTCACCCGACGTGCATTTTTGGCAGGTGCGGCGGCCCTGTCCGCTCAAGCAATTTCACGGACATATGGAGAGGTGGGGATGGCTGAAGATGGTGTTGTGGAATTGCGGCAGTATACGCTGTATGGGGGAAAACGCGACACGCTCATCTCAGTTTTCGAGCAGAACTTTATAGAACCGCAAAACGCGCTGGGCGCACATGTGCTTGGTACGTTCCGCGATTTGGATGACCCGGATCGGTTTGTGTGGATCCGTGGATTCCGGGACATGCCTGCGCGCCAACAAGCGCTTGAGGCTTTCTATGGCGGCCCAGTTTGGAACGCGCACAGGAGCGAGGCCAACGCCACCATGGTGGATTCTGACAACGTATTGCTGCTACGACCTGCATCGCCAGGGCAGGGACTGCCCGAACACGCACCGGATCACGCTGCCGATGGAATCTACGGTGCGACCATTTACTACATCGGCAGTGTAGACCCCGCGCATTTTGCCGATTTTTTCGATCACGCTGTTCTTCCTCTCCTCGCAGCGGCAGGCGTCCGCCCTATCGCTCGATTTGTCTCCGAGGAGGCGCCCAACAATTTTCCCCGATTGCCAGTGCGAGAGTACGACCGCACGTTCCTGTGGCTGGCCCGATGGACGAGTCTCAAGGATCACGACGAATTTGTTGGCCGTTTCAGGTCATGGAGCGGATGGCGTGATTCCACGCCTGTATCCGTGCTACCTGCGCTGATGCGAAAGCCTGAACAGCTAAGGCTGATGCCGACGACGCGCTCCCAGATGCGGTGATGGAGGGAGTGCCGGAGAAATCGGATGAAACGTAAACCATCTATGCGCTGTTTCCGAATCCTCTTGCTAGGAGTCTTCATTATGCCGGTCATTAAACGTCCGATGGCAGAACCCCTCTACACGGAAGCGCAGCCGCAGGGCAAGGAACCGGCGAGCGTTTCTGCGAGTCATGATTTCGACTTCTTGATTGGGAATTGGATTGTGCGTCATCGCAAGCTCAAGCAGCGCCTGGCGCACAGCGACGACTGGGAGACGTTCTCCGGCACCTGTGACGAGAACCATCCGTGCGCCCCGGAACGAGATGTGGAAAGGCAAGGCTTCAATGAGCGCTAAGGCCTGTTCCCGTCAATCGAGAACGGGAAATGGCTTCTCACTGTCGAAGAGCAAATCAGAATGAGTTTATGGTCATCTCATCCCAAAATCACCTTATGCGGCGGAACGATTTTGCTTCTCGATGCGTACACTTCCGAAGTCGTATGACACAAGTGCTTTTCGAGGAGTCTCACACATGAAATTGTTGATTGTGCCCGCGATCTGCGGGCTTTTTCTACTAGTGTCCGTTCCGGCGCAGGCCGATGCCACGAAGAATTGCCATACCGGCTCCTACCGGCTGAGCGACGGTCAGACGCTCGACATCGCGCCTTCGGACGGCGACACGCTGCGCTGGCGCGCCTTCACCGGAGAGACGGGCCACCTGCAACAGAACAAAGACGGCTCATGGACCAGCACTTTTGGCTGGACCGAGAAGCCCGACGGTAGAACAGTATCGTTCTCCGATTGCACCAAGGGCGAGATCACCTTCGGCAAGGAGACCGGAAAGCGCATCGCGTTTGATGTCAGCGAGACAACGTTCGAGAGCGGCGGCACCAAGCTGGTCGGCCGTCTGCTGTTGCCCAAGGGCAGCGAAAAGGTTCCGGTGGTAGTGCTGATCCATGGCTCGGAGCATGACTCCGCGCGCGACTTCTATGCACTTCAGCGCGTGTTCCCGGCGCAGGGCGTTGGCGCGTTCGTGTATGACAAGCGCGGCACCGGCGCATCCGGCGGCGTCTACACACAGGATTTCGATGTGCTCGC
>WNFE01006297.1_pt1 | contig 14031 bp, 17 predicted proteins | sample 5400451 | NCBI WGS metagenome assembly WNFE01 (sample SAMN13153344, study PRJNA577476) | soil metagenome | isolation source: 200 cm saprolite under Douglas fir tree site 2 hole 2 | place: USA:California | collected 2015-04-18 | reverse complement strand
GCCTACGAACTGTTCGATCGCATCAGTCGAATGGTACCAGAACTCGGCGAAAACAGCTAAGCTCCAACTCAAGCATTATCGGATCAGGGCCGAGTTTCACTCTTGGATTGAAACCGGAAAGTCCTCAGCCGAGACACGATTAGCCTTTACTTGAAATTATCAGCGCTCAAAGAGTGAGCAACACTGGAGGCATCATCCACCGAGCCTGAACCTGTTGTGAGTTGGAGGACAGTTATGGGCCTCCTTGGCTGGGTGTTGGTTCTTACTGGAATATTCCTTCTCACAGTCGGCTGCAGCCCGATACACCAGACGTCCTGCAGCACAAGACTGACACTCTCTCCAACAGTAACAACCATTGCTGGGGCACTTCTTCTTGCCACCTCATGGCTGACAGGAGAGAAAGGAGACAAGACTCCCCTGAAAGTAAGCGTCAAGATGCTCGCGAAGTATCTTCTCATACTCCCAGGTCTCGCAATCATAGTCGTCATAGTCCTCTTCTTCGCTTTCATCGGCCTCGGTCCTTAGAAGAATCGATGACGACTATCGCAATCTCATACTACCCCTCAGCGGCTGCCATGCCAAAACGCCTGTCGACAAACTAGGGCCACGAAACCCTTCTCACCATGGACTGGATACCCATTTCCCCAGTCAATATGGGTCGCCCTATACTAGGCGTATAGTGAGGAAGAAAGCAAATGATCGGAGAATCTATCCAATTTGGTGACAGTTTCGACGTAGTGAGACTGGATTGGCAACCTATAGAGCGGCATCCTAGACCCTTCAAGAGGAAGAACCCGAACGACTTCGGGCGAAACGCCTTCAGGTTTGCCCTAAGCCTATCGCATATGTTCTAGAGATTCATCGGGTCTCCGCGACCATGCAGGGTTAAGGAATCCCGCGGCCTTTGTCCGGATGAACATCGCTTCCCAAGGACTTGCGGCCAAAGAATCACAAAGTTAGGCCGTATCTCCACATTCAATCCAATCAGCAATGTGCCGCCCATCTCGCAATATCGTCCTTGAAAAAACCGAGCGCTCACATCTACCGAAAGGTCGATTGATGTGAGACCCCTCTGGAGATTTTTCCTTCAATGGCCGTTGGGCGGTTCGCTTAGAGAGCGGCGGGTGCAAGTGTTGGTCCCGAGTTCGCACTGGAGTTGCCTGAAACGGTCTGTGCTGCCTGATTGATCAGGTCCACTACGGCTTCGGGGTGGGAGATCATCACCAAGTGTGATCCTCTAACTTGGACGATGGTTGCGTTGGCGCGTTGAGCCATGATCAATTGTGCGAATGGTGGAATGGCATTGTCGATAGTGCCGACGAGGTAGAAGGATCGGATTGTCTTCCACGCAGGCACTCCAGACTGCTGGGAAAAAGCACTGAGAGCGAACGGGCGTTGGGTCGATGCGATGACTGCCCCTTCTTTGGGAGGGAGGTCGTTTGCGAAGCAGGACGGGAAGAGGCTCGGTTTGATGTATAGATCAACGTCTCCGCCTGTCAATGGCACGAAGTTGAAGACCTGTGCGGGATTGCCCGAGACACAGGATGGCGACTGGCCGGCTGGGGGCGGAATGCTGGAGAGAGATGCTAGGGATTCTCCTTGGTCGGGTGCGAAGGCGTCTATGAAGACGAGAGCTTTCACGTTCGGATTTCCGGTTGCGGCGTTGGTGATGACCGCGCCTCCGTACGAGTGTCCGACGAGGATGATTGGTCCGCTGATGGTCTGGAGGAAGCTGGCTATGTACGCAGAGTCAGAAGTCAAGCCGCGTAGTGGGTTGGGAGGTGCGTAAACCGTGTAGCCTTGTTCTTGAAGACGTTGAATGACGCCACTCCAGCTGGATCCGTCAGCCCATGCACCGTGGATGAGAACGATGGAGGGTTTCGGCCCGGATGCGGTATCGGATCTTGCAGCAACGACATAGGCTGGAACGATGAGAAGGGCGAGGATTGCTAACGGGATGAACTTTTTCATATCTATCATTTCACCTCCGTTGGCTTTGAGTTCATGGGCACATCTCTGTTTGATAAGCCTGCAAATGAGAGAAAGGATAACTGCAAAAATTACAATCTGAAAATGAATTCACAGCATTCCAGATTACAGAATGACCCAGAAAACTTCGTGAACTCTTCAATCGCGAAGCAATCGACCTGGCCCGACGGTTTTCTCTGAAGCAAAACAATAATGCGTTCAGGGTGTAGAGCTGGACGTTGGTTGGTCAGTTGGGTGAGTCTCCTAAACAGGGGGCCATGGGCAAAGGCACTATCGCCCTTGCTTTGACCTCACTGTTCGCAATTACACTAGTTACTGTTCACGTTATTGAGCCGGAAACCAACTTGAGCCCTGTGAGTCTGTACTCTCTCGGACCCTTTGGCTTCGTAATGAGGACGGGTTTTGTAGTTCTCGGTCTTGCATTTTTCTCCATCGTAGCGGGATTACGGGGCCGTGCGAGAGCCACGAATCTTTACAGCGTTGATTTGATCATGCTTTCCGCAGCCGGCGCAGGGCTTGTCACCGTAGGTGCGTTCAACACAGATGCTATAGGGACCCCTTCGACTCTATCCGGTCTCATTCATAGCACGGCTGCAAATATTTGGTCAGTCTCGGCGAACGTCGGAATATTGTTATTCGCTATAGCTTTTCGCCAAGACGGAAAAAGCATAGCTATCGGACGATTATCAAGAAATCTGGGAATTGCTGCAATGATAACCTATCTAACAGGATTTCTTGGTCTCGGAGCTGTTCAGCCGAGACTGTTCTTTGCACTAGTCGTCCTCTGGCTGAGCCTCGTTGCCAACCAGCTTCGTTCTGGAAAACTCACCCAGCTTGCCGTTCTCGAGGCTTCCTAAGCTCCTCCCAATGAGACTATCAGGTCGGTCAGAAAACCGGCAATAAGCCCGATGAAGAGTCCGACCATTATCAGATCGTTCCTGGATTCTCTTCTCGCAGTATTGTACATCAGAAGGGTGACATAGATCAAGGCTCCGCCTGCTAGAGATAGAAACATGATGTAGGTAAGTTGGGATACCCAGACACTCCCGACTATGGTCCCAAGGAATGTGGGGCTGCCTCCGATTATGCCCATCTTGGCGAGGAATGAGATCTGGGGTTTCTCTGAGATACCCGTTAGAGGTCCTGCGATTCCGAAGCCTTCGGTTGCGTTGTGGGCCCCGAAACCGACAATGAGGACTACTGCGAGCGCGACCGCGCCTGACGCGTAGGACTGGCCGATGGCTAGGCCTTCACTGAAGTTGTGTAATCCTATACCCACGGCAATCATTGTCGCAAGATGTTGAGGATTACCGAAAAGTTCAACGCCATGCTGTTGCGGCATCTTGTCCCGCGGACCGACAGGGCTTGGGTTTCCTCTGTGATTATCGCCGTTCTCTTCCGCGGCGGCTAGTTTCTTTTTGGTCGAGAGGATTCTTCTGAGATACCTCTGTTCGTAAAGAGCGAGCCCCAAAAGTCCTAGGCCTAGTCCACCGAACAAAGCCAGAAGATCTATTGCCGCGTCTATAACGGGACCCTTACCAGTGTATCCGGTGACCACGGCGATCTTTGTTGGCTGCCAAGCAGCGGACAAGACGTCAGTTATCAGGAATACGAGAATTCCCATTGCGAGCGCGTTGAGGAATCCTTTCTTCATGCGGCTGACATTCTTGAGCAGAGCCATGGGCAGACCCAAGAATATGGTCAGTCCGGCGATTGCTCCAAGCAGAAGGAGTTGTGCGTAGTCTATCAAGCCGCAACGCAGATCTAGCTTATGACATACGTCATTTAAGCCAATCGACGTTAACGAAAGCTGTTAACGACAGTCGACGTCTTCAGGGTATTTGAGAGCTGGCTTAGTCCTAGCCTCTTTGCTTTGTCCCAGTGATGATCGATACCCCACATGATATCATAGAAGGGTTCTGAGTCGACATACAATTGGACGCGCTTCTTGAAGTCAGGTTCTTCGATTGGGTAAAATTTCAGAACCTCCTCTCCAAGCTCGGATTTGTAAATGAACAGGTGCGCGAATTCAAAAGCCGGGTCGCTAATTTGCAAGTAGCTCCAGTCTAGAATTCCAGTCAGTCTGACTGAGGCGGGGTCGAAGAGGATGTTCTCTCCTCCAAGGTCGCCGTGTATCAGTGTAGGCTCAAAATCTGCATCTATGAACTCTGAGAGGAGATTCTGCCAGAACTTCTCGGACCTTGACCGAAGCCTAGAACCCAACAATGGATAAACGATTCTGCGAATCTTGCGATACTGTTGTCTGAGGGTTCTGAACCATTCTTCAGCTGTATACCTTGGGATCCCCCTAAATCGATCGCCTCTGAGTCTGACGCTTTGCAGTTCCTTCAAGAAGCTCGCAATCTGCGCGGCCAGTGGTTTAGTCCACTCCTTTCTGAAGGGTAGGCTCTGCACTGTGACGCCGCTGATCTTGCGGTAGCCACCAAACCAACGCGAATAATTCCTTCCTCCCTTCCAAATGAACTCGTAATCAGGGACTTGAGTAGACAGGTGTCCACGCAGAGTTGGGAGGAATGCTATTTCGTTTCTTAGACGCTTTTCTGTCTCTCTGTACTTAGGAAACCGGAAGATGTACTCCCGATTTACTTCCAGTACAAGGTTCTCCCAGCCGGTGAGTATCTGCCTTGAATGTCTAATCCGGAGCTGCGGAAAACACTTCTCGATCAGCTTTCTTGCATAATGTGAGTGCACGAGTGGGCGTGTTGTTGTCGTCTTGACTAGCATTTCAATAGAGTTGCTTTGCGGCTACCCAAGGGATAGGGCTCCTAGAGTCTGCTCGTGTCCTCAGAAGGGAACCGAGCTTCGGATCGGACTCCCACTTGATGCCCGAGCGGTACTACAGACCGGGTGGACCGCACGACCTACCGACCAAGAACCTCAGTCACCCTACGAGTTCAAGCTTCTACGATAACGTCCTTCTTTTTCCGAGGGCTTCGACTAACTTTGTGCGGGTATTAAGAAAAAGTGGGGGTTCGGCCGCGCAGTGGCGGCCGATTGTCGAAGCTAGAATCAGAGGACTGCTGCGAGGTCGTGGACAAAGTTGTCAGCGATGGGGGTTCCGAACCCGGTGGTAAGATCCCACCCAGCCGTGGTGGCCATTCCTGGGATGCCTGTTCCGAACTCGCTATTGTCCGCCAGAGTGGTGACCCCTGCTCCTGTACCGAAGGTTAGGGGCACTATGTCTCTGAAGTCTCGAGATGGCAGTTTGTAGAGCAGCGGGTTGAGGTAGCCTACTGGACCCTTGCCCTTGCTGGCAGCGAGCTGGTTGGTCAGGGCGATTAGCGCGGCGAGCTGAGGAGAGGAGGCGCTTGTTCCACCGATGATGTGCCATCCGACACGAGCGCCAGCGAAGCTTGTGAATACCAGAACGCCACCGTCGATGGCTGAGTTCCATGAGAGATCCGGTAGTCCACGGCTGCCTTGCAGGAGGCTGGCGGATATTCCAGACTGGAAGCTGGGGGTCGAGAAGATTGTGCTCCGACCGCCACCCGTGGCGACTGGTGCCCAGTCCTCCTTCCAGACGGCTTCCGTACGGCCTGTGCCCGTGTTGAAGTTGAGGTATGTGGCCGCGCAGGTGTTGAAGGGAGCTCCTGAGGCGAGGCAGCTGTTGAACGTGTCAGTGGTAACTGTCGGGTTCCACTTCCAGCCGGATTGGAGCCATGTTCCTCCGGCCGATGTAACTAGCGGATCGGAAGACGGCCAATTGACAGTGGGGAATGGAAGAAGTGGTCCAACAGAAACGCCAGCTGCCCGCTCCACGTTCGCCGTGCCCGAGTCGCCGCTGGAACCGAAGACGGTTACGTGGTTAGCAACCGCCTGCTGGTAGACCTGATCGAACGCGGCGATCTGCGTGTTACCTGCCGCGCACGTAGCCGTTAGTACTGAGCCGCCACAGAAGGACTGTTCGGTGACTGCGAAGCTCTGGCTCATGACCGAACCGGGGAACTGGGAGATAGCCATTGCTTCGCCCTTGAACATGCTGGGAAAGCCTTGGACGCCTTCAGTCTCGGCAGGGTTCGCTTCGACCAGTACTAGCTTCGCGTCGGGGGCGATCGCGTGGGACCATTGGAGGTCGAGACTTGTCTCGAAAGCCCAGCCAACCTGAATTCCCATCTGGGAGCTACTGAATGTGGGCGTGCCGTCAGGGCTGATGATAGAGAGGTCTGGTTGGGGAAGGCCGAAGGTAGAGCTGAAGAATTGCAGATCCTGTAGCGCGGTGGGGCTGCCGTACGAGTCGACGATGATTATCGTCTGACCTTTACCGGTTATTCCTGCCTGGTGTAGCTTAGCTACATTGTAGGCGGCGTAAATATCGTTAGGTGTGTAGCAGTGTATGAAGGCTGAGGTGTGGATTGGGGCTGGGGAGGTGCAGGCGGAGTTGGTGACCGTAAATCCCGCGGGGTCGTCGGGGGCGACGGAGACGAGTGGAACGAATTGAAACCCGACACTCGCGGCTAGTGTGAGGGCTGGGACGGCTAATGTTATTGTTCCAAGGATTATGGTGAATGCTAGTAGAAGAGGTTTGATGGTTCTTGCTAGAGAAAATGATGCATTTGACAAGATTACATCTTCAAGGCCGGGCCGTCTGCTACTACACTAATAAAGCGTTCGGGATTTTGCCTAGCTCATCTTGAACCATGTTACCTCGGGCTGGAGTGAGGTTGGAGACGCGTACTCTGAGAAGCCTGATTGTCGAACTTGAGATTGGCAAACAGAGTTGCAAGGACGCTCTTTTTGACAACAGGGAGCCTTGGAAATGTTTGAACTTGGATTTGCTTTTTCACGCCCGAAGCTAGGAACTGTGAGTTCGACACCTCACACCCCAGTCAAGAAAGAAACGTGGGCTCCGTATCTGAGTCGTCCCGCCCACCCCCGGCTCCATTTTTTCGTTATCTTGCTGGGTGGTAGGAGAGGAGGATGATGCCTGAGGGGAAAGTCTTCGAGTCTGCGAGTTTCAAGACCTTCATTGTCTCCGCGTTGTCATCGAAGAGTCGTCTCCCGCTTCCCAAGACGACAGGATGGACCATGAGCCGCAACTCGTCGACGAGGTCATGCTTCAACAGCATGTTCACCAGCTTACCGCTACCGTAGACCAGAATGTCCTGACCCGGCTGCTGTTTCAGCTTCTTCACCTCCTCAGCGATATTTCCTTTGATCAGTCGAGAATTGTTCCAGTCGAGTTCCTTAAGAGTCGTTGAAACAACGTACTTGGACATGTTGTTCATTTTATCAGCGAAACCCACATCGTCCTTCCTTGAAGCCCAGGCTTTTGCGAATTCCTCATAGGTAACGCGTCCTAGCAAGAGCGAGTCGCTCGCCTTCAGCTCATCCATCTTGTATTTTGGAACTTGATCGTCCCGGAATTTGAAACTCCACCCGCCATGCTTGAACTTCTCAGCTCCTCCCGGGTCTTCCACTACGCCGTCCAGGGACACGAACTCCGAAATGACTATCCTTCTCATGCTACTAGTTTCCCCCGCGATAGCGAAGACTGACGACTCCGTTCTTGTATGCCTTGGATTCTAGTAGTTTCAACCGACGCATCTCACTCTGGTCACTGAACAAGGGCTTTCCCTTGCCGAGAACGATAGGATTGATGTTGAAGAAGTATTCGTCGATCAAGTTCAGATTCATGAACGTTGACCCAAGCGTCGGGCTAGCGAATAGTATGAGGTTCTTGCCAGGCTGTTTCCGTAGTCTAGCAATTTCTTCGCCGATGTGATCTTTGACAATTCTCGTATTCTGCCAATGAACGTTTTTCAGGGTCGTGGAGAATACTATCTTGGGTGCGGGATTGAGCCATCGTGAATGGTCAAGATCATGCTTCGACGCTGTCGGACTATCCGCTGCAGTCGGCCAGTAGCTTTCCATGAGCCGATAGGTCACTCGTCCAAAAAGAGCCGTGTCAGCTGAGTCTACCAGAGCTTGGACATCCTCGACGAGGTCGTCGTCAAAACGGACCCAGTCAATTTCTCCATTCGGACCCGCAACAAAACCATCAAGAGACACATGCATGAGCCAGACAACATTTCTCGTCTTGATTCCCTCTTGATTTCAGATTCTCTTCTGATATTTATTCTGGGATAATCTCAACAACTGTGCTCAAGAGGGGGTTGGTCCCGCCCTCGTAGGGCGGGGGGGGGTAAAAAACCCGGGTGGTCACGTTGCAGCCTGTTGCATTGGAGTTTTCTCTTGCCGCTGGCCTTCGCGCTGCTCTTTCAAGAGTTCATCGAGACGCTAGTAGGATTCATTCATTCCTTCTTCAGCACCGCTCTGGATCATTCCGTCCCGGTCTGCGACTGACTGGAAAACTGCGGACAGTCAGCCTCGTTCTTCCACCAGGCAGTTCCTGCAATCTTAGCGTCTGGAGAGCTACATGTCCCTTTTCCGGTAGCCCTTCAAATTCGAAGGTGTCGATCATTCGTTCAGGCGGGAGAACTTCGTGGATCACGCCATGGAATCCATACTCAGTGCCGTCCTTGTCTTTGTGGATGTATCTCCACATGCCTCCGCTTCTCGGTTCAAATTTCTCGAGCCTCATTGTGAGCCTTCGTGGGCCCAGCCACTGAGTGTAGAGCTTGGGATCTGTGTGTGCTTTGAAGACGAGCTCGCGAGGTGCGTCAAACTCCCTTGTGACGAGGAACTCTTGCTTGCCAGGTTCAGCAGTAATTTTTGTCTTACTCACTTCTTCTCACCACCCTTCGCAAGTTTCTTCTTTTCTGCTTCCAATAGTTTGTCTAAGGCGTCATAGCGATGGCTTTCCGCAGTACCTTGAGGTGCTGTGAGATTGCTGGTGGACTGACGTCAAAGTTATCGCAAATGTCTGTAGCGGACAATTGTCCTTTGGTGGCCAGGAGCTCTATGATGCCGCGTCTGGTAGGCTCAGCTAGTGCGTTGAACAGTTCCTGTGTCTCCGTCGCGTTGTCTCGCTGTACACTTGACATCCGATAAGCAGTCGCTTAATTAAGTGTAGACTTAATTAATCTTTCTTCCGCTCATGGATCGGCAGCTCCGAAGCCCCAACTCTCTCATGAACAATACTACGACGGTATGATTCTGTTCTGGAGGACACTTTGGAAAATTTGGAGTGCGTCCATAGCGTATTCACGGAGGATCGTTTCCCTGGTTTGGGTCTGCCTTCTCGGCTTGAAATAAACGCCTAAGGGCACCATGTAGAATCTAATCTTCGTTTCCTGATTCGCGCCCTCCCTGTAATTCATCTCAAAGTCGTACACGTGAAACTCGTGCCCCTGCCTTCTCATCGTCAGCCAGATGAACAGGTCCTGTAGACGGAAATTTGGCTCTCCCTTCGTCATCGCCAGTGAGATAACTGCGTCATGAGGAACAGCAATATTCGAAGCATTAGCAGCCAGGGACTCTAGGCTGGTATTTTTCATAGTCCTCAAGGGTCTTCGGCTGCACATCAGTAACCAAAGCCGTTCCGTATCTCATCTCGCCACGAAGCACAAAACTGCCCCTCGTCTTCTTCTGACGGATGAAGATTGATCGGCGATCAGTTACGAGAATCGCATAATCCTTGGGATAGTCCTTGTCCGGCACGATAACCCGGTGGACCAGCCCCACCTTCCTTTCAGGAGCCGTATATGGCCCCTCCGCAGTTTCGTACATCACTTCCAAGTCATTCGGGCCTCCATATCCGTCTGGGCCAGATTCTTCCTATAACTGCCGCTCACAATTGGTACACTCTCAACGAGACCAACTATCGTTACCACATTCCATTCGAAGCGACACGTAAACCATCCCGTTATTAGACAGAACCTCGGATGCTTGGAGCACCAGCATGTTTGTCGGTCACTTTGCTATTGCATTTGTTCTCTGGAGGCTGTTTCCGCAGGTTCCCTTACCGGTCGTTCTGATAGCGGTCAGCTTTCCAGACCTCCTATGGTCGTTACTGGTTCCGGCCGGCGTGGAGAAGGTTCGAATAAACCCGGACAGCCCCCTGCAGAAGTTTATCGTCTTTGAGAAATTTCCCTACTCTCATTCGCTCGTCCTTGGGAGTGTCTGGTCGCTCCTTGTCGGTCTCCTGATTGCCGGGCTTCTGAATAATCCGCTTGTCGTTCCGGTGTTCGTTGCGGGTTCGGCTTCTCACTGGTTGCTCGATACAGTTGTGCATCTGAAGGATTTGCCAGTCCTTGGCTTCAACGGGGACCGGAAGGTGGGGGCCGGATTATGGAAGAAAGGCCCGGTCGCCTTCGTCGTGGAATACGCGTTCTACGCGATTGTTATTCTATTTGCTCTATCGGGACTCTCACTAGCATACGCACTCATTCTTGGGGGGATCTTTCACGCGATCAATCTCCCCTCATTCTTCGGGTCCACAAGAAAGAACAACATCAAAACGTCCAACGGCTATGCCGGTCTGGCACTATTTGGATTCGGATCCTTCACACTGATTGCCTCGTTGATTATCTGACGAAGTCATCAAGGTTTGGAGATCGTTGCTCTGATACTGTTAACCCGATCTTGATGATGATCCATTCACGCTCGGGCACAGTTGTCCGCTTTGTCGCACTCTGCGGTATGACCGCTCCTGTTTTGATGCTGGTTCTCTGGACAGTTGCCAGCCTGATGAGACCTGGATATGACCAGCTCAGCCAGTACGGCAGCGAACTGGGCACTGGTCCCAGCGCGATAATCATGAACACAAACTTCGTCGTCACCGGTCTTCTAATCGTCGCGTTCTCAACAGGATTCTTCACAAACATCCGTGGGGGAAGATGGACTCGGATAGGTTCGATTCTGTTAGGGGTCTTCGGCATCGGAGAAGTTGCCGGAGGAGTCTTCCCGTGCGACCCCGGGTGTCCCATAGCTGCACAATCGCCTTCTCAACTAGCGCACAATGTGGACGCGGTCATTGCTTTCGTGGCGATCGCACTCGCGCCCCTCCTGGTTTCCTTAGGTTTGAACCGCGATGATCGTTGGCAGGGCTATCTGCCCTACTCTCTGGTCACAGGGCTCCTAGCTACTGGCCTCTTCTTCGTCTTCTCGGCTGCGTCCCTCGGCTATCTCGGGTACGTTGGACTCTTTCAACGACTATTCTTGGCCTTGCCGTTTCTCTGGATCGAAGTCATTGCCACGCGGCTTTTGCGAATTTCGGGCCATGATCCTTCTGTTCGGCCCTGACGTATGGAATCCGTGAGATGGGGGCTTTCTACTCTGTTAGCGAAGCTAAACGTCTAGCTACGTTAGCTTGGCTCAGAACGCTTCAACCACAGTAACTATCGACGGGTCGACGCGGATCGGTATCGCGCTCGCAGAGCCGTCAAGACTCCGAGATTGAGTCGATAAATAAGAAAAAAAGGGGATTGTCCTTGTCAGGTTTGGCTGCTCTGTCCTATTTCGAAAGCTGTACGCAGCGTCCAAGGAGGAAGCTGTCTGACACTACGTTGCCCTTGCCGTCAGTGAACTGGAGGAATATCCATGGGTTACCGCCGACGCCGCCTAGAGACGGTTGTTTAGCGAATGTTATTGTCTGGCCAGGGGGGATGAGGACTACGCTGACGGTGGTTGACTGGGTGTTCTCGTGGACTAGGTTTACCGAATTGGCGAAGATGAGGTTAGCCTTGATTCCTGATAGTGCCAGTTGTCCTGAGAGGGTGATGTGAGAGCCGGTGTTGCTGCAGTCTACCGCTGAAACTTGAGCAGTGGCTGTCGATGGAATGCTAAAGTCTGCACTTGAGGTGAAGAGCCCTTGTACACATCTTCCGAGGAAGGTCGTGCCGGACAGGGGGTTATTGTTGCTGTCCAGGATCTGTATCCAGATGTAGGGGTTGCCGCCGACGCCGCCGAGGACGGGTTGCTTGGGAATCTGAATGCTCTGGCCTTGCGGAATGACAGTGGCGCTAGCGGTCGACTCTACGGTATAGGTGTGTGTTCCGATAACGTTGTTCTCGAATAGGAGTTTGACCCCTACGCCGCCTAGAGAGAGTGCTCCCTGCAAGGTGATCGTCGGGCCTGGAGAATTGCTGCAGCCGGAAGTGGATATCGATGTCTGGACATTTACAGGGGTCTCAAAAGTCGCACTGACAGTCGTTGTCGCGTGAGCCACCGAGACGAGGCCGAGGCAGAGAAGGACTAGCGAAGCTCCGAAGATTTTCTTCATGAGATTTTCGTCAGCCGGTGTTCTATCCAGTTATTTCATTCAACATTTTTGAACACCTTTCGGAGGAACACAAGAGACCCTGTACAAGATGTGAAAGAATACAATTGAGGCGCTCTCGAGACACCAAAGCATATCGATGGATTACTGCGGATCACTTTAGACGGAGGTGCTCCCCATTTACGCTTAGGATCACTTCAACGCCCAAGATGGAGACAACGTCGTTTTGGGTTTACTTCTATGACTTGTTCGGTTTCTCGCAGATACATGCGATTCTTGATAATCGTCTTTCGCTGACGAGGGTATGAACCATTGCCAAGAACCTCTGGGTTCCGGTGAAAAGAAGTTTGCTCTCGAGATTGCAAGAACAGGGAAATGGTTGAACATTGCGCAGACTTGCCCCGGTGTCCGTCAAACTCTAGCCGAGTATAAGCGGAGGCTCGTTTCCGGGTTTCGGAACAGGATAGTCAGAGGCTCAATAAGCAGGAATCGCTAAAGAAGAAATCACGTAAGAACAGTTTTTAGTGGCTATCTCTTTTGTTCGCGCGCTTATGAGAGGGCAACTGCATCATGTCGAAGTAAACGTGTCGAGTCTGGGAAAGTCTCGAAGGTTCTGGGGCTGGTTTCTGGGAAGACTAGGATACAGGCAATACCAGGCATGGAAGGGCGGATTCAGTTGGAAGCTCGGACGCACGTACATTGTATTTGTGCAGACCCGTAGGAACCATCTGAAGACTCGGTATCATCGCTCTGCCACTGGCTTGAACCATCTCGCCTTCCATGCGCTATCCAGAAAGGAAGTCGACCTAGTTACCGAAGAATTGAGAGCCAGAGGAACCAAGATTCTGTACGAAGATGATCATCCCTTCGCTGGAGGCAGAAATCATTACGCTGTGTTTTTTGAAGATCCTGATCGGATCAAGGTCGAGTTCGTAGCCCCAGCCAGATGAGAGTTCTTGTGAGATAACAACGGCCACATCAATCTTAGCCGTCTAAATGACTTGGAAGGCTTTTTCGACCCTTTCACGTGGAAGGGAGAACATAGCGTGGACCCAAGGTGCGTACTTCCGATCAATCGGCTCCTTTTTCGAGTCTGTTTGTGAGTCTCTCGAAATCTCTGCGAACTCGGCCCACTGCAATTCGTAGGCGCTGTTTCTGTTCATATTCACAGGACCCCTGTGCTTCGCGGCCAGCACGGACAATAGCTCATTCTCACAATACCTTGGGTCCCGAGGGTCTCTGGCAGAATACGAGACGGTGAGTGTCTTTTGCCAGTCCTTGATCACAGCCCTTAGGTCTTCCTTGGCACACCTTCTCGCGGCTTCAGAGAGGCTCTCCGCTTTCGAGGAGTCATACTTTCTGGGATGAGTGTCGCCGGAGAGGCTCCAGACCTTGTCGAATATCCTGTGTCTTCTGTGCTGAACGAGGATTCTTCCGTCACCATGTAGACACGCGATGGTTATCCCTACATGCTTCTCTCCAAGAATAGGACCTTCACGACCGTCCCTCACCCTATGGGTCCACCATCTGTCACCATATCCGATTATCCTTCCAGACGCATCAACAAGTGGAATCTTGTATCGTTCCATCAACTAGAAACAAGTCTTTCGTCGAGTGATGTATATATCGAACCCTGTCCTCGTTTCGACTGTTCTACTATGCCTATGATTGACGTTTATGCACCAGCAGACCTCTTCCCAGCCGGTTCTGATAGTCGACTTGGCAAGGAGCTCACCATGGCCGTTCTCCGCGCCGAGGGCGTGGCCACCCCTGGTCCCTTCCACCTTAACAACACAGCAGCTTTTATCCACCGAATGGACCCACACGCGGTTCACACCGCAGCCACCGACTCGGCCCGCACCGTGCGCGTCCAGGTCATCACGCCCCCAGCCGCGTTAACC